>Ga0066839_10000467_pt1 | contig 17802 bp, 36 predicted proteins | sample ETNtaG_10_FD_66733 | JGI IMG/M metagenome (GOLD analysis project Ga0066839, IMG submission 66733) | Marine microbial and viral communities from oxygen minimum zone, Eastern Pacific Ocean - ETNP201302SV82 | ecosystem: Environmental > Aquatic > Marine > Oceanic | place: Pacific Ocean: Eastern...
AGGGTCTCTTCCTCGCAGGTGCGGCAGTAGCGACGGGTGCTCATGCGCTCACCTCGAGGTCGCGAAGCGCGTCATGCGCGACTTCGGCGCGCACGCAGTGGACCATGAAGTTGAAGAACGCGACGATCATGCCCGCGATATCGAAGATTGCGTAGATATCGCCCTTCGCCCCCATGGGGTGGACCACCAGCAGGCCGACGAGGAAGAAGGCGATACCGATGACGCCATAGATCGCGGCCTTGAGAAGGTGACGATTGCGGATGGACTTGGCGGTTTGAAGCGGGCTCACGGAAGGTCCTTTCATCTTAGGGCGGATCAGGCGGCGGCTGGCTTCTTGCGCTCCCAATGTGTGGGATCGCCGAGACTGCCCTCCTCGTAGAGAGGGTCAGTGTCGGGCCGATCGGTCAGATCGCCCTCGTAGGCGGCGAAGATACCTACGACATCGTCGAGGGCCGAGGCATACTCGCTCTCGTATTCGTCGTCTTCGGGGGTGAGGTCGTCGAGCCGGGGATCGTCATCCGCGAAACTCGCGATGAGATCGCCGACGGCGTTCACGGCGTCGCGTGCGGGCATCGTGTAGCGCGCCTCGCGCTCCTCGGTGCCCAGGCGCTGGCCATCCTCGCCGAGGATGCCCACGCGGGTCCGGCAGAAGACGGTGAAGAGAGTGATGTCGGTCATGTGCTGCCCTGTTGTTGCCAAGGTATGGGGTCATGAGGGGATAACATCGGTTTGACCGATGTTGTCTCCAAGCGGCATGGCGAAAGAGGTGATGCCGGCTCAGCCGGCCATCATCTCCTTTTGCATCTCGCGCTCGAAGCAGCCTTGGAGGTAGGCGTCGAGATCGGCGGGGGTCTTGACCCCCATCTCCGCCCAGTGGGCGGGATCTTCGGTGAGCGCGCCGATCCAGGTGCCGTGCCGGGGCAGTTCCTCGGAGAGGCGTGCCTCGGTGTTGACCGCCCGCAGGTAGGCGGCAAGGTCATCTCCGAAGGCTTCGGCCGCGGGTGCAAGCTTCGCGGCCGCGTGGCTGTCCGAGGCGATCACCGCTTCGCGGTGGAGGCGCTGGGCCTCGGCGAAGTCCGAGGTCTCGATGACCTTGCAGACGATCGCCGAATTGTCCCAGTCCCAGACATGGCCACCGGTCTCATCGAGCTCGTTGAAGATGACCCGGTGCTGGCCGGGGGTGAATCGCTGGGCAATGGCATCGATGCCAAGATTGCCCTCGGTGGTGGCATCGAAGATCACGCGGGCGGTGGTGGAGTTGGTCATGATGGAGATCCTCTCTGCCTGTCTGTCTTTCCCGGGGTCCGGCGCCTGGGCGGCGGTCTCACCAATGAGACCGCTGGCCTGGCGCTGGATCACTCCTTGCCCGCCTTCTGGCGGGGTGCTGACCAGGCCCATGGCCCGCCTGAACAGGAAAAAGGCCGGCGCGCCCTGCGGGGGCGGCCGGCCTTCATCTTCGAGGGGAGAGAGGGGAGGTCAGGCGAAGATGCCAACCTGCTGCTCGATCCGGCGGTAGCCGTTCAGCTGCTCCTCGGCTGCTGCGACGGACAGACCGATCCGGACTGCGATCTCTGCCTTGGCAACATCGAGCGACGCGATGTTGTTGCGCAGCGGGTCGCGCTCATCGACTTCGCCGTTGATGGCGATGTAATAGCCCGCCGGCTCAAGACCGCCCTCGGGGTAGATCTCGTAGGTGTAGCGGCTGGTGATCGGGCAGTTGAGGTAGATCGCGCTGTCGACCTGGCTGGGGCGAAAGCGGTCCTGGATGTAGGCCAGGATGGCGGGGGCATGGCGGGAGCGCTGGGCGAGGGTCATGGACATGTCGGATATTCCTTTTCGGATCAGGCGGCGATGAGGCCGGAGGCGGTTGCTTTGGCGACCGCTGTCTGGGCCGCGAGGATTTTTTCGGCGATGATCTCGGCCACGCGTGCTTTGGCGGCCGAGAGCGTGGGCAGGTGCGAGAAGCGCGCGTCGCCGTCGCTGGGCATGTCATCGACGATGATGTCCCAGGTGCCGGAGGTCTCACACGCGTAGAGGTCGTAGCTCGTCTCATCGACCGGCGATGTGAAGAGCAGCTCGCCTGCGTCGCCGTCCTCGAAGCGATCTTCGATCTGGGCCAGGACGGTGGCGGCCAGGGCGGCGAGGGCTGCGGTCTTCGACATGCTTCATTCCTTCTTCATTTGACCCGCCTGCGGCGGCGGTCTCACCAATGAGACCGTCGATGCAGGTGGGGTCTTTTTGCGTCTGGCGGAAATGGGGCAGGTCCTCTTGGGCCTGCCTCTCCGCCACCCATCAGCGTCGGGCGAAATCCACGAGGGGCTGGCGGTCGCGCTGGATGTAGAGAGGGATGAAGCCGAAGAGGAACCAGCCGTCATAGACGTCGAGGTATTGCGGCGTGCGCTTCAGGGTGCCGCAGTTCCATGATACCTGGCGCGGACCGAACCAGTCCGAGCGGTATCGCTCCCAGTTCTTTCTGACGATCATGCCGAAGCCCCCGCGCTTCGGACTGTGGCGGTCAGGGCATGCGGAGCCGGGCCTTCGATGTTGATCTTCCCCTCGGTGGCGGTGAGGAAGAGGCTTTCGTCCGCCTCGACGGGATCGCGCATCCAGCAGGCGAGCTTCGCGATGTAGATCGCGCCAAGCTCGAGGATGCGCTCCAGCGCATCATTCGAGCGCATGCGGGTGCAGATGCGGAACTCGTCGTCGTTCACGAAGAAGATCGTGGCGACGTGAATGGCGCGCTCGTCGTAGCCGATATAGGTGTTGTCGCGCCCCATGTGGATTTCGATCGCGTTGAGAACCGCCGCGCCCAGTGCGGTGGGAACGTCGTGCTCGAGATCGAGGTAATCTATGGCGTCATCGACATCGACATGTGCGAAGTGCAGGCCTGCCGGCGCTTCGAACCATTCCGTGAGGCTCTCGAGGGGAATGTCCACATGCGCCCGCTGCGCGGATCGATCGGAAATGAAGGGCGGGTAGGACATGCTGATGATCTTGATCATGGGATCTCCGGATGGTTGGGCGTCGCGGCGCCGCGTGTGATGAAAGGCTCGCTGCTGCGCTCTCAGGAAAGAGCGCGCGGCGGCGTGCAGCCGGCCGGGCAGATGCGCAGCTCGTCGGCGAAGTGATCCTCGCGGCGCATGAACTCGATCAGGGTCTCGGCGATATCGTCGAGCGAGGTGGCGCCGATGAGCAGCCAGGACCAGCGGCCATGGGCGTAGGCCCAGAGCGACCACTGGTCATCTGGCTCAGGCGCGCCGTAGCGGGTCTGCGTGGGGGCCGGCTCGGCCGGGCCCGCGCCGCGCGCATCGACGGTAATCGACAGCGGAGCGGTATCTCCCAGCGCCACCAGGCGCGCGAAGAGCTGCGCGATGCCCAGATCACGATCGGGCGCTGGGGCGTCCTCGGACATCTGACGCAGCTGAAAGCGTTGGTAGATGGAGAACATGTTCATGGCGCACCTCGCGTGAAGATTTTTGATCCAGGCCCGCCCGGGCGGCGGTCTCACCAATGAGACCGATGGCCGGACGGTGCCTTTTTTTTGCCCTTCGGCCCTGATCCTGCCAGGCAGAAAAAAGCCGGCGCATCCGCGAGGATGGCCGGCTTCTGGAAGGCTGGGCTGAAGGGCGGCATCAGCCGCCCTGTTCGGTCGGGCGCTCTGCGCGTTCAGCGCGCCGGGCCGCCACCTGGTCGGGAAGCTTGCCGCGACGCTCGGCGAGAGCGGCGGCATTGGCCCGGGCAGTGGCGGTCTGATCGGGATGCTCGCCGCGCAGGCGTGCGAGCTTCTCGGCCGCTTCGCGGGATTTGGCTTCACGCGCGCTGGGCGACTGGTCGGAGGAAGGCTGTGCGCGCTCTGCGCGCCGTGCGGCGGCTTCGGCGCGGACGCGCTCGTAGTGCTGGCGCGAGAGGGCGACTTCGCCGCGCATGAGCTCGAGCGTATGCTCGGGGACCTCGCCTGCGCGCTCTTCGAAGAAGCCCGTGATGTTGCCCTCGCGGGCCTGCTCCTGCATGCTGGCCTGCACGCGCATCAGAAGCGATTTCGGAGCCTTTCCGATCACCCAGTCAGGCTCGATGCTTCCATCTTCCCGGGCGACCTCGGAGGGCACGATGAGGGGCGATGGCAGGTGGAATTTGCGCGCCTCGAGGATCTTGGCGTAGGCGTCCTGTCCTTCGCGCAGGTCGCAGGCATCCTGTTCAGCGGCATCGGTGATCGGGACATGCCGGCCGTAGCGCTCGCGCCGCGAGGAGATCGGCACGAGAACCGGGGGTTTGCTTTTGTCGCGGTTCTGAAGGACGAGGCAGGTGCGGAATTTCGGGTCGGGCTGCGAGCGGCCACCTTCTTCAGGGTCTTCTTTCGCGGGAAGGCCGCCGCTGACGCTCTCCTCGCTGAAGCGAAAGAAGGCCGTGACGATATCGCCGGTCTGCGGCTCGTAGGGCGGGATATCGGCTCCGATCTGCACCCGGGATGCACGGGTGCGCCGGCGCAGATTCTGAGGTGTCATCTTCATGGGGGCAGTCTCCTCGGTAATACTGCGAGGAAATGGCGCCCAGAGGGCGGCTTTGAGCGCAAAGTCGTTCGGAGCGAAGCCCCATGAAAAAAGCCGGCCCCGAATGGGGACCGGCTGGTCATCTATTGCTCGGGCAGGATTGTGTCCGCGCGATCAGCCGAAGTCGAGATCGTCGATCTCGGCGATGGCTTCGTCGCGGGTCATCGCAACGAAGGTCGCGTCTTCAGCGACATCGTCGAGGACTTTCGCGGCAGTCTCTTCGGACAGGCTCAGCGCGGGCTTCGCGTTCGGCTGCTCTACGAGCGTGGCATCGGCGGCAACGGCGGCGAGGGTCTCGGTCGAAATCTGCTTCTGAGCCATCTGGCGTCCTTTCATTTCTTGGTTCCGTTCGGGTGCTGCGCCCCTTCGAAGAAGGAGGGGCGCTGCGCACGGGCGGAGCCAGAGCGCTTCTCATTCATATACGGGTAAGGCCCGACGAAATCCACTCCTGCCGGAAAAACCGGGTCAGGCGGCTGCGCCGACCTCCTTGAGATACTGCCGGACCAACTCACGCTCCGCGGCGACGAGTTGATCGAACGAAGCGCGATCTTCGGCGATGAAGCGCGCGGCGGTTTCTACCAGCTCCTCAGGCAGCAGGCCGGGCGCCATGGCTTCTGCGGGCGTGCCGAGGCGATACCAGCTGTCATGGGTGCGCGCAAAGCCCATGGCGGCATCGATCGCGACCACGGGGGTGGTGCTATCCACGCGGTTGGCCACGGGGGCGGGATACTGGGAGACCTGCCCGATCAGGAGCGGGCGACCAAAGAGCGGATCGCGCACCGGCATCCAGCATTCGATCAGCGGAGCATCTTCGAGATCTTCGTCGCTCGGACCGCGCTGGGCGTCTTCGATGGCGGCCGACAGGCGGCGCGGGGTATCTCTCCGGTAGGAGAGCGTATCTTCGATCGCCGTCTCTACGAGGCGGACGGTGGCGTCGATATCGGCTTTAGCAGTGCTCATGCGGAACTTCCTTTCGGCGAATAAATCTGGCCCTGATCTCGATCGCTAAGTCGATCTCGTCATCCGGCGCCCTCACCTGGGGGCGCTGGTGTCGTGATTACTTCCCTCTCCCTTTGAGGCCCTGCCAGCCCGTCGTCAGGTGCCGAGGTCGTCCTCTTCGGCTTCGGCGAACATCGCGTCGAAGAGGTCACTGTCGTCGCGAGGCTGGACGGATGCTTTTGCCGCCTCGGTGAGGTCGGCCTCGGCCAGAGCAGCATTGAGACGTTCGCCGAGCGCATCTACATCGACGAAAACGCCGTGCTCGGTGACCTCGGCATTGAGGTCCTTCAGGGGCTTCTTGCTCATCAGATAGTGCTCCCGGTCGCGGTTGAGGTGTCGATCATGAAGACCGCCGATCTTGATTGAGCGGCGGCCGGTCGGGGTATCACTCCCAGCGCCCGGAGCGCAGCTTCTGGCGCGTGGCCTTGCGATCGCAGCGGCGCTTGCGCGAGGGGATCGACTTTGCGCGGGTATCTACTGCCACAGCGCAGCCGGCATTGCCAGCACGGTGGAACAGGGCGGCGGCTTGGTCATTACGTGGTTTCATGGGATCGAGCCTTTCGTGGATTTCACCAATGAAAGCCACGCAAGGCTCAAAGCCCATCTCTTCGGCCTGTATTGATGGATCAGCATGAAATAGGCTGGCACACCCTGCAAGGGTGGCCGGCGCTTGATCACGTTTTCCGGACTTCGTCGCCCATCATCGCGCTGTCGGTGATGACGATGGTGCCATCAGCGCAGAGCCCCCGGATGACGCCGCGCAGGTGGTCGGTATCGGGGAGCTGATCGGTTTCGGCGTCGGCCATTGCGCTCAGCGCTTCGCTGGCGTCGATGTCGTCCTCGAAAACGCGGCCGTCGATCTTGGCGCGGGCGGCCGGATTATCGCCACTGATGATCCGGTCGAGATAGGTATTGGCCGCGCTCGATGTGTCAGGCCGCAAAGTGGTATGACCGTTTTCGATCATCGCTGCGCAATGGTTATGCAGATCCCGCAACGTCGGCCGCTCGATCCCCTCTTTCTCGCAGAAGGCGAGGGCCAGTTTGCACATGTCGCCGACTGAGCTACAGCGATGGGGCGCCTTGTGGACCAGATGCAGGTAGAGCGAATAGCTGGGGAAGATGCGGACCAGCCCGCGGTCGATCGCATCTTCGGCAATCGCGCGCGAGGACAACAGGTTGGCGTGCTGGGGCATTTCGGTCGCCATCAGCGACCTGACCTTCTTGATCAGGGTGATCAGGCCGCAGCACGGGCTCATGGCCCGGATCTTGTCGATGATCACCTCATCGGTGATGTTGATCGTCTGGGTGACGGTTGCGGAGATCATCATGATGGCGGACCTTTCCTTGGATTTCACCAATGAAACCCAAGGAAAGGGAGGGCCCCGGTTCTTGAACGGTGGAAGGGAAGGTCAGGCCTTCTTTTGGCCTTCCGCCCGCAGCGCGGCCACGCGCGGGTGCAGGCCGCGAGCAAGGCCTGACTTCTTGAGGGCCTCGGCTGCGGCCGCATCCATGGCGCGCATCTCTGCGCGCACGGCCGTCTTCTCCTCTTCGGTGAGCATCTCTCCGGAGGGAAGGTCGGAGCTGCGCTGGGTCATCGGGTCATCCTTGGGTTTGGGGTGTTTGGCGGGAGATGGGAGGCGCGCCCGAAAAGGAGAAGCCGGCGCACCCGCGAGGGTGGCCGGCTTCCTGAGGGTGACAACCCTCGGCGATCAGTGCGCTGTAGGTGGCGCGCCCGCCTCGAGCATCTGCTCGAGCGTCGCGAAGTCGACATTGCCGTTGTTGGCGGCCAGATGGGCCCCAAGGATGGCGATGTTACGATCGGTCTGAGCGGCATTCGCCTCCAGCGCAGCCCCGAAGCGGTCGGCCCAGTCTTCGACGCGAGCGCGTTCGGCGAACGTCATCGGCGCGCGCTCGCGCGGGCTGTCGAGAATTTCACGAAGCTTTTCGGTCCAGTCGTCGGCGGGCATAGAGATCTCCTGATCAGGCGAGGATAGCAGGTGAGGCATTGCGAAGCGAGAGCCTCACATGGCCTCTTGGATCGAGACGGACGGATCTCCGGCCTGGCCCTCGACGCCATTGACCAGGCGCAGACAGACACCGTGGTTGTCTCCGACCTCCACGGGCAGGTCGGCCGGGAAATGCGACAGCTCGGCAATGAGCGCGCCGACGGTCATGACGGTGTCGGGGCATCCGTTATGCGCAAAGCGCTCCGGAATGTCGCCGACTTGCGGTTTGAACCGGCGTCTGGATTTGAAGTGAAGCATGTTCGTTCTCCTCAGGCTGCTTGCGCGTCCAGCGCATCCATGCGCGCCTTGAAAGCGGCATAGGAGCGCCCGCGGTAGGCGTCATCCCAGGCGACCAGATCGGTGGCGCCATCGACATCGTTCTCGGCTGCCGGAAAGCGCAGGATCTCTGCCTTCAGGCGATGCGCGAAGATCTTGATGCCATCGACGAGATGGAACTTCGCGTGGGCCTCGTAGTCACGCGGGAAGTGATAGCCGCCAGACACGCCATCGAGGTTCACATCCCAGACGATGTCGAGATCGGCCATGCTGTCGCCGAAGCGCTCTTTGACGGTGATCGACAGCTCGGGCTGATAGTGCGGGAAGGGCCGCACGAGGGCATTGCGCGCATGCGCATAGTAGTCTTCGAGCTTGGAGAAGGGCATGCCTTCCGGTGCGAAGGTGATGGTCCAGGTCAGGTTCAGGCGAACGCGGATGGTCATGAGGTAAATCCCTTCTGTCTCTTTCGTTCTCTGCCGGCCCGGCCGGCGTCTTCACTAATGAAGACGCCCGTGCCGGGGTGTGCTGGGACCTCTCTCCTGCCTGTCTGTCTTTCGAAGACTTCAGGTCCCGGTCTGTGCTCCGATGCGCTCGCGCATCCGTTTCCATTGCGCCACCTCGCGCCTGTAGGTGGCGCGCCCCTCGATGATGCCGAGCACAATGCCGAGGATCATGGAGCCACCGAGCATGACGGCAAAAACCGTCGTGGAGGCGTTGATGGGCATGGTGGCATTGCCGATCCACATGCCAAGCCAAATGGTGAAGAACCATTTGTTGGCGTCGCTGAGATGCTTGCGCGGGCTGGGCTTGGGCGTGCTGGCGCGGGTCCATTCCTGCGCGGCCTTGATCTCGGCCTCGCCGAGATCCTCCTCGCCGCAAAAGCGCATGCCGGTCGCACCGCAATGGCCGCAATGGACCTGCGCCTGGAACATCTCCGGCTTTGTGTATTGGCAGGGCCCCGAATGGATCTCGGGGTGGATGTCGCCGCAGAACGGGCAGGGCGTCAGGTGTTGCGACAGGAGGGAGCGCGAGATGTGGCTCATGAGGTCAGTCCTTTCGGGAAGAGGGGGAGAGCACGTCGCAGACAGCCTGCGCAATCTGCTCGGGCGAAAGCTGTGCCTCGCCCACCGGGGCGAGGGAAGCGCAGTGGATGCTGATATTGGTGAAGGCGCCGCCCCACCGCAGGAGGATGTCGACGCCTTCGCCATCCATCTTGCCCCAGAGGTGAAAGCGGCCCTCGCGTCCCGCCTTGGTGTCGCGAGCGCTGTCCTCGATGATCTCGTAGGGCGAGAAGCGATCGAGGAGTGCCAGGCGCGCGTGCGTGCTGATCTGGTTGTGTGCCATCGGGACCTCCTGGTCAGTCTGCGAGTGCCTGCGCGAGCAGCGCCATGATGCCCTCGCGGGTCTTGGCGATGGCGATGAAGCGGGCCTTGTGGCAGAAGACAGCGTCCGCGACGCCGGTCTTCTCGGCGAGGTCCTTGCCGCGCAGACCGGCCCAGGCCGCGGGCAGATCCTTGCGGGCGCCATACTGTCCGGGCGTCTCGGCCACGATGTTGAGTTGCCACTCATCGCGAGACGGGTTCACAACGAAGAGCACGTCATCACTCGAGCGCGCTTCGTGGATTGGCCCATCGTAGGCCATGCCGCGGGGCAGTTCGATGTAGCGCGGGTCGCTGCGCTCTCTGAGGGCGCTGCGGACGATGCCGTCGGAGCGCTCGCCGGCCTCGATCTTGCGCAGTTTGGCGTCAATGACGGTGCGTGCGAGTGCCACGGCATTGCGGAAGCACTGCTCTTCGACTTCAGGATCGTCGTTGTCGAATGCCGGGCGCTGGTCGACGATCAGGGCCGGGAGTGCGCCGGGATGCAGCAGGGCCTCCTGACCGTCCTGAAGCGCGCCGTTGTCGACGGCGTCGATGTCGCGCACGAAGCCCAAGTCGAACTTGTGCGCCACGGGTGCGCCCAAAAGGGCGCTCATGCCGAGGTGTTTGCGGACATAGTCCCAACCGTAGTGCCACCAGATCAGGCCGAAGCTCGAGTAAGGCACGCCGCATTCCTCGCGCAGTGGCCCACCCTGCTGGTGGTGATCATAGCGGCGCTGGGCGTGGTCGAAGACATCGCCGACATCGAAGATGATCGCGCTCGGCGCGAGCTCTTCGATCAGCGCGGCATCACGCGTGCGGACGATCTCGGCCTGCGGGTAGAGCACGGAGAGGATCGCAGTCGCGCAGACTTCGTCGGCGTGAAAAGCACCCGAGTGGGTAACGAGGTGCTTGATGTGGAGATCGGACATGGAAATTCCCTTCGTTCATCGTGCGCAGCCCTCGCTCAAACGAGCCAGCCTGACACGGAAAAAATCATCGTCTTGAAAGACAGACAGACAGTCAGGGGCACGCGCCTGACCTCTCACCAATGAGAGGTCGGGGCGGGGCACTGCGGTTGCTGTCCCCTTACACCGGACAGGTGGAAAAGAAAAAGGCCGGCGCGCCATCGGGGCGGCCGGCCTTGTATCGGTTTTTATGTATGGCTCAGGCGCGTGGCGACATATTGGCGGCCTGTAGCATCGCGCTCGCCTCGGCGTCGCGGGGGATCGAGCCATCGGCGCTGATCACCAGCCCATAGCCGGGCTTGAGGCCTTGGACGAGAGAGGACTGCCCATGGGAGCGCAGCCCACTGTCGCTCTCATAGTAGGCGACGATACCCTTGCCTTCAGGCAGGGGATCGGTGCGCAGCAGGTCGTCCTTGAGTGCCTTGGCACGATCCTGAGCTTTGGAGATGTCTGTCATGGGGCGTCCTCTCTTGATGGCGGTATATTACGCGGTGCTCTCACTGTCTTCCACCCCAAGCTGCGCAAGCCTGTGCAGGATGGGAGTGAGCAGATGGGCATCGACCTCGGCAATGCGGGCCTCGCAGTCCGCCTTGTGGGAGGCGAGAAGCTCGGCATTTTCGCGCTTCTTGTCCTCGTCGATGTGATCGAAGCTGTCGCGGGAGCGGCGCATGTTGGCGATGTCGGATCGTGCGGCATCGCGCGCGCCGATCAGCGTAGCGGTATCGGTGATCGATGCGATCCCGCCCTGGGGCTCGAGGCTGGTGATCCAGTTCAGCAGGCCACGGACCGAAAGCCGCAGGCTGTGGACCGGGGAGCTGTGGTCGATATCGAAGGGCTTCTCGCCCGGGCCCGCGATCGGCAGCGCGAGGCTTGCCGCGCTGACGAACGCCTTGCTCTCACCGTCGGCGGGGCGATGGCGCTCCCAGGCTTCAATGAAGAGGTCGCGGGTGGCCGGCGTCAGCAGGGCGACACGGCGGTCGGATTTCCGACCGGTCTGCCAGGAGAGGGCGACCGGCGTGCCGTTCAGGCAGAGGATCTCGAGGCCGACATATTGGTCGGTGCAGAGCCAGGTGTTGATCTCGACCGCGGTGAAGGCTTCCTTGTCGTAGAAGGCGGAGCAATGCTCGCCGTCGCGCTGCCAATCGCCATAGTCGCGGTCATAAAGCAGGTTTTCGATGACATTGGCATCGAGCTGCCAGGTGGCGCTCTCGACCTTGTAGCCGGAAAAATCACCGCTCTCGATGAGCGCGCCAAGGGTCTGGGTCATGAAGCCTCTTTCACAGATGAAGGCGAAAACGAAACGGGCCGCCAAAGGCGACCCGTGGATGAGGTTTTCGGCGAGGAATGCACGCTTTTCGATGCAGGAAGGCTCAGCGGGTTTCCGTCAGAAACGCGAAGAGGCTCTCGGCCATGTCTTCGGTGATATTCTGCGCAAGGAAGATGCGCTTGCGCCCATACATGAAGCCGACCTTGTAGAGAACGCGGGCACCGGCGGTGCCCGTAGCACTGCCGAGGGCCATCGCGCCACCGGTCACAACGGAGGGATTGTAGACGAAGACGCTGGAGGACAGATCGCCGCCCTGGGATTTGTTGAAGACAAATACCTTGCTGATATCCTCGGCCGGATAGAGCTTGCCGCCGACCTCCAGGCCCTTGTCGGTCAGTTCGAAGGCGAAGCTCCGCGAGCGCGAGACGTGGAAGTAGAGGGGCATCCCGACGAGGACGACGAGGCCGAGAATACCCGAGAAGGTGGCGAGGATACCCGCCAGAAGGACGGTCGTGATGATGAACATGATCACCCCGACGATGCCGAGGCCCATGATGCCGGGGCCTTTGCCGGAAATGCGCGTGCGTGTATCGTCGATCTCGGTGATTTCGAAGCCACGGTCGAGGTGAGCGGTTTTTACTGTCATTCGCAGGGAAGTCCTTTTTATCGAATTTTATTATAGGCTTAATGCCGGTAGTATGGATCTATGCGAGACGGTCTGCATCCGAAAAATTCCGAATGCAAAAAGAAAAAACCGTCGCAATGCGATTTCGGGTCAGTCGGCGGTGAGCGCCATTTTTTCCGCCGATTGCCTCAATTGGGAAATGGCCTCTTCTACCTGGAAGAGGGCCGCGCAGATGCGCTCGCGGATGCTGCGCTGATCGTGCGTCTGTTCGAGAACGGTCAGGGCAGAGATGGTGTTGCGCAGGGCGTTCACGCCCGTAAGCGTTTTACAATGCGCCACGGCGGCCTCGAGAAACGGGACCCAGTCTGCGATGCTCTCTCTCGCCGCATGGGGTGAGAGGCGCATGATCCCATCGGCATCCGGGAATAGCTCCATGCTCCGCGTCAGGGTCTGGGCATCGGCCTTAATATCATCGACCGTCACCAGATGAGAGATTTGCCGTCAGCAAGCCGGGGGTCGCGTTGGTCATGGAGTATCCTTTCAGGATTGGGTTCAGGCGGCCGCGGCCAGGCCATTGGTTGGCGCCAGCGCCAGTGCGGCATCGTCGAGCGTCTGGAAGGCGGCCGAGATCTTCTCGCGAACGCCAGTGAGGTCGTGAGAGATCTCGAGCGCGCCCAGCGCGTTCGTGGCATCTTGCAGGGCTGCGAACCCCGCGAGGGTGTCGCAGTCGCGAAAGCTGTCCTCGATGAAGAAGGACCAGTCTTGGATGCGGGCGCGCGCCTCGCGCGGCGCGAAGCTCATGACGACTGCCGGAGGAGGAAGGGAGGCCGCCAGGCGCGCAAGCACCGCGGCATCTGCCGCGATCTCCGCGGGCGCCGCCGCCCGCGAGAGAGAGCTGTGGAGAATGGATCGTGTCGTCATCGGTCTCTTTCGGTCAGGCGGCGCACTCCGCAGGCACGCAGGCCTTGGGGTCCTCGATCAGTGTCTTGCTGGGCAAGAGGCCGTCGAGGCGCCATTCAAGGTCATTGGCATGCCGCTCGAGGCAATAATAGGCAGTGATTGCGGCGCGGGACGCTTCACCGGCAGGATCGAGCTCGGCGATGCGATTTTCCATCTCGGTGAGCCGCGCGCGCAGCCGCTCGAGGCGCGCGAAGGAGGGGGCGTGTCGTGTGGGCTCGACCCGGGTGGCCACGGCCGCCTTGAGCTTGAGACCCTGCGGTGTGCACCAGCCCCAGTCGATCTCCTGGCCCGGGAAGCGGGACTGGAGGTCGAGCAGCAGCCGCGTGGCGTAGCCGCGGCGCTGATGGGCCGGATGCACCTTAATCATCTCGATCCGCGGCACGCGGTCGAACTCGGCATAGTCGAGATAGCCCACGCTCTCATCTCCAACGAGGAGGTAGAGCGTGCAGTCCATCTGGCCGTGGTGATATCCGCGCACGTCCTGGTGAATGCGGAACTGGCTCATATCTCGTGCTCGATCAGTTCGCGAAACTGCGCGGCGCGCTCGTTGCGGCCGAGCTTGCGACCCTGCTGATACGCCAGCATCAGCAGGTGCTGCACGAGCTTGCCGTGATCGATGGCGGAGGCATCGAGAACGGGCCCATCGAGGAAGTCGGGAAGACGCACGGTCGATCCCTGGACCAAAAGCCCCAAGGGGGCGCAGAGGGCCTTGAGGCTGGCTTCGCGCGCGTCGCGCTTCTCTTCGGTTTCCGGCTCCATGAGGGCCTCCCTGCCTGTCTTTCGGTGCGTGGCTGGGATCAGGCGAAGTTCATCGCGAAGGCGCGCAGGCGCGGGCGGCCACGCAGGCGTTGACGCAGGCGGATGCGATCGAGGCGGTGCAGGCGCCAGTTGTCGATCTCGCCGCCGACCCAGTGATGCACGAGCACCAGGAGCACGCCGGTGCCGATGAACATCGCCGCGAAGAGCTTGCCGAGTGGCGTGTGGCCGATGCCGTCGTAGAGCCAGAGGCCGAAGCCGAGCTCACCCAGAGCCAGGGGCAGCAGGAGGAGGGTCATGACGATGCGCGACAGCGTGCGGCCGAGGTGCAGTTGGAACAACTTGAACATGGCAGAAACCTCTCTTGGTGGACCGCCTACCGAGGTGGCCCTTCTCTCAGGAAGGGCCGCACGGGGGCGGGCCCGCCCAGCGCCTTCAGGCCCCGGATTTTTCCGGGGCGAGGCCGAGCTCGGTGAGGCCATAGGCCTCGGCTTCCTCCGCTTCGGAGTAGCGATTGGCCTCGCACTCCTTGACCTGGTCGAAGAGGAGCATGGTGCCGTCCTCGTCGGCGTCGCCGCAGCCGAGCTTGGCGCAGTAGCCATCGCCGCGCTCACGCAGCGCCCAGTAGGGGCAGAGGTTGATTTCAAGGCGCGGCAGTTCGCCGTCCTTGCCGGGGATCATGCCCTTGGGCGTGTAGCAGTGGTCCCCCTTGGGGATCACGCTCTCGTCGCCGCCGAGTTCGGCGTGGCGGGCATCAGCGGCGGCCTGGGTGCGGGGATGGTCGGTCATGGGCGTTTTTCCTTTGCGGGGTGAGAGGCAGCAGGCATCAGACCGCGGACAGCCTCAGGAGTTGATCGCGGTGATCGTCGCGGTGTTCGCGGCGATGATCGCGGTATTGGTGCGGTTGCTGGAGCGCTGCCGCTCCGCGCGGCGGCACGCCATTGCGCTGCCTTCACAGGCCACGGGATCGAAGCGGTCGCAGAGCGTGTCGAGCTCTTCGTCGCCGGGAGCGCTGCACCCGAGGTGCTGGCGGATCGTGATGCTGTCCTCGACCTCGAAGACGCCGCAGGCGTTCGGGGCGAGCTGCGGGCTGACGATGCGGCCTGCGAGTGCGATGAGCGCGCCGGGAGCCACGATCGGGTCGCCGCCGGCGGTGCGCAGGTCGATCTGGCACTGGCCCTTGCAGTCGATCGAGTATCGCACCCGGGCCGGCTTCGTGGGATCGGTGAACCACGAAGGAAGGCAGGCGCTGAGAAGGTTGCTGGCGAGCGTGGCGCGCATCTGCGGGCTCATCTCGGCAAGGCCCTTGAGCGGGTCCTTCGAGCGCAGGAGGTAGGCCGCGAGGGAGTAGATGCCGCCGCCGATGAGGGCGAGGACCATGCCGATCAGGATGGAGAAGAGGGAGACGGTCATGATGACATCGAAGGCCGCGCTCGAGATGATGCCGTCGAGCATGTCCTGCGCGCGCTCGGAGAAGCCGGGGGCGGGCTTGTCATAGGTGGGATACATGCTGAAAACCTCTCTTTTGGAAACGAGATGACTGGTCGGGCGCGGGGCCTCACCAATGAGGCCCTGTGGCGGCACAGGCGTCGCCCCGTGCGGGGCATGGGAAAGGCCGGCACACCCTGCGGGGTGGCCGGCCTTGCTGTCTGTCTGTTTTTCCGGCTTAGCCGAGGTCGTCCCGGGTCGACCAGGCCAGGCCGCTCTCGCTGGCGTGCCAATCGTCGTAGAGCTCCTTGGCCTCGCGACCGATGCGCGCCAGCCGGTCGAGGCCGTTGGGGCAGAACATCAGGTAGGGAAAGCTCTCGGTGTGGAACTTGAACGTGCCGTCCGCCGCGAAGGTGATCCAGAAGGGATCGCATTCGACATCGGAGTCGTAGTGGCGGATTTTCGGATGCCCCTCCTCGTCGAGAGTGCTCTCGGGGAACCTGGCGAGGATCGGTGCGAAATCACGCTGGGCGGCATCGGCCGTCGGGGTGGTGTCGTCGAGCATGATGATATCCTCAGTTGAGACCCATGACGTGGTCGAAGAGCATGTCGCCCATCTCCTCGAGGAGGCTGGGCACGGGTGCCGCGGTCTTGCGGGTTTCGGGCGCGGGAGTGAGCGTCCTCTGCGGGCGCGCTGCGGGACGCAGGCGGCCAAGGATGGGAGCGGGGCGGTCGATGATTTCAGCAAGTGCCATGGCGGTCTTCCTCTCTCGACTGGTAAGGCGGCCATCCCGGCGGCCTCTTCACCAATGAAGAGGCGGGCGTGATGGCGCCCGTCCTCGATGCCTCAGGTCCGGGGTCGGTATCCCTCGACCTCGCCGGTGATGACATTGGTGCAGCTCGCGGCAGTCGAGACCCGGCCCCCAAAGGAAAGGGCTTCGATATTCGCCTTTGCCGCGGCCGCACAGGCCTCGCGGGTCATCAGGTGGACGACCGACGCTCCGCCGCCGTTGTAGATGATGACCATCAGCGACCAGTTGCGCTCGGCGCCGGACTGAGCGACGGCGGTGCCCGCGCTTGCGATGAGCGTTGCGGCAGCCAGGGCCGCGGTGGTGCGGGAGAGAAGTTTCAGCATCGGATACTCCGTATGGCGGGGATGGGTGCGACCGGTCGAGGCGGCCGCGAGAGGAATGTGGGTTCAGGCGAAGGGTTGCGAGTGCACGGGCAGACCACGCAGATCCGCAGGATCGAAATCGCAGGCATATGAGCCGCTCCGGGACTGGGCCTCGATGGTCTCGCGCAGCTCGGTAAGGCGGCGGCCGGACTGGCTCGACAGGACCACGTTGCCGATGCCGGTATGCATGACCCAGACCTTCGAGCTGGCCAGCTGCTCGATGGCGACATCACGGCAGCGCATCACGCGGGAAACAGGGTCCCAGGACCAATCTCCCGGCGTGCGGCGGAGCGATCTCTGGATGATGCGGTCGAGGCGCGATTCGAACATCGTCGTCTCCTTTTTCGGTTATGTGTCTGGCCCGGGCCGGGCCCCTCGCGCAGGAGGGGCGTTGGCCACCGGCTCAGTCCCGCGACAGCCCTGCCTTCTGGCGCAGCAAGCTGTAGCGATCCCAGCTCGGCAGAGAGCAAACCTCTCTTCCGAGGTTGTTGTCGAGCGCATGACCCAGGGCGATCTCCATCAGGAGCGTCGCCCAGGCAGGGCCATTGGGCGCGCGTGTCGCGTCATCGAGGTGAGCGCAGGCGATCTCGATCAGCCGATCGATCTCGGCCACGCGGGTTTCGGTATTGGTGGCTGCGAGGAATGCGTCATAGGCCAGCGTCGCATCGGCAAGCTCGGCCGGAGCCGCGCCCTCGAAGGGGATGTCGGTCTCGCGGGTGAAGGACCGCAGGATCTGCGGATCGTGAATACCGGTCTCGGGGGCAAAGCCCTCCGACAGGTCGGGTGCCGGGAACTCGCGCCCGAGAGCTGCAAGCTCGGTTGCGCCGAGGGTGTGGCAGATGTCATAGGCCGCGCGCACGAGGCCGCGAAGGGTGCGCACGCCCTCGACACGGGTATCGATCTCCCTGGAGATCTGGAAATCGCCCGAAGCGAGGGTGATGTGGGCCGACAGGCGCATCCCACGCGCCACGGCGCGCTGGGCAAGGTGGTCGGCAATGCGGTCAAAGCCCTTCAGGGAATCTTCGCCAAAGCCGCGGGCGGCGAGGGTGGCGCGGTCGGCCGCGTGATCGAGCACGGCATGAACGACAGGGACAAGCGCCTGGCGCTGATCTTCGGTCTTGATGCCCTGGGCATCGATGACGACGCCTTCGGCGGTCAGGCGGGTTTCGTTGCCGGCGCGGGGCGCGAGCACCAGCAGGGTGCGGGCCCAGTGCGGGTGATACTCGGAGATCTTGCACAGCAGGCGATCAAGATTGTTCAGCATAGCGTCCCTCGTCCTTTATCTCTCTCGGCCCATCCGGGCCGGTCTCACCTCGAGACCGGACTTGATGGGGCGGGATATCTCTCCTGGATCACCCCACCGGTGGTCACGAAGAAAGGCCCGCGCGCCCGGGGCAGGGCGTGCGGGCCTCAGGCGGAGCCTGGACTGACGGGGAAA
>Ga0066839_10000478_pt1 | contig 17640 bp, 11 predicted proteins | sample ETNtaG_10_FD_66733 | JGI IMG/M metagenome (GOLD analysis project Ga0066839, IMG submission 66733) | Marine microbial and viral communities from oxygen minimum zone, Eastern Pacific Ocean - ETNP201302SV82 | ecosystem: Environmental > Aquatic > Marine > Oceanic | place: Pacific Ocean: Eastern...
CCTGAAATGTTTGCAGATGCTTTATCAGGTGTTACTTTTGATCAAGAGAAGCCTCAGCCTAAGTCTAAGAAAAGGCAAGCTGTCGATGCCAAAAACATGGAACGCGATGAGATACGGTTTAAAGAATGGGCAAAAGAGTACAAAGAACGAGGGTGTATTTAAGAGCGTTTTTTGCGCTTTTGAAAGCTCTTAGCAAAATTCATAATATTGTCGATAAACTAGCATAGGATATTGAATTTATTTTCAATGTCTTATTCAACCATGCTTTTTGATTAACTTGCGGTTGTGTAATGGAATTATAAATTCAAACTATAGACATTAGTAAAGGTTTGATAATCTAGAGTATAAAGGCCATATCAGAGTCATATTAGTCTAAGCAGCTTTAGATTGATTTAAGGGAGTAAATTAATTCGATGCAAGCCCCAGCACCTTTTTTTGAAGTCAGGGTCAGTAACCTCGACTGGGACCCAACTCTTATCGGTTTATGCGTAGGTTATGAGCTAGGTTTGTGGCGAGAGGACGCATTAGTCGATCACCTCATGGAATGGCTTCCCGAATTTTGTCTTACTTTTGAAGAAATCAGTAATTTAGATGCAAGTAATATGGTTTCAATGATGAGAGAAGCCGTTAGGAAGCTATATATCTCTGGAAAGTTTGAGAGAAGAGGGGAGTTTGGGGAAGTTCTGTTACATGCTGCTGTTCGTCAAGCTTTTAGCTCGATTCCCGCAATCTCAAAAATCTACTATAAGTCAGCACTAAACGAAACTGTGAAAGGTTTCGACGCAGTGCATGTCGTGCCTAATGCAGATGAACTAGAGTTATGGCTAGGGGAAGTAAAGTTCTATAAAAATCTTGATAGTGCAATTAGAGACGTGGTTGAAGAGTTGCATGCACACTTAGAAAAGGACTATTTGCGAGACGAGTTTTTGTTAATAAAGGGAAAAATCGACGATAATTGGCCCTACGCGGAAAAACTCAAGAAGATCTTACACCACAATACGAGTTTAGATGAAGTGTTCAGTAAAGCAGTAATACCTGTATTACTAACATATGAAAGCCAAACCGTACTGAGCCATACCCAGTGTTCAGAAGATTATAAAAAGGCTTTTCAAGAGGAATTAATAGCAAGCTATAAGAAGTTTACTAACAAGGACCTTCCTAAAAATATAGCGATTCATCTTTTCCTTGTACCGATAAAAGATAAAGCTGACTTAATTAAGAAGCTAGATCAAAAACTGAAAATATGGCAAGCAATATGAACGTATCTGAAACAATTGCATCCATTAAGAACTTGAACGATGAATCTACTGAAAAATTTAATCTCTTAAAAAAAGTTTCGGATGCGGTAAATAGCGATAGTAATCACCCATCATCAAGGGAGCTTGTGTTAAGGCTGCTTGATAAAAGACATTATTTTAACGAGTACGTCGATATTTTGGACAGCCTTGCGAGAGAAGTAGGTTTAATGCCTTATGTCGATGAGTCCAGATTAGGGTTGAAAGATAGCGTCGCTTACGAATTTTTTAAACCACTTAACGATGATGGTGAAATTGTCTTTCATAGAGCTCAAGCAGAGGTCTACCATAAGCTAATCGCTGGCCAGAGCGTAATACTTAGTGCACCTACAAGCTTTGGCAAAAGCAAACTTGTTGACTCTATTATTGAACTCAATAGATATAAAAACATTGCGATCATTGTTCCAACAATCGCACTAATTGACGAAACAAGGAGGAGGCTCTCAAGATTTTCTGGCTTATATAAGCTTATCACGCAGGTTAGCCAAGAACCGTCAAACAGAAACATATTTATCTTTACCGCAGAGCGACTTATAGCTTTTGACGACTTACCAAATATTGATTTTTTTGTAATCGATGAATTTTACAAAATAGGAGCTTTGGACAGAGACGAAGAAAGAACTGTTGCGTTAAACCAAGCATTTTACAAGCTTCACAAAATGGGAGGTCAGTTCTATCTCTTAGGCCCAAACATTCAGCATATACCTGACAATTTGGACCGTGACCTGAAGTGCGTATTTTATAATACTCAGTTTTCAACCGTTGTGAGTGAGGTTGAGTTTATTCAAGCCGAAGACAATGAATACGAAGCTTTATTGAATCTAGTGTCGCGCTTGGAAGGTCAAACTCTTGTATATTGCAGATCTCCTAAAAGAGTAAACGATGTTGCCGAACAACTATTAGCACTTGACCTTAATCTCACAGACTCGGGTTTAGAAGATGCAAGTGATTGGATTGGCAATCACTTCCATGAGAACTGGATCTTCCCTAAAACATTGAAGGAAGGAATTGCCCTACATCACGGACGCTTGCCCAGAGCCTTATCACAGCTTTCAATAAAGCTTTTTAATGAGAATAAAGTAAAGATATTAGTATGCACTTCAACTCTAATAGAAGGAGTTAATACTTCTGCGAAGAATATAGTTATCTTTGACCACAAAATCGGCACAAAGAAATACGATTACTTCACTTTTAATAACATAAAAGGCCGAGGCGGGAGAATGTTCAAACATTTTATCGGTCACGTTTACATATTTAATGCGCCGCCACAAGAAGAGCTCCCGTATGTTGACTTTCCATTTTATTCTCAAGGAGATGAAGTTCCTGATAGTTTATTAATCCAACTTGACGAAACTGATCTAAAAGAGAGTTCCAAGTCTCGCCTGAACGAATATTTTCAGCAAAGTGATATCCCTGTCGAACTAATAAAGCAAAATTCAAATGTACATCCAAGAGATCAGATCGCTTTGTCACAAAGTTTATTAGCTTTAAGCGAGCAGGAAATTGGCCTGATGCTCTGGACCGGCATGCCGAAATATAATGAACTAGAGATTTGCTGCAAACTTATCTGGGAACACTTTGTATCAAATGGCAAGGCAGGCATATTCACCTACAAACAATTAACATGGAAGCTTTTTTCGCTCTTCCAACAACCTGATATAAAAGGGAGGGTCCAAGACGAACTGGAACCGGGGGAATATTCAGCTAAAGACCCAAATGAAGCAGTTGAGAGAATTTTGGACTTTGATAGAAATTGGGCAAGCTATACGTTTCCAAGATTACTGATGGTACTAGATAGTATCCAAAGATATGTTTTAAATTCATATTACGGTAAATGCGGTGACTACTCCGTATTCGCTACTAATGTGGAAACATTATTCAGAAAACCATCTTTAATAGCATTCGAAGAGTTCGGGCTCCCTTTGCAGCTTGCTGAAAAGTTAGATTCTGTTATTAATTTTTCCACGGACATTGACTTAGCAATATCTCAGCTAAAAGGCTATCAAGTCCAAGACGATGGCTTCACTGATTTTGAAAAAAGCTTAATTATTGATGTTAGAAACCATCTTTGATTAAAACAGTAATACTAATTAAGTTGCTGTTAATCTGTACTAAAAGCAACTAATTCCAATTAATGCCTTTAGGCTATATTAAAATGAAGCTATTTTTCGTTGTTATCCATGCTTGAATATCGGTCTAGAGAGCCTGTTAACAGTAACTATTTTAAATATCGAATATATAGTCAAAACAAACCCGTACCGGCTTACATAAACGGAACGGGTTTGAATTGGTTAGACTACCAGCAAGGAGTCCTAGGACTCTTCAAATTCTGAACTGTTGAATCGCAGTACATTACAGTTTTCTTTAATAGTTCGTTGAAGAGCCTCATCAAATCCATCTTTTGACTTAGCCTGAATCTCTACCGAGATGGACACTTCAACGCCTAGCTTAGAAGTGAACTGCTGAACTACCTCATCAACAATCATTGCGAAGTCCATTTTGGCTTTCACAGGGTCAAGGTCTATGTTGCCATAGAACTGCTTCTTGATTTGCTCAGGTGTTGGCATTGGTTGCGGATCTGGACTCGGCGATGGGTGAGGTCCAGGCTCGGGATTAGGCATTGGTGTTGGCCCCGGTTCAGGACTAGGTGGCACTGGTTGAGGAGCAGGCTTCATAGCCTCTTGGTAAGCTTCAGCTGCATCTCTGTCGATTAGTAGGGAGGCATCATCGATATGAATCATCGAATCGCGTCCAAAAGCGAAGCCGAGATATTTATCACCGTCTTTACCAGCTGCGTACGCAAAGAAGTCTTCCGAAGTTATTCCTGCACTGATCGCATTTTCATAAGTTTGGTTATTCACAAGACGAGGCAAATAAAGGTAATGACAACTATCTTGCCAAACTTTGAGTGCGCTTACTTCTGTTACACCGTCTTTCAAATACCATTGCTTTAATGTATTTCTGAGATGGATAGGACTCCATTCCGAAATAAGCCATTCTTCCTCACGAAGTTTATTCTCAATTTCTGCGACCAAGTTAGGAGCAGTTGGAGAAACTGATACCGTCTCCCAAATGAGTTCAGGCTTACCTTTTCTAAATTCCTCAACTGGACAGATAATCCATTTGTATGCATCGCGAATGAGTCGCTGCAAATCCTGCTCGGCATTGTCTACATTTCGCTTTGCTTGTTTCGAAAGAGAAACAGTCAGGTCTAATTTGCCGTCATTCACATCATTGACAATGCTCTTCCAAGCTAGGAATGTGCGACCTGCGTCCTTAAGACGACTCATTACATCGTAGTCTGCGGCAAAAAATATCAGGCGATTTTGCTTTTGCCGCGGTTGGTCACCTCGCTTGCGGAGTATCTGCTCAGCTGCTTCACATGCCAGACGGTCATCCGAACGGTGATAGGCTTGATGAGGAGGAAGAACAACCAATCTAGGCCCTGTTCCATAGTCGTCAGGTACATCTATGGAAGACGTGAAGACATGAATCCCAACAAAACAATGACTTCTACCAAAAACCCGTCCTACCCGATCTTTTAGAGTTGGATACAGTTCTTGTAAGTCATCAATATTCTGCTTGCGACTTTCCATCTCACGACGAAGGTTTGGTCGCGTATCCAGATAAAACCTGTCTTGTTCAGAATACAGATAATGTAGTCTATCTCTCAGGCGTTTTAAGACATCCTCAAACACACCTATTGTCTGCCCAGGCTGAACACATCCCAATAGTATGTGTTCATAATCTATACCCTTTACGCCTTGTTCAGCATTAGAAGGTGCACTTCCTAAAAAGATTGTACGCATCGCACGTCTCGCAGCTTGAACGCTACCAAAACGCGTATCCTTTCCGTCAATGTCAAATGCTTCAGACCGAGGCCCATCGACTTCTTTCTCAAGAACTGGCTCCCAGCCTTGCGGTAGATAGTGAATACTCTTGTTGCGCACATTGCTATCATCAAGTGCTATAGAGCCGGGCATGATCAGCGCGTCTTTATTGTCTGAATTCCAAAGTTTATGTATAACTATTGCCATATATTGCAGCACACCACGGGTGCGCTGAAATTTATCGAGAGTCGACCAATCCTCATAAAGACGGTCAAACACCTCAGGATGAATTGGGTAGGACTGCGTTAACCGCTCAAAGTAAACATTCGATTGCGTTTCTACTGGAAACTTATCGCTATTCGCACGATAAAAATCAGAGTATTGACGACTGATGCCTTCAACCTCTGCACGCTCACCGGCAGATTCAAAAAGTCTTCTACGAACAATTTCAAACGCTTCTGTACTTGCAACAGGCTTCCAAACCGACTCTACGCGCGCGAAATATTTCTCAAGCGACTCTAGAGCACGTTGGCCCATAGTGCCACCGACCTCTATCTCTGATTCTGGTAGTGATGCTAACAGAATAGCGTTAGGCACTGACTTCATCGCTTCCGTTAGCGCCTGAATAAAGGAAATATTGCTATCAAAGGTGCCTGCGTTAAATTGTTTGCCGACTTCCAGCTGACGAATAAACGCAACTAACTCATCAATCAAGATGACGCACGGAGCGGCTTTCTCTACTAATTGACGAATAACTTCCTTCCCGGGTGATGCACCATCTGCGTCACTCTGGGCAACCATCTGATAGCCTTCTTCACCCAAAAGTTGCCACGCCAATTCACCCCATAAGGTATTAGTCGATACATTTCCGTGACGCTGTGGCTGACTTGGCGACAACTTAATACCGTCAATCACTGCAACCTTTGCATTTGGCAAATTGTTAATACCAGCTTCATCTAATAATGGCGGTATACCCTGCAATTTATCTGTGCTTACCTGTCTTGAGGCTAAATGCAATACCGCGAGCATAGTGTGAGTTTTACCACCACCAAATGCTGTTTGTAACTGAATAACTGGGTCGCCGCCTAAGCCAGCAAGGCGCTGCGCTACGGAGATCAGCAGTAAACGCATACCTTCTGTAATGAACGTCCGTGAGAAAAACTTTTCAGCATCTTGGTATTCAGGCATCGCAGTTCCCGACGCAACCTGTGAGATATCTGCGGCAAATTCTGACTGCTTAAATGTACCTTCTAAAACATCTTTGTGAGGGCGCGCTATTTCTCGCCATGGTTTTAAACTCATTTCTTAATCTCCCTCTTAAAAATCAAATCCAAGTTCTGACTGAGAACCACGTTCACCGGCCTCTTGAGAAGCAGCCACGATTGCGTGCCATGAACCTATTAATTCGTTGTAGGCTCTTGCCTCTTCTGCCCACTTCTTTCTTTCGCACAACGTATATAAGTGATAAGCAAGCTGACGAATATGCTCTCCTTGTTCTGGCATACGTGCCAATAAAGCACCAGCATTAGCTTCACCTTGCTGGTTCAGCACACGGATCATTTGATGACAGGCTTCCCATACAGGCGTTCTATCGTCCGTCTTAGGGTCCCAGCCAGTTGGATATTCACTCCACTTTAATAAACGAACTTTACCTGCACCTGAGTCAATTACTCCAGCTTCTTTGACGCCATCAACTGATGTTCCTTTAGCTCTAGCCAATGTGTCGGCCTCTCCAAAAGGACCTACACTCCAACCGTACTGACTAAACCAGTCATCACAAAAAAGCGTGTCGCTATCAAAATTACTGCTATCAGGGTTCAAGTACTCGGTAATGGACCGATTGATTAAAATCAAGGCATCATGCACTGTCATTTTCGAGCCATCGGCCTCCAAAATACTTTCATATTTTGAAAAAATTGCCATTCCAGGACCAATTGCGGCTTGTGCAAGGTCTACCGGTGCAATCGGTGAGACTCCTATATCCCCACCGATCATTGTCTCTAGTGCATCTGGCATTCGTTCTCTAAGTTCACGCTGGAACTGTCGTCTGCTTATATGACCTTCCGAGCCATCTCTTTTTTTACAAACTAAAACTACTGAAGATGCTAATGCATTAGCGCCAATTCCAATAATTCTCACAGATTGCTCACTGCGGAGTGGCCAAGTTCCATCAATGGAAAATCCTGAGCTGATAACTGATTCCAAAAATGTTTCCCACCCAGTACTAGAAGTATTTTGCTCTTTGGTCTCAGATTGCTTGAAAGCGTAATAAATAGTTACCGGAAACACTGGACTAGCTAGCTGTGCCATTCTTGTTATTGCGCTACTCATTCCATTAAGAAAAAACTTTTCTGCTTTTTCCTTTGTGCCATGTCTATACTGAGTTGCGACTAACTCTTCCGACTTGGGAACTGCCATTGTCGTAAACAAAGAAGGATAAATGTCTCTAAGAGTTCTTCTCATCCAGACGTAAAAAAAATCAGATAAATCTGCATATCCAATGTTGTCGTAATATGGCGGGTCCGTAGAAATAACTTTATCGATGTAAAGGTCTGAGGTAGCGGCATCTTGTTGACTGGCATTGCCAGTATTTTTTGAACCTGCCGTTTTGATTAGACATTTAACTTGATATTCAAGATTAGTTACAAAGCCACCAACTACACTCTCCAAAATGTTTGCTTCTCCGTAGTCCCAAACCATTGGAATAGCTTGCCGGGAAAAAAGATACATTATTTTTTCATTTCCTTGCCGCCAGCCTGTAAGGGAATTATTGAAGTCAGTACACCGGTCTAAAACAAAAGCAAGATACACTGATATAGCTTCTGCGTAGGCTCTGGCTCCTTTTCCTCCAGCGTCAAGACCAACATCATCGTCTTTCATTCCTTTGCTGATTGCGTGCTCTTTTACGACATCCTTGATTCCTGTTATCAAATCAGAAAATGTACCCAATGCCAGAAGTTGTCTAGGTGTAAATAAATCTCCGTATTCATTTAGTCCATATAATTGTGTCCTTATGTCCCTAGGGTTTTTATTAATTAGTGTCGAAGGCTTCCACTCTGGAACTGCAGATAATGCTATCTCCTCCATTTCTTTTGTTGGGGGTAAATAAACTCTTCCATTTTTTCCATCCGCAACAATTGCCATTAGTTTTTGTTTGAAGGTACCTGCTTGCCCTTGCTCACGTATTGACTGCACAGGTATAGGAGCTCCAGACATTAAACATTTGAAATTACCTCCCCTACCTGCTTTCGTGCCATTTTTAGCATCTGGTCCAGGTTTCCCTATTTTAACTTCAAAAGTATAAGTATCGTTATAAATGACAGGGGCTATATAAGCTTCCTTACCTTTTTTAGACGACAAAACAAAGCTAGAAACTAGTGGAACTTCAACATGGCTGAATGCCGGGTTGGGACTTCTAACAGTCCTAGCCCATAACCATGTTATTACTTTGAGCTTTTTGCCCAAATATGGCTCTAAGTCCTGTCTACCAGTCGCAATTTCTTTGGTTATTTCAATTCGAGGGTATAGGTCACCAATACGCTCCTTTGCCTGCCTTAAAATATGGTGACCATAACGCTTGACGTCTTCAGCAAATCCACTTATTCCTTGCCAATCATTTAAAACAGGAAGTTGACTTTCACCCTCCCGAAATGAGCAAACTGGCTCCATACCTAAGAACCGAGGTGGAATTTCAATCATGGCTTTGTTTATCATCACTGCAACGGGATTAAGGTCACTAGCGTAGCTCTTCAGGCCTAACCTTTGTGCTTCTAATGGTATTGCTCCACCACCTGCAAATGGGTCGTGAAAAGCTGGAAGCTGCTCTGGATTGAATAACTCTTGAGCTTTAGGGTGTTTTTTATTCAACTCACATGTATATCGCCAACTCTCTCTTATCGCATTTCTAGCTCGATTTAATACAAACTCATTATTGGTGTTTTCCCACTTTACCAACTCTCTAATAATGTCAAACAGCTCTTCTCGCTCTCGTTGGATTTTTAATTTTGTTTCTCTTAAGCGTTTATCACCACTCACCGTCTCCGATGGATCATTCACCATTTGGGCAAAAATTACAGCTCGAGCAGCCGCAAGAGGCCGCCGAGCCCACCATAAATGAATTCCTCGTGGGTGCGGGCCAATACCTGGCATTTTTTCATGTGCACACGCTGCATTAATCTCATCTAATGGCAGTGCTACTTCTATTAATTTTTTTGGTATTTTAATTTCTGACATCTTTCTGCCTTTAGAGTGTTTCGTTTGGTAAAACTGACTTTGAGAGCAGTTCACTTAAATCATAATTAATGCTGGCGATACCAAAATCTGGTTCACCTTTGAACGGTGTTTTAACGTAGTACGGGCCTTCAAATTCATCACCATCTACTACCACTATCGCTAAAATGAATTTATCGGTTTGGCTTAAACAAAGTAGTGCTATTTCCATTAGCAAACATCTACCAACAAGTGTTTGATCGTTGTAGAAAATGCTTCCCACTGGGTCTTCTCAATTTCTTCTTGAATATACTGATTTATTAACTCGGGTTCCCAGTCGGCTATTTCTTCCAACATTTTTTTATATGGTTTTATTGCTCGCGCTCTATTACCGGCCAGCGTTCGATTATCTAAACCGAAAACCCGAATAGTTTCATTGGCTTTGTGCGTTTTATCAGCATCTATCCCTGCACGCGTTCTGACCTCTCCGGAAGAATGAAAATAAAAATACTCTTCAGGGTCTTCGACATCGGGCTTAATCAAATCATCTGGGTTATAGGGATTTGCTCTGGAACGATCTTTGAAGTGCCCGCAATGATTTTTAGAACCACACGCCAAAAACAAATTGCTCCAGTCGAAGGTTAACTCTGGAAAGTGATTTTTATTTTTACGGCGGAAATGCTCAATATGTCCTGCATGGTGTATAGCATCTTCGCAATAGGCACAGCGCACACCATATTCAGATGCATCCTCCGTTGTAACGCCGGGTATACCTTGCATTTTAACCAGCGCCGCACGCAGTTGCTTTTTACATTTGCTACCGAAATTATCCCATGAGTGTGTTGTGTGGTGATAGCCACTTAAACATGGCGGTACTGCTGTATTATCTCGATCAAGCTTATGCATTGATTAATCCTTCTTGCTCTTTTGCTTAAAGGACTGAAAGCGAATGAGCTTATCTGCATCGGATAAAACTCTATGAGATTCGCCATATATTTTTATAAGTTTTGCTCGAAGCGCCTCACCTTCTCCTGACGAATGTTGGCCTTGCTCGATTAGTGCAGTGTACTCAGCGACCAACTGGGCCTCGCGTACAGGAGGTATCGGGTTCACCTCTTGGTAATCAATAAGGATGTCACTGCTTGGGATACCAATAGTCTGCTCTTCCCGCTGTTCAGCACTTGATATGGTCTGTCCTGTGTCGGGGTTGGTTTTGTGCTGTATTACACGTATGCATTCTGCCGGCACAGTCGACAAGACTTGTGGACTATGTGTAGTTACAATAAATTGTATGTTTGGAAAAGCATCTCTCAATGAACCAATCACTGTTTGCTGCCATTGTGGATGTAGGTGCATATCGACTTCATCTATCATCACTATACCTGGGGATTTCTTTGCAGCATCTTCTCCCAAATGCCCATTGAGTAAAGCTGCTCGATATGCGATATCAGCAATCATAGCAAGAACGTTTTTTATACCATCGCTCAGCCTGTCCGCTTTCATAACTCCATAGTCGTCATGCCGTAAAACCAAGGACTCGTCATCGCGCTGGCTAAATTGCAAGTTTTTCCAACCGACTGGTTTTAAAACTTCATTTACTGCGTCTTGTACGACTTTGACTGGATTTTTCAACTTCGGGTCTACATCAATGAATGTTGCTCCTTGTTGCAGTTGAGCTATTTGATATTCTAATACCTTTTTATATGCGTCTGTAAACCAATCATTAAATTGTCTATAACTAGATGCTGGGTCTAAACAGTCCCGTAGTGCAAACGTACGAATATTCTCATCATTAGCATTTTGACCGCGCTTTGATTCAGTAAGGCGCTTTTCCTTCCATAATCTACCTGTTCCGTAGTAACCGAAAACAGGCAAAGTGATAGGAGCAATTGATAATTCGCGAATTTTATTTTGTAAATCTCTTGCATAAGATTTTAACTCACGACATTTCTTATCATCTTTTGTCTGTGACTTAACCGTTTCACTATCACGAAACCGTCGCCATTGAGTTACTCCGCAGCCATAGTTGCCTTCTACAGTGACTGAAGCAGGCAGTTGCCTTACCATCTCGTCTAAAACCCCAAAAGCAGTAGCCTTTGTCGCACTCGTAGCTCTTATAATTCTAACGTCATCAATAGTGATTGTATTTGCTGGGTCTTTATAAGGTGTGTTTGCCAAATCAAATTGGCTAACAAAAGGCCACAATGCTATCCGAATAGCGTCCAAAATCGATGTTTTACCTTGGCCATTATTTGCAACAAGAACTGTCATTTCAGGGTGAAAGTCTATATCAAGACTCGAATAGCAACGAAAGTTTTCAAGAATTATTTTATTTATTTTCATTCTGTTTGCCCCGGTGATACAGCTTTCGATAAAAGGTCACCTAGATCATAATTAATGCTAGCGACACCAAAGTCTGGCTCACCTTTGAACGGTGCTTTTACGTAGTACGGGCCTTCGAATTCATCGCCATCTACTACGACTATCGCTAAAATGAATTTATCGGCTTGATTGAGCCCATAAATAATTTCGTTGCGGCTTACCGTGATTGTGCTTTGGCCTTTAGCTCTCCCTTTAACTTCAATATGTCTGTCGGGTTTAATTGAGCCATCTTCTTGTCTTGGTGGTCGCGACGTTACATCCCATCCACACTTTTCTGCGCCGACGTCCTTAACATCAAAACCAAAGCTCCTCTCAACATCCATGACCGCATTCATTGCAATCCGCTCAATTCGAGACCGTGCTTCAGCGTCGACACTGAATTGTGTTTCACCCTTTCTGTGTGCAAGAAGACCTTGAGGTATTACTAACGCACCGCCCATGACTACAGGCGTACTTGAGACCACATTCTTGAGGTTTGCTAACTCGGCTTTCCGCTGTTCTAGCCTTGCAGTTAACTCGTCGACTCGACGCCGAGCCATTTCTGGCTGCATTTTGGGTTGCTTACCTGCATCTACATCGTCTTTGAGTTTTATGTAGCGATCTGACCAATAATTAATTTCCTTAACCAGTCTATCATTAACCGCTTGCAGCGTTTTATCTGCCTGACGCTCCCTCCTGTCTCTTACCTCGTTGTAGTGCTCCGGCACGAGCTGATGAGATGCATGGTTTAACGCTAGACCTTCCAGATTATTGTTCAACCATGGTGACTGTAAGATGTCTCCGACTAGTTTTCTGTCGTAATCGTCTATGGGCTGAAGGTCAAGATGTGGAGCCCATCCAGCGTTAATCGCATTACCCTTTTCGTCTATCTCAACGAACTGCAATCGCCTTGATGCGACATCACCATTATTCCCAGCTTCTCGCACCGTATGGTCGACCATAAATAGTACTTTAGGCTCTAACCCATCATCGTTAGGGTCAACCAGAACTGCGCCTTGCTTTAGCTTTGGTCTGTGTGCCTGTAGAACTAAGTCTGTGGTTGCGTGCATTAGCGGATGCAGTGGATGAATCATATCTGCCATGGGCTTACCCTGTTGGCGTACATGATGTTTCTCGAAACAGATTCGCTCGTATTTACGTAGAACAGGAGTGCGCGTTTCACCTATTACTCTGTCACGTTCTCTTATGGCAGCAGGTACGTGCTTTACTTCGAATCGGCCTGATTCTCTGTTACGCATCTCACCGCCCAGCGTTTGAAACGACTCGGTGAAAAATGCGCGAATAAAATAAGGTTGAAGCTTACGCGCCTCTGCCTTTTCCATTTCTTCCTTCACAGCGTAAAGTTCTTCCAACCCCATATGCTGCTCGACCAAGGCATTTCTTCGCAGGATTTCTTTTAGGTGTTTTTGGTCAAGTGCACCATCGATAACCTCATTCATCTTCGCTTTGGTTTCAGGAGCCTCACCATAACGAATGGCATCGACAAGCAGATCTTTTAGCGACACATTATCAAATGCTTCGCCCAGCACATCGAAAACCTTACCACCTAGAGCTTCTTTTTCTATTTCGATCTTGTCGAATAACTTTTTAAAGACTTCACCTTCACGTGTCTCGGCAGCGACTATATTCCATAGGTGACATACTTCTGTCTGTCCGATACGGTGAATACGACCAAACCTTTGCTCTAATCGATTTGGATTCCACGGTAGATCGTAGTTAACCATCAAATTGGCGTTTTGAAGGTTGACCCCTTCCCCTGCCGCATCGGTGGCGATTAGCACTATTACGTCTGAGTCGTTGCGGAACTCTTCTTGAATTTTTCTTCGTTCGTCTCGGTTGGTACCGCCATAAATGGTTCTCACCGCATTATCGTTACCGAGCATGTCGCTTATCCTTTTCACAAGGTAATTAAGCGTATCTTTGTGTTCGGTAAAGATGAGTAATTTTCGACGAGCACCACTTTGGGTGTACATTTCAGGCTCATCTTGAAGCAGGTAAGAGAGTTGCTCCCACTTCTTATCGTTGCCTGATTGCACAACGCTCAGCGCCTGATATTCAAGGTCCTTAAGACTCGCTATTTCAGCTTCAAGTTCGGGAATGGTCTCCGCAGCAGATGCCATATCGACAACCTGCTCAGAATACATCTCATATTCTTCTGCACTTAAGTCCTCATCTAACTCATCAAAGTTATCAGGCAGGTCAATTTTGTGTCTTTTGTTGTACTCGGCGAGTGACTCTGCAACACCATTACGCTGAGCTGCTTGCCCGCGGGCTAACAACTTAGTTTCGGAGAGCCTGTCTTCAAGACGCTTTCGACGGCGCTTCAGTGATTGATAAATGGCTTCAGGACTTGATGCCAAGCGGCGCTGGAGCATTGTTAATGCAAAACCAACGTTGTTTTTCTTTTTGCTATCGAGATTATCTGCTCGATTCATCTCCTCACGAACATACGTTGTTACTTGCTCGTAGAGAGATGCTTCCATGGGAGAAAGCTCATAATTTGCTGTGTAAGCTCTTCTTTCAGGGAAGAGTGGTGTTCCGTCAAATTTAAGGAGCTCTTCCTTGACCATGCGTCGCATCATGTCGGAGACATCAACTTTGTGCGCGCCCTCTCGAAACTTACCGTAGAAGCGATCACCGTCTAGTAGTGATAGCCATATCTGAAAATCTTCTTCTTTACCGTTGTGCGGCGTAGCTGTCATTAACAAAAAATGGCGAGTAATTGAGCCTAATAGTTCGCCCAATTGGAAACGCCGCGTCTTGTTCACTTTGTTTCCAAAGTAGCTCGCAGACAGTTTATGGGCTTCATCCACAATGATGATATCCCATTCGGTATTCTTCAGCTTTTCTTGAAACTCTTCATTTCTGGATAATTGATCAAGACGACATATTAATTGGTCGGTCTCATCAAAGAAGTTACCTGAAGCACATTGTTCTTGCTTCTCACGGCTGAATATCTCAAACGTTACGCCAAACTTTTCTAGCAATTCATCTTGCCACTGTTCTGTCAGAGAACCCGGTGAAACAATAAGAATACGTTTCGCATCGCCTCTCATTATTAATTCGCGGATAAGCAAGCCAGCCATAATCGTCTTACCTGCACCCGGATCATCCGCTAACACGAATCTGAGAGGTTGCTTGGGTAACATCGACTCATAAACGGCGGATATCTGGTGAGGCAGTGGATCGACATTTGATGTATGAACAGCCATCATCGGGTCAAAGAGCGCAGCCTGACTTATACGATAGGCTTCCAATCCAAGCTTGAATTCAGCGCCGGGGGCATCGAATGCCCATGGGCGACCTTCTTTAGCAAGTGACAACCGTGACTCATCAGAGCGGAACAACATCTGCTCTCCAAGCTTGCCTTGACTATCTTTGTAATAAACCGTGACCGCGGCATCGCCAACAGGCTCGACTTGGACAACCCTGACTACCTCATCACTTTGAATGCCTTTTATCTGTGCATCCTTTTTAATGTCTTCCAGTTTTAACATTCCGTGCTCCTTGCTGTGATTTCTTTGTAACCTGGTGCAATCGCTAAATTACCCACATCATTCAACGCGAAACGATTCTGCAACCATAGTTGATACTCAGCCCCGCGGAGTGTTCCCCGTTCTGTACAATCGACATTCCAACGTCTTAACAGATAGCCTGCCATCGCAGCTCGCACTTTGATGAACAATTGCTCGTTTTCCATGCCGTAATCCATCTCTATGGCGGTAGGATGCTCAATATTCTGAGGGTGAGGTACTAATTGAAGCGGAATAATTCGCTGCCATTCAGTATCTGCTTGGGCGCTTTCATCTTCGTTAGGTGTGTTTTTAATTGTCACTTTACTAATTCGCGTTAACACGAAGTCTCGGAAGCTTTGACTCTTGCGATCGAAGGCGCGAACATGCCATCGAAGGCCATTGTCGACTATCGAGTGCGGTACAAGCTCTCTGGCATTCGAACCGCTAGAAAGTGAAGTGTAAATAACGCTAACTGCTTTGTTATTGAGAATGGCCTGAACAAGGCGCGCAACAATAAAGATGTCAGGTACATTCAGGCTGGACGGTGCTTCTACGGGGAAGTGGATATCGCCTATTGCATCGAACCCATCGGAGATATCGTTGGCGAGTTTAGTTAAGGTGCGTCTTGCGTCGTGTTCGAAGACAGGTTTGAACTGAGACGTCTGGAAGTAACGTTTCTCTCGCGAATCGTAAGACAGGTTATCCGGCGCAAGCTCTTTGTAAATACCGAAATCGCGTGAGCCTGCCGATAAGCCGACCTGAAAACGATTAATTAAGTCCTGACGGTAAATCGCACCTTTGAATAACAGGCAAAAGTCGATATAGGCAAGGCGTTGTTTTTGAGCAAAGCTGATGGAGTCGAGCATCGTCCCTGTTTATTTTTATACTTTCGCATAGTATGGTTTATTTTAAGACACGTGTAAACCACAAGGATTTGTAGTGATAGTTATAAATAGGTTTGAAAATGACAACAATGAAGTACTAAAAAATGTTCAAGTAAAATCTTACGGACAGAGTCTTAGCTTAATATTCGACGTTGCTAAGAAACAGTACATTACCGCTGACTCGATCCTTCAAGCAAATCACCCCAATATCCCGTTACTCAACAAAATTGCATCGTTTGACCATAGAGCTCTTCAGGCCGCGCACGATAACATTGCAGCAGCTTTCCGTTATAGAAATCAAAATATCAAGCAGCTCAACCTATTCGATCATGTTAAAGATGAATCAAATGAATATATGGAGCTTTGGGAAGACTGGCTTTGCGACGAGCTCTCTGTGCTTAAAGAGAATGCTAACTTTGTAAGAAATGTCATCGAAGCTGTAATACATAGCAACGAAGAGAAAGGCTATGCCGCTGAAGATAGACTTCATGAGTTTCTCATTGACTACTATTCGGTTAAAGAATGGAGCAGAAATGACACACTAGGCGAATAATCTTAAGGCACCTCGTTTACAACAAGGGATTTAATTACAAGGACTTTCTCGATGCCAAGAAACAACACATCTTTTGCTGACCTTCTTTTCCAAGCGCCATGGTGGGTTTCAGTTATAACATCGGCAATTACCTATTTATTGATGGGCCATTTACTACCTTCTATCGAAACGGATAATCAGCTAATCAATATGGTATTTAAGGCGCTCGTTGTTCCTGCGCCTTACTTTGCAATTTTCATATTACTCATTGCTCCATTTTCATTTTTTAATGCTCGACGCAAGGCCAAGCAATTAGATGCTCAAAAGAGTATTGAAACTATACGTCAGCTGCACTGGCGCAACTTCGAAGAGCTAGTGGCAGAAGCCTATCGTAGACAAGGGTATCGAGTAACCGAAGGTGGGTTTGGTGCTGACGGTGGAATTGACCTAGAGCTTAGGAAAGGCGATGAACGAGTCATCGTTCAGTGCAAACAATGGAAAGCACAAAAAGTTGGTGTCAGTGTGGTACGCGAGATGTTTGGCGTGCTCACTGCCAGCAACGCAGCCAAGGTTGTCGTAATTTGTTCGGGTAAATTCACCCAGCAAGCTATAGATTTTGCCTCTGATAAGCCCATTGTACTCATCGATGGAGGCGAGCTGCTTTCACTTATCCATGATGTGCAAGCGGAGCCAAAGGTAGAGGAGATAAAAAAGACCGCTTGCCCTAGGTGCGGAAGTGATCTTGTTGAACGGCAAGCAAAGCGTGGAGCCCATGCAGGCAATACCTTTCTAGGTTGTTCTGCCTTTCCTAAATGTCGTTACACAGAATAAGTATTTTTAAGGATAAAATTGATGAAAGACTTGGATGTTCACAAAAAAGTAGCGGTACTAATTGATGCTGATAACGCTCAGCTGTCGAAACTTTCTGCCATTTTGGATGAGATATCAGCACACGGCCATGTTCTCATCAAGCGTGCCTACGGGGACTGGTCT
>Ga0066839_10000479_pt1 | contig 17640 bp, 14 predicted proteins | sample ETNtaG_10_FD_66733 | JGI IMG/M metagenome (GOLD analysis project Ga0066839, IMG submission 66733) | Marine microbial and viral communities from oxygen minimum zone, Eastern Pacific Ocean - ETNP201302SV82 | ecosystem: Environmental > Aquatic > Marine > Oceanic | place: Pacific Ocean: Eastern...
AAACAACGTTAAGTATTTTAATTATAGTCGGGAGAGACGCTCATGTCGCAATATCAACAAGACATTGATAACTTCGCCACCTTAAAGGCAGCACAGAAAGGAACGTGGGAAGGTATAAACCCAGAGTTCGCTGCTCGCATGAAAGTTCAAAATCGTTTCAAAACTGGCTTAGACATTGCCCGTTATACTGCAGGCATCATGCGTAAAGACATGGCTGAATACGACGCAGATTCGTCTCAGTACACACAGTCACTAGGCTGCTGGCATGGCTTTGTAGGCCAGCAAAAAATGCTTTCAGTTAAAAAGCACCAAGGTACAACCAGCAAAAGCTACCTTTACCTATCTGGTTGGATGGTAGCGGCGCTTCGCTCTGAATTTGGTCCGCTACCTGACCAATCAATGCACGAAAAAACGTCAGTTTCTGCCCTTATCGAAGAGCTTTACACCTTCCTTCGCCAGGCAGATGCCCGTGAATTAGGCGACCTTTTCCACAAACTAGACGACGCGAAGAAAAACGGCGGCGATGTAGCGGCTATCCAAGCTGAAATCGACAACTACGAAACTCACGTAGTACCAATTATTGCGGATATCGACGCAGGTTTTGGTAACGAAGAAGCAACTTATCTACTTGCAAAACAAATGATTGAAGCAGGTGCATGCTGTATCCAAATCGAAAACCAAGTGTCAGATGCGAAGCAATGTGGTCACCAAGACGGTAAAGTAACCGTGCCACACGAAGACTTCCTAGCAAAAATCAACGCTGTACGCTATGCATTCCTTGAACTCGGTGTTGACGACGGCGTTATTGTTGCACGTACTGACTCACTAGGTGCGGGTCTTACCCAGAAGATCCCAGTATCTCAGTCAGAAGGCGATCTAGCAGCTCAGTACAACGCCTTCCTTAAGACTACCGACATTGCTGGCGCAGACGACCTAACTGAAGGTGACCTAGTTCTTAAACAAGGTGGCAAGCTAGTTAAGCCAGAGCGTTTGCCAAACGGTTTGTTCCGCTTTAAAGACAACACAGGTTTTGACCGCGTAGTACTTGACTGTGTTACGTCGCTCAAGCACGGTGCTGACCTACTTTGGATTGAGACTGAAAAGCCTCACGTTGGTCAAATTGCTGAAATGGTTAACGCTATTCGCGAGCAAGTACCAAACGCTAAGCTGGTATACAACAACTCTCCATCGTTTAACTGGACACTTAACTTCCGTCAGCAAGTATTTGATGCTTGGACAGAAGAAGGTAAAGATGTGTCGGGTTACGACCGTGCGAAGCTTATGTCAGCAGATTACGATGATAGCGAACTTGCAGCAGAAGCTGATGAGAAGATTAAGAGCTTCCAAGCTGACGCAGCACGTGAAGCCGGTATCTTCCACCACCTTATCACGCTACCTACTTACCACACTGCAGCACTGTCTACTGACAACCTTGCGAAAGGCTACTTCGGTGAAGAAGGTATGCTTGCTTATGTACGCGGTGTTCAGCGTCAAGAAATTCGCCAAGGCCTTGCGTGTGTTAAACACCAAGCGATGGCAGGTTCTGACCTAGGTGATACGCACAAAGAGTACTTCTCTGGTGAAGGTGCACTTAAAGCGTCTGGTGAAGATAACACCATGAATCAGTTTGACGTATAACGCGAACCAGCAATGAGTTAAACGGAAAGCATCCCAACCTTTCCTACAGGGCACCTTCGGGTGCCCTTTTTTACGCCTTTTATTCAGCCTATTTATATCAACTTGAAAAAGTAAACAAATGCATCTTTTTAAGAAACGCATTAACGGCTGACATAACAACGAAAATTCAATAGCTTATAGCTATATAAAAGCCTATATTAAGACTAAACGCTTATCTGACATTCAAATAGAAACCCTTTATAATAGACCTGTTTAATTAGGTTTCAAAAGAGCATTAGAATAATGAATATAGCGAAGGTCGACCTTAATTTATTAGTGTACTTAGATGTGCTGTTGCGCGAAGGCAGTGTGACAAAAGCCGCAAATCAGCTAAGTATTACACAGCCTGCAATGAGCAACGGTCTAAAACGCCTTCGCGACCTCTTCAAAGACCCTTTACTCGTTCGCACTAGCGACGGAATGACCCCCACCAAGCGTGCCCTCGAACTGCAGCCAATTATTCGCGACGTGCTTAGCCGGTTAGAAAGCTCTATTCAGCCAGAAACTGACTTCGACCCGCTGACCAGCGACAGAACCTTCCGCATTATGACCAGTGATTATGCAGAAAGTACGCTGCTGCTTGAGTTAGTGGGAAGACTTGCTGACTTGGCCCCAAACATCACGCTAGATCTTATTACTCCCAGCGACGTAACGTTCCACGATGTAGAACAAGGGAAAGTGGATATGGCGATTAACCGCTTCGAGGAACTTCCCTTGTCATTTCACCAAAAAGTGATTTGGTACGACACATTCAGTTGTGTAATGAGTGCCGACCACCCACTTGTTGAAAAATGTAACCTTGAAGGCTACTTAAGCGCTCAACACATTTGGGTAAGTAAAACAGGGTTTGGTGTGGGCGTGGGTATTGACCCCAATGAAGTACAAAAACTGGGGTGGGTTGATGCCGAGTTAACTAAAATTGGAAAGCAACGTGCTATTCGTGTGTTTACACGCCACTATCACGCAGCCCTTCAAATTGCGAAAAAGCAAAAACTTATTGCAACTTTGCCAAGTAAAGCGGCCCGTTTATTTAAACACGACCCTGATGTGGTAATTAAAGAGCCACCTTTTGATATACCGCCTATAGCCCTAAAAATGGCGTGGAGTGCCCTACTTCACCACGACGCAGGCCACATTTGGTTACGCCGATTGATAAGCGATGTGGCCAGCGAAATGAACGCGGGCTAAACATTCATAAAATATATGGCAAAAATACAAACCATAAATTAAAAAACTATCTCTATACACACTACACTGGGTTATCAGACAAATGTATAGAGGTAGTTATGCAAGGATATATTACAAAGGGCCGACTACAGGTTGCCGAACAACTCGATAACTTTATCAACGAACAGGCACTTCCTGGCACTGGCGTCGACCAAGAGGCGTTTTGGCAAGGCGCTGAAGCTCTCTTCGAAAAATTCATACCTCAAAATCGCGCGCTACTAGAAAAGCGAGAGCAACTTCAGCGCGCTATTGATGACTACCACAAAGCTGGGAACCCGGTAGGTGGTAGCGAATACACAGACTTCCTTAAAAACATTGGGTATCTCGTTGAGCAGCCTGCGAACGTTACCGCCGACACACAAAACGTAGATGCAGAAATTGCTACTATGGCGGGGCCGCAGCTTGTAGTACCTATTAATAATGCTCGCTATGCACTTAACGCGGTAAACGCTCGCTGGGGAAGCCTGTATGATGCATTGTACGGCACTGACGTTATAAGCGATGAAGGCGGCGCAGAAGCAGGGAAAAGTTATAACCCTGTTCGTGGCGCTAAAGTAGTAGCGAAAGCGAAAACCTACCTAGATAACATGATACCGCTAGCGAAAGGCAGCCACGCAGACGTTACACAGTATAAAATTGATACGGGTAAACTGGCTATCACGCTTACCGATGGCGATGAAACCACCCTAGCGAATACTGAACAATGGCAAGGATACCAAGGCGATATCAGTGCCCCATCAAGCCTGCTTTTTGCGCACAATGGCCTGCACTTTGAAATTCAAATTGACCCTACTCACCCGATTGGCGAGAGTGATCCAGCGAACGTAAAAGACGTGCTGGTTGAAGCCGCTCTGACTACCATTATGGACTGCGAAGATTCCGTTGCCGCTGTTGATGCTGAAGACAAAACCTTGGTGTACAGCAACTGGTTAGGTTTGATGAAAGGCACGCTCAGCATTGAAATGACAAAAGGCGGTAAGCAACTTGTTCGCGCCATGCATGACGATAGAAGGTATCAGCCATCTAAACACGCTGCAAAGAATCAGTTAAAAGACGGAGAGCTTGTTCTTTCTGGCCGAAGCCTAATGTTCGTTCGAAACGTCGGTCACCTTATGACCAACGACGCCATGCTTTTTGACGGTGAAGAAGTACCAGAAGGGATCATGGATGGTTTAATCACTTCCCTTATCGCGAAGCATGACCTTTTAGGTAATAGTAAATTTAAAAACAGCCGAGAAGGCAGTATTTATATTGTTAAACCTAAAATGCATGGCCCTGAAGAAGTGGCGTTCTCTAATGCGCTATTTGGTGCTATCGAGCCTATCATCGACGTTCCCACCAACACCCTTAAAATGGGTATTATGGATGAAGAACGTCGTACGAGTGTTAATCTACAAGCGTGTATCGCTGAAGCAACCTCGCGGGTTGTGTTCATCAACACGGGCTTTTTGGACAGAACAGGTGATGAAATACACACTTCAATGCTTGCCGCGCCGTTTGCAGAAAAAGCCGCCCTTAAAGCTATGCCATGGATTAAAGCTTACGAAACCGCAAACGTTGCCGTAGGTCTTCGCTGTGGCCTTTCTGGTAAAGCGCAAATTGGTAAAGGCATGTGGCCGATACCTGATGAAATGCAAAATATGATGGATGCTAAAATTGGTCACCCGAAGGCTGGGGCAAATACTGCATGGGTGCCCTCTCCTACTGCAGCAACACTGCACGCGCTTCATTATCACGACGTGAATGTGTTTGACGTTCAAAAGTCGCTAGATGCGAATTTTGATGGGTTAAGCGATATACTCACTATTCCTTTGTTAGAAGATGCCTCAACGCTTACACGTGAAAGTATAAAGCGTGAAATCGACAATAACGTTCAGGGCATTTTAGGCTACGTTGTACGCTGGGTTCACCAAGGTGTAGGCTGCTCTAAAGTTCCAGACATCAACAATGTTGGCCTTATGGAAGATCGCGCGACCTTACGTATTTCATCGCAGCATATCGCAAACTGGTTAGAGCACGGCATTGTAAGTGTAGATCAGGTAAAAGAATCTTTAGCACGCATGGCGGTACTGGTAGATGAGCAAAACGCAGGTGACCCTGAATATATTCCTATGACGCCTGATTTAGATAGCTCAATCGGCTTCTTAGCTGCAAGCGACCTCATCTTCAAAGGTAAAGAGCAGCCTAGCGGTTACACCGAACCTTTGTTGCACGCCCGTCGACGCGAGATGAAGGCGAAGCTGGCAGGTAATTAGGTTTAGCCTTTTAAACTTAAATTTCTGATACCACACAAATCAAGCTCACCCGCTGTTTAAATAGGGGTGGGCTTTTTTATTAATCAAATTTTTTAGAACTCGCGCTGTGACAATTAACACATTCCAAATAGCGTTATTCACACAATGTAGCGAAACAGTAACACCTTAGACTAAAGAGATGAACGAAAAGCCCTTCGCTATTTTGCCGTTATAAAGCCTGTCAACTAAGCTTCTATTAAAAGGCGACGCGGTTGTGCTCAATGAAAAATTAAACTGCATACGCTTTAGCCTTAATAAAACGGAGTATGCATATGCAGGTAGCCTCGGCAGCGATACCCAATAACCTATCAACCTCAGACTTAACGCAAATCGTTCCTATTTTCTCAGGGGGCGGCACACGTTTAAGCGCTCACATAGGCATTATAAAAGCCCTGCATGATATGAAAATTGGCTTTGATACGCTTGTAGGCGTATCAGGCGGTTCCATTATTGCCTCGCTCTATGCTAAAGGTTATAGCGTGGAACAAATGCGAGAGCTGGCGCTTGTCACCGACTTTAAGCAATTTACTGAATTCTCACTTGTAAGATTATTACGTGAAGGCGGGCTCTCCTCAGGTGATGTATTTCAAAACTGGATAGATGAACAGCTTGAAGGCGCGGTATTTGCCGACATGCCGCTCGATTTAAACATACTCGCCACAGATGTAAACGGCGGCGGCCCGGTTCTATTCAACAAGCACGCTACGCCTGACATGAAGGTATCAGAGGCGGTGCGCTACTCCATGTCTATCCCGCTAATATTTTCATTCAAACCCTTTAAAGAGTATTTGCTTGTAGACGGTGCGATATTGTCTGAAGATGCGCTGTTTGAAGACTGGCGAGGAGACGGCACGCCGTCGGTATGTTTTAGACTTCAAAGCACGGAGCAAAAGCGAAAAGCCATTAAGAAAAACTTACTGCAACTTCCACAATATGTGGGCATGCTTATTCGTACGTTTATGACGGCGATATCGCGGGAGTACGTGAATGCAAAATATTGGCACAATACGGTAGTGGTCAATACGGGAGAAGTTTCTGCGGTAGACTTTTCGCTAACGCCAGAAATTAAAAACACACTTTTTGAACTGGGATATTCCACTACCAAGGAATTCCTGCCCAAAAAGTGTGCGGGATTTATGAGAAGCAGTGCATTCGACGTGTCTTAATTTCTTCGAGACGCCCTTTCATTTACACTTTGTAGAAGTTGCGGTACCAATCGACAAACGCTTTTACGCCGGTTTCGACGTCAGTAGAAGGCTGATAGCCGGTATCAGCAACTAAAGAAGATACGTCAGCATAGGTATCTGGCACATCGCCTGGCTGCATAGGAAGCAGCTCTTTTTTCGCTTCAATCCCTAATGCGCTTTCCAGCGTTTCAATGAACTTCAACAAATGTACTGGCGTTTGTGCACCAATGTTATACACCTTATATGGCGCCTTGCTCGTGCTTGGGTCAGGATTGCTGCCATCCCAGTTTTCATTCGGTTTAGCCACATTATCCAGTGAGCGAATGACGCCTTGAACAATATCATCGATATAGGTGAAGTCGCGACGGTGATTGCCGTAGTTGTAAACCTGTATTGTTTTGCCTTCCAAAATGGCTTTAGTGAACTTGAAAAGCGCCATATCTGGGCGCCCCCAAGGGCCGTACACGGTGAAAAAGCGCAATCCAGTTGTAGGCAGGTTATACAGATGGCTATAAGTGTGAGCCATTAGTTCGTTGGCTTTTTTAGAGGCGGCGTACAAGCTAACCTGGTGATCCACATTATGCTGCTCTGAAAACGGCATAGTTTCATTAGCACCGTAGACCGAGCTGGAAGACGCATACACCAAGTGCTCGACTTTATTATGGCGACACCCTTCTAGAATATTCACAAAACCGACGATATTGGAATCGACATAAGCGTTCGGATTTTCGAGGGAATAGCGTACGCCAGCTTGCGCGGCTAAATGCACTACTCTATCAAACTTATGTTCTTCAAAAAGCGCTGCCATTTTATCGCGCTCTTCAACACCCATTTCAACGAATGAGAACAAATCAGCAGCGTTTGATGATTTAATCTCGTCTAGTCGAGCGTGCTTTAAACTCACATCGTAATAATCGTTTATGTTGTCAATCCCGACAACTTGGTCACCACGATTGATAAGGTATTGCGATACAGCCGCTCCTATGAAACCAGCGGCTCCGGTGACTAAGATTTTCAATTTTTTCTCCATAAGATTATTACCCACTATTTAGGTGTCCCTTCAGCATCAAAAATATGTTTACCCAAAATAGACTGCGCAAGCACTCTGCCAGATTTGATAGAAAGATGATAAATGAGCAACATTAAGGGCATTTTACACCAATGCCCTCTCGCCCACGCAAGAAAATTAGCGACACCTCTACCGGGTACTTTACATAGTGGGTGATGAGGCGACAATGCTTTTAGCATTACCAAGTCCAACAACATTAGTTTAGCGCTTGTATAGGGCACATCACTGATGAGTTTAGGCGGCAGTTCATAACCAAGCTTCTTACTGCTGTAGCGACACCCCAAAAATAGTTCTTTATAAAAGCCTGTTTCTTTCGCGAGACGAATAGCCTCATCCCAAAATGTTGAATTGCCATAGTCTTTGATAATAGAAGAAATGTCATACAAATCGCGATGTGCCTGCTTGAATGTTTCGTTAAAGATAAGATGAATACATGAGTGAAGCAGCATGGCGTGAGGTTTGAGTACCGTTACACCATTAACATGCATGGTCTGAGATAAAAATGCTTCGATATCTGGTGCTTTCCCTGATATGGGAGGGACCAGATTGTGATGAATGTCCACAACAGTGCCTCGTCTAGACTGCACAAGAGGAGGAATCTCGTGTGCCCACACTCGATAGTATCGTTCATCATAATCATTAATCGGTTTACTTAGCCAACCTTTAAATAAAAGGCTCTTTTCAATTTTATCCAAACATTCCTTCGGCACTAAAACATCAATATCTGAAAACAAGCGGCCTTTAGAAACTGTCATGTTAGCTAGGCAGTAAGCTGCGCCTTTCAAGTACAAGCATTGAGGCGTGACGGTTTTGATTGAATCAGATAGAAGCGAAACTTCATACTTTAAATGACCGGCTTGTCGCTGAGCCATGATCAACGCATTTTTAAGATGCCCTTGCACTACCAATGGAAAACTGACAAGTAAATCTAACTCTTCACATCTAAAAGCAAAGAGTGACAGCAAGCGCTCGAAACGCAAAATTTTTATAAAACTAAACCACCACGCGTCACTTTTACCTATGCAGCTCTTGGGGTCTTGAAGCGCTCGAACAATTGCTTCTTCGGTTATAGGTAAAGAATTAGAGGACATCATTTTCCAAGAAGCTCTGTAGTTCTTCTAAATTATTATACTTAACTTCAAAAGTTTGACATTTCTCAACTAAATTCGTCAGTGTTGTAAACCCCGTTCCACCTAGAACGCCATAATTGAATGCGTTTGTAGTCAGCGTAGAAAACGCTTCAGCCTTAGCAAGCTCGTAAATATCGCAGAATGTGCTTGTAGAATATTGAGGATAAACAATAGCAACTACCTCTGCTGTGTTAAATCGCTCATGCCACGACATTTGAGGTGGTGAGAGGTGTATTACATCACCTTTATGAGTGTTAGGAGAAATATGTGAAAATCGCCCATCAGGGAACCACTCTTTCGCTAAAGCAATTGCGTTATTCTTCAGGCAAATAGGCCTAACAAAAGGGGTAACTTGTGTAGTATTTGGGGTCATTAAAGCCATTTCGTCAGACAATAGTCGCCAACCATTATGACTCAACCAACTCGTCAACGTGCTTTTTCCTGAGCCAGGAGGCGCAGGAAACAATACCGCCTTGTCACCCTTAGCTAATACCGCCGAGTGAAGAATCACATGCCTGAATTCATGAGAACTCACCACCCAATTGAGGCCCCATTCGAACATGGCCAGACACTTATCGATTGGCATTGGAAGAAAAGGTTCGCGCTGATCGCAGAAAAACCGGCTTTGTGGTTTAAACAGCTTTCTAGCAAGGCTTGCGTGCTTGATTTTAATTTCGTAAGAAGGAAGGGAAATTCGAGAGTCCCATTCTACAGCATCGCCGTAAAGAAGTTTGACACTTTCAACTATTTGCTCAATATCGGTCGACACTCGAAAAGAAAATGGGTGAGTGTTTAGCACAAAACTGCTTAATGCCATTCCGTTTTTATAAATCCCTGTTTGACCAGTGCGCTAACAATATTTGAAACATCCACTGTCATCTCGTTTTTCAGGTGAAAAGCAGCCTGCAAATTGTTTTCCGACACGGCTGCTACAAAAACTTCGTTACTTACCGTGGAATAAAACGTTACACCGCTTTGATCAGAAAAGGCGTGATAAATCACGCCTTCTTCAATATATTTACCAAGCTTCTTAGGCATGATTTCCGTTAAGCAGCGCTTCCAATTCTTGCGCCATGGCAGTTTCTTTTCCAATAGCGCTGGTATGAAGATAGTTGGCAAACGCATTTAAATTTGGAAATAGGCCTCTGTGTGATGTGCCATTACTGCTGCCAAACCCTACATTCGCTGAATCAAACAAAACCGGGAAATTAATCAATTGGCCACTAACGTTTTTTCCATGATTGGCCGCATTCAAGATCATTTCAGCAATGTAACAATTAATGTTACCAGGACCTGCAAACTTCCCTTTTATATTACCTCCGCCGTTACCGCCGCCCGTGTTTTGCAGTATTTTAAGAAGGGTTAGGTTTTGCATGTCCGCATCTGAAAGCACGTCACCGTTAGAGTCTTTCATCAACGTTCCCCAGGTCCCATAACCGAATGGCTTTTTATTGGTATATGAGTAATAACTGGCTGTAGTTGGAACAACTCCCCATTCTTGAGTATGGTTCTTCCAGTAACCAGGAGAAAGAAGTGCGATTGATGAACCACCAGCGAAGTCAGAGCCAGTACCGGATGCTGCAATAGAGCCGGCTATAAGAGAATCTTGTCCCCAAACAGATGCAGCTGGCAATGACGCTAAAATGGCACCAGCGGATGTTCTCTTTAAAAATTTACGACGAGGTTTTCTTTTAGCTTCATCGTTATTTATCTCGTTATCCATTCTAACCACGTCCTAGAAAAACCAACTCGCACTGTGGCATGCAAGTTTCATACCGAAACTTAGTTCTTTGTTGTATAAAGCTTTTTATTTTATTCTCTAAAAAACTGTAAAAAAATCGTACAGCCTTTCAGTATAGACTAACCGTATAGGCTGAAATTACAGAGCTTTTCTCGTTTAAGGATAGCAAGAAAAGTTTGAGAACTCACCTTTTGAATTATTAAAGGTTACCTGATAAGTAACTTCTATTACATTCGTTCAAAAGATACACAGGTATAAAGATACTCAGGTATAAAGATACTCAAACCTAAGCTCTATTATATAATCGACCTTATAGAAAATAACACTATCTTTCTAGAAACACTGAGACACCGACGATTGCTCAACCACAATTAAATGCCTATACAATCAATCCTTACCGGAATTACTCTCTAATAACTTAATAACATACTTAACAGGAATAGCATACGAGATGCCTGTTGGTGATGATAAAGCACTTTCCTTTGTGTCTTTTACTAATACTTTATTGATAACACCCACTACTTCTCCTGATTTAGGGTCGTACATGGGGCTTCCACTATTTCCGGGGTAAGCAATGGCATCCAATTGATATATCAGACTAACACTATCTAACCTCTGCATCATCTTTAAGTTCAATTGCTGTGAATTCATTGCAGGTATAACGTCTGGTGTTATTGCTGATATGTAGCCACGATGGGTGGCAGGGTATATACCCAACACCGCCCCTATGGGAAATCCGGTGAATGCTATGTCAGTACCCGGTCCTTGCATACGCTCGGTCGATAATTTTAGAGGGGGCAAATTGCTATCTAATTTTAGCAGGGCTAAGTCATGTTTGGGATCTATTTTGACAATCTCTGCCTTTACTTTTTTAACAACTGTGCCTTCACCACTGAGCACTACGTAATTTTCGACATACTTGGGATCTAGCGCTTCAGACACTACATGATAGTTGGTGATAGCATAAGACCCATCATCAACTATGAAGCCTGTTCCTAATACCCTCGGAGATGCATGCTTATAAGGAGCATCTAACGCAATAGCAACGGTACTCTCTGTAACGCGTTCAACTACATCAATAAATTCTTGTTCTGCGCGCGGATGAGTTGATATAGACAACAAGAATATAGTACAAAACAGCATTGGCTTGTTTAAACTACCTAACATCTTTAAAAATCGAGCTAACACTGGGACGTTGCTAACCGTGCATCTTTTACGAGAGCTGTTTTTCATTATTTCTTCACCATTAAGCTTAATATGCTTGATTTTAGGTATTGCCTTAATTCTGAGGCAGTTTAAGTTCAAACGACTATACAAAGCATGCTTGTATAGTGTTATATCATTAGCGCTGCTAACAACACAGCCCTACTTTGCAGATCTACTTTTATATCCTTTGGAACATGAAATAGCATATTCAGAAACAGTAGAAGGGCTCGAAGGAACAGACTTTATCGTCTCTCCGGCTTGTTATTACTCTACGGTAGGCAACGTATCAGAAATATCAAGATGGAGTCATTGCTCCTTACAAAGACTAGTTCAAGCAAGTAAGCTTTCAAAGGAGCTAGATAAACCAATTTTGGTGACCGGTGGAAATTTTTTACACGACCCTGACATAAACTACTCTCAAAAAGCATACGATCTTCTTCTTGAACTTGGCGTTTCACGAAAAAATTTAATTTTAGTGGCTAAAGGTACCGACACTGCGAGTGAAGTAGAGTCGATAAAAAGCTATATCATTAAAAAAAATGTTATTCTCGTTACGTCAGCAACGCATATGAAAAGAGCTTCGTTACTTCTCTCAGAACATTGTAATGAGATTAATATTTTCCCAGTAGATTTCCACAGTTCGGGAAGCCTTGCTCCGTACCTCAAGATACCGTCTGTAAGCGCTATACGCAGAGTAGAGATAGCGATATACGAATATGGAGCTCGCGTAAAGTATTTCTTGCTTAGTTAAATTGCTTTGAAAAGCAGAAAATAAGTGAGTAATGTTAGCGAAACAAAGGAAATGGGTTCAACCATGAATAAAAAACAAATTTTATTTCTAGGCTTAACTAGCCTTATGTCACTAGGGTGTACACAACAAACTGACCAGGATAAGTTTTTACTAGCTGAGAAGGACTATGAAGCTAGCGCCTACGAAAAGTCAATTATTCAGTTGAAAAACTTAGTTCAGGTAAATGAAACGTTTTTGGATGCTAGGCTTCTGTTAGCAGACGCATATTTGAAAACTGGTCAGATATTAAATGCTAAGCGGGAATACACTCGCATACTCGAAAATATTAATGAAGAAAATGCTGACAAAGCCTTTTCGGCGGTAAAAAACTACTTTTTACTGAGCTTTTTTAATCAGGAATTGGAAGATATTGAATCTTTCGCAACTACTTTTCCAGAATTACAAAAGAACTCAAGGATTAACAAACTTAACGATAGATTCTTGATCCTTGTGGGAAGTAGCGAGAAAAAAAGCGCCAAAACCCAAGATTTATTAGACCAGGCACTTATCGCACTAGAGAGTAATATCTCAAACCAAAAACTGAAGCTATCTCGAGACGAAACTACTGCTATCGAAACAAAAAGCGATGGCCTTTTCTTGCCTATGTTAGGCCACTATTATCTAGCGAATGGTGAGGCTACAAAATGTATTGATACCTTTGAAAAAGTGAGTGAACAGCTTTTTACTCACCCATACTCCACACTACGGTTGGCGCAATGCTACTACAATATTAAAGAATACGACAAAGCACTATTGCACTCCGATGAAGTTTTGTCTCGATTTCCCGATCAACCATTGGCGAACAGGTTGAAAGGAACGATCAACTTTCTCAACGGCTCTCTTGATGAAGCTGAACAATATCTACTTAAAGCTATAGATTTTTATCCCAATGACAACGCCCTTAAAACTTACCTTGGGACACTATATCTCCAACAGGGATATTACGAGAAAGCATTTCAACAGCTTAAAGGGGCGAACTCAGTATTTCCAACAGGACATCCTGCCAGAAAAGTGCTGGCTATAACTGAGATAAAACTTGGGAATTACGAAAAAGGAATCGAGGTATTTAAAAGTGGTTTAGTTGATAGCGACGAAGCAAATCTTTCGCTATTTGCTATTGCCGCTAATGCTGCTCAAGCAGAGGGCGATATTGATACAAGAAATCAACTCATCCAAAATATTGCTTCGATCGAAACCTCTTCATTATCATCTGAGTTTCAAAAGTTTTCTCAATTAAATAAATTTAAAGCGATTTCAGAGCGAATGAATTTTGATTTCATCCCCTTAGAAGCACCTGAGAATGATGCTCTAGCACAGGTAATGATTGGAACACTTTATCAGTACAATCAGGTAGAGAAATTAAAACAGATTGCAGACACATGGCAAAGCAAAAACAAAGTGGCAGCGATGTTTGCGAGCAGCGTCGCAAGCTATCTGGAAGGCGATTACAACACCGCTCTTGAGAGTCTTCAGGCAAATAAAGTGGTTAGCTCTCTGAAACATACGCTTATCGTTGAGTCACTCTTAGCGACTCAGAATGCTAAGAAAGCAAGTGAATATCTAGAGGAAGCAATATCAACTGAAAAACCAGACCTACTGCTGCTTAATCAGCTTTTTATTGTGAATTTAGAAAATAACTATAGTCAGAATTTCGTCTATAAGGTAGCCGACTCACTTATTGAGAAATCTTTTGAATTTGAGCTTTTGAAAGCCAAATTTTTACTACTTGAGAGCAAAAACAAAGAGTCCTTAGGTTCTCTTTCTCGTTACAAAAGAAATGCTAAAAAACTAAATTCTGCATATTGGAAATTACTATTAAAAAATAAAGTAATGGCGGCAGAACCTGAAGAGGTTTTGATAGCGTTGGATGATTGGGTAAAAAACACCCCCGAAGCTCCAGATGCTTCCATTGCTAAAATAAATTACCTTGAGACATTAGGGAACGCGAAAAAAGCACTTGAAACAACAGAGCAAGCTCTTAAGAAGTTTGATGATCCGAGATTACAGTTACTTCAAGTCAACTTTTTGTTGTTAACGAACTCGTTAGAGTTAGCTAAACAGAAATTCGCTCAAATACCGAAAGCAACTAAAAATACTCCTCTAGGAAGAGGGATCTCGGCAAGCTTTGCACTGGCTAATAAAAGTTTTGCTTTAGCCGAAGAAAGACTCGCCGATGCGTATGAAAAGGCACCTAGCCCGCGAGTCGCTTCCATGATGTTCAGCGCACTGATGAATCAAAGAAAAGCTAGCGAAGCCATTTCATTCTTGGAAAAGCATGTTTCGTATCTACCGTCAGATATTATCAATATGCGCTTGTTGGCAGACGCTTTAGTTGAGAGAGATATGCTTAAGGCTCGTAGTTATTACATATTCCTGCTTGAATCTACGCAGAATAACCATGCTGTCATGAATAACTTGGCTTGGGTCGAGAATGAGCTCGGTAATAAACAGAATGCATTAACACTAATTGAAAAAGCGTTAGAATTAAAACCTAATGACCCTAATTACGAAGATACACTAGTGTTAATAAAAAATTGACTTAATCTTTGAGTCTTCTACAAACAATTGTAGCCCAAAGTAGGTCTAGACAGCCTTTTTGGGCTATGCTTATCTAATAAGAATGCCGTTGCCAATAAGAGAATAACAATGCTAAAGCAATTGTTAAAAAAAATGGATAGTAATCCATTGCTTAAGAACGTGTCTAAATCAATTCAGACATCTTTAGCAAATCGAGAAGTAAGTAAGATAGCGAGTCATTTTAAACAGTTTTTCAACACCACAATAGCAACTGACAAAGCTACAAAAGCGCTATCATACAGAATAAGACACGATGTTTATTGCACCGAGCTAGTGTTTGAACCAGAAAAACCAGACGGTTTGGAAAAAGATGAATTTGATGAGCACTCGATCCATTGTTTAGTCCAGCACAAAGGTTCAAAAAACTTTGCAGGCACGGTTCGCATGGTGATGTCGAATTCTTATGATCAACTGCTCCCCATCGAGCAATTCTGTAGTCATGCTTTAGAAGATGAAGTCCTCCACCCTAAAAACTACAAGCGTGAAGAGATTTGTGAAATATCGCGTCTCGCTGTTCCCGCGCAATTTCGTAAACGGAAAACTGACCAGTATGAAGGTGCAGGTACTGGTGTAATTGATGAACATAGTTTTTCACAAAACGAAATGCGTTGTTTTCCCTTCATTGCTATAAGTTTATACTTTATGGCCGCGACGGTTACACAACAAAAGGGTATCAATCATATTTTCGTAATGATGGAACCTAGACTTGCGCGCAGCCTCAGATTTGTAGGCATCCCTTTCACCCAAATAGGAAAGGTGACTGAATATCATGGGAAAAGAGCGCCTTACCACATCGACCCCAAAGTGTTGTTTCAAACGCTATCTCCTGGCTTTAAGAAGTTGATGATGGTCATTGGAAAAGACATGAAAGAGCAGCTCGATGATGTCTAAAAAACTGGAATTGGTAAACAAAATAGAAGCTATCGTTGGAAAACCGAATGTTCTTACACATGGAGAAATGTTTGACGAGTTTTCTACAAGTACAATGAAGGAACAAACACACCCTTGTGCTGTAATCATACCGAATAACAAAAATGATGTTTTACAAATAGTTAAATTGTTCAATGACGTAAATAGTCAAAACGATGAAAAGTTCCAATTACACCCTATAAGTAGTGGAAAAAACTGGGGCTATACATGCTCGGAAGCAGGAAGCGACAATGCTTTCTTACTGTATCTAGTTAACCTTAACAACATCACAGAATATGACGATACTTTGGGTACAGTACGAATTGGGACTGGTGTTACCCAAAAGCAGCTTTATAACTTTTTGAAGGAAAAAGGCCTTAAGTTTTGGATGGACGCAACGGGCTCATCAGTAGATTGCAGTGTTTTGGGCAACAGCCTAGAGAGAGGCTTTGGTCATACTCCCGCCGGAAACCACTTCGAGTTCATTAGTGACTTAGACGTAGTTTTAGGGAATGGAAAAGCTATCTCAACTGGGTTTAGACAATTTTCTGACGAATCAAAACGATTTGCGAGTGAAGGCGTATACAAGTGGGGCGTAGGCCCCTACGTCGACGGGATTTTTTCTCAATCAACGCTGGGGATTGTAACTGAGGCAACACTTAAACTTATAGCTGCTCCTGAATGCTATCTTCCATTTTTTATTTCAACGCAGAAAGCCTCTAATCTAAATTCATTGGTCGATAGAGTACGTGAACTGCGAGAGAGACAAGTTATAAAAAGCTGCGTCCACATGACAAATCTCGATAAATCACTCCAGGCAGCCCTTGATGAAAGTGACTGGCCCCTATCAAAACTTTCACTATCAGACGAAGATAGAAAGAGACATACAAAAGCTTACATGTTAAATGAATGGACGGCATCAGGGGCACTTTACGGAAGTGTTGAAGAAGTAGAAGTTTGGAAGAAAAAAATTAAACGCACATTTGCAAATGGAGAGTTTAAAGTACAGTTCATTAGCGAAGCTAAATTCAAATGGTTAAAGAGAATTGCCCCGAAAGTTTCTCAATTAAGCGGTTTAAAAGTAGACAAAACTCTCGACAAATTAAATAGTCTAATGAAACTCAAACGCGGTGAACCTACTAATGATTTTCTAAAGAGTGTGCATTATAAATTAAGCCAACTTCCTCTAGACAGAAACTTCACAAAACTTGAAAGAAACAAGGTGGGCCTTATATGGCTCGCGCCTACTGCCCCTGCGACAGGAAAAAATGCTGAAAACTTAGTGTCCATTGTTTCTGAAGTTCTAGAGGAATTTGATGTTGAGTCTGCAATATCAATGACTGTACTCACGTCAACAGCAATCGAATGTGTCATTTCACTACTTTACGACAGACAATCCGAAAACTCGGATCGTCAAGCAGAACGCTGTCACGAAGCTTTAATCAAACGGTTTATACACAGTGGCTATCTAACCTACAGATTCAATAGTTTCCAACATCGAGATTATGATGACTTCTATTCCTCAACTTTGATAACGAGTATCCGAGAAATAAAGCACACACTAGATCCAAATTTTGTAATTGCTTCTGGTCGTTATGGGTTCTGAGAAGGTGTCAGATTATTTAACAGCTTACTATTCCCCCCCTTTTCCAAAAACAATAAATACAAACAATATCAACACCTTAAAACATTGGCATACAGTCTGCTTAGCATACGGCGTTTTTCAAGGTAGTTGTCGCCTGAGCTGTTAAGCTGCTTCTTTTTTATTCTCCGGATTTAGCTCTACGCTTCCGATCTTATCCCAGTTTCTGGTTTCACCAGACCAACGACTTG
>Ga0066839_10000480_pt1 | contig 17594 bp, 17 predicted proteins | sample ETNtaG_10_FD_66733 | JGI IMG/M metagenome (GOLD analysis project Ga0066839, IMG submission 66733) | Marine microbial and viral communities from oxygen minimum zone, Eastern Pacific Ocean - ETNP201302SV82 | ecosystem: Environmental > Aquatic > Marine > Oceanic | place: Pacific Ocean: Eastern...
GAACGGTTCATTGCCAGCACGCGCGGTGCATGACCCGAATGCCCGGCCTCGGCCGGGCATTTCTTCCCTTTTTCCTCCCTCATTGTCGGGAGTGAACCGAAATCCTCGGCACGCAATATTCATCAACTGCCAGGACTTCACCACATGTGCGGAATCGTAGGCTATATCGGCCATCGCAATGCCTCATCCATTCTGACCGAGGGGCTCAAGCGCCTCGAGTATCGCGGCTATGACAGCGCCGGCATTGCAACCCTTCAATCAGGCGATCTTCATATTTCCCGCGCCGTCGGCAAGCTGGCAAATCTTGAAGCAGAACTGGACGCGCGTCCGATCACCGGCACCTTGGGGATCGGCCACACCCGCTGGGCAACACATGGCCCTGCCACGATCGAGAACGCTCACCCACATGCGACGCAGGCGCTCGCCGTGGTTCATAACGGGATTATCGAAAACCACGCCGAGCTACGCCAGAACCTCCGCGAGCAGGGCTATGGCTTTTCTTCCCAGACTGACACGGAAGTCATTACCCTCCTCATCCAGTCCTATCTCGACGGCGGCGCAGAACCTCTATCCGCCCTGAAGCGCAGTCTCGATCGTCTCGAAGGGGCCTATGCGATCGCGGTCTCTTTTGCGGACGATCCCGATCACCTCTTTGCTGCGCGCAAGGGCTCGCCTCTTGCCATCGGACATGGCACCGGGGAAACCTATCTCGGGTCCGATGCCATTGCCCTGGCACCCCACACCCGGCAGATCACCTATCTCGATGAGGGCGACATGGCGATCCTCGGACGCGACGGCCTTTTGACTTTCGATGAGAATTTCCACCCCGTTGAGCGCGAACAGATTCTGGTCGATATAGATACCTGCGCGGCCGACAAGGGTGGATACCAGCATTATATGCGCAAGGAGATTTCCGAACAGCCAGATGCCATCACCCGAACCCTCGACCACTATCTCGGAGAGGGTCTCCCAGACATCGACTTCAGTGCTTTCGATCGGATCGTCATGGTCGCCTGCGGCACTGCCTACTACGCCTGCCTGACCGCACGTTACTGGTTCGAGCGCGAGGCGGGCCTGCCCGTCGACCTCGATGTCGCGTCGGAGTTCCGCTACCGCGAACCTCCCGTGGGGCCCCGGACGCTCGCCATCCTGGTCAGCCAGTCGGGAGAGACCGCGGACACACTGGCAGCGCTGCGCTACCTTGCCCCGCGCGCGACGACCGTCGCACTTGTGTCCACCACGACAAGCACTATCGCCCGCGAAAGCGACATCATCCTGCCGACCCTTGCCGGCCCCGAAATCGGCGTGGCCTCGACCAAGGCCTTCACCTGTCAGCTCGCGGCCCTGGCATGTCTTGCCCTGAAGGCAGCTCGGTCCCGCGACCTGATCGATGAGCGAGGCTTCACAGAGCGAGTGCAGGATCTCCGTGCCCTGCCCAATCTCATCCAGGGCGTTATCGCCCAGGAAAATCACATTGCACAGATCGCCCAAGATATCGCCCCGGCCTCGAGCGCGCTTTTTCTCGGGCGCGGCGATATGCACCCGATTGCGCTCGAAGGCGCTCTCAAGCTGAAGGAAATCAGCTATATTCACGCCGAGGGCTACCCCGCCGGCGAACTCAAGCATGGGCCAATCGCACTGGTCGATGAAACGCTCCCCGTCATCTCCCTTCTTCCTGGCGATGCGCTCCTCGAAAAAACCCAATCCAATGTTGAAGAGGTCATGGCGCGCGGCGGTCGGGTGGTGCCTATTGGTGAAAACGCCCGGGAAAATGGCGTGACGATGCCGGCAGTTCATGGTCTCGCGGCGCCGATCCTCTATGCGGTGCCGCTTCAGCTCCTGTCATACCATGCCGCCCTTGCCCGCGGCACTGATGTCGATCAGCCGCGCAACCTCGCAAAATCAGTCACCGTGGAGTAAGGCATGCGCCGCGCCGGATATTTTCGGCGCGGCTTTCTTGACAGATGCGGCCCCGCGGTCCATCGCTCTCCACCCATCTTTCGGTCATCTCGAAAATGGGCAATATTGCGTATGTCGTTGCATGGAGAGCCGCCGTGGGTCACAGCATTTCAATTTTCTGGCTATACATCCTGAGGCTCTGCGCGGCCTTCGAGGTTTTCCGCATCGGGGCCGCGATGGCTCAGAAAAACATCTCCGGCCCGGTCTGGATGATCCCGACCTTCTTCGCAGCTCTCGTTCTTGCCGCCATTGCCCTCGGGCTCTGGCAGCATCTGAAAGAGGATAGCTGGATGCCGGATTTCTCCGCCCCTGCCATCCTTTCAAGCTATGTTATTGGCGCTCTGCTGGCTGTCTTCGCATTGGTCTCCGCCCTCGAGCCGCAAGGATGGATCAGCCTTGTGCACATCCTCGTCATGAGCGCTCTGGCCTATGCCGCCATCCTTCACGGATATCGCAGCCAGAAGGCGTTTTTCGGCAGCTGAGCCTGCGTCAGCGGTCCAGACCGCGGAATTCTTCCCGCAGGTTTTCAGGCTCGTCGGAGAAGATGAAGTCAAGGCCAATCCGTCCGCCGATACGAGTGGCGTTGGAGACAATGCCGCCACCCTCCGCCACGCTGTCGAACTCATGGATCTCGACACCGCGGCGTTGCTCGACAACACCCGGTTCCGATTCCGCCAGCCGGGGGATGGCCACGATGTTGCGACCTCGCGCCGCCGGCGCGCCCATGTGAACCTGAACACGCCCATCATCGAAGGTGATCATCTGAGCCTTGTGTAGCCTTGGAAGCTCCCGCTCGACCCCGGTAGAGCGCAGTTCCGCGATATTGGCCTGAGCGATGACACCGGCGTAATCCTTGAGGGATTTGCGCATTTCGTCCCAGCGCGCATCCGTGATCACGAACTCGGAAACATCCCGGCGCCCGGACAAGAGCCCGCCTTCACGGCCACGAATACCCACCTCCCCGATCCTGTCGCGCGTCGTGGCGACCGCTTCCTTGCGAATTTTCTCGGCGCGCGCCGCACCTTTGAGCTTTGAGAACATGCTCACCTCCACCAAAGTCATTCCCCGAGGAAATAGGTCCTCGGGGAATGACGCGTGCGCCCTCCCCGCAGGATCTGCGAGGAAGGCGGGGGCATCAGCTCGTCAGTTCTGGTCCACACAGAAGATATCGCTCGGAGCTCGCGATCTTGCGCGCCATATCACCCGGCGGTGCATATCGGGCTTCCGCGTGCAGCGCCGTCAGCAGCAGCGTCAAAAACCGCTGCCAGGGGCAGGCCGAAGGCAGAACCACGCCCTGCTTCACCAGCGATCCCCATGCCTCGCCCGTGCCGCCAATGGCGCCATCTTCGGCCTTGGGAACATCAAGCAGGCGATACAAGAAGAGCGTGCTTATGAACGTCCCAGCTTCACCAAACCACGCCGCGAAATCAGACGCTGAAAAGAACACTTCATTGCGCCCTTCGAGCGCCTCGTCGACCTGTCGCAATCCAGCACAGCGTTCAAGTCGCCCCTCTGCTTTCAGATCCTTGCAAAGGGCAGCGCCGGCGCCTTCGGAAACCGCCTGCCGCAGGCGGCGGTTGGACAAGGGATCGAAGTTGCCCGTCAATACCCACCAGGACACGTCATCATCCTCGGCACCCAGACCAATCATGTTGGCAGGCGAGAGAACGACAGCCCGTTCCTGGCCGACCAGACATGAGACGCTTTCCGCCTCCAGTGAAGAAGCAACATATCGGCGAACCGGCATGGAGGTCCGCGCAAGCTCCTCGTGGCGCATGGCGATCTCAGAGCCGCTGATTTGCCTCAGTGCCCTCATCCTTTCCTCCGGCGTGCCCTCGAGCGGTGACGTGAACCCGTCATCGCCCAGCGACAGGCCTGCGATCACGAAGCCACCCACCCCATTGCCGAAATATGGCAGGTATGGCCCATAGCCGATCGCCCGGCTTGCACGGTCGAGCGCTTTGCGAAGATCCGGCCGCGTCGCAACCCAGCGATCTTCCCTCCCCGGCCTTGCCGAAATCGTCCTTGGCTCTTGCCAGGAAGCCGGGTCGAGGAGTTTCTCGAGCGACCAGTTGGTCGCTTGCTCAAAGAGCTCCCATCGGCTGATCTCGTCGAGATCAGGTGCGATCAACGACAGCAGGAAAGAAACCCGCTCCCGATCTTGCTGGCGAAGAAGGTAGGCTGGTGCTCCCCGACCCACCGGATCGAGGAGCGAGGGGTTGAAGGTCCCGGCGGACAGGCGGGAAACAGGTGCGATATCGATTGTCATGATTTTCTCCTCCCGCGCGCTCACAGTTCGACCAACAGGCTCGGACGAACGCGATGAAAGTCAGAATCCAGGGAGAGCCGGCTGAACTCATAGGCGCAGCCATGAACCACATTCACCATTTCGCAGAACCAGGACAGCGCATACCGAGCCACGCGATCACGAGGCCAGTCGAGAAGTTCGGCAGGTCGATCATTGCGAGCCGTTCCATAGTATCCGATCGTGAAGAAATCACCGTCCTTCTCGGATTCGATCTCGAGAGCCTGTTCCTTGATGGAGCGCACGTTGACCCGGTCCCAGCCGGTCAATCCTGCCTTTTTCAGAGCGGCGCGAACAAAGCCGGCATCGATTTCGTCGAAGACCATGATGTGGGCGTTTTCAACGAGTTCCGCAAGCGCCTCGCCGTCCTGCCAGGGGACATCAAGCATATCCGCATCTGTCGGCAGCTCGAAAAAGCGCTCTGTCTCCGGCAGATAGACGCGGGTCGATATCCAGTTGCCCTTGGGTGTCAGGGTGGATCGCTCAAGTTCGAAGTCGTAGCCAAGTTCTGCCGCGTTGCGGGGCGACACCATCAGCACTGCCTCCGGACAGCGTGCGCGGCGCAGGTCTGCGTATGACAGGGAAGATTTCCAGACGGCGTCAATCCAGCGTGTTGGGGCCTCTTCGGCGTAGAGAAAGTTGAGGATCTCGCTCAGCACGGGGCGGCGTGCTTTCAGCAACGCCAGTCGTTCATGTGCTGACATGCTCATGACCTCGTCGACCTTGTCAGCCTCGGGGAGCGCGAGCCCGGCTGCAATGATCGCATTGAGACTTACACCTTCCACGAAGGGCACCTTTTCCGGGTCGATGCCGCTCTTGCGGATATGGCTTTCCTCTCGGGCCTGATCGCCTGAGAGAAAGACCGGCCCCTCATCGAGGCTTGCGCGAAGCGCGGCATAGCTGCCGAAGCCGGCCGATCTCGCGATGATCTCGAGGCGGCTTTGCGGCGAGACAGAACGATCGAAAACCGATGCGGCAACGATCTTGAGGCGCTCGATATCAGCGCACGCGACTTTGTATGCAGGGAATTTCTGCGACATACGTATACTCCTGGATGTTCGTCTGCCGATTACGCGAACATGGGATGAACGCATGTTGCGAAGGTCTTGGTAGTCCGTGCAGTTCGACCCGGCAGCAGGTCAGGCTATGCGGCCTGGAATCCAGTTAGGGTCGCCTGCCAGGCGTCAAAAGGAGTTTCGAGAAGTTTTTGCAAGATACGGGTTCGAGGCCCTACCCCAGACCGCCCATCGCCAATAGCGCCGCGCCGCCGGCAAGCCCCGCAGCGGCAACCAGAAAGACGGAGCTGAGAAGCCCTTCCCCAACAGGCCCCGTCAAGATGACCGCACGCTGCGGCAGCTCCGGGTCATGGTAAAGTGCAATTTTTTCGCCTGGAAAAAGCGGCGTCCGGGCCGCGCGCATATCGCCGGAAGATGGAAATCCGAAGGAGATCCGGCGCGAGGAATACTGAATGCCTTCAATCTCGTAGCGCGCCAAAACGCCCGCATGAAGGCCGAAGCGCCGCCAAAAACTGAAGGAACCCGGAGCATGAATTCGCTGCCTGACAAGAATAGCTTCGACTGAGGGCCAACTGGCGCTTGCCTGCATCCACTGCCAGCGTCGCATGGTCCAATGCATGACCCAGGCCGAAATCACCACCAGCGCCACTCCAAGGCAGAACATGATCCCTTCTATCATCGAAGAGGCTTCGCGTGGATTTGACGGACAGGCATGGGCTGGGCTCCTTGCGGAGCGGCGGGGACGAGCTCCTTCTTGCAAGAAGATAAGCCCTTCCCCGGCGGCGCAAAGCCGCCGGGGCGCTGGGGTCACTCAATCGCCTTGAGGTCCTGGTAGAGCTGCATGAGGCGCAGCGCCTCGGCGCGGTAGCCCCACTCATCAGCGCCGCTGTGTTCCTTGGCCAAGGCGATCGCATTCTCGATATCCCAATCTCCGAGATAGGGGCTGCCCTTGAGGATCTGGCCGAACCCGGCAATGGACGCGGCAAAACGCTGTTCTCCGGAAGGCGTCATATCCACATTCGGGATTGCGGTGCTGACGAGCTGGCTCGTCGAGGCCCCGGGCGCTTTCCAGCGCAGCTTCACGAAGCCGATCTCACCATCGTCGCCAGCCGGGGTCTCCCGGGCGCCGTAGCGCAGTGGGTCGTTCATCAGTGCCGGCGAGCCAATGGGTGTCACTTCGTAAAGTGCGGTCACCGAATGACCAGCACCGAGGTCTCCAGCGTCGACCTTGTCGTTGTTGAAATCCTCGCGGGCGAGGCTGCGCGTCTCGTAGCCGATGAGCCGGTATTCCCCGACCACGGCCGGGTTGAACTCGACCTGGACCTTCACGTCGCCCGCGATCGGAAAGAGCGCCCCGGTGAGCTGATCGCCCAAGGCCTTGCGCGCCTCGGTCAAGCTGTCGATATAGGCCGCATGACCATTGCCGTTCTGCGCAAGTGTCTGCATCAGGGCATCATTGTAGTTGCCATGCCCGAAGCCGAGGACCGAGAGGTAGGCCCCTGTCTCGCGCTTCTCTGAGATGAACTCTTTCATCTCCTCGACGCCCGACAGACCGACGTTGAAGTCGCCATCAGTGGCCAGGATTACCCGTCCGATCCGGTCTTCACCCTCGTTTTCCTCCAGAAGCCCGTAGGCCGTCTTCAACCCCGCTGCCCCGGCAGTCCCGCCGCCTGCGGTCAGCGCATCGAGCGCTGAAGAAATCGCACCCACATCGGATGCGGAGGTCAGCTCAAGCGCTACGCCCGAACTTCCAGCGTAGGTAACGACCGCGACGCGGTCCTCCGCCCGCAGCTTGGGCAGCATCAGCTTCAGGGATTGCTTGAGAAGGCCCAGCTTGTCGGCCGCGCGCATGGAGCCGGATGTGTCCACAAGGAAGACGAGATCGAGAGGCGGGCGCTCGTCGATCTCGGGCATGACCCCTTGAAGACCGATATGCACCAGCCGCGTATCGACATTCCACGGTGTCTCGAAGCTCGCGACATGCGTGGCGAAGGGAGGGCCTCCGGCTTCCGGCGGCGCATAATCATAGGAGAAGTAATTCACCATCTCTTCGATGCGCACCGCATCCGAAGGCGGAATCTGGCCGCGCTCGAGGTATGATCTCAATGTCGCATAGGAGGCCGTGTCCACATCGATCGAAAAAGTCGACACCGGGTTCTCGGCAGTGATCTGAACCTTCGATGGCACTACGTCCTCGAACCGATCGCCCGCCTGGGGTGGCACAACTATGTCGCCGCCGATCGGTGCGATCATCCGGCTCGTGGCAATCCCCTTGGCTGCAAGTGGTGCCGGCGCCATCTTCACGGCGTCCATCGTAGCGAATTCGGACTCCCTGGAGGTCCGAACCTGGCTCCTTGAAACAAGCTCTTCGGAGACCTTCGGCATCTGCCGTTCCATCATCAAGCCCGGCGGATGCGAGACCGCAGTGTTCTCCATTGGGTTCATCTGAACGACCACGAACATCGCCAGGCTTGCTGTAACCACACCACTCGTGCCGAGCAACAGGCTGCGTTTCTTCCACTTCGTCATCTCTGCCTCCAATTTCTGCCAGATCGACCCCTTGTTTTTCGGGGTTCTGAGGGTTGGACGACTCGCATCCGCGGATTCTTGGCGAGAGCGAAGATTTTTTTCCAGCATCTCGAGCGTCGCCGCTCGGCGCGCGGCGCAGGGCTCTGGCGTGCGTGCATCGAGCGCGCGGCGCAGATCTTCCATTTCAAAAGGCTCCATCAGGCCGGCTCCTCTTGCTTCATCTGGCGCAACCTCTGTTTGATCCTGTTCATGCGCCAGGCGACGGTTCCGGGGGCCACGCCCAACAAATCGGCTGCCTCCGCCTGGCTCATCCCTTCAGAGACAACCAGGGCCACGGTGGCGCGATCTTCCGGATCGAGCGCTCCCATCATCTCTTCGAGGCTGGCCCTTGCCGCGGCTTCCTCGACCGCCTCGGCCCGACGGGAAAGCTCTATCTCTCCCCAGGCCGCAAAGATGCCTCTGCGCCTCTTTCGCGATCGGTAAACATCGATTGCGCGATTGGTCGTTACCCGAAAGAGCCAGGTGGCAAGAGCCGCTTCGCGCCGGAAATCTTGCAGTTTATCAGGCAGGCTCAGGCAGACATCCTGAACAACGTCTTCAGCCTCCGCGGCACATCCCAGCACCCGGTAGGCCACTTTGAAGAGACGATCATAATGCTCGGCCACGATGCGACTGATCTGGGAGGCGTCAAGCGACCCCTCCTCGAATGGCCCCGCCTCACCCATCAGCCCAGCGTGTGATCCACAAGATCGGCGCCGATGAAATGACGATCACCGAGCTGGTGGGTTGCCTCCATGACAGAGTAGCTGCCGGCAGCCGGATCGAGCACGAGATCGCCGGGGCGGGTTACGGCCTCGATAAGGCGTCGCTGGATCTCAACGGGCTTGCGATGAGCATGGCTGCCTCGACCGGGAAGCTTTTCTTCGATCACATCGGGGATGTTGTGCATCGTCCAGACACCCTTCGCGCGCTTGGGCGCCTTTTGCAGGATGATCAGATATTCACTCTTCCTGCGGGTCCTGTAGCCCATGCCCATCCGACCCTTGTTCCAGGTCAGGAGATCAACCACCGAAAGGCTGGTGTCCTTCGTCCAGGCCTCGATCCCCTCGCAGAGGTGAAACTTGTCGACCCAGAGAAAGAGGTGCCCAGACGGGCGCAGCACCCTGTCGATCTCTCGCACGAAGCTGACAATCACCTCTTCGGGCATCTGTTCGAGCTTGAACCGGGCACTCTGACGGTTGCCCTCGTTGCCATATTTCATCTTGTCCATGACGCCGCGATATTGCGGATCGAAGAAGCAGGCCGCGACGACATCTTGGCGAAGCTGGGAAAGCAGATCGAGCCCATTGCCGATATTGCCGCGATCCAGCGAAAAGGTTGCGCCGGGGGCGAGGAATTCCTCTGCGGCAGTTTCTGTCGTGTCGAGCATCAATAAGTATCCGGGGGTAAGATTTTCAGGGTCTTCCCCGGATATGGTCGCCGGCGGCCTCTGCTTAAAATGGACCAAGCAGCCTTCCGAATCTCGGACCAAGAAAATTGCCCCTTCCGCCTTCGCGCTCCCAAAAAGCGACCAATATGATTGGCAGACGCTCCTGGAGCTCGTGGGTAGAGCAGCCGTCTCTAAAACGGCGCGCCCGGGTTCAAAACCCGGCAGGGGCACCAAACAACCCTTGGGATTTCGCTCCGGCGTTCCCATATTAAACCGAGACGACGAACAAAGGACCAAACCATGTCGTAGACTGCACAGACCCAAGAACTTTTCGCTAAGACCCCTCTCGATCGCACCGCTCCCGCAGCGGAAGAGGCGGCACAGGACCTGAGGCTTTATGCCCTCCTGCGAAGCGATATCCGGATGAGCTCCGGAAAAGCGATCGCCCAGGCAGGACATGCCTATCTCGACGCGATGCTCGCATCCCTTGCGGTCAAGGACCCCAAGGCGGACGCCTATGCGTCGCTACACCCCGGCACGAAAATCACGCTCGATGGCGGCTCTGAAGCCGACCTGCTGCGACTGCGCGACAAGCTCGCTGCACGCGGCATTCCGCATGCACTGATCGTGGATAGCGGCCATGTCGAACTGCCGGATTTTGATGGTTCCCCCACCATAACCGCCCTTGGCGTCGGCCCCCTCACCCGGACCGAGGCCCGTAAGCTGCTGTCCAAGTGGCGGCTTTGGGGCGCGCCCGGAAAAGGAGGTGCGCCATGATCTGATCTGACGCCCTTCCGCATTTCCCCTTTTCAGAACTGACCATCTTCACAGGAGTTTACCCGATGGCTTTCGACACCAACACACAGACCCTTTCCGCCACTTCGTCCGACATCGCAGCAGACCCCCAGGCTGCCATGACGACCCTTCTCGGCGACGCTCCCTGGCGCGCAGCCAGCCGTCTGCCGGACGCTGACGCCTCCATCGAGGAAATCGAGCAAAGCGGTATCTTCGCCGGCTGTGAGAGCCGTGAGGCCTACCTCGCCTGGGTGGCGCGCTACAAGGCAACCATCAACGCGACGGCCGATTACATCCGCGAGCAGAAACGCCTTCGCCGCAGCCCGGATGAAGGCGTGGCATGGGCTGCTGCCAGCAAGGCGCGTTCCCTCGGGGATGCGGCGACCACCGCCATTGCCATGCGCCGGCTTGGCAAGCGCTGGAGTGCCGCTCGGGCGGAAGCCGCGCGCACATCGCGCGAGAGCTGAAGAACGCGGGATGCGGGCGGCAACCACGCCCGCATCCCAAGCGGATCTGCACCCCATCGAAAAAACCGATCAGCCCTCACCGGCATCGCTCCATTTCCCGTCCAGGCCGGATGACCGGCTTCAAGAAAATGGAGAAAACCAAAATGATGCTCGCACTCGTTCGCCTGACCGCCTCGCACTCCCTCGTCGGCCTTTACGCCGCCCAGTCCATCCCGCAAATGCGCGATCTGGTGGACGAGACTTCGACAGCCAGCCACTGCGAATACGCCGAGATCAATGCCGCCGGCTTCGCCGCAGCCCGGGCGCATGACGGCCGCACCGCCTTCCGCCCTTCCGCTGATCTCGAGATGAGCCTCGACGCTCTTGCCCAGCTTGACTGGCAGCCGCTCGACCCCGAGTGCCAGAGCGAGGGCTCGCAGCTCGATCGCCTGCTTGATACCTCTGCGGGACGCGCAGCCATTGCCGAGGCCTTCGCGAAAAGCACTTCAATCAGCCTCGCCTGAAAAGGCGAAATCAGCCCTTGAATCGCGCCCTGTGAGCGGAGCTCCCGGCGGGGACCTATTTCCCCCTCAGGACACCACTCGCAAGGCGCGCGCCATGTTTTCACGATTCCAGAAGCCTCAACCGCTCGATTTCGATACCTTTCCTTCCGCCGCCCGGATGGCAGCGGACAAGAACATCTCCTTTCTCGAAGCCTCCGAGAGGATGCGTCAGACAGGTGTGATCTCAGGCGATGATCCGCGGGCCCACCTCGATCCCGTGCGCATCCGGCAGATGTCCCACAAGCGCATGAGCGAGCTCATGTCGGACTACGACAAGATCGCGCAGCAACAGAAAACCCACGGCAGCGATGCCGCGACGCGCGCACGCTATGCAGCCGTCGTCAAGGCAGGGCGAGAAAAGCTCGGCGTTCTCGATGCCGACAGTCATCGACGTCCCGATGTCGCGGCACGCGCCGAGTTCATGGCACTCAACATCGCCAAGGCCGACCGCACCAACCCCGCCGCGCGCGAACTCATGATGATTTCGGCCGCAGCTTCGGAAAGCGCGTCCCGAGAAAAGGCTCTCAAAGGGTTCGAGACGGGCAATATCGCGAAGGCTGCCAAGATCCAGAACCGCAGCTGGCTCGAGGTGCGCGATGATCTCGTGCGCCACGGCGCACTCAGCGACAAGGACCCGCGGCGCAAGATCCGCAAGGTAGACATCGACAACCAGAAAAAGGGCACGATCAAGCGGTCCAATACGCTTGAGCCCGAAGCGCTGGAAGATGTCGCCATGCGGCGCCTGAAGAAGAACCCCAAGGACGAGCTCGCCACCGCATGGCTCGCTACATCCGGCTCCATTTGCGAAGATCGCGCACCCAGAAAGGTCAAGGGCGCCGAGGTAAAAGGCGTTCTGCCGGCGAAGGCCAAGCTCTTCGGATCGAAGACCGCGGCCAAGAAGCGAGCCATCGACCTCGACATCCTCTGAGGTCAGATCGAAAAACTGGTTCCGCAGCCGCAGGAAGAGACCGCGTTTGGGTTCTCGATCACGAAGCGCGCACCGACCAGTGCGTCCTCGAAATCGATCACCGCGCCCGAAAGAAACGGCTGCGACACCTCGTCAATCAGAACGCGGCTTTCACCGTCCGTGATGACGAGATCTTCGTCGGTCTCTTCCTCGGTCAGCGTGATCTCATACTGAAATCCCGAGCACCCTCCTCCGAGGACCGCGACGCGCAGTTTGAGGTCTTGTCCGGCCTCCGCGCGGATTTCCGACAGCCGGGAAAACGCCCCCTGGCTCACTGAGATCGGCATTTTCATCACGAAACTCCTGCTCTTGACGAAAAAAGTTGGTCCTATAGGTCTGATTTTGATGTGGTAACGTCGCCTACAGGTGACAAACGGAAAATTCACGCTTACTCCTATCATACCGGGTGCCACCCTTACCGGGGCGGTGTTTCCCCAGGCTCCATGAGCCTATCCGGATTGGACACGCTACAAGGACTGTGAAAGATGGCCAACGAAGCTCCGACTAAAGATGCCGGTGCCGGCATCCTCGCGGCTGCGAAAGCAGCACGCGCCCTCGCCAAACGATCCCTCGAACTGACCTCGGCTGACACGATGGCACTTTGTGCCGAACCCGTGCTCGAAGCCCTGGGTTGGGATATTCGAAACCCCAGCCACGTGCGGCGTCGCGATGGGGAAACCCTGCGACTCATGGAGCAAGGCAAGCCCGTCATGAGCCTGCACGCACTGGCCATGAATGCCGACCTTCCTGAAAGCATCACACCCGATGAGGAAGAAATCGACTGGATGGCCGTAACCAACGGTGTCGACTGGGCGATTTTCTCGCAGCGAAACCCCTCCAAGGTTCTGCGCAAGGTGTCGCTCCAGACTGTCGCGACCGCGAAGGAAGGCCTTGAGACGATGCTGATGCTTCAGCAGGGATCGATCCGCAAAGGCGCCCTGACGGAAACATTCGCTCCGGCTGTTCTTGACGACAGCGTCGCAAAATCCCTTGCGCACCACCTCGAAGGCTCGGATGCGCTGGTCTCGGTCATCTTGCAGGATCTCGAGAGCGAAGGCATTCGCGCCGATGCGTCAGAGGTTCGCGCGGCACTTGCGCGCCAAAGCGGAACTCAGCAAACGGCCCCGGTCGAAGAAGTCGCGACCGAGGAAAAGCCGAAGAAGGCAGCTGCCGCACGCAAGCCGCGCGCCAAGAAGACCACCGGCACGAAGGGCACTGCCAAGAAAGCCCCGGCAAAGTCGGCCGCCAAGAAGTCGAGCGCTTCGAAGACCAACACGCAGGGCGACGCCAAAACCGGCACCAAGCCCAAGACCGCCGCTTCGAAACCCGCCGCAGCATCGCAAGATCAAGCTGGCGACAAGGCAGCAGCAACGAAGACAGCTTCCAGCGAAGAAGCAAATCCCACCCCCATCGACTGGCCCAAGGAAGCGAGCCACGTCATGCAGCGCAAGCAGGTCGTAGCCTACATCGACTACGACAAGAAGACGGGCAAATCGACCCTTCTTCCCGGCTCCATCCTCAATGGAAAAGCGGGCAAGTCCCTGAATCCGGCGATGATCCGGGCCCGGGAGCAATCGCTCGAGGATGGCAGTCTCAAGGAGCAAGGCGACATGGCCGTCCTGACGACGCCCATGGAGTTCGAAAACCCGCGCCTCGCGGCAACCTTCGCGGCCGCAACTCTCGTCAAGGACATGTCGGCCTGGAAGAATCGCAAGGGAGATCCCCTGGCTGAGCCAAACACTCCAGCGGCCAAAAAGGCCGAAACAAGCGAGGCCGAAGCCGCCACAACGCCCCCAGCCCAAAGCGCGGAGGTCGAAGAGGCCGCAGCCGCCAGCTGAAAAACCCCGGCGTCAGAGGCGCCGCAAGGCCGCCTCTCTACATCAGTGAAACATCTCGCCCCGGCTTGTGAAAACAGGCCGGGGTTTTTGCATGTCCCTTACAAAGAGGGACCTGCGTGAAGCGATCCCCTCTTGAACGAAGAGGCCTTCTGCTTCGTCGGGCTGCTGGCGGCAGGTCGCAAAGGAGGGTGCCCGGTTTTCGAAATCGGACGCTTTCGCACGAACAGACCCACTTCCTTGTCACACGGGAAGTGGGTCTTTCGCGCTTTGATATGCGTGAACTCGAAATTTCATCACCGCAAACTCAAAGGAGGCTTGATTGCCAATCTCGATCATCGTTTCAGCCCTTGCCGCGCTTTTTCTGGTTTCGGCCCTGTGCCAACCGCTCGCCGCGCGATTGAGGCTACCGCTTGCAGCGGTGCTGGCGATGGCCGGGATCACCCTGGCGCTCGTTGCTTCCTGGGCAGAACGCACGCTATCTTCAGGCCCCTTCTCCGCGGTCGGAGAAACCGCATCCCGTCTGCTTGACCTGCCCATTTCCTCCGACATTTTCGTGTTCGTTCTTCTGCCGGTTCTGCTCTTCCAGGGCGCTGTCGGTATCGACATTCGACACCTGGCGCGCGACAGCGTCGCAATCCTGCTACTGGCCATCGTGGCCGTCCTTGTCTCTATCGGCCTCATCGGCGGAACCATTCATCTGCTTTCAGGCGTGGGACTCACCGCCTGCCTCCTGCTCGGCGCCATCGTTGCCACCACCGACCCCAGCGCCGTGATCTCGATGTTCCGAGAACTCGGCGCACCGGCGAGGCTCACCCGCCTCGTCGAGGGCGAAAGCCTGCTGAACGACGCCACCGCGATCGCGGCGTTCAACGCGCTGCTCGCCGCCCTGATCGCCGGCATGGCGCCTTCATGGACCGGGCTCGGTCTACAGATCACCATCGGCCTTCTCGGCGGGGCGCTTCTCGGCGTGGCCGCCGGCCTTCTCGTTGCACGCCTGCTGGAGCGCCTCCATGCCTTCCGCTCGGCGCAGATCACCATCATGCTGCTGACGCCCTACGCGATCTTCTCGCTGGGCACCGCCACGCCGCTCATCTCCGGCGTCGTGGCTATTGTTGCCTCCGGCATCACCATCGGCGCAATCGGACGCTCGCGCTTCGATCGCAACGATTTCCGCTTCGTCGGCGAACTTCTCGAGCAGGTGGCTGACTGGTCGACCGGGTTGATCTTCATTTTCGCAGCCCTTCTGGTGCCGCGCATTCTCTCAGATATCCAGCCGAACGATTTTTTCCTTCTCGGCGCAGTCATCGTGGCAGCTCTCGCCGCGCGCGGCTTCATGCTCTGGGGCGTCGCGCCCTTGCTTGCCCGGGCTGGCCTGATGCGGCCAATCGGGCACCAGATGTCCGCTGCCCTCCTCTGGGGCGGGTTGCGGGGCGCCATGACGCTCGCCCTGGTTCTCTCTGTCGCTGAGAACGCGGCCATTGATCCCGAAGTTGCCCGGGTCATTGCCATCCTGGCTACCGGCTACACGCTCTGGACATTGCTGGTGCAGGGCACCACCCTGCGGGTCGTGGTCGGCAAGCTGGGCCTTACCCAGCTCGCCCCGGTCGAAAAAGCCTTCCGCACCCAGGCACTCGGACGCGCGATCGATGCAACCCGTGAACGGGTCCGGCAGTTTGCGCGCCGCGCCGGGCTCGACACCGACCTCGTCGACGGGGTGATGACACCCTACGAGACGCGCCTGACCGCGGCCCTCGATGACAAGGACTTCGAGGAAGAGACCACCGATCGTGAGAAAATCCGTCTGGGTCTGGCAGCCCTGGTGAACCATGAACGCAATCTGCTCCTCGAGCAGCGCTGGAGTTCGGGCCTGCCCTCGTCGATGACCGATCAGTATCTCTACTGTCTCGACACGATGCGCGACGCCGCCAGGAACGAAGGCCGCGTCGGATACTTGCGCGCCGCGCGCCTGCCCTACCGCCAGACCGCGAAGTTCCGCCTTGCCAGCTCCGCGCACCGCTTCCTGCGCATGCAGGGCCCGCTCGGAGCCTATCTCGGCCGGCGCTTCCACTACCTGCTCGTCAACCGTGTCCTCGTCGCCCAGCTCAGCTGGTATGCCGAGGCACGCCTCAAGCCGGTCTTCGGCAAGCGGATCGCCGACATCCTGGGCGAAATCATCAACCGGCGCAGCGAGGAGCTTGAGCGCAATATCGAGGCCATCCGGCTTCAATACCCTGCCTTCGCGCACGACCTCGAAACCAGCATGGTTCACCGCTATGCCCACTCCGAGGAGATCGCACAGATCCGGGCCTTGCTGGATGCCGGCGTCATCGCGCCCGATATCGCGCGGTCGCTGATCGGCGAGGCCCAGGCGCTCTACCGCGAAGTTCGCCATACCGGGCGGATCGACATCACCCAGCCCAAGCCTGAACTGCTCAAGAGCCTACGTGCCTTCGAGGAGTTCAGCGATGCCCAGTTGGCGCGCATCGCAAAGCGGATGCGCCCCGTGGTCTTTCCGGCCAACACCGTGATCTACCGGCCCGGCGACCGGGTCGATACGATCTACTTCATCGCCAACGGGGCGGTCGAGGTGGAGCGTGAAGGCTCCGAGCCCATCCGGCTCGGTCGTGGCCAGGCCTTCGGGCAGCTGCGTGTGCTCAACCCCGAGCTCAAGCCGGCCAGAGTGCGCACGCTGTCCTATTCGCATTGCTTCCGGATGAAGATCAGCGACTTCCGCGAGATGCTGCGCAAGACACCCGACTGGAAGGCCGGCATGGCCTCGCCGCGGGTTGCGGCCGTCGCCGCGGAATAAGATCCCCCACCGTGCCCCGGGCGCATACAGGCGAGCCCCCGGGGGCGCGGTTCCCACACAAGCAAAGAGGCCATCCATGTTTCAGCCACGCGGCACACCCGAGCAGGAGCAGCTCAGGGCCCTATGCGGCTACCTTGGCGCCCCGATGGGCGTGGATCTCGATTGCGAGGTCGAGCAGGAAGCCCTGCCATTCGTCAAGGCTGCGCCGACGGATGCGCTGACCCTCGAAATCATCGTCCTTTCAAAACGTATCCGGCTCATGGAGGAGATGGAAAAGCACCATGGGTTGGAGATCTACAAGCTCGAAGAGCCGGAAGATCATCGGCTTTGGAATGCAATCTACCGCACACCGCTTCCGCTCGAGGTCGAAACCGCTCTGGCCCGGGGTGTGGTTGCCGCAAATTTGCCGTCGATGGATGAAAAGGCACGCGCGCAGCTGACCCGCAAGGCCGCGCTGCACGAACATCATGAACTCTTCAATGCGATCGTCACCTCCGACATTCTCAGCGATCAGGACTGCGCGCTCCTCCTTGCAGATCCGCTGTTTCTCACCTCTGGCGCGTTTTTGGATTGCGCCGAAGATATCTCGCGACGCCTCACTCGTGCCAGCCTGACCACCAGCCAGAGAATTTATCTCACCCAAAGGCTCCACGACAACACCGACATCAGGGGGCTCGCCCTCTTGGCAAAGGCCGGTCATGCGATCGCGTTGGAGAGGGACTACATCTCGTCAAGAATGACACCTCTCGCGGGGCGTCTTCTGGGGTGCCTCACCTCCAATCACGGCCATCTGCATCTCATGCAGTCTTTGCCCGATATCGAGGCCATCATCCGAACGCCCTCCGGTGCATCCGACGCAATCGTCGAGGCGGCCCTGCCGCCTCGTTGAACACGACCCTCCAGCAGCGCTCCTCTTGACCCCAACAGTCGACAGGAGA
>Ga0066839_10000485_pt1 | contig 17463 bp, 14 predicted proteins | sample ETNtaG_10_FD_66733 | JGI IMG/M metagenome (GOLD analysis project Ga0066839, IMG submission 66733) | Marine microbial and viral communities from oxygen minimum zone, Eastern Pacific Ocean - ETNP201302SV82 | ecosystem: Environmental > Aquatic > Marine > Oceanic | place: Pacific Ocean: Eastern...
CCGAACCCAGAGGATGCCAATTGCGCGATGTCTTCCCAGTTGGCGCTCTTGGAGGCGGTGCCCATCAGGGCCACCGACATCATAAACGGCAGGTGGCTGACCGCGGCTACAAAGCTATCGTGCTCGTCCACTCCGATGAAATAGGGCTTGGCGCCGATGGCTTCGGCCATGGTAGTTACGGAGGAAACCGCGGCTCGCTCAGCAGTGACGCTGGGAACGATGCAGTAGGCCTTACCCTTGAACATCTCGCCGTCGGCATTCTGCGGACCGGACAATTCTCTGCCAGCCATGGGATGGCCGCCCACGAAGCTAACGTGTTTTGGGAGAACTTCCTCGGCCCATTGCAGCACCGCTTTCTTGGAGCTGCCAACGTCCGTGACCACGCAGCCTTCCTCAAAATCGTTGGCTGCCGACTCCATCATCTCCCGCATCGCCTGGATGGGAGTGGCGAACACAACCACATCGGCCCCTCTGATGGCGCTGGCCAGGCGGGCTTCAACCTTCTTGAAGGCCCCGGACTTCTGGGCGCCGGAGCGTGCGGAACTATCATAGTCGGTGCCAACGATGTCCACCTGGAGATTGGAGCTCTTGATGGCGAGGGCTAATGAGGTGCCCATCAAGCCTGTTCCGACGATAGCTATTGTGGTCAAGGGTTCCTCCAAATACGGCCTGGCCGACTCTATCTAGTAATGGGCCACCAGCCTGCCTGGGAATATATCTTACACCATTAGATGCAAGCCAGACACCTAGGGTTACAGGGGCTCGGTCAGGCGTAAACCGGGGCTATTTTCGAGAGGCCAGAGCCTCTGCCACGATGTCAGTGCGGACCATCTTGGCGTAGGGCTGCCTCGCCTTGCAGAGACCGGCGGCGATCAGGATGTCTTGGAGGTTTTCGAACTGGGGTCGGTCCAGCGTGGGGTCGGTGGGCCAATTATCCTGGGCCTTCAGCCTGGCGACTGCCTTAACCACTAGCTCCAAGCTCACGTTGGGGAAGAACCCGGCCACTGCCTCGCCGACCTCGGCTGCGTTATGGGAGGTTAACCAGTCCAAAGCGTTGGTATAGCCCACGGTGAAGCGCTGGACGGTCTCCGGCTCGGTTGCCAGGTAGTGGTTGGTGGCTGCGAATGAACTGTAGGCCAGGTGCCCGTTCACGGGGCCGAGGGCGATCACCAGGTGGCCTGATCCGTCTTCCAGCAATTGTTCCGCAGCAGGCTGGGGCACGTGTATGTACTCGGCTTTGTCTTCCCGGAAAGCGGCCATGGCTTGGTCCAAGTCCAGGCCGGTTACCAGGTCCACCTCGGACGGCTCGATGTTGTGCCGCCTGAGCGCGTACTGGAACGATGCCCAGGGCATGGGCGAAAAGCGGACGGGGATGAGTTTGGCGCCCTTCAGCGATTCCCACTTAAAGGGGTCCTGCTTGGTCCGGCTGATGACAAAGAAACCGTCCCTGGAATTTATCTCTGCGAAGTGGACTGGGACCGTCTCCGCCCCCCAATCAGAGGCGATGATGGAACGCATGATGCCGCTCTGGGCGATATCAGCCGCCCCATTGTTCACCGCAGCCATCGGGTGGCCGAACTCGGGCGGGCAGGTCTTGAAATCGACGTCCAGGCCCTCTTTCTCCAGAAAACCCCCGGCCACCGAGACGTAGATGGGCGTGTAGAACAGGGTGCGAATGACCTCGAGCAGTCTCAGAGGCCGCCGGTTACTGGTGGAAGCCACGTCGTCTCCTACTGGTTATGGGTTATTAGGCTTCAAGGAAGGGTATCAGAGCGCCTAAGAATGCTTCGGGATCCTCGACCTGGGGGATGTGGCCAAGGCCGGGTAGGACCACCTTCTGGGCGTTGACGATATTGTTGTGCAGCAGTTCTTCACCCTCACGCAGCCGGTCAACCTCGCCGTAGAGCACCATGGTGGACGATGCTTTGACTCTGGGCAGGCGGGACATGAGGTCGTAATGGGCCAGGGATCCCATTAGCTTTCCCACCCAGACACCAGCCTTGGCCCGGCTCTGGTTGTTGGCGTCCAGCCACTCCTGCTGGGGATTGGCGAAAGTGGTGGCTTCCTTCAGCCCTTTCAAGGTCCGTGGCTTGGGCATGCCCTTTGCGTCGAACTGGCTGGCCGATTCCTTCAACCGCTCTTTGGCCGTGCGTGGGCCCCAGACCGGGCACCCCACCAGCACCAGCTTGTCCACCCGCTCTGGGAAGCTGGCGGCGGTCTCGGTGGCCAGGACCGCGCCGACCGAGTTGCCGACGACGTGGGCGCGGTGGATGTTCAGCACCTGACAGGCGTGATCTAAGGCCTGGGCGTAATCGGGAAGATTGAAGTGCCGGGTGGGCTTGTCGGAATCACCGTGCCCCAGCATGTCAAAGGCATAACAGGTGTACTTCTGGCTGAGGGAATCGATCACCCCTTCCCAGGTCCAGATGGACGTGCCCAGCGGGTGAAGCAGCACGACCGGGTACCCGCTGCCCTTTTTAACGAAATGCATGTTGCCGGAGGGAGTGGGAACGGTATCGGTCAGGTCACGGCGTACGAACATGGAGCCCTTCTCCTATATTTATTGCCACACGAAACGGGTAACTGGCCACGCAAAATAGACGTGTCAGGCGCGTATGGTACTCACCGTTACGCCCTCTGTCAATTTGGCCCAGACAGCGGTTTCCGGTTGACCTTTAACGCCTGGTGTGGAAGAATCCAGGTTCTGGAGCAGCCCTGCTCCAGAACCTGTTCTTAGCTCTTGAATAAACCCGTAAACCGTGAAACCGGCCCGTGACACCTAAGGGGCCAAAGGGGGTGGGGTGATGGGTGAACCGACTTGGACCCGGGAAAAACTTCAACGGCTAGTGTACCGTGAGATTGGCGACTATCAATTGATAGTGGTCTCTAATCGTCAGCCCTACGTGCACGAGATGGTTGAGGGCAAGCTCAGCTATACCTCCACTGCCGGTGGCCTGACCACGGCCATCGACCCCCTGATGCAAGAATGTGGCGGCACCTGGGTCGCTTACGGCGGCGGCAAGGGCGACTCCATCGCCGTTGACGCGAACAACCGCATCCAGGTCCCCCCCGACGATCCCTCCTATACCCTGCGGCTGGTCTGGCTGACCGAGCAGGAAGAACAGGGCTACTACGCCGGTTTCTCCAACGAGGGCCTGTGGCCGCTTTGCCACAACGCTTTCATCGAACCTACTTTCCAGTTGTCCGACTGGGAGACCTATAAATCGGTGAACAACGTGTTTGCCGAGCAGGTCTTGGACGAGATCGACGGCCGCCCCGCCGCCGTGTTCACCCAGGACTACCACCTGGCGCTGCTCCCGCGCCTGCTGCGGGAGGCCGACCCCGATATCATCACCGGTCAGTTCTGGCACATACCCTGGCCCACCTACGAGATCTTCCGCATCTGCCCCTGGGGCGAGGAACTCCTGGACGGCCTGCTTGGCAACGACCTGCTGGGTTTCCACATCGGCGACCACTGCGACAACTTCATGGAGGCCGCGGGACGGGTGTTGGGCTCCCAGGTCCATGACGAGTACAACCTGGTCTATCAACGGGAAGAGCCGACTCTGGTCAGGCCATTCCCCATCAGTGTTGATTTCGAACAGATCAATCAGGAGTCTCAAAGTCCCGAAGTGACCGAAGAGATGGACCGGTTGATCGAGGAACTGAACCTGGGAGGAAAGGTAATCGGTCTGGGCATTGACCGCATCGACTACACCAAAGGCATCCCCCACCGCATCCGGGCCATCGGCCGGTTCTTTGAGAAGTATCCCGAGTATATCGGCCAGGTGGTGTTCGTCCAGGCCGGCGTCATGAGCCGGGCCAACATACACGCCTACCAACAGCTTTCGGACCAGATCAACGTGGAGCTGGAGAGCGTGAATGGGCGGTTTGGCACCGATGATTGGCAGCCCATCCTCTATCTCCCCGACGACCTGCCGGCGGTCACACTTGCTGCGTTCCGACGCATCGCCCGTTTCTGCGTGGTCAGCTCTCTGCACGACGGCATGAACCTGGTCGCCAAGGAATACGTGGCCAGCCGGTTCGATGAAGACGGCGTGTTGATCCTGAGCCCGTTCACCGGGTCCGCCCATGAGTTGACCGATTCCGTGATCGTGAACCCCTATGCCACCGAGGATTTCGCCACAGCCATCTGCGAGGCGGTGGAGATGCCGTACGAGATGCGCCGGGAACGGATGAAGCGGATGCGCAGTGTGGTGGAAGAGAACAACATCTACATGTGGGCCGCCCGGCTCTTTGTCGACATGATGCAGGGGACCCGCCGTTCCCACCGCCCCATCCGCAGCCCCTAGTCCGGCTGCTCCAGTAGACTATCTCCATGCCTCATCTGCTTAACGTTTGGCCTTCCGTGAGCCGCCAGTTGGCAAGTTCGCCGCGCGTGCTGCTGCTGTTTGACTACGACGGCACTCTAACGCCCATCGTCGCCCGCTCAGAAATGGCCATCTTGCCTGATGAGACGCGCCGCTCGCTTTCGGTATTGGTTGCCATGGACCGGTTTGTTGTTGGTGTCGTCAGTGGCCGGGGCCTGCTTGACCTGGAGGCTATGGTGGCCATTCCAGGCCTGGTTTACGCCGGCAACCACGGATTGGAGATCAGCGGTCTAGAGATGGACTACGTACACCCCGAGGCGCCGGGATTCGAGGCATCCCTGGCCGATGTTGCAGATTTGCTGGAGGCGGAATTGGCCGAGATCCCCGGCCTCGTGGTCGATAACAAGCGTCTGACCCTCACGGTCCATTTCAGGAACACCCCCGATTCTTTCGAAACCCAGGTGGATAGCGCCGTTGTGGCCACCGTGGCGCCCTACGTTCAAACGGGGCAGATGATGCTCACCAGGGGCAAGAAGGTAGTGGAAGTCAGGCCCAACCTGGACTGGGGCAAGAGCCAGGCCATCGAGAAGATACGCCGGGAGTGCGGCGATAATCCGCTGCCGGTGTTTTTCGGCGACGACCAGACCGATGAAGATGGCTTCGCTGTGGTACAAGATGCTGGTGGATTGGCCGTGTTTATCGGCTCAACCAGGCAAAGTACGAAGGCTCTACACCAGTTGGAGTCGCCGGCTGAGGTTGGTCAGGTCCTGGAGCTATTGGCCCGGTTGGACTAGCCGCTACCGGACATTGACGCTAGGGCAGACCGTTCTGCTCCACCTGGATAATCTTGTCCAGCCGACGCTGGAACCGGGGTTCGGGAAGGAAGGTGGCGTCCAAGAATGCGTCCAGAACGGCCTTGGCCGACTCGATGCCGATGATCCGGCCACCGATGCAGATCACGTTCATGTCGTCGTGTTCCACGCCTTGGCGGGCGGAATAGGTGTCGTGGCAGAGACAAGCCCGGATTCCCTGCACCTTGTTGGCGGCGATGCTGGCGCCGACCCCACTGCCGCAGATGATAATGCCCCTCTCCGCGCCACCTGATTGTATGACGCCGGCTACTGCGATGGCAAAATCAGGGTAGTCGTCGTTGGGGTCTATTTCGTGGGCGCCGATGTCGTTGACGAGGTGTCCTTCCGACTCCAGCCACTTGACGATCTCGCCTTTCAAATCGAAACCGGCATGGTCCGCGCCAACCGCCACTTTCATCAAAATTCTCCAACCAGTTAGGCCATACGGACAGTTACCCAAGCATACTCACTGGGCCTGTCACGCGCAAGGCCGCTTGGGGTTTTCCGTGCTTGCGATGTTCGACCGACTCCCAATAAATTAAGATAGAGGACAGCCCGGAGTATTTGGACCCCACGGCCAGAATTTGTTTCCATCAAAGGCGGCTTATGCTAGAATGCCCTCGCCTCAGAGTAACCTGCGGTTCTTATCGGGGCGCTCTCTTTAACCTGAGTTTTAAATCGAATCTTGATGGCGTGCTGATGATCAAGGCGGTCTCCTTTGACTTCTACAACACCCTGGTCCGGTTCTGGCCTCCTTTGGAGCAGATACAACAGGCCGCCTGCCATGAACTGGGGTTGACTGTCCAGGAAGACGCCATCACCCACGGCTATGCCGTAGCCGATGTGCTCTTCAACCGCGAGAACGAAGAGAACCCCCTTTCCAAACGGTCGGATGAAGACCGTCTCGAATTCTTCGCACGCTACGAGCAGTTGATCCTGGAAACCGCCGGTATCCCCGTATCGTTGGACCTTGCCCAAAGAGTCTGGAAGATGGCCATGTCCGTCCCCAAAGATTTTGTCCCCTTCAACGACGCTATCCCCGTTCTGGAGCAACTTAGAGAGGCGGGTTACAAAGTCGGCATCATCACCAACCTTCGCCGAGACCTGGACGAACTTTGCCAACGGGTTGGCCTGGCCCCCTACCTGGACTTCGCCGTGGGCTCTGAAGAAGTAGGCAAGGAAAAACCCCACCCGCCGATCTTCCTGGCCGCACTTGAGAAAGTTCACGCCGCGCCAGAAGAAGTGGTCCATGTCGGCGACCAACTCCGTTCCGATGTCATCGGCGCCCAGAGCGTTGGCATGCACGGCGTGCTCATTGACCGCAGCGGCTACAGCCCCAACGGCGTGGACTGTGCGACCATCTCCTGTCTGTCTGAGCTGCCCGAACTGCTGGAAGGCCTGAACCAGGCTTAAGCACCTTTAATCTGTGGTGGGCATCCCATTCAAGGTGATACCCTGTTAGGATATCCACCCAATATTACCGGGCAGGAGAAGCCAAATGGCCGAAGAAGTACAGACCACTAAGAATGACAACGAACCGGTCCGTATCGCGGTTTGGTACGACTATATTTGACCCTGGTGCTACGTCGGCCTGGAGCGGGTCGACAAGTTGGCCAACGAGTACGAGATAGCCGTTGAAGGCCGGGCTTATCTGTTGCGGCCCGACACCCCCAAGGAAGGCGCCGAACGGCCTCAGCGCCCGGGTGAGACCGCCGACGAGCTTTCCGAGCCTCTGCGCGGCCAGGCCAAAGACGCCGGCCTGATCATGAAACCGCTGCCCAGGACTCCCAATACTCTTTACGCCCTGGAAGCCACGGAGTACGCCCAACAACACGGCAAGTTCCTAGAGTTCCACCACGCCGCTTACAAGGCGCTGTGGGAGGACCGGAAAGACTTGGGCGAGCTTGAAGTGCTGCACAAGGTGGCTCACGAGGTGGGTCTGGACGCCGACGAGATGGTTAATAGCCTTGAAGAGAAGACCTACGCCGAAACTGTCATGGCCCAATACCAAGAGGCCTTGCAGTACGGTATCAGCGGCATCCCCACTTTCTTGGTGGGAAACCTGCTCTTCACCGGGGCCCATCCCTACAACATCTTCAAGTCGGCCATGGAGCGCTTCCTAACAGAGGAAGTACCCCTGGCCACGGAAGGCGAAGGTTAGCCAAGTCATAGGCCAATGACATCGTAGAGGCGGGTTAGAAACTTGCCCCTACGCCGAACGGCGCGCCTTTTTAGTTTCTAGCTATGGTCGCCGGCTTAGTCGTCGGCGGGGGCTGGCGTCAGCGATGGGCCTCCATCGGCTGACAGCGCCTCATCAACATCTTCGGTGGGCAGATTGTAGTTGACAGCGTAGAGGCGGGCATAGAAGCCGCCCTTCTTGGTGAGCAGCTCGTCGTGGCTTCCCTGCTCGACCAACCGGCCTTGGTCCAAGACCACGATGTTATCGGCGTTCCGGACTGTGGAGAGACGGTGGGCGATGACTATGGAAGTCCGGTCTTTCAGGACTCTTTGCAGAGCCCTCTGGATCAACACCTCAGTATGGGTGTCGATGTTCGCCGTTGCCTCGTCAAGGATGATAACCCTGGGGTCGCCGACCACTGCCCGGGCGAAGCTGAGCAGTTGTCTTTGGCCCACACTCAGGTTGATGCCTCGTTCGGCCAGTATAGTGCTGTAACCCTCGTCAAGGTCTATGATGAATTCATGGGCGCCGACCGTCTGTGCGGCGGCTACCACGTCTTCGTCGGTGACGCCCTCATTGTTGTACCGGATGTTGTCGGCAACGGTGCCGGAGAACAGATAGGGCTCTTGCAGCACCATGCTCATCTGGCTGACCAGCGAATGGCGGGTAACATCGCGTATGTCGTGGCCGTCCACGGTTATGCGGCCGTTTGTGACGTCGGCAAACCGGTGTATCAGAGTTACTAGCGTGCTCTTGCCGGCGCCTGTGGAGCCGACCAAAGCCACGTTCTCCCCGGGTTTGATGTGCAGGTTAACCTCTTTCAAAACGTCAATGTCGGTCACGTATTGGAAGTTCACGTCTTCGAACCTTATCTCGCCCTGCATCTCTGGCAGCGTGATGGCGTCAGGCTTGTCCACCACCTCGGGTTTCAGGTCCAAGACCTCAAAGATGCGGACCCCGGCGGCCATGGCCCGTTGCAGTTGGCTGTATTGCATGGTCAGGTGGCGCACCGGCTCGAAGAAACGTTGGATCCAGAGGGCAAAGGCCACCAACACGGCCCAGTCTAGGTTCCCGCCCTTGACCATGACGCCGCCAACTAAGACAACGCCGAACCCCATGCCAACTCCCATCAGGACTTCAACGAAGGGCTGCAGGGCGCCGGAGTATCGGCTGGCTTCCAGGTTGGCGTTCAGATGCTCGCTGTTCAGGTCGTCGAAGTGCTGCATGTTGGCTTCCTGCCGGTTGAAGCTCTCGACGACGCGGACCCCGGTGATGTTCTGGTTGTACTCGCCGTTGACCATGGCGATGGCCCGGCGGATGCGCATGAATGAGTGCCGGGCAAACTTCTGCCAGTAACCGAGTATGAAGAAGAGCACCGGCAGGATACTCATGCTGACCAGGGCCAGCCGCCAATCGATCACCAGCATGATGATGATGATGCCGACCAAGCTTAGGATGTCGGATAGGCTCTGGACGATCAGTTCAAAGGTCTCTTGGAGTTGAAGGACGTCGCTCTGGCTCCGCGACATGATCCGCCCCACCGGCGTGCGGTGGAAGAACGACGGCGATAGTTCTTGCAAATGGTTGAACATCCCTGTGCGGAGAGAAAATAGAATGCCCTGCCCGACCCTGGGGATGTAGATGAACTGGACTATGTTTGCTCCGAAATGGAACACGGTGGCCACGGCAAACAGTCCGCCGACGATGTGCAAGTGGTTGAGGTCTCCTGAGTTAACCGCCCACTTGATGCCGATCAACATCAGCAGAGGGATGGTCACGTTGCCCAGGGTGTACATCAGTACGGCCGCCACCGCGATGAACGCGTCTTTTTTGTAGGGCCAGATATAGGTCATCAACCGCATGACGACTTTGTGGTCGTATGCCGCACCCACCAGACCGTCGTCAGTTAGGTTGTCCATGTTGGCGGTGTTCATGCCGTGGGCGCCCATTCCCCGCATGCCGCCCATCATGCCGCCGACTCCGCCTCCTGGGCCTGAAGCTCTCATCAGTCGTCGTCTCCTGTCTCAGCGGCGAGCCGTGGATTGACGGCGCCGCCGGTCTGAAGGCCATTATTCGGAGGTAAAGAAGCGTCCAATAGCAGCTCTTCTTGGGGCTGCAGTTGAAGATCGTAGATGTCCTGGTAGATGCCCTTCGATGCCAGGAGTTCTTCGTGAGTTCCCTGCTCGGCGATCTGGCCGTCTTTCAGCACCACGATCAAGTCAGCTTCGCGCACAGTGCTCAGGCGGTGGGCGATCACGAAGGTGGTTCGGTTCTTCATCACGTTGATCATGGCCTGGTGGATCATTCGCTCGGTCTGGACGTCCACGCTTGATGTGGAGTCGTCCAAGATCAAGACAGGCGGGTCGATCAGGATGCTTCGGGCGATGGACAGCCGTTGGCGTTGGCCACCAGACAGGGTGGACCCGCGCTCGCCGACCCAGGTGTCGTAGCCGTCGGCCAGGGATTCGATATGGTCGTGAAGTTGGGCCACCTTGGCGGCGCGGATAACATCTTCACGGGTGGCGTTTTTCACGCCATAGGCAATGTTGTCGTGGATGTTGGCGCTGAACAGGAACACGTCCTGCTGGACTATCCCAACATTGTGACGCAGGGAATCCAAGGTGAACTCGCGGATGTCTTTGCCGTCTATCGTTATGCTCCCCTCACTGACATCGTAGAACCGGGGTAGCAGATTGACGATGGTGCTCTTGCCGCTGCCGGGTGCGCCGAGGATCGCGGTGATCTGGTCCGATTTTGCCGAGATGTTGATGTGTTGCAGCGCCGGCATCCGCCCCTCATAGGCGAAGGATACATCCTCGAACTCCACTAGTCCTTCGGCCCTCTCCAAGACCTTCGCGCTGGGCCTTTCTATCACTGGAGATTCGGCGTCCAGAACCTCGAATAGACGGCCTCCTGACGAAATCGCCCTTGAGAAGGAGTTGATGATGAAAGACGACATCCGGATGGGGAAGGTCAATTGGTTCAGGTAGAGGATGAACTTGGCCAGACCGCCGGCGGTCAGGTCGCCCCGGATCACCTCCCATCCTCCATACCAGATGATCAGGCCCAGCCCGGCGGTAAAGAAGAAGGTCATCCAGGCGCTGTTGGTGCCCTGAAGCCGCTCCGACTGGTAGTACTCTTCCCTTACTTCCTGGGCTTTCTTGGCGAATTTTTCCTTTTCGTATTCTTCGGAGGCAAAGGCCTTGACCACATGGATGCCTACAAGGTTCTCTTGGAGGATGGTCACCGCTTCGCCCATGCGCACCTGGACTCGTAGCCACATGGCGCGGAGCCTTCCCATGACCATGGTGGAACGGATCACGATGAACGGCACGAAAACCAAGCTGATGAGGGTGAGCTCCCAGTTCATAAAGCTCAGTATCGCCACCAGAGCTATAGCTCGAACCACTACTTCAAGCGCCCGGACGAGGCCCATATTAACGAAGCGGCGAATGGCCTCTACATCAGCCGTGGCCTTGGACATGAGGTCGCCGGTGTGCTCTTTGTCGTGGTAGGCGAAGCTTAGGTGCTGGAGTTTGTCGTAGAAGCGGTTACGGATGTCATAGGAGACTTTCTGCGACAGGGAGTCGGTGCAATAGGTGCGGGCGAAGTCCAAGAAGCCGCGCACCAGGCTGGCGCCGAGGAGGGCTGTGGCAAGGAATAAGAGTGTGCTGTTGGCGACCGATTTCCCGGTGACGCCGCCTTTGTCGACATCGACCAAGAGGTCGATGGCTTCGCCGAATATCTGGGGTATGAGCAAGGAGACGCCAACTGCGGCGAAGAAGGTCAGGTAAGCCAAGATCAGGCGGGAGCGGAACTGCCACGCGATCTTGGTGATTCGAACGAGGATTTGCATCTGAACGTATTTGCCTGTTCCACTTACCGCAAAAAGGGTTTACGTTGCGGCCGTCGCCAAATCGACGCGCCGTACTTCAAGGTTGATTGCGGGACGAAAATTTGAGCTGCGTGGCACTAGAATCCGTAGTTGGAGCCGAGCACTTGGCAGCCAACCAATCATACGCCCAAAGAGAGGCCCAGTACAAGCTGAACAGGGGCTATGTCGAGTTCGTCGTGGCCCGGTTGATTTAAATAATAAACGCCTCCGCCCAACAAGCGGAGGCCTTTATGACGGAGAGGGGACTACTCCCGTCATTCCGGCGAAGGCCAGAATCCATGCAGGTAGGGCCAGTCAACCTACATTTGTGATGACGATGCGGTCTTAGAGAACAGGCCTAGGATGACTGGTATTTACCGTGGGCAGACCTTCGACAGGTCCGATTTCATCGAGACTCTCGCTTTCCGTCGGAGCTCAGGGTGAGCGGTCATATAACGAACTACATCCGGTCCGGGGCGCTCATGCCCATCAGATCCAGGGCACGGTGGAACACGATCTGGGCCGACTCCACCAACTTCAACCTAGCGGCGGTCATGGCGTCGTCTCCCTCGTTGGAAGAGACCACCCGGCAGTTCTCGTAGAAGTTGTGGAAGGAGTTGGCCAGTTCCGTGGCGTAATGGGGAAGGTGGTGCGGCTCCAAGGCCTTGGCCATCTGGTCAACCAACTCCGGAAGCTTCAGCATGGCGCGGATCAGCTCCATCTCGGCGGGGTGGGTCAGCAGGCCGACATCGCCTTCGCTCCAGTCGATGTTCCGCTCTTTCGCCAGGCTGAGGATGCTGGCGTTCCGGGCGTGGGCGTACTGGACGTAATAGACCGGGTTCTCCGAAGACTCTTTCTTGGCCAGCTCCAAGTCAAAATCCATCTGGGTCGAAGGGGTCCGGGCAAGAAAAAAGAACCGGCAGGCGTCTACGCCGACTTCATCGACCAATTCCTTTAGGGTCACGAAGTTTCCTTTGCGCTTGCTCATCCGCTCGCCTAGGGTCACTAACTGAGAAATGAGCACGGTTAGGCGGTCGCGGTCGATGCCCAACGCTTCGACGGCCGACTTCATCCGCGGCACATGGCCCTGGTGGTCGGCGCCCCAGATGTCCACCACTGTGTCATAGCCCCGTTTGACGAACTTGTTGTAATGATAGGCGATGTCCGAGGCGAAGTAGGTGGGATCACCGTTCGAACGGACCACGACGTTGTCTTTGTCGTCGCCGAGCATGGTGGAGTTGAACCAGGTCGCGCCGTCCCGCTCCGACAGGTAGTCATTATCTTGGAGCAGGCCGAGTGCGGTGGCGTATTCTCCCCCCGTGAACAGGGTGCGCTCGCTGAACCAGTTATCGAACTCAACACCGATCTCGAAAAGGTCTTCCTTGATGGTTGCAACCATCCTCTCGCGGCCGATGTCACCTATCTCTTTAAGTGCCTGTTCGTCATCTTGGTTGATGAACCGGGTCCCTTCCGAGTCCGCGATTTCCTTGGCCAGGTCGAAGATGTATTCGCCTTCGTAGCCTTTTTCCGGCATCTCAGCTTCATGGCCCAAAGTCTTCTTGTAGGCGGCGAGTACCGACCTGTAGAACAACTGCATCTGGTTGCCGGCGTCGTTCACATAGTATTCCCGGGTCACGTCGTACCCGGCGGCCTCCATGATGTTGGCCAGAGCGCTGCCCAGTACGGCGCCGCGGGTATGGCCCACATGGACCGGCCCGGTGGGGTTAACGCTGACGAACTCCACCATCATCTTCTGGCCCCGCCCAGACTCGGTGTTGCCAAACTGGTTTCCGGCCTGGAGCACTGTTTCTACTTGCTGTTGTAGCCAGGACTCGTTCAGGTAGAAATTGATGAACCCGGGCTGCGCGGCTTCAACCCGGTCGATCACGTCGCCGGTGGCGATGTGGGCGGCCAGAGACTGGGCCAATTCTAAGGGATTGATCCGGGTGGCGCGGGCTAGCTTTAGGGGCAGGTTGGTGGCGAAATCGCCGTGGTCCGAATTGCCAGGCCGCTCCACTTGAATCTCGGGGATGGTCTCCAGTCGCAGCACGCCTTCCTGACGGGCTGCCTCCAAGGCCTGGGCCACGATGTGCTGGATGGTTTCGATCAATAAGGGAGCCGGCATCGGTGATTGATCCTCGCGTTTTAGACGACTTATCAAATAACGAAAGGCGGCCATACACCGGCCGCCAATGTTGAGTGACATGGACACATCTTAACACATGGCAGAGTCGTCTCAGGCACGGATCACGGGCGGAGTTATCGCCGTAACGCCGGCGATTTCTTAAGCGCCATCCCGCCCAGCGCCGTCCGCAGACGGGATTATGGTGAGAGCGCCGCCCGTGTTGGACTCTTCCGCTGAAACCGCGGTGAATCCTGATTCTCCAGTTTCGAGAACCCGATTCAGGGGACGCTTGTTTACCAGCAATTGCAGGACGTCGAAGCGAGAGTAGTGGCCGCCTACGTCGCAGCGAGACTTGGCTGCAAACACCACCTCCACGGACACTTTGGCCGTCAAGATCGTCTCCTCTCCCTACTCCGGCTCCGCAAGGTATTCGCCATTTGTTCCAATGATCGAGCCGCCTTCAGGGTGAATGGAATCCGTGAGTTCACGGTATCACTCGGGCGTGTCATTTTCTAAACGCATGGCGGCAGGCGTGATTACGTAACAGCCTCCTTAAGCGGCGAAGGCCCGTGACAAGAGTTGAACCCCAAGTGTGGCCGTACCGGGACACGAGGCGATATGAATCTGAGTGCCCTGGGCCATCAAGGCATATGCATGGAGCAAAATCATGTGTTCCCGATAGTTCAAGCCGCTGATTCTTCCGTATGGCTGTTGGTAAACTATCAGGCCGAGACCGTCGCCTTCACCCCAGACCGTGCGTTCAGTGCTGGTGGGCTTGAGCTTGCGATGGCGTCCGAGTATCACCCCTTCGCGGCTGATGAACAGGAATGTGCAATAAACGGTGCCCTCGTCCTGTCGTCCAATTCGACGATCCCAATAACGACATCTATTCCAGCCTGGCGAACGGCAGCGCAGAGGTGGTCGGTAGTCGAACTCGGAATCTCAACGCCGTTGGTTATGTACTCCAGAACCGCCTTCTGTTGGAGTGGCGATCCGGCTGTACCGTGAAAGTAAGGATGACCAGCCAGGTCTCTCCGAAGGCAGCAATGGTAGCGCCCTTCTGTGCCGCATCTTCGATGAGTTGACAGGCTATCTCGGTCGAGGCGTCACGATCGAGATAGAATGGCGCCTCTTGGACGGGAGCCAGCGTGAATTCAGGGTAGGTTGTCATCGTTCGACACCTCTTCATGGTTATTTCACAACAATATCTTAAGGATGAGTACTCAAATAATGGGCCACCTGGCTTCATCTAGGCCGGCGCCAATGTCACTTAGGAAATGTTCGGGTCGGAAGACCGCCTGTTACAATTGCTGCAACGCTGATTTATCTCTGTACCGAGCCTGATTCGACGATTACTCCCTGGCCTACCCGCGGCAAGAAGAAGATGGACCAATCTCAGATAACGCCGCCCGACTCCCGCACCGAAGACCAGTCCCGGCCACTGGAAGAGGTGATCCGGGAACTGGTAGAGGAACTTGAGCGTCTTTTGGAGTCCGGCCAGCGTCTGGAGGCCCTGGAACGCTTCGGTGGGCTGCACCCTGTGGACCAAGGCGAGGTCCTGGACGGGTTGCCCCGGGAACTTCGGAGGTCGTTCCTGGACGACCTAGAAGCATCGGCGGTGGCCGATATCCTGGAATATCTGGAACCCGAGGAGTCGGCCGAACTGATCGGCGACCGGGAACCGGCGGAATTGGCCGAGGTCCTGGACCTGACCGACGCCGACGTAGCCGTGGACCTGCTACAGCAGATACCGGAGGAGAAGCAACAAGAAACCCTTGAGGCCATGGCCGACCCGGCCGAGGTAACCGAACTCCTCCAGTACCAGGATGACACCGCCGGTGGTCTGATGACCTCCGATTACCCGGTGGTGAGCGAGACCACGAACACCCCCAACGCTCTGGACCAACTCCGGTTGCTAGGCCCCGACGCCGAGGATATCAACTCGGTGCTGGTGGTGGACGACCAACGCCGTCTGGTTGGGTCGCTTAGCGTCACCCGGCTGGCCCTCGCCCGTTCCAGTACGATGGTCGGCGACATCATGGACCGGGACATCAACTCAGTCTCGTCCGAGACCGACCAGGAAGAGTGCGCCAGGGTGATGCAGCGCTACAACCTGAACCTGCTTCCTGTGATGGACGGGGAGGGCCGCCTCACCGGTGTGATCCTGGCCGAGGACCTGGTGGACGTGGTCGCGGAAGAGGCCACGGAAGACATGTTCCGAATCGCCAGCGTAGGCGGGGAACGAATCTCCGGACCCCTGACTAATTCCCTCTGCAGCAGGCTGCCCTGGTTGTACATCAACCTAACCACAGCCTTCTTGGCGGCAGTAATGGTCAGCCTATTTGAGGACACCATCACCAGAGTTGTGGCACTGGCGGTTTTCCTGCCGGTGGTCGCCAGTCAAGGTGGCATCGGCGGCACCCAGACCGTGACGCTCGTCGTCCGCAGCATGGCCCTGGGTGAGGTTCCACGCCGTCTTGGGCTTCGGCTTCTGGCGCGGGAGTTGGCCTTGGGACTGATTCACGGAGTGGCCTTGGGGGTGGTGGTCGGCTTCATAGCCTACCTCTGGAAGGGAAATTTCACCCTCGGGGTGGTGCTGGGCCTGGCGATGCTGGGTAACATGCTGGTTGCTGGGATGTTCGGCGCCGGAGTGCCGTTGTTGTTGCGGCAACTGCGGCTGGATCCGGCGGTGTCCTCTGCGGTCTTCGTCACCACTTTTACTGACGTGATCGGCTTCGTCCTGTTCCTCGGCCTGGCGGCCATTTTCGTGGACCACCTGGTCTGATCCGCAAACACAAATAGACAAGAGATGAAGATATGCCCGGACAGATAGGCCTGGTTGGTGGCGATGAGTTCAGGACCGGCTGTGAAGACATGGACCGTGAGATCATGCGCGTCTCAGGCAATGACCCGGCCAAAGTTGTTGTTATTCCCACCGCAGCGGTCACCGGGCCGGGCAAGGCCGCCAACGACGGCGCAACCCACTTCGGGGTACTGGGCGGCGACTCCAGTCAACTGATGCTTCTGGAACGGGGCCATGCTGAAGACCCGGACTTCTTCGCTCCCGCGACACTGGCCGACGTGGTCTACTTCACCGGCGGCAGCCCAGAACACCTCCTAGAGACAATCGCCGATTCCCCATTTTTGAAGGCGGTATTGGCTTCGGTGGAAGGAGGGTCTGTTTTAGCAGGCTCCAGCGCTGGGGCGATGGTCATGGGGTCCATGATGCGCCGTCCCCGGGCCGGAGGATGGGTCGAGGCCCTGGGCTTGGTTCCGGGCGTCGCTGTTCTGCCCCACCACGAGCGGCATGACCAGGCCGAGACATCTTCAGATCTACAAGAATCTGCGCCCAGTGGACTGACTTTCCTGGGAATAGACGCCCGCACCGGCTGCCTGGGCACACCCGGAAACTGGCTGGTCGTCGGCTCCGGCAGGGTGACGGTTTACCAGGGCTCCGAGTGGCAAATCTTCAACTCCGGAGACAAGCTGCCCACCGGGTTCTAACCCGCGTTACGGCGTTTTCCTAAAGTCTGGCTTTGGCTTTGGTGTTTCGTCAACATAAAAGTATATGAGTTAACAAATATTGTTTTAATATCAAATATTTCTGACATGACGATGAAAGCTGAATCCTCGACGGACTGGACGGCCCAAGACCATCTTGGTTACTGGGTTGGGACTCTAGGGTCGGCGATGCGCAAAGGCCTGGAAGACGAGCTGGCGCCCATGGGTGTTAGGCCTGGGCAGTGGGGAATCCTGGAGGCGGCACTCTCGTGTAACGCCGATACTTTGACCGCGTTGGCCCGAATCATTCCCGTTGATGCAGCAGCCATCAGCCGGCAACTGGACAAATTTCAACAACGGCGTCTGGTCCGGCGCAGGCTTCTCAGGTCGGACCACCGGATGGTTCGCATCGAATTGACCGCCCCTGGCTTACTTCCTCCGCTCCCGCAGCTTCTCGTAGACGGCTTCCGGTTGTACGCCGGTGGCGGCTAAGAGGACCAGGGTATGGTAGAGCAGATCGGCGATCTCTCCGGGCAGGTTTTCATTGTCCTTGATGGACGCGGCGATGGCAGTCTCTCCGGCTTCCTCAACCACCTTCTGGG
>Ga0066839_10000487_pt1 | contig 17444 bp, 14 predicted proteins | sample ETNtaG_10_FD_66733 | JGI IMG/M metagenome (GOLD analysis project Ga0066839, IMG submission 66733) | Marine microbial and viral communities from oxygen minimum zone, Eastern Pacific Ocean - ETNP201302SV82 | ecosystem: Environmental > Aquatic > Marine > Oceanic | place: Pacific Ocean: Eastern...
CTGCCATCGCACTGGCTATCGGAATAGGGATTCAGAACTTCCCGGAGGGTGCAGCCGTCTCACTGCCTCTGCGACGTGAGGGCCTGTCCCGCAGAGCCAGTTTCCTCTGGGGCCAGCTTTCGGCTACAGTCGAGCCAGTAGCAGCCGTTCTGGGTGCCGCTCTTGTGATTATGGCTACACCCATCCTGCCCTATGCACTGGCGTTCGCCGCCGGTGCGATGATATTCGTCGTGGTTGAGGAGCTGGTCCCTGAGGCCCACCGTGGAGGGAATGGGGATATCGCCACGATGGGAGTAATGCTTGGTTTCGCCGTGATGATGGTCCTCGATGTCGCCTTCGCCTAGCCTAGCGCAATCACAAAGGCGGACGGCCTGCTCTCAGGGGCATGACCCGCGCCGTGCTAACCTGGGTTCTCGACAGGCTGGAGCGTGGCGAGAGCGTGGCAATGGCATCGGTGATCGAAGCCAGCGGCAGCGTTCCGGGGAAGCCCGGTGCTAGACTGGCGCTGACTCCGAGTGGGGCCAGATTCGGCACAATCGGTGGTGCTGGGTTGGAGCTGAAGGTCGAGAACGCGCTGAAGGGGATGCTCAACGGGGGGCGCCAGCAGGTTCGCGAGAAGGGCGGCAGGGTCGAGACTTTCGTGCTCTACAAGGATGCGAAGGGAGAAGAGGCGACGCCGCTTGACAGCCTGTGCGGGGGACGCGTAACAGTCGCGATGGAGGTCATGGATCCAATGCCGCACATACTCATCGCGGGAGGCGGTCATGTAGGCCGCGCGGTTGCCATCGTCTGCGACACGCTCGGCTGGTCGCACAGCGTCTTCGACGTGCGCACCGAGTATGCTGAAGCCGCCCGATACCCGTTCGCGAGCGAGTTACACACCGGTTCGGTGTCTGATTTCCTCGAGAACGAGGACTCGGACTCCCTAGTCAGATTCTCAGATGTTCTGCTGCTCGGACACGACTGGGCAATCGACCAAGAGATACTGCTCTGCTTGCTGGACAGACTAGAGGGCGACTCACGACCGAGAATAGGCGCCATAGGCTCAACTGTGAAGTGGAACGTCTTCAAGGATTCCGCCATGGCCGCAGGAGTTCCAAAGGAGTTGGTGGACTCGGTAAGATGCCCGATTGGCCTCAATATCGGAGCAGAGTCGCCCGAGGAGATTGCTGTCGCTGTCTGTGCCGAGATAATGGCCCTTGAGAAGAGAAGTGGTTCACTCAACTAGTTCGGGCTCGTCGTCATAAACAACCGCTGCTGGTTCTGTTTCACGAATCTGGACTACAGGAACAGAATCTTCCTCGGCCTTAGGAGCGGCTTGGGGGGTATTCGTCTGCCTCTCCGCACTAGGAATGAATGTCGCGATTGAAATCCATATCAGAATCATCACTAGGACTCCGGATAGAGAATTCTGAGCCGTCTGCTGCAAATCGTCGGCGAGTAGAGAGGGAGCGATGTACCCCCATAGCAAACCCACTGCGAATGCGATGGTCAGACAGATTGAGCCGACAATTGCCAAACCCACTCTGACGGGCATCTTTCTGAAGGCACCAAAGACAAAAGAAACGACAGATGACACTCCCCTGGCGAGCCAAGATAGCAGTGATGTTACGGTTTGCCTCAAATCAACACCCTTCGTCTACCTACATTCAAGATGCGGTGCCACATAGGAGATGAATATGCCTGAACTGCAGTCGCAACGACGACGAAGGCTGAAATCTGTCCAACGTCGCGGGAGAACGTGCGCAAACTGGCATTGATGCTCTCACTCCTTGTTTTTGCCGCCCCGCTGAGCGGCTGCCTGTTATGGGGGGACGAAGGAGAACCAGAGGTGCAGCCCGAGGAGGAGCCGGGGTTCGGAGCCTTTAGTGTGGTTGCCCCTATTGACACCGGAATCAACGTCTACCACAATCACTTCCTGATGAACGAATCCTACCCTCAATGGCTGCTGGACGGACTCGGTGTGAACAAGATCTGCGATGTCACGCTCACAGGTACCTGGCAGGAGCGCTATGATGCGGACAAGGAGGTCTGCTGGGACAACATCACCTCAGAGGATGTAGTATGGTTCCGTGGCACGCGAATTATCGGCACGACGCCGGATGACAACACCGACATACCGATTCTAGATGACCCTCAGGACGGGCACGGGACTGCCGTTACCGGTGCTGTCATCAACGCCAACCCCGACGCTGTCATATTCTTCGTGGAGGGCTTCAGCGACGCCGCTGTGCTAGCCGCTGCCAACCAGCCACTAGTCGATGTCATCACCACCAGCTTCGGACCCATCCTCTCCGTCCCCGTGCCCGGGATAGAGGACGCTACCAAGGTCGCAGTGATCCAGAACAAGAAGCTGCACACCGGTGCGGCTGACAACTCTCCCTCGCCCGCGGTGCAGGACTCCACAGCTGGCCCCCCTTGGAGCATCGGCGTATCGGGATACGCCGAGGAGGGTGACGACCAGAAGGAGACGATGAGCGGCTCATATCCCGATGTCGCAGCCGACTGGACGCAGGTTCTGCCGAACCACGACGACATTGACGGTTACCACGAAACCTCGGGGACCTCGTTCGCTACCCCTAGGACCGCCGGGTTGCTCTCTAAGATCCTGATGAGCCTGCGTTCGGAGTTCGGTGACATGTCATCTGGAGCGGATCCCGACACCCGTGATGGACTGATGGTGAACGGCACCAACTTCACTGTCACGAACGATGATCTGCGCAACGCGTTGAACACCTCTGGATGGTACCCTTCGTTCAACACATGGGATCCTCTTTCAGGCACTACTCCGATATCACCGATTGCCCCCTGTACCCAAGTCGGATGGGGAGTGGTCAACGAGAGCAATGTCCTGCCTATAATCGAGCATTTGAACGGAACTTCAACCATGTCGAACCGTCCGAGCGACGTGGTGATGTGCATGGAGGCGAATCAGGAGATTCGCGAGGCCTACTGGAATTAGGCAATCCGTTGAATTCAATACACAGCGCGCCTTCGATGCGTTGTGAGGAAGGTCGTCCTGAGGTGGAAGATTCCCTCGCTGAGGGGGGCCAAGGAGCTCTCCAGATTCCTAGAGGTGGCCGAGAGGGTCGAGGTCCTCGGGCACTTGGCCGTCAGTTCCGAGGGAGTCACCCAGTTGGTCGAGATCAAGATGAGGGAGGGGCACTCAGTGGAGGAGATTTCAGATTTTGACAGCTTCGAGATTCTCGAGCAGCACGAGGAGGATTCTGACGGGGTCCTCGTCAGCCTGTTGTGCACGCATCCGCTGGCGGTCTCCGCCATCGAGATGTCTAACATCCACGTGCAACCTCCCTACGGGATAGATGCCGAGCGCGGGATGGAGCTCAGGCTGTCGGGTCACTCCAAGTCGATTCGCAGGTTCCTAGCTCTTCTGAGGGTGATTCTGCCTCCCGACAAGGTCAGCGTCCAATCCTTGAGGGGAGAGGAGAAGAACGGTTGGTCAAAAACGCTGACCAAGAGACAGCGCGAGGTTCTGTCTCACGCTGTACGAAGAGGTTACTACGAGGAGGATTCAAACGCCACTCTGAGAGAGTTGGCTGAAGAGCTGGGGATGGCCCGGAGCACCCTCGGGGAGCATCTCCAGCGAGCTGAGCAAGAAATCATGAGAATGGCCGTAGATGACCTAAATTGACCCCGCAGGGGTCAAACCGAATGCTCAAAGGTCGTAGCGGCTGGTGCGCTACTGCATGGTTCAGTTCCGACTGCCGATGCTGCCCGCGCCCGACGAGGTTCCTTGGTCGGCAGTGGTGAACGGCAACGAGGTCTCGGTGCACATCGAGAGCAATGCGATTCTGCTCGATGTCCTGCGTGACCAAGCAGGCAGCCTCGGCACCAAGCGAGGCTGTGACATGGGCACCTGCGGATGCTGCAGTGTCCTGATTGACGGAGTCCCCAAGCTGTCCTGCCTGACGCTGGCCCAAGAGGCGTCCGGATGCGGAATCACCACGGTCGAGGGGCTAGCGGACGGCCACCACCTTCACCCGATCCAAAAGACATTTACAGAGTGTGGAGGGAGCCAGTGCGGCTTCTGTACGCCCGGCTTCCTCGTGGTCATTTCCGCGCTTCTGGAGGAGAATCCGACTCCTAACGACGCCGAGATCAAGTGCGCCATCGAGGGCAACCTGTGCAGGTGCACCGGATACCAGCAGATTGTCGACTCCGTCCGGGCTGCCTCCGAGATTCTCGTCTCGGAGGAGGGGGTCGCGGATTCTACGACGGCCAAGAGTGACCCCCATCCAGGCTACGGAGGGGATTGAGGTGATTTCATGAGTGAGGACAAGGACAGAGTGGAAGGCTACCTCCAGCAGAGCGGTAAGTTGCCCTTCTCGCGTCCGGGTTCTGGCGGCAGCCGCAGGATGAGCGAGCCGCGTGACGAGGATGCGATAGAGAGCGTCAAAGGAACCAGCGGGCACAAGCACGACGACCTGGTGACTGGTTCAGCCATCGGCAGACCCACTGCTCTGGTCGACGGACGCTGGAAGGTGACGGGTCAGGCGCAGTACGGCGACGACGTCCGCCTTCCCGGCGAGTTGATTGGCAGGATCGTTCGTTCGAAGCACCACTACGCTAGGGTGCTGTCCATCGATGTCTCGGCGGCTGTGGAGTTGCCCGGGGTGCTCGCTGTGGCCACCGGGCAGGATGCTAGTGGGAGATTCGGCGTGCTTCCCGTGACCAAGGACGAGCACGCGATGGCTCGCGAGAAGGTGCGGCACGTGGGTGACCTGATTGCCTGCGTCGCCGCCGTCAACGAGGGAACGGCGAGGGAGGCAGTGCGTCTCGTCGAGGTCGAGTACGAGGAGCTCGAAGCAGTCCACGACATGAGGCAGGGGCTTGAAGACGTCACCGAGCCGATTCATGACAGAGGCAAGTACCACATCGGCTCGTCGAACGTCCAGAAGAGGGTCTTCCAGGAGTTCGGTGACATCGAGGGCATGACCACCAACGCCGTCGCCAGCCACAATTCTAACTGGTTGTTCGCCGGTGCCAATCACGGATTCACCGAGCCCCATGCCGTAGTTGCAAATTGGGACCCTTCGGGGAGGCTGACTCTGTACACCCCGCAGCAGGTCCCACACTACGTTCACAGGGCTCTGGCTGATGTCCTTGACATCCCGATGCACCAGATCAACGTCCACCGGACCTTTGTGGGCGGTGGTTTTGGAGGCAAGTCCGACCCGTTCCCGCACGAGATGTGCGCCGCAATACTCTCTCGCAAGACTGGTAGGCCGGTCAGGATAAACTTCGACCGCGAGGAAGTCTTCTGGGTGAATCGCGGGCGCCATCCCTCTCGGATCGAGATGAATCTGCATGCCGACTCCGAGGGCAGAATCTGTGGCATCGAGACCGACGCCCTAATCGACGGTGGTGCCTTCGCCTCCTTCGGACACGTCACCACCTACTACAACGGTGTCCTGCACACCGCACCCTACGAGATTGGGGCCTTCCACTACACCGGAGCGCGAGTGTGGACCAACAAGCCTGCGAGCGGTGCGATGCGCGGCCACGGCGCGGTCAACTCGCGCTGTGCAGTCGAGGTCGGGATGGACGACCTCGCTGAGCAACTGAGTGTCGATCCCATCACCCTGAGATTGGCAAATCTACTGCCCCCGCACTCAGCCACAATCACAGGATTCAGGGTCACCAGCATCGGCATGCGCGAGTGCCTTGAGCGTGTCAGGCAGGCCTCGGGCTGGGACGACAAATTCCGCAAGCTGCCCGACGGTCACGGAATCGGCGTCGGCTGCGGCTTCTTCATCTCCGGCAGCGGGCTGCCAATCCACTGGGAGCCCAACAAGTTCCCTCACGCTACCGTCCACCTCAAAGTCGACATGGACGGAGGGGTCACCGTCCACACCGGCGCAGCTGAGATTGGACAGGGCTCTGACACCGTGATAGCCCAGTCGGTAGCCGAGGTGCTGGGACTCCCACTCGACATGATTAGGATTAGGAGCAGGGAGACGGACACCGCCCCAGTCGACCTCGGCTCGTACTCGTCTCGCGTGACTTTCATGAACGCCAACGCAGCGATCTCCGCAGCCATGGAGATCCGGCAGGAACTGCTGGAAGCGGCAGCTGTGATGACCGAGGCTCCAATCGAGAAACTTGTCATCGGCGACCGTCGCATCTACAGGCGGGACGACCCCGCAGTCGGGGTGTCCTATCTGGAATCACTTCACAAGGCGCAGGAGAACAAAGGCGCTCTGGTTTCATCAGGTGCCTACCGGACGCCTCCAATGGGGCGGGTCCACAAGGGAGCCGGTGCTGGAATCGCCCCCGCCTACTCGTTCTCCGCATACGTCGCCGAAGTCAAGGTCGACATCGAAACCGGGCAGACAAGGGTGCTCAAGGTATGGGCCGCGCACGACTGTGGCAAGGCCCTCAACCCCCTGTCCGTGAAGGGTCAAATGATTGGCTCCTGCCACATGGGCCTGGGCCAGGTCCTCAGCGAGGAGATGAGATACGGCAGAGATGGTCACCTAATCAATCCCGACCTGCTCGATTACAAGATTCCGACCGTCCACGAGATGCCCGAGATTGTACCCCTCATCGTCGAGTCCAACGACTCGGAGGGACCGTTCGGTGCCAAGGAGGCCGGTGAGGGCCCACTTCTGCCAATCCTGCCTGCAGTGTGCAACGCCGTCTACGACGCGGTGGGTATCCGCACCAACGAGTTGCCAATCACTCCAGACAGGATGCACCGGATGATTGAGGCTCGTTGCAAGCAAGAGGGACTGGGGCCCCTCGACCTCAGTTCACCTGCATTGCATCACTCGGAACTGCAAGGCGTCCTCGAGGCTCGTGCCTCAGAGCACGCCGCGCGCGATGCCGCTCGGGCATCTGACCCCGACCCTCCTGACTACAACAACGGGGCTCTCTTCGGATTCGACCCGGAGATACCCGCTGACGAGCAGGACGACCGCTGGATTGTCAGCGTCACTCCGGACAGCGGCTACATAGAGAGGTCGCGCCTCGCGGGCAGCGCCTGGAAGCACATCGAGAGGCGTCAAGGGGGTGGCTCGTGATGCGCATGCCGCCGTTCGCGCTACATACGCCCGGCTCACTCGACGAGGCGCTGTCTCTGTCCCACGACCTACAGCAGTCGGAACAGGAGTTCGACTGGGTCGCCGGTGGGACTGATCTTCTGCCCAACTACAAGTGGCATCTCAATGCCAAGCCGCACGTCATCTCCCTAGCCGGTGTCCCAGAGCTCACTGAACTGTCCGAGACCCACATCGGCGCGATGGTGAGGCTGCATGACCTGACTGAGTCGGATGTGATGCACCCGCTCGTATCGAAGGTCTCCGGCATGGTGGCCAGCGTGATGATACGCCGTTCTGGAACGGTGGGTGGGAACATCTGCCTCGACACGCGATGCTTCTGGTTCAACCAGTCCGAAGAGTGGCGCGAGTCGATTGAGTGGTGCTACAAGTGCGACTGCGGGACTGGTGCCGACTGCAGAGTGATTCCCAACCAGAACACACAGTGCGTAGCCACCTACCAGGCCGATCTGGCCCCGGTTCTGATGTGCCTTGGTGCAACGATTCACCTAGCCAGCTCCTCCGGGAGCAGGTCGATGCCTCTCACCGAGTTCTTCGAATTGGACGGAATCACTCGCAATGTTCTCGCACCAGGGGAGCTGGTGACTCACCTCACCCTGCCTGATGACAGCTCGGAGTGGAGAGGTGACTATCAGAAGTTGCGCCAGAGGGAGTCGTGGGACTTCCCCGAGGCCGGGGTCGCTGTGCTCTGGAAGACAGGGTCGGACGGCTCCCCGAGCGACCTCAGGGTCGCAACCACCGGACTGGAGTCGGTTCCCGGCTACCACTCAGCGGAAGCAGCAGCGGCTCTCGAGGGTTGGAGCGGTGAGTCCAGCGCAGACGATCTGGCTGAGGCAGTCAGGAAGGCGGTCAGGCCGGTGCTGAACACTTGGTACCCTCCATCCTACAGGCGCAAGATGGTCAAGGTCTTAACAAAGCGAGCGAGCAGCGGTCTATTGGAAGTCTAGCATGAGATGGGGGTTGAGCGCAGGAGTCGCCCTACTGCTCCTGACTTATGCTACACCGGTGCAGGGCCAACTGGGATCATGGGAGCTCGGAATAGACTACCCGCAGGACAACGAGGATGTGCCCTTCAGCGTCGGCACCGACGGCGGCGTCTCGATACAATTCTTCGTCAACAACGAGGAACTCGTCGACATTGGCGTCGAGTTCGACTACGAAATCCCATTCGGGGGTGAGGCGGACGGGCCCGAATCGGAGACCATTGGGGCGGGGGACAACAAGTCGTTCACGCTCACGGTCTCAGGCATCGACGTCTGGAGCTACGCTGCTGACTCCAAGGAGGAGTTCACAATCTCAGCCACGCTAGTGACTAGGGCTGGACTCCCCATCGCCCTGCCGGGCGAGGGGCAAGAGGCAGTGGGTGAACTGAAGATTCCGACCATCTACTCGCTCGATGTCGACATCTCCGACCCAGTCGGGCCGATGAACGCCGGCTCCGACGTAATTCTCACGGTCACCGTGACCAACAAGGGGAACGTTCAGGACAAGGTTGGAGAGGTTGAGGTGAGTGACAACTGCCCCCTCCTGACCACCGACAACGGACTGGACTCCCTGATGACCAGCAACATTGGCGCAGGGCAGTCCGCCGAGGCGAATCTGATTGTAACGGCATCGGAGAGCCATCCCCGCAGGAACTGCAAGATTGAGGTCTCTGTCTCCTCCAACGGAGCGATGAACTCCGGGGGCTCTGCGATAGTCGACGACGATACCTCCGTGACAGTGGAGCCTCCTCTCGATGAACCCGAGGAGAACAACGGCCCCGGGGGTACGAGCGACCCGGTAGAAAATGTCAGTTCCAGCCTCCCGGGACCCGGAATCACAACGCTGATCTGTGCCTTGGCCATTGCCTCCCTAGTGACCCCTAGGAAATTTGAATAATCCTTTCTTTGCACTCAATAAGAAGAAATTGAGGGGGTGCAGAAACAGCACCAAGTGCTCAGGAATCGGGTTAGTGACGCGAACTACGATGAGCAACATATAACTGTGAAATGATGCTCGCGTAAGCACCGTAGGTGCTATCTAGGTATTCCGATACATGAAATGGGGTTATTCAGATGGCTGACGAAGGAAAGCGAGAAATCCAATTCTCCACCTACATCATCGGTGCCATCGCCATCACCGCAGTGCTGCTGCTCCTACTTCCGATGCTGTTCGTCATGGGCAAATCCACCGCCTACTCTGCGTACGAGGAGGAGGAGCTCTACCAGCTCTCGGATATGCGCGGCAGTCTCAATGACGATGGTGATGGCTACTTCATCGCCAACACCATGTCGACTCCCATGCTGGTAAATGACTGGAAGGACCCGCACAGGACCATGCTCCTAATCATAGCCCCGGAGAAGCCAATAGACGAGACAGAGGCTGGGGCCATCTACAACTTCGTCACCGAAAAGGGCGGCAAGGTCATCGTGGCAGCCGATGGTACGAACGCCAATAGACTGGCTACCAAGTTCGGAGTGACCTTCTTCGGCCATCCGTTGAACGACGAGAACCAGCACTGGCTGGAATACGACTGCGACCCGAGCCCATGCTACCCCTCGTGGCAGAACGTGTGGAGCGTTGCAGCCGTCGAGGAGGACGTCAACGAGATGCAGGCTGGGGCCGCGAGCAAGGGTTGCTCGGAGTTCCAGATAGTCAACCAGAACCCAGTCTCGTGCAGGATTCCCCTGATGTTCCGCTCGCCCACCGGAATGAAGTTCGAGCCCTCCCTCCGGGACACCACTCACCCCGAAGAAAGGGATGTCAAGGTACTCGCTAGAGCATCCTCCTCGGCATTCATCGACCTGATGGGAGATGGGGATGCCAGTAATCCTCTGAACCCCGCGCCGGGAGACCTCTCGCTGATGATTCGATTCGACTACCCCAATATCACCGCCTATGACCAGATACGCTCTGGACAGGGCGGACTGGTAGGAGGGGACATAGGCGAGATGAGAGTCACCGGGAGCATAGTCTTCGTCTCGGACGAGGAGGCGTTCTCGAACCGGCTTTGGACTGACGAGGTTGCGGCGGGAACTGGTATAAGCCAGTCCTGCGAGGGCGTCGTGGGTAGCTGCTGGATGCAGGAAATCCATGACAACAACGAGTGGCGGGGCAATCAGGTCTACTACGAGCAGTTGATTCACTCGATGATGGAGCACGATAACCTCGAACTCTCCGGCGAGATTAGGAACGATGTTTCAAACTTCCAGGTAGTGTTCGACGAGAGTCGCCATATCACCGGACTCGTATCGGCACCTTTCGTGGAGAGCATGGGGACAGTCGTCCTCCTGACTTCGAACGACTTCCTGAAGTGGCTGGTGGTCCTGAATGTCGGTCTCCTCCTGCTGGTCGCCATGATGGTGGTGCCGGAGAAGGAGAACTGGCGACACGTCTTCGATCTGACAAGATTCAACCAGCGACCTGTAAAACTCGATCCAAGCACCTACCGCCTGCGAGTCCAGCAGGCGCTGTTCACCAAGATCAGGGTGCATCACGACCTCACTAGGGATCAGATGGCATCGAAGCCGCCATCTGATATCCAATCGATGATCGGCGACCCGAGGCTCGTCGAACTGGCATACAGTAAGAGCAAGACCTATTCCCCCCAAGAGCTGAGAAAGCTAATGCAGGCAATCAGACGGTGGGGCAAGAGCAATAGAAAATAAATGGAGAGATAAAAAATGAATGCAACACCACCAGCCGAGAAGAAAAAGGAAGACCCGCCTCCAGACAATGTCGAGAAGGGTTACGCGAAGAAAGCCGAGAAGGCGCGCGGCAAGAAGAAGATGAGCGAGAAGTTGACTGCTGTCGGCGCAATCGGCGGAGCCATCAGCACCGAGGTGCAGAAGGTCATCATCGGAAAGGCGCACGTCATCGACAATGTCCTAGTCGACATTCTCTCGAACGGCAACCTGCTGTTCGAGGACTACCCGGGACTTGCCAAGACTCTGATGACGAATACCTTCGCCGACGCTCTGGGATGCGACTTCAAGCGTGTTCAATTCACGCCTGACCTGCTCCCTGCGGACATCACTGGAACTAACATCTACGACGCCAAGAAGGGTGAGTTCACGTTCAAGCCGGGACCAATATTCTGCAACCTACTGCTCTCTGACGAGATCAACAGAGCGCCCCCGAAGACCCAAGCGGCCCTTCTGGAGGCGATGCAGGAGCTGCAAGTCACGGTTGGTGTGGTTACTCACAAGCTACCCGCGCCGTTCCTGACTATGGCGACTCAGAACCCGGTCGAACAGGAGGGTACCTACCCTCTGCCTGAGGCTCAGCTCGACCGTTTCATGATGAAGATGAGCGTCGGGTACCCCGACCGCGCAGATGAGGTAGAGATCCTCAACCGACGTATCATCCGGAAGAAGGACGAAGTAGAAGTTGAGGTTATCACCGACCCGGCCCGAGTCGTCGCAATGCAGCAGGCTATCGAGGACGTCTACGTCGACCCCGCAATCAGACTGTACATGGTCGAGATCGTAGCCAGGACTCGGGAGGACCCGCGAGTCCTCGTCGGTTCCTCACCGAGAGGTTCACAGGCTCTGCTCAAGACAGGACGAGCCGCGGCGGCAATGCGAGGTCGAGACTTCGTCACACCTGACGATGTGAAATCGATTGCAGAACTGGCGATCGCTCACAGGCTGATTCTGAAGCCAGAGCACCAGATCAAGGGTCTGGAGAGCGGGGAGATCATCCAAGACATCCTCCGCCAGGTCCAGGTCCCGACTGTGTGAGGAAGAGGTGCGCAGGTGCCCTGAGCAGGAGGTGAGAGAGCATGACATGGAGCAGGAAGTCAGCGATGTTCGCAGCGTTGGCCATAGCTCTGTATCTGCTTGGCCTCGTCCTGCGCAACTCCCAATTGGTGACTGTGGCCGTGGTGCTGCTCTCCTTCCTAACGTGGGCGGCGTTCCGCACCTCGCATGCCGATGTGGCTTCATCCGGCAGGCGGGTCGACGATGCCGATTCCGACGAGGGAATCCAGCTACACACCATATCGGCACTTCGCCGGATATCCTCTGCTAGGATCTTTGAAGATGGTGAAATCGACGTCACGCTGCGAATCCAGAACCGCTCTAATCTCTCCAAGGTTCTGGAGGTCAGGGACCGAGTACCGGAGGTAATGCGCATCAAGAAGGGCGCTAACTACGTACTGATGGAACTCGGGCCGAAGCGCGAGACCGAGATTTCGTACACGATTGAGACCCCCCTCAGGGGATTCTACACGATAGGCCCCGTATGCATCCGGGTTCAGGACACCTTCGGGCTGTTCCACAACGAGCGTGAGATTCACCTCTATGACGACTTCCTGGTCTTTCCCAAGATGGAGGACATCAAGGACGCTATGATCAAGAGCAGGGTGCCGAAAATCTTCACCGGCGCTGTGAACATACGAAACCCCGGCGAGGGTTCTAACTTCTACAACTTGAGGGAGTACGTCCCGGGTGACCCGATGAAGAAGGTCAACTGGAATGCGACCGCTCGGAGCGCCGGCAAGATGATGGTTAACGAGTACGAACGCGACGCGGTCAGCGACATCATACTGATTGTCGACAGCAGGAGCATCGCCGAGACCGGTCCGGTGAGTCGTAACTCCCTCGTCTACAGCACTAGGGCTGCGGCCAGCCTCTCACAGTACTTCCTAGCTCGACGCGACTCAGTCGGGTTGGTGACCTACGGTGACGAGATCGTATCGGTCGACCGCGACACCGGCAAGAAGCAGCTGTACGTGCTGCTAACCAAATTGGCGGGAGCCATGGCAAAGGGGAACACTCCTCTCAAGGTGGTGACTGACCGCATCATGCCGCACATCAACCGTGGCAGCCCAGTGATCATCATGAGTCCCCTTGAGGACGATTCGACAGTAGTGGGCGCTGTCCGCGACCTGAGATCGAGGAACTTCGACGTGACCATACTCTCTCCGAGCAGCCTCGAGTTCGAGTTCGATGCCCGCCGTCTGGATCGCACCGGTTACGAGGTCCTCAAGACCGAGCGGGACATCCTGCTCAGCGAGTTGCGAGGGCTTGGTGCGAACGTGATGGACTGGGAGCCTGACATGCTGCTAAACACCGCCCTAGGGGGGGCGAGGGGATTCTAGGAGGGTGATGAATGGCCGACGATGTGACAGATGAGGGAGACTACACTGTCGAGGGGACTAGTGACACCGCGCACCTGTATGAGGGGAAGACCATCAGTTCGGCTCCCCCTAGCCGCAGGAAGGCGGCTGGACGTCTGAAGTCCAGTACCGAGATACCGAAGGATGCGATTCCCGATGTTCACGTGCCTACGGTCATCGAGGCATTCTTCGGAGGGCCGATTGTCAATACGACGAAATTCCTCCCTCCCGATAGGATGGTAGCATCGCTGCAGATGGGATCTGCAGGCGTCCTGCTGATTCTGAGCATGTTGACATTCATGGTCACCCCGGTGAGCGGGACCGCTTGGTTCGCACTCAGCAACATGCTGGGAATGAAGACCCTTGGCGGGGTTCTGCATCTATTGATAATCCTGAGTGGTCTGATAGGCGGGTTGTACGGCATCTTCCAGCGGGACCAGCGGGCTCTACTGGCATCTTACGCCCTCCTGATTCTGGTGACCCTGAGATTCGCGGGAAGCAAGGTGGACTTCGGTATCGACTTCCTTCCCGAGGGCGAGATCTACCAGAAGATGCTACTGCTGCTCTACGCCGTATTCCTTGTGATGTACATGGAACTGACCAGCGGCATCATCCGATTCTCCATGTTAGACACCTCAATCCGCACCGGCGAGGTCTACGTCATGCAGGTGACAAATATCACTTCGCGCTACCACAAGTCTCTACTCATCACCCCTGTGATAGCCGCCTCAGTGGCGGCGCTGACACTGCTAATCAACCTCATTATCCCGGCCTTCGTTGGCATTTTCGACGATGTCGCGGCTCTGCGGTTGCGGGAGAGCGTCGAGTTGACTAGCGTCTACGGAGTCGCTCTCGGCACCGTCATGGTGTTCACAGTGATTGCTGCGATGTTCGCAGTCAACCTGCCGCTCCGAATACAGCAGATGCGCGAGAGGAACGCCTGATTCAATCGGCTCCGATGTAGCCGCCTATCATACCAAGGTCGGCAATCACAAGCATCGCCACAGCCTCCACCACCGGTGCCGCTCTCGGCCCAATGACAGGATCATGCCTGCCGCCTACCTTGAGGGAGCGTATCTCGTTGCTGGGGAGGTGCAGTGTGAACTGCTCTCGAGGCAGGCTGCTGGGCGGCTTGAAGTGGACTCTCGCGCTTATCGGAGCGCTGGTGGAGCGTCCGCCAAGCGCACCGTCGGCTTGAGCCGAGTCCGCCCCCTCGGGAACCGGGTCTGAGTCGCCCGAGAGCCAAGCGTCATTGTGCTCGGAACCCCGCATGACCGATGCGCTGATCCCACTAGAGAACTCGACGGCGCGAGCGCCTGGAATCGCCATCAGGCCTCGCGCCAAAGCCGGCTCGATGCCGTCGAACCACGGCTCTCCGACTCCTATAGGGAGGCCTTCGATGAGCAGCTCGACCACGGAGCCGATGGTGTCTAGCTCCTTCCTGACGGAGCCGAGGTGCTCGGACATTCTCTCTGCGGCTTCTGGGTCACGGCAGTTCAGCCTCCCCATGTCTGTTGACGGGTCCAGCCGACTATCTCGGTCAAGCTCGAACAGGGGCCTCGCGCGGATTTCTCCGACACTGTGCAGATGTGCTGAGCAGGCCCAGCCAGCCTCGTCCATGAGGGCTTTCACCTGGCTTCCAGCGGCGACCAGCCCGAAGGTGAGTCTAGCAGATTGCGAGCCGCCGCCCCGTGGGTCGTTGGCTCCATCGGAGCGGATGTCCTCGACCATGTCAGCATGACCTGGTCGGGGGTGGTCGGGCAGAAAGGAGTAATCCGACGACCTGACATCGGAGTTACGCGTGAGTAGCAGTATCGGCCAGCCCGTTGCCCTGCCCTCGTGTACGCCGGACAGGATTTCACAATCATCGCTCTCGGAGCGAGTCGAGAGGTTCTTTCGCCCAGGACGCCGTCTCAGGATGGCCTCGGATAGTTCCGTCTCGTCAATCTCTGTGCCTGCGGGCATTCCCTCAACCAACGCCCCCACGCATGAACCGTGGCTCTCGCCGAACAGGGTCACTCGGAGGTTGTCACCGAATCTCATTCCCATGGCGGGGCCTCCTCGCCGACAGGCTCTGACTCGATGAATCTGGAATGAATCACCTGCATGCCGGACTCGCTCAAGAACTCAGCCAGTTGTTCGGCGCCCTGCTCGTAGCAGACTATGGCTATAGCAGGCCCAGAACCGCTTACCCCTGCTGCGATCGCGCCTCTTGCGATTGCCGAGTTGCTTATCCTAAGCGCCTCGTCGTCGCCAGTCACAGCAGCCACCGCCATCCCATTTGCTGACATGGCAGCGAGCACGGAGCCGCTGGAAAGTGAAGCCAGTGCTCGCTCGAACAGCAACTTCTGGTCAGGGAATGAGTCGGGTCGCACCTTGGTCTGCCTCGGGCCGCGCAAAGCGATGAGGACGGTGAGGCCCTCGTCGACGTCACCTTCCAGCAGAATCGAATCGCGCGCGCTCTGAATGGGGTCGACCAATTTCCATCCCGGCGAGATGGCGGCCCATGCGTCATCCATGCTGCCGGTGATTGTGCACCCAGCCCTTCGCTGGGCAGCAACGGCGATGTCAACGATGTCGAAATCGCTGAGAGCGGTCCATGAGGCTTCATTCAGCGCCATTGCGGCAGCGCAGGCCAAGGCAGCGCTGGATTTCAGGCCCTGCCCCACAGGAACCTCGCTGTTCACCTCCCAACCCGCATCATCGGGCTTCGGGTAGCCAGATTCGGCCCACACAGCCATGACTGAATCCAGAATTCCGTGTACGTCGCTAGGTACGGAGGCAGGGCCCGCTATCAGGCTCACTTCGGTAGAGAGTTGGATGCCGACCGAACAACCCCTGCCCAGCCCGGCCGCGTGGAGCACTGAGACTGCGCCATTGGCCTTGCCTCTCCCGAGGGCCGTCATCTCTCGCTCACCTCACCCGGAAGAGCCTGACCGATGTGCCTCATGCTGCTGTCGACAAGGACCAGAATCTCATCACCGATGTGGAGGTCAGTCACCGACAGCGCCTCGCCGCTGGGGGAGACGAGGCGCACGGTCTCGGCCTGCTGGGCCATGACTTGGCCCTCGACAGAGTCGCATTCGAATCTCACCGTGAGGAACGGTCGGCGCTCGATCTTGAGTCGGCCAATGCTGGCGGAGCGCCGACTCCCGTCAGTGGATATCACGGCCACCTCGTCACCTGCATTGAGTTCGCTGAGGTACTTGGTGGAACCATCCGCCATGAGGGCGTAAGCGTGTACTGCGCCGGCATTCACGCGGAACGGGCGGGAGGGAACATACTCAGAGGGGAGAGTCTCTCCGTGGACGAGGCAGAGGGCGCCGGAAGAGGAACCTATCACCAGACCCTCACCCAAGGAGAGCCTCTCGATCAGATCGACGCAGAGCCTCTCACCGACGCCAGCGGACTCGACAGAGATGACTGTGGCCGTCGATAGCTCGCTGGGTGCCTGTTCGGCATCGTCAGAGACGGTTTCCGAGGCGAGGTCCCTGGCTACTGCCCAGAGGGTCTCTGAACCGGACTCGGGCGGCAGCAGGACCGCATCGACGCCATGTTGCAGCGCGAATGCGGCACCGGGAAGGTCGATCTCGTTGGAGATCGCGGCCGCCACACGGGTCCCGCTTCCCGAAGCTGCTGCGACGATGTTCTCTAGAGGGATCATAGACCAGTCAGAGCATCTGACAAGCATCCAGGCCACCATCCCAACGAGGGAACGGGCCTCGTCCTGACCGCGGTAGTCATCCAAAGCCACCTCTGCTACGTCGGGGGCGCTGCCTTCCCAGATACGACTGGCTCCCTCGGGAAGAGAAGATGAGTCGGAGCCGGTAGCATCGAGCCAGAGTTCCATCGCATCACCCTCCGATGAGTGCTGTGGCCTCGGCAGCGCTGGCACCTTCGTGAATGATCTGTCTGAGAGCAGCGACACGCGCAGCCGGGTCTTCTGAGGCGAAGACCTGTCTGCCCATGCAGACTCCCGCGCCTCCAACTGACATTGCCTCCTCCACGATACCCAAGGTGTCTGAAAACGGTGTACCAGATGGCCCACCAGCAATCAGAACGGGAATCGGTACCGCCTCGGTAACAAAGCGGAATGAGTCGGCTGAGCCGGTCCAAGGTACCTTTACGACGTGGCATCCGAGCTCCCAAGCCAGTCTGGCAGCGTGTGCGATGCCGCTGGTCGCGTCTCCGTCGGCCGGTTTGAGATTAGGGCCACGCGGATAGACCATTCCAAGCACGGGAAGGCCCAGTGGGAATGACTC
>Ga0066839_10000498_pt1 | contig 17225 bp, 11 predicted proteins | sample ETNtaG_10_FD_66733 | JGI IMG/M metagenome (GOLD analysis project Ga0066839, IMG submission 66733) | Marine microbial and viral communities from oxygen minimum zone, Eastern Pacific Ocean - ETNP201302SV82 | ecosystem: Environmental > Aquatic > Marine > Oceanic | place: Pacific Ocean: Eastern...
GCAAGCCCGATCTCGGAAGCCCGCATTCAAGAACTCATGGCCTCGCGCGACCGCCAGGAGGTCAAGCTCGAAGCCCTTCGCTCTCGGGATCGCGAGATCCTTGTGCAGCTCGGGCAGGTGCTGTCTGAGAAATACGGCAGCCTGCTGGAAGGCAGCGAAATGGTCTTTACCCGGCTCGTCGAGCAGGGAACTGTCTATTACCGCATGGACTTCGTCGGCCTGAAGGGCCGCGACCGGGCGCGCGCCCTGTGCGAGATTCTCGATGTCGAGAAATGCATCGCACTCGGCGAGCATGGTCAGATGACCTTGCTCCAGACGGACGGCGACCTGACCGTGTCGGCCACGGGTGTGGTCGAGGATACACGGGCCTTTGCAGTCCTGAGCGACGAACCGATCCCGACAGAGAACCCGAAGGCACGGCAGATCGAGGAGCGCGTGCGCCGCATGCTGGACCCGCTCGGGATTTTCCCAATGCCGCGTCCGGATAGTGTCGGCGCCGCGGCCTTGGCCGCGGACCCGGTCGAGCAGCCCAAAGAGCCGTCCCAGCCTGAAGAGCCGGCCGAGCAGCTTGCCGGTCGCAGCGAACTTGATCGCATGCTCGAAGACGGGCTCTCTCGCGCGCCCGAAGCCTCTCGGCGCCCGCAGGCGCGCCCCACTGCGTCCAATGAGAAGATCACGGTCGTCGAATATTTCGAGGAAACCGAGTCCACGGAGGGCTCCGAGCAGCCTTCCGAGGTTCTGATCGAGATCGACGATCTGGTGGAGATGGATGAGGCGGCGAATGCCGCGGAAGTCGATGAGCCCGAGGTGGCTGTCGATGATCCCGAGGTCATCGTCGAGATCGAGAGCGCCAAGGAGGTATTGCCAACGCCTGACGTCATCGTCGAGATCGAGGATGCCAAGGCACAGTCGGCACAATCCGAGGTCGTCGTCGAAATCGAGGACGCCAAGCACGATGAGGCAGTGTCCGATACGTTCGCACCAGAGGAACTCGATGAGGTTCCGGCTGAGGGTGTGGAAGAGGGCGAGACTGTTCCAGCGCAGGAGATGCAGCACGCCCCGGTGATCCTTCTCCCCGAGGACCTGGACATCAGAATAGATGTCGGCGGCGTTGAGACGCCCTCTGTGGTCGATGCTGAGCCCGCTCAGGAAGAGACCGAGGCACCCGATGTCTTGCTCGAGCGTGACGCTTCCCCGCAAGTGCAGATCGAATGGGAAGACACGCGCCCCGCGACCGCTCCAGAGCCGCAGGATGCTCCGGTTCCTGAGCCAGAAGAGGCAAAGGGTCCGATGATGCTGACCCCCGACATGCAGGTCGAGACGGATGCGCCAAGGATCGACCCGGTTCAGGAAGAAACGACCGAACCTGCCTCGCTCGATGACAGCGCCATGCTGTCGCCGGACATGCCGCAGAGCCTTGCTGAAGAAATCAGCCGCTCGGATCGCACACCGCGCGACATTGCAAGCACGCAGGATTCCTTCCTGTCGGGCGCACTTGGCACGAGCCCGGCCGCAGGCTCGCCGAAGCCCGGTCGGACGATCGCCATGCGCCTGCCTGGCCTGGGTGAGGTGGATTTCGGACGATTGTCGCCCTCTGCACCGAGCTTCGATGCCGATGGCTCCGCACGTTTCCCGCAAGCGACGGCTCCACGCAAGGTGGCGCCACAGGCGGATCGGGCCATCACAAGGACCGCGCCAAAGGCCGTCGAGAGCGAGATTTCCGAAGCGCAGGTCGCTCCAGAGCCAAAGCCCCGTATCAGCGACGTTCCTGAAGCGGTGATCAACGAAAAGGATCAGCGCGCAGCGGAGGCTGTGCCTGCTGTCGCAAATGATCCCGTCATCCATCCTGGCCCCATCTCCCGCAGTGCGGCTCTTGAAGACACCAAGCCTGCACCGATGCGCCTGGCTTCGGGTCCGCAATCGCGTGATGCAGCCCTGGCGCGGGTGATGGCCAAGGCAGAGCCCGATCTCGGTGCCATGCCCCTCTCCCGAAAGGCAGCACTGGCCGCTTTCGAAGAGGAGCGGCGCATGGCGGAACTGGAAGAACTGCCCGAACCACTTGCGCGCGAGGACGCACTGAAGTCCGCCGTCGAAATCCGTGTCGCGCAGGCAGCACCTATCCCGGAGCCACGGCAAGATGCTCTCGAAGAGATCGTCGAGTTGGCCGCGGAACTTCCGACGCCTCAACCTCGCCCGACGGTTGATGCCGATGCCGTGAAGCCCGAGACTATTCCCGAGCCCGCGCCTCGCGTGGCGATGATGCCGCTCGAGGGGCACTCGCTCAAAGGTGGCTTTGAGGTGAATGTGCCTCTCGATCTCGAGGGCATGAAGGGTGGATACGCGGCCATGGATGCGCCGCGGCTGTCAAGCGACCCGAAGGTCGAGGTTGCGCTGCTGGGAACGGTTCATTTCGACGATCAGTTTGCGGTTCCTGCGAGCCTTGACTTCGCCCATGGGCGAGACGCAGGACGGCTCCAGAAGCTTCCCGATCCACGTCCCGACCTCGAGGCGGTGGTCAAGCGCCAGGTGTCGCGTGCCGGCAAGGCCGCTTTTGACCCTCAAGCTGCGCGGCTCGCGCTCGACATCTCGCGTGGCGTCCATCCGGGCGCAACACTCGCGCAGGTTCCGGGTCTTGGCGGGGCAGCCTCTCCTGATCACGGAATGGCCCCGCCAGGCTTTTTCGGGGAAGAGCCCCAGCCTGTGGAGCCGGTCGAGACCTCGCCATCGCTCGATCGACTGGAGGCATTGCTCGAGGCTGGTCGCGCCGACGCCGAGCCAGAGGTGAAGAACGCAGATCCAGAGCCGGAGGCGCCGAAGGCGGCACCAGCCCTGACCGGGCTCGACGCACTGCTGGCCGCGACCTCGCGCCCCAAGCTGACCCCTGAAGCCGAACCGGCACAAAAGGCAAGCCCAACCGTTCAGGAGCAGGCCCCTGTTCAGGTGGCGCCCTCGGCGCCGGAACCTTCGATGATGCAAGGCCAGGAACGGGTGGCGGAAGTGAAAGACGTGGAGGCAGAAGCGGAAGCGGAGAAGCAGGCTCAAAGTCAGACCCAGCGCCAAGCTCTGGAGATCCTGGCACAGATTGCCCGTCGCGCGGAGCAGGAGCGGCAGGAGGCCGCACAGGAGACGCCTGAGCCCGTGGCAGAGCCCACGCCCGAGCAGCCCACCGTGGCGTCTCGAACGCTCTCAGAGCGCGCCGCAGCGCCTGTGGATGAGGGCTTCGATTTCGATGTGGCCGATCTGCGGATCGAACTGTCCTATGTCGACAGCCGTGAAGCAGTGAAGGCGCGGGCCGGCGAGCTGCGTGCCTTCTTCCCGCCGGTCATGCTCGAGAAGGGTCGCTTCTTCGGTGCGTCGGTTCCGGGCCGACCGGGTCGCTACATTGTCGGATTGGAGGCAAAAGACCTCAAATCCCGTGACGATCTGATCTGGTATATGGATCAGATGGGCATGCCCTGGGCCATGCGCTGACTGTCAGGCTGATCAAAATTAAAGGGCCGCATCCGGAAAACGGATGCGGCCCTTTTTTGTTGCCCCAAGCGACGACTTGGTCTCTTCAGCAAAAGGAAACGGCCGCCTGAGGCGGCCGTTTGTAGAGGGAGGCAGATCCTCCGGCATACGGAGAAATCCCGTGGTCTCAGAAGTTGAACTGGACGCCGGCCCAGGCCGCAGCATCGGCTGTCGGCATTTGCCGCGCCTGCCCCAGTGTTTCACCGCGCCCCAGCGCACCGCCGAGATTGAGGGCAAAATTGTCGTGCAAGTGATAGTTCACCGAGGCCTCTGTATAGACGCCGCCCCCTGCAAGCGCGAGCGTTGTGTCGTAGGAGATCTCTCCATGACGCCCGGTAGCACTGAGACGAAGTTCCGGATCGGATTCACCCACGACGGGAAGCTCGAGCCCGGCCCCGAAAAGGAGAACATCCTCCGACCCTGGGTTTTTTGGGGCCCAGTAGAGCGTCGGCGCGACCGTCATGCTGGATTTGTTCAGATAGTGCGGGACATCCCACCCATATGATCCGATCGCGGTCTCCGTCAGGGCGAAATCAGTCTCGGCGTCACCGCTGGTGATATAGGTTCCGATCGATCCTGCCGCGTTCCAGAGTTGGGGCGAGAGAAGGTTTGCGACAGTGGAATAGGCTGCAACCTTTTCGAGCGTGTTGTCGTCCGAAAATCCTTCGACCTCCATGTGACGCGCCCACTTGAACACATCGCCAGTGGTGTTTCCATCCTCGCGCCTGAGAATATCCCCAGCCGCGTAGCCCATGAAGTAAAGCCGGTTCATGAAGAACTCGGGGGCATCGAAAACGTCCTTGTCCTGGAAGCTCAGCGCCTGGCGCAACCAGTTCTCGGAATAGTCCATCTGCCAGTTGAGCCCAACGGCGGTTGCCATGATGCCGTGCTCGTCAAAGTCCTCGTCGTCTTCGACATGGCCCGATGAGACTGCCGGGCCGCCAACTTCGAAATTGAGGAAGATGTTTCGATAGGCATCCCAGTTGCTCAGGCGCTCCCCGGTCTCGTTGTCGCGGAAATAATGCTCGCCAAGTCCGAAGTGATGAGCCCGGGCGAAATGCGATCCTTCATGACCGAAGTAGATGGAGTTGGCCCAGTGGAAGCGTAGAAGGGCGTGGAATGCGGTCGCGGTGTAAAGGCCGCGCGCCAAGGGGCCTGCCTCGTCAAGACCCAGGGCTTCGTGCCCGTGCCGGACAGCGGCTGATCCGGCAGCATTGAGGGTGCCGACGGCCTGGCGCGCTGCGAGGCCGTATTGTGGGCTGTCGTAGCCATCGAGCTCCGACAGCAGGGTTCCGAAGGTCAGGTTGGTCTCGGCAAGCGCGGGGGATGCAAGACACGTGCCGCACGCGAGGAGAAGCATTCTGAAACGCTTCCTCGTTCTGGTTCTCATGATATTTCTCTCCATTGTGGCCGGCATCGTGCCGACCCAAGGAGAGTGGGGTTCTTGGGACTTCCTCGGAAAAAACGGGTCGCCAATCAGGGCAAAAACTGACCCAAGGAACGCAGGTTTTTTCGCTTTTTCTTTTTCCGCGGGATGTTGGTCGGGCGTAGGTCCTGTTCAGGCAGCACGGGTCGACGAAATATCATGAAAAAACCCTCTATGAGCATTCCACGGGATGCATTCGCTTTCGCGGGAAAATCCGGCCGGAAGGAGTTCTTTCTCAAGTTCGGCTTCTGGCAGCTTGTTTTTCCGGTGCTGGTTCTTGGGCTGGTTTCGCTCTCGCCCTGGACCGTTCCGCCCGCGACGCCTTTCGCGCTGCTGCTTGCAGGCAACCTGATCTTCCTTCTGCCGGTGGCTACCCGGCGCGCGCGGGATGCTGGCATGCCTGCATTCGCCTTCCTGGCTTGCTTCGTGCTGGTCATCCTGGCCTTCGTCGTCGAGGGGCGACCCTGGGGCTACCTGGCCTGCCTCGTGCTCCTTTCCGTGGCGCCATCGCGCCGTCCGAAGCCATTTCTCCTGACGTCTGATATGCGCGTTTTTCCGAGCTGATCCAGATCAACCCAATTCCTCCTCACACCAGGTGAGATGAGGAAATTTCCGACCCTCGCCGCAGAGGAGGGATCTCGGAAAATGTCCACCAGCCAGAAACACGGCAATACGTTCGAAAACTTCTACAAGGTCAGTGGTGATATTCCCGGCGCAGAAAAGTTCGCCGGCATCAACCACACGGTTCACGACATCCCGGCGGACCTTGATCCGGAACTCGGAATGCCGACCTCGGTGAAAGCGATCCGGTCGGAAAATGCGGTCCTGTGCATGGCCGATGCAAAACGCTTCGTGGAAGCAATGAGCGAAACCGGCCTGCGGCTCGTGATCGGCGTGCACGAGCAAGGACCCAAGACGAAAACCTTCCATACGGTGCTCAAGATGCGGCTCCTGCCTGCGCATTACGAGTGGCTCCTGGGAGATGTGACCCTGGCTGATGTCGATGAGGTTCGGGCACAGATCAACCTGGCCCAGATCCCGGTCGAGGACCTCGATGGGAAGGCCTTCTGCGTCGGCAAGGCGGCGGCGCAGGCGGCGGTCGAAGCCCTGCGCAAGAAACGGGGCGACGGGATCGTGCAATTCAATCCCAAGATCGGGAGCGGGGCGAGCAAGGAGCGCCGCCTCCAGGTTTCGGTCAGTCTCTCGGCGCTTTGGGAGAAACTGGAAAAGGCGAAGGACAGCGCCCGGCTCCAGACGCATGTTGGCGCAATGGATCTTCCGCTTGTGCTTGTGTCCAAGCCGCGGTGGGATACACCGCTGCCGACACCCCGCACCACGGCAACGGCCGCATAACGAAAAACGGGCGCAGGATTTCTCCTGCGCCCGTTTTCTCTTGTCGTGAGTGGTTTGGTCGGGATCAGGCGGCCAAGGCCTCTTTCTCGCAGATATCCCCCCATCCATCGACGCAGATGAGGCCCTCGGTTTTGCCCGCGGCCTCGTGGACAGCGTTGTGGCTCGAGCGGATGAGGTAGGTTTTATGACCTGCTTCCAGCCCGTCGAGAGCGTTCTCGAACTTGTCCTCGATCCAGACCGCCGGCGCGTAGGCGTCAAGCAGTGGTCGTTTGGAGTCGCGCACGCCGACGCAGTGGATTTCTTTGAAGATCGATCCGAAGACGGATACGAGATTGGCCTTGCGCATGCCGATCACGGCAGGGTTCAGCGAGCAGGCGGTGATGACGTGGATTTCCCGGCCAGCTGAGTGGAAAGCCTGCAATGCCTCCACCGCTCCTGGGAGTGGCACCAGGCGGCCGAACTCGCCGCCATCTCCTTCGTGAAAGTCCTGGATCAGCTCGAGCGCTTGCGCGAAATTCTCCAGACCGAGCCACGGGTAGAGGTCGAAGGAACTCGGCCCCCTGGGGTCGAGTTTGCGGCCAAGGCGAGCTTCTGCGTAGACACGGAAGCCCGCAAGCCAGTCAAGCATCACCCCATCGCAATCGAGGATGATTGCGGTGGAGGCATCAAGCCGCCGCGGCGGGGCTGCGGATACGGCGAAGGGTAGGGTCATTTGAGGTCCTTGGGTCAAGTCCTGGCGGGGTCCAGACGCCCATCCTGCCCCGGTCAGGCCAGGATGATTGGTGCCGGATTTGCCAGTTGTTTGGAACGGGGGAGCGGGGGCGAAGCCCCCGCTCAGGAAAGCGCCCGACGGGCGCGCATCATCAGCGTATGCAGACGGGTGCGGGCATCGATCCCGGCCCGGCCGATATCGTCGATCCCGGCGACGATGCTCCAGCTCGCCTCGATGGCAGGGCCAGCTGGCGCGCCAGCTTCGACAAGAGCGCGTCCACGACGGACAAGCAGGGCTTGCAGACACAGGGCGATGGCCGATAGAGGCGCCGCATTCTTGCCCGCCAGAACCGGCAGAGGTGGACTGGGCTCCTGGTTGTCGAGCCAGGTATCAACCTTCTTCCCCCAGGCAACCAGCTTGTGGCGGATCATCTGAGCGGCCAGGGTGGGATCGCCATCAGCAAGTGAGAGCGCATCAACGATGGTGCCCTTGGTCTTGGGGGCGTCCTCACCGAGCTCGGCAAGGATCTCGGACATCGCGATTTCCTTCTCCGGTGCAGGGGTGAAAACCGCGCAGCGCGAGCGAATGGTGACGGGGAGTGCTCCGGGCTTGTCGGTGAGGATCAGGATGCGGGTCGACGCTGTGGGCTCCTCCAGAGGTTTCAGCAAGGCATTGGCCGCGTTTTCGTTCATCCGGTGAGCGTCGAAGATGATGAGGGTCTTCATCGGCTCGCTGGCCGGGCTTGCAGCCAGGAAGGGCAGCGTGTCGCGCATGCGATCGACGGTGATCAGGTTGCCGGCGCCTTCGGGCACCAGGCGACGGATGTCGGGATGGGCAATCGCGCCATAGCAGGCCGACAGGCGCGCCTCGGCAAAGGACTGCATCCGGTAGCCCTGCGGCAGGACGATGAGAAAGCCCTGCGCCCGCTGTGCAAGGTCGCCTGTGAGGATGCGATCGAAGATGGCCTCGGCCGATCGGGTCATGTCGGTCATCAGAGGTCCTTCCATGTTGCGTGGCGCGAGATGTCGAGCAGAAGAGCGGGCATCGCTGCATCTGCCGGAATGCGATCCTCGATGATCCGACGCTCGGTTGCGTCGATCATCTCCAGGATGCGATCCATCTTCGCGAGGTTGAGCTTGCCAAGCAGTCGAATGACGAGATCCTTCTCAGCCCAGAAGATCGGGGGCTTGGCCTTGTCGACGGCGGCGCGCGGGCTGAGGCCGGCCTCCATGAGGCTGCGCAGCTTTTGCGCCCGCATGGCGAAGATCCGCAGGAGACCCACGAAGCTTTCGCCGGCGGCGAGACGCCGCGAGCAAGAGGTGGAGGCGTCAGCCGTTCGGCCATCGAGGGCGAAATCGAAGGGTGCTTGAAGGCCGTCTTCATCGACGGCGTCGAGAACGGCGCGGATATCGAGAGCCTCGACCTTCCGCGAACCACGTCCGCGCGCGTGCAGAGCCACGATCTCACAGGATCGCGCCGCGGCGGCACGATCGCCCGAGAGACGCGCAAGAAGTTCTGCGTTGGCCTGGCGATCAAGATCGAGCCCTTCGGCGCGGAAGAAGTTGGCAGCGAAGCTCTGGATGTCGCGTTCGCGCATCATGTAGAGCGGCGCTGCGATGCAGTCCTTCCGGCTCGTGAAAAGCTTGCGCAGTTTCGAGGCGGGCTTGATCTCCCCGGCGGTGACAATGAGACGGGCCCCATCGGCAAAGGGAGCTTCGAGAATTGCTTCGAGGCGTGCGACCTGGCGATCATCGGCGCCATCGAGGCGCACGCTGGTTGCGCCTCCGAACAGCGATCCGGCCGAAAGGCTCGAGATCACGCTGCCCGCATCGACATCCGAGGCGGGATAGGTCTCGACGTCGCCCGAAGCGCGTGCGGCAAGGCGTGCGAACTCGAAAACGCCACCCTGGTCAGGCCCGAAGAGCAGCAGGGCGCGGGCCTGGCTCCCGGGCGCGAGCGCAGCCGGGAGCTGACCGGTGACCCATGCGGAGGTCTCCTGTGGTTTCAGTTCCATGGACTATCCTTCCGGTGGCTTCAGCGGTTGCGCGCGAAGCCGGAGGCCAGGCGCATGATGAGGATTTCGATAGCCTGATTGCGGTTTGGATTGGCCGCAGCTGCCGGACGGGTCTCGAAGAGCATTTTCTGTGCGCCGCTGAGGTAACCCATCGGCAGCGAACCCGTGCCCTCCTTCAGGCGCTTGGCGTCCTCCGGGGAGATACCGCTTTCGGACAGCAGGGCAGGGTCGATCTGTGCCAGGCAGGCCTGGTGGAGCATTACCATGAGGTCATCGAGCGCCATGAGCGGATCGATCCCTGCATCGACGATGCCGCGCCATGCTTTCAGGGCAGTGGCGCTGTCGCCTGAGGCGACGGCGATGAGGGCATCGATCATGGCGCGCGGACTTGCGCGACCGATCATGTCGCGAACCTCGTCGAGCTTGACCATGCGCCCGCCGGCGCCGGAAATGGCCTGGTCGAGGATGGAAAGCGCGTCGCGCATCGATCCTTCGCCGGCTTGAGCGATCGTCATCGCGACACCGTCTTCGAGGGTGGCACCTTCGGCTTCGGCTACGCGGCCCAGATGCTCGGCCACGACCTCGGCCTCGATGCGGCGCAGGGAGAATTTCTGGCAGCGGGATTGGATGGTTGCCGGGATCTTGCGCGGCTCGGTCGTGGCGAAGATGAAGATCACATGTGCCGGCGGCTCCTCGAGGGTTTTGAGCAGGGCATTCCAGGCCGGCATCGAAAGCATGTGGGCTTCGTCGATGATATAGATCTTGCGCGCATTCTTGGCCATCGGGGCGTAGTTCACCGACTCGATGAGCTCGCGCATGTCCTGAACGCCGTTGCGCGAAGCCGCGTCAAGTTCGATCACATCCATAGCGCTCTCGGAGGCGATCTCCTTGCAGGACCGGCAAATTCCGCAAGGTGTGATGGTAGGGCCTTCCTCGCAGTTGACCGAACGGGCAACGATGCGGGCCGTGGTGGTTTTGCCAACACCCCGCACGCCGGTGAAGATGTAGGCCTGTGCAATGCGGTCAGTCTCGATCGCGGCTTTCATGACGCGCACGAGCGCCTCTTGTCCCAGCAAGTCCTCGAGTTGGGTCGGTCGGTATTTCCGGGCGAGTGTCATCATGGGTTTGTTCGATCCTTTTTTTTCTCGTGCACCTGGGACAGGCCGCCTGCTGGCGCGGTTTCCGGCCCGTCCGGGAAAGCAGGCAGGCCGTCCATTCTTTCGGAATATGGGTGCGGGTCGGCAGACCCGAGAGTCTGCATGTCCCGGGCGGAGCTCGCCCGGGAGGTTTCGTTGTTACATGATCAGGGTCAGGCGCTCGGCCGCACGGGTGACGGCCGTGTAGAGCCAACGCTCCGGCGTCTCGAAGGCACGGCTTTCGTCGTAGACCACGACGTGATCCCACTGCGAACCCTGGCTCTTGTGGCAGGTGAGCGCATAGCCATAGGTGAACTCCTGGCAATCGCGCCGCTTCTTCCAGGCGACCTCGTTGATGTTGCCTTCGAAGCATTCCGGACGGCACTTGACCAGAACAGAGCCAAGCTCATCGTCCTCGCTTCGCAGGGACATTCGAATGGCTTCTTCTCCGTCGTAGGTCTTTTCGACTTCGAAGAGGCCGCCGTTGAAGATGCCGAGATCCCGATCATTGCGCAGGCAGACCAGCCGATCTTCAGCAACCGGGAAGGGCGTCTTTCGACCCATGTGGCGACGGATGCGCGCATTGAAAGCCTCGCGGGTCGCGTTGCGTCCGACGATGATCTGGTCGGCCGTCATGACGTCCTCGACGCTACGCCGGCCCGGACGGTCGATCTCGACGGTTCCGAAGGTCCCGTAAGCCAGAGGTCGACGCTCGCGGACGGCGGTTGCCACCCGAATGATAGGGTTGTCGCGCGCCTGGCGGTGGATTTCTGTCAGCATCACGTCAGGCTGTTCGACATTGGTGAAGAAGCCGCCGGACTTCACGGGAGGAAGCTGTGCGGGATCGCCCAGCGCAAGGATTGGCACGCCGAGGCTCAGAAGGTCATTGCCGATCTGTTCATCAGCCATGGAGCATTCGTCGATGACGATGAGCTTGGCGCCTGCCGCGGAGCCCTCACGATCGATGCGCAGGTCGAAGCTGCCATCTTTGCGTGCCTTGGCGATATAGAGAGCCTTGTGAATTGTAGAGGCGCCGATACAGCCGGCGCGGCGCAACATAAGGGCCGCCTTGCCGGTATAGGCCGCAAAGCAGACGTGGCCGTCGACATTGGCGGCAAGAAAGCGCGCCAGCGTGGTCTTGCCGCTGCCAGCAAAGCCGAAGAGGCGGAATATGGGCTGGGTCTTGGTGTCGTTCTTCCACCAGTGCTCCACCGCCTTCATGGCGATTTCCTGCTGGGGGCCGAAGGTGAAGCCTGCGGCGGCGATCGCCAGGGGCGATGTCTCTGCGGCTACGGGCCTTGCGGGGCAGTCGATGTCACCCATGTGTTTTCCTTTTCTGCTGTGCCGACCTCTCCAGGCCTTCTCTTTTCGGACGCATCCCCGCGCCCGGTGTCCGGACCGACAGACCGGCGCCGGGGGTGCGTGTGGAGATCAGATCTCAAACGGACCGGGGCCCGCCTCCTTTGGAGTTCGGGCCCCGGCAATGATTTCGACAGGGAAAGATCAGGCGCGCGCGATGCGCATCACTTCGTCTCCGGGGAGGGTCTCGGAAGCTATCAGGGCCTGGGCGAGAGCATCGAGCCGTTCGCGTTTTTCCTCGAGCTTCTTTGCAACGCGCGCCTGGGCTTCGCCGATCAGACGGGAGATCTCCCGAACGGGGGGATTGTGCGGATCGATGAGCATGGGATCGTTGGGGTCGATGCGCAGAAATCCCTGCTGGGACATGCCGAAACGAGTGACCATGGCGCGTGCCGCCGCGGTCGCCTGCTCGATGTCCGATGCCGCGCCGGTTGTGATCGCCCCCTCGCCGAACACCAGGCGCTCGGCTTCGCGTCCTGCAACCGCAACCTCGATGCGCGCAAGAAGGCGATCCTGCGTCTCGAAGCTGCGATCTTCGGTCGGCGCCTGCATGACATAGCCCGCCGCCCGTCCCTGGGGCAGAATGGTCGCCTTTTCGATCGGGTCGGCATCGGGGCTGAGCGCCGCGATGAGGGCGTGGCCGGCCTCGTGCACCGCAGTGAGTTCGCGATCCGCTTCGCTGAGTTTGCGCTGGCGACCGGAGAGTCCCACGACCAGGCGGTCGCGCGCAGCCTCGAAGTCAGCCGGCTCCACGTAGTCGCGATCGGCACGCGTTGCGACAAGCGCCGCCTCGTTCACGAGAGCCGCGAGGTCCGCGCCGGAAAACCCGAAGGTGGTCTGCGCGATCGCGTCGATGTCGAGACCCACAACCGCCTTGATCTTGCGGCAATGGACCTTGAGAACCTCCTTGCGGGCCTCGAGATCCGGCAGATCTACGGTAATCCGACGGTCAATCCGTCCGCGGCGCGTCAGAGCCGGGTCCAGAACCTCCGGACGGTTCGTGGCGGCGACAAGGAAAACGCCATCGCGCGCATCGAAGCCGTCGAGTTCGACCAGCAGAGCATTCAGTGTGGTTTCCTTTTCGTCCCCGGCGCCGGAGCTTGCACCGCCGCGCGCTTTCCCCATCGCATCGATCTCGTCGATGAAGATGATGCAGGGCGCATGCTTGCGCGCCTCCTTGAAGGCTCGCCGGATCTTCATGCTGCCGGCACCCACGAAGAGCTGGTTCACCCCGGAGGCTTCGATGGTCAGGAAAGGCACGCCGGCCTCCTTGGCAAGCGCGCGGGCAAGCAGCGTCTTGCCGGTGCCGGGCGGTCCGTCGAAAAGGGCACCTTTCGGCATGCGGCCGCCCAGGCGCGAAGCCTTCTTGGGGTCTTTAAGGAAGGTCACGATCTCTTCGAGCTCATCGCGCGCCGTTCCCATACCCGCCACATCATCGAAGGATTCCTTGAGGTCTTCGATTGCGACGACCTGGAAGGCGGAGTTCAGGCCGAGCGATTTGGTGGCGCCGCGGCTGAAGAAGAGAATGAGAAGGCCGATGAGGAGCAGCGCCGGGGCGATGGCGATGATACGGTCGATCCAGGAAGGCTGGGTCTTCAGCGGCTCGACAATCTGGACATCCACCTCGGCGTCCTGCGCCATGGCAGTGATGAAGCGGCTGGGAGGATAGGGAAGCTGGGCGTAGTGATGAACGAGGTTGCCACCGGGGTTGAGGCCGGGCGGGGCATCTTCGGCGGGCTCTCCGGCATCATCGAGACTCTCGATGACGCGCACGGTCTCGGGATAGCTGGAAAGAGGGGTTTCGATCACCAACTCGGTGTTGACGACGGCAGCCCGTCGCCCCGCAAGGGGTTCGTTCAGCATGTCCCAGGCTTTGGACAGGGAAATTTCTTCCGCGGTTTCCTGGGCCAGAACCGGCCAACTGGGTTCGGGTGCATTTTTCGCGCCGAGGGCCATGATGAGCAGCATCGGGGCCACAAGGGCAAGGCCAAGAAGCAGGAGGCGGCGCGGCGATATGTTTTTCATTGTTTAGGCGATCCTGATGAACTTCTGGGCAGAAGTTCGGATCACCCGTTACAGCGAAAAAGCGGGAAACCTCACGTGTCGTGAATTTCTGCTTTGGCGGACATCTCGGCGCGCATTTCGGGGATCGGTGTCGAGTTGAAGTAACGCCGGGGATTGCCGCACATATGGCACGAACAGACCTTGAGGTGATCGGCGCTGCGCGCCTGAACGTCGTGGGGGTAGATCCGCCGGGCGCGCGCTTTCATGCGGGCGCTGTCCTGACGCCTGCGGGCGCGTTTTCCGTGACCTTGCTTGGCGAGCATCGAGCATTCTCCGTGCAATGGCATCCAGCCCAAAGAGGCGAGATGGAAAAGGTGCCGACTTCTGTTGCCAGGTGTCGGCGGACCCCGCCTGATGGGGCTCAACCCGTCAGGACTTGAGGGTGGTTGCACCACCCGACCACCTTAGGCGGCCAGGGCAACCGGAGCAGAGTTGGTGTTTGCAACTATGCGTTTCGAACCGATAACGGTGGTATCTCACCGAGCAGCGACTTTTTCCTTCCACGCCTGTCGAACCTGTATCAGCCCCATCAACTGCCCTCGACCCCGGCCGGGGAAGGGAGATGTCTCCGTCATGACCCTGCATGCAGGTCATGCTGCCGAGAAACCTCCTCGAGGACACTTGGTGGAGCTGCCGGGAACTGCCCCCGGGTCCAGACGAGTCCAGTAGAGCTTCTACTGCCATAGAACGCCTCCCGCGTGGGACGCATCCACCCCGTATATGCGTCCCCCGAGGGAGGGAAAAAACCCTCAGACGGAAAAAATTTACACGCCCTCTCGCCGCCGCGGCTCACCGTCCGTTGAAATCCTCTGGCGCCGCGGGGCGGATATGGACCGGAGCTTGAACCGAGATCAGAGGTTTGGAAGTGACGACCTGGGAGAGGTATCCTTGGGTGTCGCTTGCTGGAACGACAGGCGCGGAAGATGGCTTGTCGCTGGAGTTTTCCCAGATCCTGACCTGTTGCGAGGCGGAAACCAGCATATCCAGATCGCCGTCTCCATCCAGATCGTCAAGCACGACGGAACGCGGATAATCTTCGCCAAAGTCAAACTCACTCCTCTGAGCCCTGAACTTTCCGCCCTCTTGCTGGAGGTAGATATCAAGGCCGGCCGGATAAGGAGTATTGACGCTGAAGCCTCGCAGAATGACGAGATCGGCGCGCCCATCTCCATCGATGTCGCCTGCGGCAGAGCCCCAGCCCCATTCGCCGGCATCGGCGTTGAGTGTGCCTTGTGCAAGATCGACGATGCGGCCTGACGAGCTATCCCATGCAAGGATCAGGTCGCCATCGATCTCGTCGCTGCGTTCAGGCTCCCCATAGGGCCAGTCGGGGCCATGGTAGACGCCGGCGACGTGGAAGGCCGCGCGTCCATCGACCTCGATGGGGGTGAAGCTTGCGCCAAAGGCGACCTTGTCGACGGATGGATCAAGAGGCAGGTTCTGCCCGGTGGCACCATCGGTGATCTGGACGCGGCCGGCATCGCTGATCATGACGCGGTCTGGCAGACCATCCCCGGTGAGGTCCATGAGGCCACCGGCCACCGAGCTGCCAGAGGGGTTCTCGATATATTGCTCGAAGCTGAAACCGACCATGTCGCGTCGCAGCAAGATATTCGGACGTCGGCCGCGTTCGTAGTTGCCGCTCCTGTCAGCATCCACAGGAAAGCCGGTCTGCATCAGGAAGGCGTCGCGGATGCCGTCGTTGTTGACGTCCTGGAAGAAGACACCCTGGACGGCAAAGTCTTCGAAAGGAAAGCCATGGATGATCTGGGCGTCCGGCGCAAAGGCGAGATCGTCCCAACGCTGGTAGAACCGTGGTGCCGACACGCCAAAGCCAAGAACCCCGTCAATGGACCCCTCTGGGCCTTGTGTGAAATAGGCGCCGGAGATTCCATCGGCTTCAGCCTCCCATACGAGATCGAAGGCGAAATTGCCGGGCTCGGAGCGATTGTGATAAAGGCGCATCTCGTCGCGTCCGGAAACAAGAACTTCCTTGCGCCCGTCGCCATCGAGGTCGGCAAGGGCAATCGAACCTGCGAAGAGATCGCGCAGCTTCGTGGCCGGTCCTTTTGCGGCTGTCAGGAGGCCTGTATCACTGCGCTCGACAAAGGCTGCGTTATCGAAGACGGCCGAAGCAACATATTGCCCCGCACTCCCCAGGCCTTCGAGCATCGCATCAAAGCCGACAAGGAGCGGGAGGTCGATGAACGGCAAGCCATCAATCCCCGGCATCTTCTGAACAGGTTTGGCCAGGTGAGCCTCGGCGACGGCCGCGCCGATTTCATAGCCCGCACGAATTTCGCTCGCGGAGTGGACGCCGCCCCAGATGCGTGAAACCGCGCTATCATGAGCAAGTCGCAGATAGGTCTCGGCATGATCGGGGTCCCTTTCCGCGAGAAGAAGCGCAGCCGCGGCGCCGGCGGCTGCGTGCTCGGATGCATATGACGGCGAGGATGGGTTGCCCAGCGCAGTCGGCAAGGTGGGGTCTGTCATGTTGGGGCGTGGCGCCATTTCACGATACTTCACGCGCCAGGTGGCGATCAGTGCGTCGCGTTGGACATCCGCAAGCTCGGCGACCAGCCGCGCAAATTCGACCTCATCGAGATGGGCTGCGGCTTGGGCAAAGGCAATGGATTGCCATTGGTCTGAGGGGTTTTGCCCGCCGGAGGCAGTTGTCTTGTCAAAGCCGCCAGAGCCTTGCCACCAGATCGCGTTTCGAACTTGCCGCGCCCCGGCCAGGCGGGCCGCGAGACGAAGTTGGATCTTGTCGAGGCGCTCGGCCCGCGTGCCTGCGACCGGCGGGCCCGGGATTGCGTCGAGATCGACTGATTTCGACAGTGCATATCCACCTGATGCAGCATCTGGATCGGGCAGGCCGAATTGTGGTGCCCAGCCTCGTTGCGTCGCCTCAAGGGGAGGCTCAGGCGCTGACAGGTTTGCCGTATTCAGGGCGCGGCTTGCGGCGACCAGTGCCTCGATGTCGGCGAGAGCTTCCTCGGAGAGGTTGATGCCCGTCTGCGCCTCGGGGTCGGCCTTCTTTTTTTCCAGCTCGGATGCCAGCCCCTCGAAGCCCGCGATCCAGGACGCGGCCCCTTCGGTATCCCAGACAGCCAGAACCTCAGCGCTTCCCAGGATGGCGGTGGTTTCGTCATGCTTGACGAGAAGATCATGGAAAGCGCCAAGGGTTTCGCTCATGACAATCGCGCCCTGGACAGGACCCAGTCCCGACTTGCTGCTGCGTTGCGAGACGCGCTCGGCAAGATAGCGGGCGGTTCGCTGTTCAGGCGCGGCGCGAAGGGCCTCTTCGGTATAGGGGGAGAGATCGACTGGCCGCCAGAGGAGGTGTTCTGACAGGCGCCACGAGACGCCAGCCCCGACGGCGAGACTGAGTGCGAGAGTGGTGGTGAGAAGGCGACGCTTTGTCATTGAAGGTTCCTGGCGGCGGGAAGAGGCAGTCAGGAGATGGTTCCGCAACCCGACTGGAGGAAATCCGATCCATTGCGGGAAGCATCGTGCTTTCCGCACGGTTCTGCCTTTTTCTCTTCACATTCGAGATGTCAAAGGAGAAGCCAGGAAAGCGGAAACAGATGATGCGCTGCCAGATAGACAGGGAACTTCCCGCGGACCCGAAAAGGGAGATTACGACGCGCC
>Ga0066839_10000507_pt1 | contig 17098 bp, 17 predicted proteins | sample ETNtaG_10_FD_66733 | JGI IMG/M metagenome (GOLD analysis project Ga0066839, IMG submission 66733) | Marine microbial and viral communities from oxygen minimum zone, Eastern Pacific Ocean - ETNP201302SV82 | ecosystem: Environmental > Aquatic > Marine > Oceanic | place: Pacific Ocean: Eastern...
TCATTGCTTTGATGGAACATGCTTGTGACCGGCAACGAGATTCCTCGGCTGACGCCTCGGAATGACAATTTCGCTGATGCTCTATCAATCGGAAAACAGACTTAACTTTAGGAGACACAGATGCTGATCGTAGACGCACAAGTTCACCTTTGGGCCAACCATGTTCCCGGCAACCCCGGACACCGTCAGATACCCGACTTCAAGGCCGCTGACCTACTGAAAGAGATGGACGAGGGCGGAATCAACGCAGCTATCATCCATCCGCCAAGCTGGGACCCAGGTTCCGACGGACTGGCCTTGGACGCGGCCAAAGCGCACCCCAACCGGCTGTCCATCCTGGGCAAGATTCCGTTGGAAAAGCCCGAGAGCAAGTCACTGGTTGATGGTTGGCTGGCCCAACCGGGCATGCTGGGGTTCCGGTTCAGTTTCACTCAGCCCCACCAGGCGACTTGGCCAACCGACGGAACTATGGAATGGATCTGGCCGGAAGCGGAACGACTGGGCATACCGATAGCGCTGATGGCCTCCAACTACATGTCGATGGTCGCCCCCATCGCCGAGAAGCACCCCAACCTGAAATTGATTGTTGACCACCTAGGTCGTGTCGGTGGCACCACCGACGCTGAGTGCTTCGCCACCCTGCCCGAGATGCTGTCCCTGGCCAAATACCCCAACGTGGCCATCAAGGCCACCGGCGCGCCCAGCTACTCCAGCGGGGCCTATCCCTTCAGCAGCATCCACGACTACCTGCACCAGATTTACGACGCCTTCGGTCCAGAGCGCATGTTCTGGGGCACCGACATCACCCGCATGCCCTGCTCCTGGAAACAATGCGTGACCATGTTCACCGAGGAGTTGCCCTGGCTATCCGAGGCCGACAAGGAACTCATCATGGGCCAGGCAGTTTGCAACTTCTTGGGGTGGGATATCACGGAGTAGTAGCCTTCCACACTTCTGTCACCCTGAGCGCTAGCGAACGGGTCTCAATGCTTCCGAGAGACGTGTTTGTTGTTGGCAACAAAATTCCTGGGCTAGGGCCTCGGAATGACACACTGAAAGAGAAAGGGCATCCCGATAGAATCGGGATGCCCTTTCTTTTTTCCGGCTGGTTGTGGGTGGAGAGAAGGACTAGGCCAATTCTTCTTCCAAGGCGGCGGCTGTATCCTCTGGCATCAGGTCGCCGGGTCCGATGATCTTTTCTTCTAGGGCTAGGAGGCGGCGCAGCTCGAAGATCTCGTCGCGAAACTGGGCGGCTTTCTCGAACTGAAGGCTCTTGGCCGACTCTTTCATCTGCACTTCCAGGTCCTTGACCACTTTGAACATTTCGGTGCGGGACATCTCTTTGCGCACCACGTTGTAGCGGTTCCTGCTCTCAGCGATGGCCTTGATGCCCTCGGTGATGTCGTGGACCTCTTTCTGGATACTGGTGGGCTCGATGCCATGTGTCTTGTTGTGGTCAGCCTGGATGGTCCGGCGGCGGTTTGTCTCGTCGATGGCCTTCTGCATGGAGTCGGTCTTCCGGTCGGCGTACATGATGACGTGGCCGTTGGAGTGGCGGGCCGCACGGCCGATGGTCTGGACCATGGAGGTCTCAGAGCGCAAATAGCCTTCTTTGTCGGCGTCCAAGATGGCCACCAAGCTGACCTCGGGCAGGTCCAGTCCTTCACGCAACAGATTGATACCGACGATGACGTCGTAAACGCCCATGCGCAGGTCGCGCAGTATCTCGATGCGGTCCAGCGTCTGGATGTCCGAGTGCAGATAGGTGTTGCGTATTCCCATCTCCGAGAGATAGTCGGCAAGTTCCTCGGCCATGCGTTTGGTGAGGGTGGTGACCAGTATTCGTTCGGAACGGTCAATCCGTTCTCTTATCTGCTGCAACAGGTCGTCGATCTGGCCTTCTGTAGGTTTGACCTCCACCGTGGGGTCAAGCAACCCGGTGGGCCGAATGACTTGTTGGACCACCGACCTGCTGCTCTGCAGTTCGAAGGGTCCGGGCGTGGCAGAAACGTAAACCACCTGGTTGACGTGTTCTTCGTACTCGTCGAAGTTCAGGGGCCGGTTGTCCAGCGCCGACGGCAGACGGAATCCGAAGTCAACCAGGGTGCTCTTGCGCGACATATCGCCCCGGTACATGCCCCGGACTTGGGGCAGAGTCATGTGGGACTCGTCGACAAACATCAGGTAGTCGTCGGGGAAGTAATCCAGCAACGTCCACGGGGCGCTTCCGGGGGGGCGTTGGGACAGGTGGCGGGCGTAGTTCTCCACACCCGAGCAGAACCCGGTTTCCTGGAGCATTTCCAAATCGTAGTGAGTGCGGCTTTCTAGACGTGCGGCCTCCAGTATCTTGCCGGAATCCTTCAGTTCTTTCAGACGCCATTCAAGTTCTTCCCGGATGCTAACAACGGCCATTTCCAATTTCTCTTTAGAGGTGACGAAGTGGTTGGCCGGGTAAATGGACACCTCGGGCATGTCGGCCAGCATTTCGCCGGTCAGAGGATCAACCTGAACGATGCGCTCAACGTCGTCGCCGAAGAACTGGATCCGCACGGCGGCCTCTTCGTAGGCAGGCACCAACTCCAGGGTATCGCCGCGGATGCGGAACTTGGCCCTGGCCAAGTCCATGTCGTTGCGCTCGTATTGCATGTCCACCAATTGGCGCACCAACTGGCTGCGGTTGCGAGTCTCGCCAACCTTCACCTGGGCTACCAGGTTGAAATAGTCATTGGGGTCGCCCAGGCCGTAGATACAGGACACCGAGGCTACTATCAAAACGTCGCGCCTTGTTAGTAGAGATGTGGTCGATGACAGCCGGAGTTTGTCCAGCTCCTCATTAACGCTGGAGTCTTTCTCGATGTAGGTGTCCGACTGGGGAACGTAAGCCTCGGGCTGGTAATAATCGTAGTAGGAAACGAAGTACTCCACCGCGTTATGGGGGAAGAACTCCTTGAACTCGGAGGCCAACTGGGCGGCCAAGGTTTTGTTGTGAGCCATGACCAGGGTCGGGCGCTGGACCTGCTGGACGATGTTGGCCATGGTGAAGGTCTTGCCACTGCCGGTGACGCCCAACATGGTCTGTTTGGTGGCGCCGTTGGTCACTCCTTCCGCCAGGCGTGCTACAGCAGCCGGTTGGTCGCCGGTCATCTGGAAATCGGCAACCAGCTCGAACTTCCGGTCTTCAGGGTGAATATCAGCGTTCCAGACCTTCTGGATGTCATTGCCGGCATCGGCCCATTTCTTGCCGCGGGCGTAGGTTGCCATCGTCTAAAGAGTCCCTCGCGAATCCATCGTCTGCATATTATATAAGGTGGCAGGGGTTGCCGCACGTCCTGCGTGTCAACAGGCTTACGACGATCATGCGGCTAGGAATTCAGGTTCGCCCACCACCCATTCTGTATACAGTGCAATACCGTTCTTGCGCCCGATAAACGTAACCGTATCCGGCTCCACAGATTTTCCGAATAGTTCAACAAAAGCCAAGTAATCTTCGAAGCGAGCATTATCTTGGCTGAAGGAGTGGGCCAGCATAACTGAGGTGGACGCGGAGAACCGTTCAGCTTCGATCAAGGCAGCGGCGGTGCGCTGTATCAACTGATACCAGATATGGTCCGCTCGTTTCCGGGAAAGACCCAAGCGTTGGCGCAGGTCTGCAAGCCGCTTTTCTTTTTCCGGAGAGGCACCTTCTAGCCATTCGCCGGTCAACGAACTTCCGAATGATTCGTCGACCTTTCTCTCGACGGTCATCGCAATCAACCTCCGGCCAGTACTCGCTAAGACAAAATATCGATTTGCGAAGGAGCACTGCCTCCAACAAATGGAGTTTGATACTCCGGCAGTCCGATGACGAACTTCATGTTGTTAAGCTCGGGGAGTTTTGAGCCTGCAAAGACGCGAAGCACGGATCCAGGAAACCCTTCCACGGCTTCCCAGCAATGGGCGAGGGTTTTGACGGATTATCCGGTCCGCTATTGGTTGGCTGGAGAGGTTAGAAACCCCTGCCAGTCTTCCGGTCCGCTGCTAGGCACGTAGAACTTTGCCATGATCCACATATTGTTACCGGTTGAGGAAAATGGCGTTTCGATTATCTGTCCACAAAGCCACCTGTGGCCTTAATTGCTCAGCCCCTGGTGGCGAACTGCTGTAGGGCGACGCGGATGCGGTCGTCCACCTCGGTCTCGGCGGCAACGGCCGGGACGGCGGCGGCGGCTCTGGCCTCGACGGGAGAGTAGCCCAGTGCGGTCAGCGCGGCGATGACCTGACTGTCGACATCGCCGGAGAACGCTACTTCAGCGAATTCGGCGTCTTCGAGCTTGCCCTTGAGGTCCAGCACTATCCGGCTGGCGGTACGGCCGCCCACCCCTTGGGCCGAAGACAGCGCCGCCGTATCCCCGGTCACTATAGCCGTCTGCAGCCGAGCTGGGTCAAGACTGGAGAGCAGCGCTAATGCTGTTCTCGGGCCAACACCGGATACCCCGGTGAGCATGCTAAACAATCCAAGGGCCGCGGCGTCGGAAAACCCGAAGAGAACTGGCTCCTCGTCCCGGATACGGAGGTGGGTGTGCAAAGTGACTTGTGAGCCGACGGCTCCGAGGCTGGAAACCGTGTTCGCCGGGACGGACACCTCAAGCGTCACTCCGCCGACTCGGACATGGACCCAGTCGGGTCCGGTGGTTTCCAGGGTCCCCTGCACGCCTACTATCATCTACACACCTGCATCTACACACCTTCATATAAACAGCTACGTGGACTTGATTGTACCTGTAAGGGGTCAGCGCTCTTGTCCGGGGGTGATGATCTTGCCCAACGCCACACCCGACTGTTCCTGGATCAGGTGGCAGAGACCCACTGAGAGGGCGTCCGCGGCGTCTGATTCCGGTACATCTTGGAGTCCCAAAGTGGCGGCCACTATCTGACGCATCTGTTCTTTGCTTGCGGCGCCATAGTCGGCCACGGCACTTTTCACCTGGGCCGGGGCGTATTTGTAGATGGGTATGCCCTGGCTGGCAGCGCCGATGAATACCGCGGCCTGGGCTTGACCGATGGCCAGGGCTGAACCGGTAAAAGCTCTTTCTCCCTTGCCCACAAAGGGCTGTTCAACTGCCACAGCCGTCGGATGAAAGATAGCGATGAGGTTCAAGATGTGGGTGTGGAGTTGGTAGAGGCGCTGTTCCAGCGGCATCTTGCGCGGGAGAGAGATCACGCCGTAGTCGTCGGCATGGGGGTTTGGGCCCTCGGAGATCACTCCGTAGCCCATCTTCAAAGTGCCGGGATCTATCCCCAATATTCCCATCACACCGCCCGTCCACGTCTGATTGCTAAAGTTAACTTATGGGGTCGCTCGCACAACGTGGTTTCCGTTAAAGCGTGGCTCCCATCTCCGACAACGTCGAGAGTTTCGACTTCGTCGGACCTAACCTTCCCCCGTGAGCGGGAGAAGGGACTGTGTGTGCCCTGATTGGCTTAACTGTTAGGCCTCTGCCTGGTAGCGCTCCAAGACTTCAGCGGTGAAGTCTGCGTTGGTGTAGGCTTTCTGCACGTCGTCCAGGTCTTCCAGGGTATCCAGAAGCCGCAGGGTCTGTTCAGCTTGTTTGTCGTCCAAGGCGATGGTCGTCTTGGGGACCATGGATAGCTGGGCTGCGTCCGGTGGGACTCCCTCGCCCTCCAGTGCCTTCTGCACGGTCTGCAATTGGTCGACCGCTGTGATTATCTCCAAATATTGGTCTTCCAGCTTCACGTCATCGGCGCCGGCGTCGATGGCCAACATAGTCAGCTCTTCGCCTCGTTCTTCGTCTTTCATCTCGAGGCCGATCACGCCCAGGTGGTCGAAGTTCCAGGCGACACAGCCACTCTCACCGAGGTTTCCGCCGCCGCGGCTGAAGGCAGAGCGCACATCGGAGGCGGTGCGGTTCCGGTTGGTGGTCAGGGCTTGGAGGAGGATGGCGCCTCCACCGGGGCCATAGCCCTCGTAGGTGATCTCTTCCAGAACCTCGCCATCGGAACCCTCGCCGGAGCCGCGCTTCACGGCCCTTGAGATGCTGTCCTGGGGCATGTTGGCGCTCTTGGCCTTGTCCAACACCAGGCGAAGGTGGAAGTTCATGTCTGGATCAGCGCCGCCATCATTCTTAACCGCGATCGTAAGCTCACGGCTGATTTTGGTAAATAGGACGCCACGCTTGGCATCGGCAGCGCCTTTCTGATGCTTGATCGTTGACCATTTAGAGTGACCGGACATAGTTCAAACCTCCACGGAAGGTGGGGCAACGTGACGGCTCCAAGTCTCCAAAAGTAATTGCTAAGTGAATGTTAACAGGGAGAGTGTAGAAGACCACTTCAGTCTCGATTTTAGCACTAGGCCAGAGTAAGGGTCAAAGGGTTTTCAGCGCAGACCTTCAGGCAAATCCACAACCATCAGTCCAGCTTCGATGTCTATCTCCCGGACAACTCGGCTCAGGGCGGGCACCAATACGTCACCGCCGTCGCCGGCGACTACATATACATCGTTGCTGCCAGTTTCAAGGACCTCAGCCAGTTCACCCAGGTCCTCCCCGTCCACCGTGCGGACCTTGAGGCCGATTAGCTGGTAGTGGAAATACTCGCCTTCTTCAGGCGCGGGGACATCTGATTGGGCCACGCAAAGCCAAAACCCGGCTAGTTTCAAGGCCTGGTCGCGGTCGCGGAAACCCCGAAGCGAGATGATCAATACGTCGTTGCCTTTGGACCCGGTGGGCCGGCTATTGGCTATCCGGCAAGTCCGGCCGTCGGTGTAAGCTCCGTCCTGGGACACAAGCAATGTTTGGCCTTCATCGAAACGGCCTGGAACATCGCTGCTGACCTTCACCCTAATCTCGCCCTCGCGCCCGTGGGCGCCGATGATACGGGCGACGGCGACAAGCTCTTGAGAAGTGGGATCAGATGAGGGAGTCGGGGAGGAATCAGACATGGCCGAGTTCCAAAGGAGTCACAACGCCGGGTAGAGGCTGCGAGGGAGTTATACGATTTCCAAGACGGCTTGGGTGCCGTCTTTGATTGCTGCCACGCGCAGGAGAACGCGCATGGCCTGGGCGACGCGGCCCTGCCGGCCGATGACCTTGCCCTTGTCCTCGTCGGCGACTTGCAGGCGGAAGACGGTGCGACCGTCTTCGATGGATTCAGTGACCACCACTGCATCGGGGTCGCTGGCCAAAGACCGGGCAATGTATTCAACAAGTTCTTTCATAGGGTGTTTAAGGACGGGGTAAAGAACCTCCACCCGTTACTCAGCAGCCTTTTCTTCATCACCAGAGGTTTCTTCGGCGGGTTCTTCTTCGGCTGCCGGTTCTTCGGCAGGAACTTCCTTTTCCGGAGCAACTTCTTCTGCAGGAGCATCGTCGGCAGGAGCGTCATCAGCCGGAGCTTCGGCAACTGCGACGGGAGCAACGGCGGGGGCGTTTTCTGGTTCGCCAGATTTTTTGGTGGCGGTGCTGTGGTTGAGAGTTCGCTCCATGAGGCCGTTCTGGTCCATTATCCTGGCAACGGCGTCGGAGGGAATCGCGCCCATGCTGAGCCAATGAGCGGCGCGCTCTGTCTTCAAAGTTACTGCGGGGGGATCCGCCATGGGATCGTAGTTGCCGATCCACTCAAGATAAGAGCCGTCCCTGGGAGCGGTGATGTCCGCAACCACTATCCTGTAAGAAGGGTGGCCTTTTTTGCCAACCCTAGCAAGCCGAATCCGAATCATCTAAGTTCTATTCTCCTGGGTGCCTTAATTGCGGCTCCCATGCCTGGCGATTTTACGGCTGCGCAAATTCATTGTCAAACGGTCGACGCCTATTTTCCGTGCTTTGGGGTAGGCGTTACACGACTGCTCACTGGGTAATTATCTAGGTGGTCTAAAAACCAAAAAAGCCGGCGAAGTCGCCGGGCAAAAAAATCGGGCCCGGCCAACTCTGGGTTGCTTTTTTCGCCCTACTAGGTACAAACCGGGGTCGAGGGGCGATGGTAGACATTGGCCTGGGCCCGACGTACGGGGTTTTCTATTTCGAGCTAAACGCTACGAAATGATCACCTCGTCGTGTCCAGACTGATGCCTACCATCGCCCCTGCGTATTAAACTATCATCCATAAACCTTCACCTCCTTCATTTATTCCCGCCAAGCGGTTAAGGTATTTTAGCAACAGCTATTTTTCAGTGTCAAGACAATTATTCCTACATGACGACGGATTATGTCAGCTAAGCTCTTCCCCAGACACTGAATACCAGCCTATCGAATCGAGCTCAAGGTCTACTGTTTCATGCGCCTCGTCTTTATGGGCACCCCCACATTCGCCGTCCCTGTGCTCGCCGGTCTAACGGATCTGGACGGGAGCGAGGTGGTGGCGGTCTACACACCGCCTGACCGGCCCGCCGGACGGGGCAGGAAGGCCCAGTCATCACCGGTGAAAGACTTCGCGGTTGAACACGGCCTCGAGATCAAACAGCCGGCCAACTTCCGCTCCGCTGAAGTCCAGGCCGAGTTGGCGGCGCTCCAGCCGGACGCGATCATCATCGCCGCCTACGGCAAGCTGTTGCCCAAACCGGTCCTCTACGTAGCGCCACTGGGTTGCCTGAACATCCACCCGTCACTGCTGCCCCGGCACCGCGGCCCGTCTCCAGTCGCAACGGCGATCCTGAATGGCGATCAAGTTACGGGTGTGACCATCATGTTGCTGGACGAAGGGATGGACACCGGCCCGCTGATCGCCCAGCACGAGTTCTTTCTGAAGGGCAGCGAAACGACAGACGAACTGACGACGGCCCTCTTTAAACTGGGCGGGAAACTACTTGAAGAAAGCCTTCCCCAATGGCAGTCCGGAGAGTTGCTGTCCGAGCCCCAGGACGAATCGTTGGTCTCTGTCACACGAAAACTTGAACGGGCTGATGGGTTGGCGGACTGGACGCTAACCGCCGACGAACTGGAACGGCGGGCAAGGGCGTTCACCCCTTGGCCGGGCCTTTATACAACCTGGGAAGGCAGCGGACTGAAACTTGTCTCGGTCGCGTATGTAGCCTCCGATTCCGCAGATTTCGAGCCGGGAACGGTGGTCGGGACAGATCATCCCGATCTTCCAGCGGCCGTGGCGACCAGCAAGGGTTTCCTAGGATTGAAAGTTATCCAACTCGAAGGAAAAAGGGCTGTCGACCTCAAGGATTTTCTCAACGGTTCTCCAGATTTTATCGGCGCACAACTATCGGGCCCAGCACATACATAGGGGCATGCCCTGCCCCTATGTCAGCAGAACCCTAAGGTCCTGCTGGAAATACACGACAGGAGAAACACCCATGGCTCAAGCAACTTCCCGGCAGATACCCGACGAGGCCCAAGTTTTAGGCTGGATGGAGTCCCTCAGCAACTGGGGACGCTGGGGCGACGACGACCAGCTCGGCTGTCTCAACCTGATTACGCCGGCCAAACGCCAGCAGGCGGCGGCTTTGGTGCAAGACGGTATCCCGGTGAGCTGCGCCCGCCCCATCAGCACCGACATGCACGCCGACGTCACGTTCCAGGTGCAGCGGTTCATGGTGGACAGCGGTGAAGGGCGGAACGAGGACTCCACTGAGCGGCAGTACACTCGCCGGGGGGCCGCCGAGTTCATCGGCATGGTGTTCCACGGCCAGAGCATCACCCATATCGACGCCATGTCCCACTACTCCTGGCAGGGGCATCTGTACAACGGAAAGCCGGCTCAGATGATCACCTCGCGGGAGGGCGCCCAGACCCATTCGATAGAGGCGGCCTACTCGGGCATCGTCACCCGAGGCGTGCTTCTGGACCTGCCAAAACTGCGGGGAGTCGATTACCTGGACCCCATGGAGCCGGTGATGCCAGTGGACCTGCTGGAGGCCGAAGAGGCCCAGGGAGTCAAGTTAGAAGAGGGAGACATACTTCTGGTCCGCACCGGCAACTACAAGATGCGATTGGACAACCCTCCCGCGAAGGCTTTGGAGCCCATGACGGCCTGTCAGGTGGCCTGCACGCCGTTGTTCAAGGAGCGCGGTATCGCCATGCTGGGCACCGACACCTCCAACGACTTCCGGCCGTCCCACTACGGCACGATAGGCTCTCCGCTCCATACCGTGTGTCTGGTCACCCTGGGGCTGTGGCTGATTGACAACGCCAACCTGGAAGAACTGGCCGCGGCCTGCGCCCAACGCAACCGCTACGAGTTCATGCTGACCTTGGCGCCCCTCCGACTCCGCAATGTGACCGGGTCGCCGGTTAGCCCCATCGCGTTGTTTTAAGGGAAGGGAGCCTGGCGGGACAAATCAAATGGGCGGGAGTGATCTCGTCCTTTTGTCGTTTATGGCCTTTCTTCGAAGGAATACCATTTCACTGTGCCCCCTATTTCCGCTCGTGGTGAGCCTGTTGAAGCACCTCTGCGGGTAATTCTCGTTTTCTTGCAAATGAGTTTGGCAGAGCAGGTCCGTCGACAGGCTCAGGACGAGCGTCTTCGGGGGGTCGCCATTCCGGCGAAGTCTGGAATCCACGCAAGCCAACTCTGACAGTTATTGGATGACTTGCTAAGGAGTGTCGCCCCCACCCTAACCCTCCCGCGTTGCGAAGGTGAGGGGATAATAACCCCTATCTAACGAATGGCACGAACCGCCCGATGATGATCGTGAAGAATGACGAGCCGAGCAGGATTGCTCCGATGATGAGTAGGGTCAGGGAGGGGCCGACGAACCCATCGATCAACTGAGACCCGAAGGAGACCAGGATATCGGTGCCCAGGCTAGTTATTTCTGGCGGCACGTCCGAGACCTTATCGGCGCCTGCCTCGATGACGTCGGTCAGTCTATCGGGGACTTCGCTTTCGGCAATCTTGCCCGCCACGAAGAAGAACACCCCGTTGATCGACAGGGCAACACCAGGCCACCGCAGCATGCCGGAAAGCTTGGGGAAGAAGACCAGGCCCATGACAACCGCGCCGCCAATCACCATGATCAGCGAAGTGAGATCGCCAAAGTTGTTGGCCCTGGAGATCCAGTCCCTTCCGGTTTCAATGTCTTCTCTGATCTCAGCTTCTGTGGTGCCGTCATCCCATTCAGCCAATTGATGAATGAGGTCGAAGCGGTCGCCCTCGATCAGGTCTTCCCGCACCGCGTTGATCGCCTCGTCCATAAGTGGTTCGGTCAAGAACCGGGCCGACACCTTCAGCATACCCAGAGTGTCGCCGGCCTCAAATGGCCCTCGTAACGCCTCGCGGTTGCTCTCTACGAGTTGGGTGGTTTCAGCATCGAGGTTGCTAGACACCAGCAACAGATCAAACGCCGAAGCGAAGACCAACTGGCGGCAGAGGGGGTCCAGGGCCTCCAGGGACGGGACCGACGTGGGGACTTCGCCGTTGGCCAGCCCCTCGAACCTCTGAAGGAACCGATTAGACAAATCGGTCACCGCAGTGGCCGAGCAGGCGCTGATGCCCGGGTCCTCCACTTGAAGCTTGTAGATCCGGCTGTCCATGTAGGCGAACATGACCGGCTTCACGTTGTTGAGGGGCTCGGCCAGCTCAACATAGGCCTCAAGCACGTCCACATCCTCATTGATGTAGTCGACTGTGCGGTCGATGGAACCTTCTACCTGCGACTGGATGTATTCGGGAGGCAAGATATCCAGCAGCAGGCCCACGATCTCGTCATGACTGACGACCTGAATGTTGCCCAGGAACTCGGAGGTCTTGTCCCTCAGCTCATCATCGAGCAACACCTTATTGTAGATACGCTTGTAGGTGTCCTCGTCGGCGATGGTGCTCTTGTAGAAATCGGCGCTTTGGAGTTTCTCGGAGAAGTTATTCAGGACCAGCAAGGAAAGAGACCCGATGAAGATGACAACACCGAGCACCAGACCTACCCCGGGGCGAAGTATCGAAATTAAACAGCCCATATCTAGCCCAGTATCCTCTGATTAGTCATGCCCGAGGTCCCCGTTTCTAGCCAGACTAAGATGACGATTTTCACCGATTTTAGCAAGGGTAAATAGTTGACACACGCCCCTTGTCATGGCCCCTTCGGGGCAATAAAACGGCCCGGCGCGATTCTGCGCCGGGCCTATAATTTTGGCTTAATAAGCGGGCTGGTAGTTCCGCTTGATGCCCTGGAGGCGCTTGATCCGCTCTTCTACTAATAGTTGGGTTTGATGCTCTGAAGGCGCTTGATCCGCTCTTCCATAGGAGGGTGCGTGGAGAACAACTTGGTCATACTGGCGCGCCGAAGCGGGTTCACTATAAACAGATGTGAGGCCCCTTCAGCCACTTTCATCGGCCGGTCCTGCGAGGCCAACTCCAGTTTTTGGAGCGCGCTTGCCAGAGCCAACGGTTCGCCCGATGTGCGCGCGCCGGTGGCGTCCGCCTGGTACTCCCTGGTCCGGGAGATCGCGGCCCGCACCATGCCGGCCGCGATGGGCATCACGATGGCGACGATCAGCAGTCCGATGAAGTTGTTGTCCCGGCCCCGGCCGCCCATCCCGCCGAACATTGCCGATATCTGGGCAAACATGGCCAGCATAGATATGGCCCCTGCGACAGTTGCAACCATGGCCATGATCAGCGTGTCTCGGTTGCCGACATGGGCCATCTCATGGGCCAGCACGCCGCCCAATTCCTGCCGGTTCAAGATCCGGCGGATGCCGGTGGTGACCGCCACTGTGGCGTGGTTGGGGTTCCGGCCCGTGGCGAAGGCGTTGGGGGATTCCGAATCAATCTCGAAGACCTTTGGCATGGGCAGCCCAGCCAGCGACGCCTGTTCGCGGACGATGCTGTACAACTCCCGGTCGTCGTTCTCAGTAACCTCGGTAGCATGGGTCATCTTCAGAGCGATGCGGTCCGAGAACCAATAGGCGCTGAAGTTCATGACGATTGCCAGAACCAAGGCAAAAATTACGCCTGGAGCGCCGCCAAGCATGGCGCCCACCAACAGCAACAAAACCGACATGACCATCATCAAGAAGAATGTTTTAACTGTATTCATCGCGAATAAGACCTCTCACTTCAGAGACTGGCAGAACCCCGCCAAGCTGCCCAAATTATAGCATCATGCATGGGTGGTAATAAATTTTACGCCAGCGTGGCCAGTCTCGGTTTCAATTGACACTTTTGGAGCTTGGTGATATGTTTCACAAGGTTCCTGCAGACTCGTTTTCGGCCTTTAGCCGGGCCGTTTGCCAATAGGAGAACAATGGCTATCAAGATAGGTGTTCTGGCGAAACAGGTGATTGACCCGGAGATGCCCATGGCGGCGTTCCGGATTGATGAGGGGGCCAAGAAAGTGGTCCCACCGCCCAACATTCCCCCGGTCGTCAACGGGTTTGACGAGAACGCGGTGGAAGCCGCCCTCAAGATCAAAGACGCCCAGGAAGCCACGGTCACCGTGATCTCCACGGGCACTGAATTCGCCCTGGACGTGATGAAGAAGCCGCTGTCCATGGGCGCCGACGAGCTGGTCCTTTTACAGGACGACGCATTTCAAAACACCATCGACAGCTTCTTGACCGCCCAATTGCTGGCGGCGGCGATTCGCAAACTGGAAGGTTTCGACCTGATCATCTGCGGACGCCAAGCCTCCGACTGGGACAATGCACAGGTGCCCCTGGGCGTGGCTGAGATTCTGGGCATGTCCTCAATCTCCCTGGGCAAACAGGTTGATGTTGTCGACGGCATGGTCCGGGTTGAAAGGATCATCGCCGACGGCTTTGAGGTTGTTGAAGCCCCCCTGCCGGCGCTGGTGACGGTGAGTAACGAACTGGGCCAGCCCCGGTACCCGACCCTGCGCGGCATCATGGCCGCCACCCGGAAGAAGCCCACCATCTGGAGCGCCGCTGACCTGGGCATGGACGCTGCTGATTCGGCGTCACGCATCACCCTGCGAGACCTGTTCGTCCCGGTCAGCGACCAAGACTGCGAGATCATCGAGGGAGAAGACCCGGCCGATGCTGGCCGACTCCTGGCCCTGAAACTGCGGGAAGACAAGGTTATCTAACGCCCCTTCCTTCCCTTTGTTCATAGTTTCAAATACGACATAGACTTAAGTCTGAAGGTCCTTTGAGACCTGACGATTCATTCCAAAAGCACGGGAGGCCGTGATGGCTGATGGCACTGGAGTACTGATACTTGGCGACGCCTCGGGCGGAGAACTTGGCAGCACAACCCTCGAGTTGCTGGCAGCCGGACAGAAAATCGCCGCCGACCTAGGGGAAGAATTGTCAGTTGCCCTGCTGGGAGACACCCTGGACGCGGCGGCCCAAACGGCCATTGCCCACGGAGCCCAGAAGGTCTATTCGGTGAACCACCCTCTGCTGGCCGAATATCAGGTCGACCTTCACCTGTCAGCAGTGGAAGCCCTGTGCAAAGAGACCAGCCCCCGAGTGGTGCTGTTGGCCCGCACCAACGAAGGTCGGGAATTGGCCCCAAGGTTGGCCTTCCGCCTGGGCGTCGGACTGGCCCAAGACTGTTTGGAAGTTTCGGTGGACCCTGCCGAGAAGAAACTGCTGGCCAACCGGCCGGTGTACGGCGGCAACGCCATCGCCGTGGTGAGTTGCGACCAGACCCCGCAGATCGCCGCCATCCGCCCCAAGGCTTACGAGTCCGCTACAGAAGACTCCTCACGCCAGGGCGAGGTTATCTCCTTCCCGGTGGAACTCGACGCCTCGATGGCCCTAACCAAGATAGTGGACACCGTGATCGAAGAAGCTGAAGGCATCAAATTGGAAGACGCCCACATCGTGATCTCCGGCGGACGCGGACTTGGCGGACCGGAACCCTTCGCCCACCTAGAAGAACTGGCCAAGATCATGGGCGGCACCGTCGGAGCATCCAGGGCGGCCGTGGACTCGGGCTGGGTGCCTTCGAGCTACCAGGTGGGGCTGACCGGCAAGACCATCACCCCCGACCTCTACATAATGGTGGCCATCTCCGGTGCCAGCCAGCACATGGCCGGTTGCTCCGGGGCCAAGGTCATCGTGGCTATCAACAAGGACGCCGAGGCCAACATCTTCAAAGAGGCCCGCTACGGGGTTGTCGGAGACTGGGAGACCGTTCTGCCGGCGCTGACCGCGGCATTGCGGGAATTGACTCAGGCCTAGGCTCGCCGTCGATCTATTCCAAGACCAAGTTGTCGATCAGCCGCACGGGTCCCATGTGCGCGGCTGCCGAGACCATGGCGCGGCCTTCGACACGTTCCACTTCATCCAGGGTCGACATGTTGGCCACGCTCACGTAATCGATGGAGTCCACCATGGACTCCGACCGCAATATCTCTTGCGCGGCCTGCCTCAATTTATCTCCGTCCCGTTCCCCGCCCGTCCAGAGCAAATACGCCTGGCATAGCGCGCTGTGCACCACCGGGGCGGCTTGTCTTTGTTCTGGTGTCAGTTGGACGTTACGGCTGCTCATGGCCAGACCGTCAAGTTCCCTGATCGTGGGCATTATCACCACTTCCACACCCATATCCAGGTCTCGAGCCAGTTTCTGAATCACCACTACTTGCTGGCCGTCTTTTTGGCCGAAGTAGGCCCGGTCGGGCCGCATAACGTTGAACAGCTTGGAAACCACGGTTGCCACGCCCCGAAAATGCCCGGGACGGTGTAGCCCTTCCAGCTTATCGGCCAGAGGGCCCACGTCCACCCAGGTGTCGAACCCATCTGGATAAACCTCTTCAACCTTGGGTGCGTAGACCAGGTCTACGCCGTGTTGGCGGAGCAAGTTGATGTCACCTTCCATGTCGCGGGGGTAACCCTGAAGATCTTTCTTGTCGCCAAACTGAGTTGGATTCACGAAGATGCTCACGGCAACCGTTAGGTTGTCGGCCCGCGCCTGGCCAACCAAGCTCAGGTGGCCGGGGTGAAGAGCCCCCATGGTCGGCACCAGTCCAACAGGCTTCACGGCCTCGCGACAGGCCTGAGACATTTCCTTATTCGTGCTGATCACCCGCATGTTGTGCGGAATCGTCTGCGCCATGTAGAAACACCTGTAAATCTCAGGTTAGATTCGGTTCTTGATCGTTAGGTTGCCAACTCGCGGATCGACGGGATACCCCCCAACCCGGTTGCCTGCCGGACCCCCCGGAGCACCGCTTGGGCTGTTGCCTCCACGGCCGCCGCCCCCAGGGAAGTCAGGTCCGCGGGAGTCCGGTTGTGTCCGGTGGCCATGGCGAACATGGTGTCGCCGTCGCGGACGGTGTGGCAGGGTCTGATCGACAGGGCCAGGCCGTCATGACTCACCCGAGCCAGGTAGTTGGCGTCCTCTCTCGTGAGCTGGGCGTCGGTGGCCACCAGTCCGATGGTGGTGTTTACTGGACTTGTCAGGGCGTTGGCTCCGCCCTTCAGCAGCATGGTGACTGGGTCGTCGAACCCGCCGTCTGCCCGCCTAGGCCCGGCCAGAATTTGCCCGTTGGTGTAATCGAAGATGCCGCCCACGGCGTTGACCGCCACGGCCACTGCCACGGTCTGGCCGGTTGAGAGGGTTATCGCAGCGGAACCGATGCCGCCCTTCACGCCCCGTGCCGGGCCGCCCAATTTTGCAACAGTAGCCCCGGTTCCGGCGCCGACGCTGCCTTCGGTCATGGGGTCGGTAGAAGCAGTCAGGCAGGCCCTGCGACCCTCTTCGGGGCCTGGCCGCACTTCAGATGTGATCAGTCCAAGGTCGTACAAGATGGCCGAGGAGACTATTGGCACGGTCACCGGGTTATCTTCCGTTCCCACTTTGAAGCCGATTCCCTGGGACTCCAGGTAGGCGACAACACCGGACGCGGCGTCAAGTCCGAAGGCGCTGCCTCCGCTGAGGACTACAGCATGCACTTGGTCAACCCTGTGAACAGGCCGGAGCAAGTCGGTCTCTCGGGTGCCTGGCGACCCTCCGCGGACGTCCACTCCGCCGACCGCGCCCTCACGGCAGAGGAAGACGGTACAGCCGGTGGCGTGTTCCAGGTCGGTGTGGTGGCCCGCTTCCAGCCCGGTCACGGCAGTGATGGTCTGGTTCAAATGGGCCTCCGGAGGCTGCAAGAGCCCTGTATCCGGACGAAGAAAACACCCCGACGCAGCGGGGCGCAATTCGAAGTTGAGTTCATATTTCGGGCCGTCTCGGTCATCTCAGA
>Ga0066839_10000522_pt1 | contig 16857 bp, 14 predicted proteins | sample ETNtaG_10_FD_66733 | JGI IMG/M metagenome (GOLD analysis project Ga0066839, IMG submission 66733) | Marine microbial and viral communities from oxygen minimum zone, Eastern Pacific Ocean - ETNP201302SV82 | ecosystem: Environmental > Aquatic > Marine > Oceanic | place: Pacific Ocean: Eastern...
TCGTCCAGATAGGGGGTGCCGACCACTAGCTTGTGTACGCCCAGTTCGTGCAGGGCATCGATCACACCGGTGACCAGTGTCATCGGCTGGGCATAGGGAGCACCTTTCTTGATCTCGGCCTTGACTTGTTCTTCGCCGATGATGATCGAGCCGCTGGTGCAGCTATAGCTGATCACATCAGGCCTGGTGTCGGGCTGGATGCGTGAGGCTGCGTCGGCCATGGCATCAATATGGCGGGCAAGCGTCTCAGTGGTGGTGTAATCGTCGGTCTTGAGGCGAGTGATATGCACGGCCACGCCTTCAGGAGCCATGGAAAAGAAATCGACCTCTGCTGCAAGGTCCGTCGACATCAAGATAAAGCCCAGTTTCGCTCGCCAGTGCCTACCATCGTCAAGCTCCGGTTGCCAATGTCTGGATACTATTCTCTGACCCGGCCTGAACATCGTTGAAATCTCTTCAGGTATTCAGTCGATGGAGGGATGATTGTTAATTTTTCCGGTGAGGCGCTCAGGTGACAGGCAGCAATTTAACCTGGATTCTACCTTTCTGAGGAGAACACTAGAGAATCACCCAGCCTTCCGGCGGCGAGCCCTTCCCGGGATGGAGCGTGCCGCAGTCCGGGCACTTTCGGGCTTCTTCGTCGTTGTGAAAAGCATCGTAGATTTTAGGTAATGCCGTGACGATGCCACTGGCACCACCCAGCGGTACTTCAATGCGATGGACGCGGCTTTCACATTTGAAACAGTACCATTCAAAACCTTCCTTCATGCCGTCCATCCGCGGTGACTCAACGACAATGCCAATTGAGCCTTCCTGCGGTCGTTGCGGTGCATGGATCGTGTGCGACAGCAGCATGAGCACTTCACCTTCACGAATCGGCACGTCGTAGATTGAGCCGTTTTCTGCGATCTTCAGCATCATGTCGCCTTTTACCTGATAAAACCATTCCTCGACTGGATCGTCGTGAAAATCAACTCGCGTATTTGGGCCACCGACGACCATGACGATCATGCCGCTTTCATCGTGTAGTAATTTATTGCCAACAGGCGGTTTCAAGGAAGCCTGATTTTCAGCAATCCACTGTTGAAAATTAAAAGATGTAAGTCTCGGGTGTAATGGCATAACTTAATCTTCCTCTGGTTGCTTATACAAAACTTATTGAACCGTGATAAGACAGGCGTCGATGGTAGGCCATCGACACTGTAATTTAGGCCTGAGTTGGACATCGCTGATTGATCTGGGTCAATCGGATGGGCAAACGGATTGATCAGATAAGGCTGGGTTCACTCCGACACAGCAGCAGTACGCCGTACCTGGTGATAGCCCGCTGGTGCTTATGTTCTGTAGAGCCTTACTGCGGGCGATGGTTCCGTAATTCTCCTTCAGAGACAAGCCCCGGGTCTGATGGATTAGGCCGCGGTAACGTACTTCCTCGGGCAGGTCAACCTTATGCAGAGCAGTCACCGGCTAGGTAGAGTGTTAGTTAAGGAGTACTCTCTTGCCCGAGAAATAGTTTGGCTTCCATGGATGTTGAAGAACACCTGAGCGTATAGAATCGTCTTCTGGTGTCCGTGTCATGCACACTCCGGGTATCATAGTTGCACGGAACTTACGAATAATCGATCTAACAGCAGTGCACCAGGAGAAAAACAGACATGACTATTCGACGAATTGATATCGGCGAACGAATGAGCCAGACCGTCGTTCACAGCAACACGGTCTATACAGCCGGGCAGGTCGCAAGAGACGTGCCCGGGGCATCCGTCACTGACCAGACGATAAACATCCTTGCTGCAATCGATCGATTGCTTTCGGAGGCAGGTACAGACAAGTCAAAATTGATCTCCGCCACAATCTGGATCAGCGACATGTCTACCTTCAACGAAATGAACACAGTTTGGGATGCCTGGGTCTCACCGGGGAATACCCCCGCCAGAGCCTGTGTCGAGGCTACGCTAGCGACCCCGGACTTCGCAGTCGAGATAGCGGTCATCGCGGCCTGCGACTGAACGGCCAAGGTATCAAAGGTGCATATTGCAGTACTCGGTGCCGGCGTCGTAGGTGTCGCGACCGCCTGGGAGCTGTTACGAGACGGCCACCGGGTAACAGTCGTCGACCGTGAGAGTGAGCCGGCGAGCTTCACGAGTGCAGCCAACGCCGGCCTGGTCGCACCGGGTCACGCCTACGCTTGGGGATCGTCCCGGGCTCCAGGCATGATGTTCCGCTCGCTGTGGAGGAACGACCAGGCAATTCGTTTCCGGCCCAGGCTGGATATGAATCAGTGGCGCTGGGCGATGGCGTATCTTGGTCAATGCAACGACCAGCGTGCGAGTATCAATACCCAGCGCAAGGTCCGGTTGTGCAGCTACTCCCAGTCTCAATTGCAGCGGATCCGGGAAGAAACCGCTATTGAATATGATCGAAATGATGGTGGGCTGCTGTATTTTTATCGATCCGAGAAAAGCTTCGCCACGGCATCGGGTAAGTGTGAGATTCTTCGTGGCGAGGGCATGGACATCGAGGTGCTTGACCGCGATGGCGTTGTCGGACGGGACCCGGGCCTCGCCGATGCGCGTGACCGGATTGCAGGCGGGCTCTGGTGCAGGACCGATGAAAGTGGTGATGCGCAATTGTTTACGCGGGCACTCAAGGAGAAATGTGAAATGGAAGGTGCCGAGTTCCGCATGAACACAACGGTGCACAGTCTGCGAACAGACGGTGCCCGGCTTCAAGTTGCTGAAACGGATTCCGGTCCCATACAAGCTGACGCCTTTATTCTGGCACTTGGTGTTTACAGCCCACGGCTGGTGCGCGGGCTGGGTATCCGGTTGCCGATCTACCCGGTCAAGGGGTATTCGGTGACCCTGGCGGTTGATAAGAGCCACCATGGGCCGAAACTCGGCGGAGTCGATGAGGACAACCTGTTGGCCTATTGCCCGATGGGCAATCGCCTGCGCCTGACCGCGACCGCGGAGATCAGTGATTACAATACGTCTTATCGACCAAAAGATTTTACGGTGATGCTGCGCAATGCCATGGAGTTATTGCCACAAGCCGCCGATTACAGCCAGCCCACTTACTGGGCGGGCCTGCGACCCATGACGCCAACCGGCCTGCCCGTGATCTCGGGCACGCGGTTTGATAATCTGTGGCTCAACACCGGCCACGGCCACATGGGTTGGACGATGGCCTGCGGTTCCGCCCGGATAGTTGCTGACCAGATTGCCGGTCAGAAGCCCCAGATTAAACTCACAGGCATGACACTGGATACGATAGGAACCTGATCATGACTTTACTCCATGAAACCAGAGACGGGTTCGTCAACATCACGGGCATCCCGTTTGAGATCGACGAAGGCATCGCGGGCAGGGCCCGTATCGGTCTGATTGTATTGGCATCAGACCACACCATGGAACACGAGTTCCGCCAGGTCGTCACCATGCCGGGTGTGGCCCTCTACGAGGCCCGGATACCTAATTCTCCAACTATCACCCCGGACACACTGCGGGCTATGGCAGAACACATCGCAGATCGGGCGGCCCTTATACTGCCCGGAGTTTTGCTGGACGTTGTGGCCTACGGCTGTACTGCGGCGTCAATAGTACTTGGTGAAGAACGAGTTTTCGAACTGATCCGGGACGGGCGACCCGAGGCGTTGCCGACCACCCCGATCACAGCGGCTTTTGCCGCCTTTCGCGCACTCGGTAAGACCCGCATCGGAGTGCTGACGCCGTACCGCGATGACGTTAATCACATGGTTCGACAGTACATCGTTAATAACGGATTCGAGGTCCCGGTCTTCGGCTCATTCAATGAAGATGATGACAACCGGGCGGCACGCATCAGTAGCGACAGCATCCGGTCCGCTATTCTCGACATCGGTCAGCACGATGACGTCGATGCGGTCTTCCTGTCCTGTACCAGCCTGCGGCTGACCGGGATCGTCAACCAGGTCGAACAGCAGCTGGCAAAACCGGTGACTTCATCGAACCATGCCCTGATCTGGCACGCGCTGCGGCTGGCGGGCGTGAAAGAAGCCATTCCTGGATACGGCATGCTCTATCACCTGCCTGCCGACCGGTCCTGACCTTTAGACGAGAATACTTTCGTTTTGGCCTGTCTGTGGAGCAGTTCTTTCGGTTGGAACCCCTACACCAACTCAGGAGTTAGGGGCCACTTTGAACTGGTGTTTGGACTATAAGACGTCTGGTGACGCAGTTACTTAATGCAAAGCAGCAGATCGACACCGTTGGGGGATCGTCTAGCGGTAGGACTGCGGACTCTGACTCCGCCAACCCAGGTTCGAATCCTGGTCCCCCAGCCATTAATTTTTGTTTTTAAAGGCTTTTCGGAGAGATACCGAAGAGTCTTTTTTTCACGCAGTTTTATCTCCCGTATACTTGTTCAATGCACTACTACTCACGTGTATATGACCGGGTATTTTGAGGGTAGAAACACAGCAAAAGTACGAAGCAAACGCAGTACTACAAAGAAGAAAACACCGCTAATGATCAGCCCGATAAAGTAGTCCAGTCGATGTGAGAGTATTAAACGATAAACTGCCCATTGAGAACACCATAGGGCTGAGTTTCGGCCCTGTGCGCAGTACTAACATGGTTCTTGCAACCGCACGCTAGCTTGTCGACAGTTCCCATGAGATATCTACTTTTATGTTGTGAGTATCGAAATCTGCTCAGATATATTCCTGCGAGTAGAACAAAGGACATCTCTTCCTATCGCAGCTGGTTGTTTATCAGCCATGAGAAACATTGATGCCGCAGATCGACGCAGCAGATGACAGATCCAGTTTCCAGTCTGGAAGCGAGAGATCTAAGGGCATTAGCGTTTCCGGTATCAGCTATGACTGCACTGCCCCTTCTAGAATCGATGGGGCGGTGAACCCGTAGTTCCTTAAGTGACAGCACAAAGGATCAACGGTGTTAGACGCGGTGAGCCAATCACAATCACCGTAAACGAAGAGGAAGTCGAGGCCTATGCTGGTGAGAGCATCGCTGCTGCTCTGTTGGCCTCAGGGAGACGCGCGATCCGCCAGAATGTCAAAGGTGGAACTCCGCGCGGCTACTTCTGCGGGATGGGTATGTGTTTCGATTGTACGGCTACTGTAGACGGTAACCCTAATGTACGGACCTGCATGACAGAAGTTCATTCCGATTGCGTCGTTGAAACCAGTTCGTGACCGGTATTAAACAAGATACGACCGAGATCGCCATTGTAGGCGCAGGACCGGCGGGGGTATCAGCTGCCGTAACAGCGGCCCGCGCAGGGGCCAAAGTGACTCTGGTAGACGAAAGCGCTAGCGCTGGAGGGCAGTACTACAAGCAACCCGCACTCGCTGAGCGCGATCACAAGTACCCGGATTCCCTGGCCTCGAATATTCAGCAAGGGCGGGAACTGCTGGCCGGGCTGAATCACCCTGGGATTGACACTCAATGTAACACGCTTGTCTGGAATGTCTCAGCAGAAGAGCTTGTACTCAATCTCTGCGGCCCCACGGGTGCATGGGCACTTAAAGCTGAACGCATTATATTTTCTACCGGCGCCTACGAACGGGTGATGCCTTTCCCCGGCTGGACATTACCCGGCGTGATCACGGCCGGCGGGGCCCAGTTGATGCTGAAAGGGCAGGGGCTGTTGCCTGGACGCAGGTTCTTACTGGCAGGAACCGGCCCACTTCTGCAAGTCGCTGCGGTACAACTGCTGGAGGCCGGTGGTGATATTGCGGCGATCGTGGAACTGCAGTCACGTATCGAATTTCTTCGGCTCGCCAGCAGGTTGTGGGGACATTGGGACAAACTCGGCCATGGGATTACCAACCGAAAAAAGCTGTTACAGGCCAAGGTACCCTTCAAGTACGGGCACGCCATCGTCTGTGCCCAAGGTGAGGAAGAAGTCTCCCGCGCAGTAATTATGAAAATTGATGGGGACGGGCATCCACTCCCAGGCAGTGAGACAACGTTGGAAGTGGACACTATTTGTTTGAACTATGGATTCATTCCCGCCACAGAACTGCCCGGCATCGCAGGCTGCGAACAATATTTTGACTACAACTTCGGCGCTTACGCAACCAAGATCGACGAGAACCTAGAAACCAGCGTAGCAGGCATCTTTGCGGCCGGTGAGACATGCGGCATTGGGGGGGCGGACGTGGCCTTGCTCGAAGGTCAGCTGGCTGGTGCCGTGGCAGTGCGTCAACTGGGGTTTGATCCTGAAGTTGATGAAGACGTGTTACACCGCAAGCAGCTGCAGGCGCGTACGGTGGCCGCAACACTGGGTAAGATGTTTCCAGTCAAACCAGGGTTGTGTGCACTGGTGGGCGACGATGTGCCGGTTTGTCGTTGCGAGGGCGTCAGTGCCGGCGAAGTGCGAACTGCTATCCGTATGGGCGTGACACAACTCAACCAGTTGAAACCCTGGACCCGTGTGGGAATGGGGCGTTGCCAGGGCCGCATCTGTGGGGAAGTTCTCCGGCAGATCGTGGCACATGAGACGGGTTCCGATGTTCAGGAAATTCTGCCCTTTACCCCGCGAGCACCAGTCAAGCCTGTTCTGCTGGAGGCGGTTGGTGGCGCAGTGGCTGACGCGGCTGAATTGGCCTGGGAAGATCACATCGGCGGATATGGCGTGGCCAGGACCTGACAGTGATGGACTACCAGGCAGACATTATCATTGTCGGCGGTGGCATCGTCGGCTGTGCAACCGCCTACCATCTGACCCGGTCCGGGGCGGATGTCCTGTTGCTGGAACGGAATGGCATTGGCAGTGGTGCTACCGGGCGTTCGGGAGGCGGGGTTCGGCAATCTGCACGGGTATCTGAAGAGATCCCGCTCGCGATGGATAGTGTTGCGCTGTTCCCGAGCTTGTCGGATGAGCTTGGGGTTGATATCGAGTATGTCCAGGCTGGCAACCTCCGACTGGTAGAAACACTTGACTATCGTCGCCCGACGCAGGTCGATATTGCACGCCAGCAATCACATGGTCTGGATATTTCCTGGCTGGACAGTGCAGATGTACTGGAACTGGTGCCGCCACTGCGCCCGCAGAACATCGTCGGGGCGAGTTATTGTGCCCAAGATGGCCATTGCAATCCGTTCCGACTGGTAACGGGGTTTTTCAATAAGGCGACCCAGGGCGGCGCTCGTGTGCTGCTCAACTGTGAAGTACAAAACATCGTCCAGACCGATAGTGGGCAGGCGATCGTGGAAACGCCCTCTCACACCGTACGTGCACCGATTGTGATCCTTGCTACAGGCTTCGGCTCACAGGCGTTGTGTTACAGGATCGGGTATGACCTGCCGCTCGCAAACGTCCGCTACGAGTCGATGATTACCGAGCCCCTATCTCCTCTCTTCCAGCAGATGTTCGGAGTTGCGAGCAGTGATCTGTTTTTCCGGCAGACATGCAACGGTGGCGTGCACTTTGGAGGTGGAATTCTCGAGGAGGCAGGCCAGGAAGACACTCGTACCACCGACAGTAACCTGCACTTGGCTGTAGCACATATCTCAAGACTGGTGACAGATCTTGAGAAAGCCAGGTTGCTTCGCACCTGGGGCGGTCTGGATCCAAGCACTCCCGACGGCATGCCCATCATTGATTTTCTGAACGAAAACGTACTGCTTGCCTCCGGGTTTTGCGGGCACGGCCTGGCAACCGGGCCAATTGTCGGCCGCTACCTGGCACAGTGGGTGCTGGAAGAAGCACGGCCCGATGCACTGGGCGCCTTTAATCGCGACCGTTTCGACGGGTGGTTGCAGACAAAGTGGACACCGTCGGGGTCCTTTGCGGCGGTCCTGGCGACCGAAGACACCCAAATCGCTGGTAGTGGTACGGTCGGCGAAGGGATCGCGTTTATGACACCGCCGAAAATTGAGGACTCTGATGAACTGGGTGGACAAAAGAAACTGGCGATCAATCCCCAGATGTGTACCGGTTGCCGCATGTGCGAGGTGGCCTGTTCAATCGAGAATGAGCAAGCGGTGTCCCAGACCCAATTGCGTATACAGGTTGTTTATCCCAGTGATGATTTCTTTCTGCCAATCGTGTGTATCCACTGTGAAGAAATGCACTGCTTGAAGGCCTGTAAGCATGACGCGATGGAGGTGAATGAGCACGGTGCTGTCGCTGTCATAAAGAAGAACTGCACCTGTTGCATGGATTGTATTTTTGCCTGTCCAACTGGAGGTGTCACACACTCCCCGGCAAAGGCCGCTGTGGTGAAGTGCAACCTGTGTGGCGGGGATCCCGCCTGTGTTCGTTATTGCCCCACCCAGGCTATTACCTTTCGCCACATCGGTGCACCTGCTTATGAAAACTTGGTGTCCCTGATGACAGATCATCTGTCGGTACGAGAGGTAAGGTAGCAGAGACGGCCATGTATAACGGTTATAGCGGAAACATTCTGCGAGTCGACCTCAGCACTGGTGCCGTGACCAGGGAGCCGCTGGATATTCAGATGGCGGAAGATTTCGTCGGAGGCCGCGGGCTGGCTTCGCGCCTGCTGTGCACAGAGATCGATCCAGCAGTAGATCCGCTTGGCCCGGAAAACCCCCTTATCTTCGGCACTGGCCCGCTTACAGGCAGCGGTGCGCCAGCGACATCCCGTTACGTGGTTGTTTGCAAAGCACCACTTACCGGAACTATCGCCTGCTCCAACTCGGGAGGTTTTTTCGGGCCGGAACTGAAGTTCGCGGGATACGATTTCCTGATTATTCAGGGTGAGTCTGCCGAACCGGTCTACTTGTGGATCAGCGACCGGACGGTGGAGATTCGCTCGGCAGAAGCGCTCTGGGGCGAGTTCCCAGCCGCTACCGAAGCGGCTCTGCGCAGACTCACCCGCGCAACCGCCAAGGTTGCCTGTATCGGCCCAGGTGGCGAAAGGTTGTCGCTGCTGGCCGGTGTAGTCAATGATGGATACCGCCTTGCAGCACGCAGCGGTGTTGGCGCATTGATGGGCAAGAAAAAACTCAAAGCCATTGCGGTCCACGGCAGCGGCAGTGTGCGCTTGCACGATTCGGAACAGTTCTGGTCAGCTACCATGGACATGCACGAAAAAATTGCGGCGGACCCGGTTTCTTTTGGCAGTTTCCGTGCCTACGGCACTGCCAGCCTGGTGAACCTAATCAACGAGATGGGTGCATACCCTACCCGAAATTTTCAATACGACACCTTTGAAGGCGCCGCCAACACCAGTGGAGAAGCGGTAGTAGAAGACATTCTGCAGCGAAACCGCGCCTGTTTTGCCTGCCCGATTGCATGTACTCGTGTCAGTGAAGTGAAGGACGGTCCTTACAAGGGTCGCGGCGAGGGGCCGGAATATGAGTCAATCTGGGCACTTGGTGCACTTTGCGGCGTCTCTGATCTGGCGGCCGTAGCCAAAGCCAACTTTATCTGTGGGGACTACGGCATCGACACGATTTCTACCGGCGCAACGATCGCCTGTGCGATGGAGTTGTTTGAGAAAGGTGCACTGTCGGAAAAAGAAATCGGTTTTTCGATGAGATTCGGCGATGCGGCCGCCATGGTCCGGGCGGTTGAAATGACGGGGAAACGGGAAGGCTTTGGTGAGGCCCTGGCGGACGGCAGTTACAGGCTGGCTGCGCGCTACGGGCACCCTGAATTTTTCATGGGTGTGAAAAAACTGGAGATGTCAGCCTACAGTCCGCGCGTCTTTCAGGGTATGGCCCTGCAATATGCAACCTCAAACCGCGGTGCCTGTCACGTGCGGGGTAACACCGTCGCTGCGGAACTGTACGGTATCCCCCGCTACATGGCGCCTGAGTTACTGGAGCAGAAGGAAGAAATGGTACGGCGTCCTTTTCAGAATTCGACCGCTTTTGTTGATTCCACCGGCATTTGCCTATTCACCAAGTTTGCAATCACACACCGCGAAATCTGTGCACTGTTGACACCAGCCACTGGACTCGATTTCAGCTTTGACCGCTCTATCGAACAGGGCGACCGGATCTGGAACATAGAAAGGATGTTTAACCTGCGCGCAGGCTTTACCAGCGACGACGATAAGCTTCCTCAACGTGTGACTGAGCCTTCACCTGATGGGCCCCGGGCCGGCAGCCGGGCTGTGCTGCATGAGCATTTACAAACCTATTACCAGTTGCGAGGCTGGGACAGTTCAGGTCGCCCAACGCGCGCCAAACTGGACGAACTGGGTCTAGAAGACTGGTGGGGTGTGTGCAGCGACGCGTGACGATCGCGCGCAAAAAAATATGATCGAGGTCACCGTCAGGCTCAATGCCGGCCTGCGCCGCTATCGCCCTGCACTGGGAATCGGAGAGGCGCTGCCGCTGCACGTGCCCGAAGGAACGAATCTCAAGGAGCTTTTGAGCCGGATACTGCAGATCTCTCCCGAGGAAGTCGCGTTTCTGCTGGTGAACGGCATCAAGTGCAGTCTGGACGAACCACTGGCCGCTGGTGATCGTGTTGCTTTGTGGCCGCCTGTGGCCGGAGGTTAACGACTACCGCTCGAGGAAACGCCTGTGATCAGGCCTCAGGGTTCAGCCTAACAGGAAAAACAAAAAGCCATCTAGTCAGGTTGCTCAGGACTGGCTGGTCTGTACAACACTTGCTGGTTGAATTTAGGGTAATAGTCATTTATCTGATCGGCAACGCTCGTTCGAATAAGATCCAGAACTGCTGCTGTAGGCACCTTGGATTCGCTAAGACTCGCCGATACTTCGAAGTTGAATCCCGTGTGGTCCCGAATTTCCTCCAACGTATGTCCCGGATGAATCGTTTCGAGACGAAAACAACGCTGGGCCTTTCGAAAAGAAAACGAACATAGATTTGTTACCAGTGCATATGGCCCTCCGGGCCGATAAGTGCCAGGGCGGCTGGTTCCGGGGGCACTGACGAAATCTACCTTCGGGACAAATATCTGCCGAGTATGTTTTTTCCGAAACAAGATCACTTTCGGAACAAGAAAGTAAAGAAAGGCCGAGCCAAAAGAACCTCGCCACCTGACATCAAGTTGCGGATACTCGCCGGCGCCCACCAAGTTAACATTTCCATGGCCGTCGATCTGCCCGCCACTCAAGAAAAATGCGTCGATGCGTCCTTGTGCTGCACAGTCGAACATTTCTACACCACTGTCAGCCCACGCCTGGCGGCTACTGTTGCCGATAATCGAGACCCGAAGCGGGCTCGTGGAAAGAAGCTGAGAGAGCACTGCAGCTGCAGCAGGAATTGGTGAAGATACACCAACAGCGACATGCTTCACTCCGCGAAGAAGCTCGGCGATAACCGTAATCAGAAGCTCCTCTACCTTGTATCCTGGATCACGAACTAAGGCGGGTACCATCAAAGATGTACTCATTGAGATAGCTCTCCACCCCTGCTTCGCTGGCAGTTGATCGAACATACTCCTGAATATGATTCGAGTCTTCCAGGTAATAGTCATTAAAGCCGAACGGCCAAGCCCCATTTGGTGATTTGGCGATAGCCGTTATGTACAACGCAGAAATAGTCGCAGGGCCACGTAGTGGATCATCAAGGAGGTTATCCTCACAACATTCCTCAACAGTTACCAGGCATTGTTTTGACGCATGCGCCATGATCATCAAGGATCGGTGTCGGCCTATCCAGACGTTGCCCTGTCTATCAGCCAATGGGGCGTGAATCAGGCAGAAATCAGGATTAATCGCTTTGACCAGGGCAATCGGATCATCATCGGCAAACGGATTCTGAACAACAGCTATGTCATCGTGATGCCTTAAAATATCGGTTTCAAGCAATCCACGGATTGGCAAGAACGGAACCCCTTTTTCCGCTGCTTGAAGCCCACCATAAATTGCAGGACAGGTCGAATCCCGGATCTGTAATGTGCCTTCATGAAATGCTCGCTCAAAAGACAATGCCCGGCCGTATTCGTCCAAAGACACGCCCGCACATTCGATAGTTCGAACGCAGCCTGATGCGATCAGAAGATCGGCCTGCATTCCACTGGTTGGGACACAGATCAGATGCAGATCTTTGATCTGTCGCTGGATCAGTGCCCGTGTAATGGCCATCGCAGGGCCGGCATCGGTTTTACTTACAGCCATCGACGCGCCGTGCTTGACGATGTTGGCAAGGTCAGCTGCGTGGGAAAGCCAGATATTGTCGTTCAATGTCCTATTTCCTTTATCAGGCCTTCGCCTTATCGCTTCACGTTCTATAGAAATAATATAGCAAGTAATCTCGAACGTTTTTCCTGCCTGATCTAGACAGCCACTCGCCAGAGTGGCTCTTGGTTGACTCGGTGACAGTTAACGGTCGTTTTTAGTCGAGCAAGTTTTTCAGTCCTAGAAGCGGGCGAGGGTCGACGATGTTCTGACCTAGCCGTGCTCCCTTGGCACCAAAACCAAAAGCCAGCGACATGAACTGGGTCGCTTGGAGTATCGGAATCGGGGTCTCAAGTTCCATCTCTGGTTGACGGGCGTCCAAGTTGAGATGGCACATGGGGCACATGGTGGCCACAGCCTCAGCGCCGCACTCCTGGGCATCGACTACCACCTTACGTGACATCTTCAGCGACAGCGGTGTCTGGGTAACGCTCAGTGAGGCACCGCAACAATCGGTCTTGTAGGACCAACCGACAGTTTCGGCACCGAGGGCCTGTAACAGATTGTCCATCTTCATGGGGTATTCCGGGTTGTCGGCACCAGTCACCTGGCTTGGACGGGTAATTAAGCAACCGTAGTAGCAGGCAACACGTAGGCCGGCAAGCGGTCGGCGCACCCGCTGGGCGATTGTCGCCAGCCCGGCCCGGTCCAACAGCGTATCAAGCAGATGCTGCACTTTGACACTGCCCTGGTAGGCATGCCCAGTCACCACCTTTACCCTATCCAAAGCACTCGCGTCATCGACAGCTGAGTGTTCAGCCACCTTGAGCCGAGCGAAACAATTGCTGCACGGTGAGGTAACCGTGTCGATGCCCATTCGCTCGATGGTCGCCATGGTGCGCATCGGCATCTCGTGGGCCATCGTCCGGTCGCTTGCATGCGCTGCACCAGCACCGCAACAAGTCCAACCAGGTGGCTCAATCAACTCGATCTCAAGGGCTGCAGCGGAAGTGCGTGCCGTAAGGTCGTATTCAACAGCCGAAGAATGGGCAGCGCAGCCTGGGAAGTAAGCGACCTTGTCGCGTGGTCGCTCAACCACTTGGACAGTTTTCGGCGTATGAGCGAAGCGTGGCAGCAGCTTTAGTTTGCCGCGTTTTATCATGCGCCAACCCAAGGCCATGTCGCGTAGGGGCTGACCGCGCAGCAGATTGTAGGCGAGAAGAAAAAGGAGTTCGGGTAGGCGGCCAAATCGATGCACGAAGCGCAGGAACAGCAAATTGAAGCGATCGATCTCAGGGATGGCCGCTGTAACCCCCCGCGCATGCGCCTCCATACGCAAAGCGTCCATCACACCGGTGACGTCGATGCCTTGCGGGCAGCGTGTGGCACAGGTGTAGCAGCTCGAGCACAACCAGATCGCGCGACTTTTCAGAACCTCAGCATCACCCAGCTGTAACGAACGCATGATCTGATTCGGCATCAGGTCGAATTCGTCCGCCAATGGACACCCAGCGGAGCACTTGAGGCATTGAAAACAGCGGAAGATATTCTCGCCAATGTGATCGAGAACGCGGTTGGACAGCGGTTCAGCAGTGGGCTCGACTACGGCGTCCATGCCTGTTATGCACTCTCCACGCACGGGCGCGGCACCAGACCCGCACCCTCGACCAGCGGCCTGATGGCAGCTTCCCATTCGATAGCCGTGATGTGCACACCGGCCACGCCCTCGATCTCGCGAATCTCCTGGATCTGCTCGATACAGAGCTTGAGGCCCTCAGCGCGCCAAGCCTCGCCCCGGGCCTTCTTGTCATTCTGGTCGATACCGGCTACAGCGCCGGTCATGCGGTCGATACACTCGTCAGGCACCAGCATCCCCGGCACCCGGTCACGCATGTACCTGGCCATAGCCGTGGATTTCAAAGGCCCAACGCCGGCCAGGATAGCTGTACGCTCGTGTATCCCAAGGTCGACGACCTTTTTCATATATTCCCGAAATTGTGGGATGTCGTAGACCAGTTGAGTCTGGATGAAATCAGCCCCGGCAGCAGCCTTCTTGGCCAGCCGGAACGGCCGCCACTCGAGCGGGTCGGCAAAAGGATTGGCGGCGGCCCCAATAAAATAGCCCGGGCCGCCACCTTTGATCTCCTCCTCACACTGGAAATGGCCCTCACGCAGACCCTTGACCATCTGTACCAGCTGCAAAGAATCGATGTCGTGGACGTTTTTGGCACCGGGGTGATTGCCGAACGACTGGTGATCACCGGAAAGACAGAGGACGTTATTGATGCCATGGGCGGCGGCACCCAGCAGGTCACTTTGCATGGCCAATCGGTTGCGGTCACGGCAGGTCATCTGGATGACCGGTTCCAGGCCTTCCTGTTTGACGATGATCGCAGCGGCAATCGAACTCATGCGCACGATGGCGGTCTGATTGTCGGTGATATTGGCGCCGTCGACACAGTCCTTGAGTAGCTTGGCCTTTTCCCGGATAACTTCGGCGTTCCAGTTTTTGGGCGGGCCTATCTCGCCGGTCACCGCAAAGTACCCAGCAGCCAGAATGCGTTCCAAGTCGGAGCTCGATTTGTAGCTCGGCCCGGAAACTTTTACATCGGCTGCGTTGCTCATGCCGTGTCCTCTGAATAGTCCACATCATCGGGCGGCAGTCTGAGGTCTTCGCGCACAATGCGACGCGGGCCGCCGTCACGACTGGTCGACCAGTCCTTAGCTGGTTGTATCTCCATCAGTTCGTCGGTCAGACCCAGTGCCCCAAGGCGTTCCCAGACCATTTGCCAGGCGCAGGGTGTGGCCTCGTCAACTTCGCAGTGCCCAGCCTCGGAGCCGCCGCAAGGGCCGTTGAAAAGCTGCTTGGCACAGCGGGTCACCGGGCACACGCCGCCGGTGACATGCAGCACGCAGTTACCGCAGCCCTGGCAGCGTTCCTCCCAGACACCCTGCTCGGTTGGCGCCCCCATGAAAGTAGTATTGAGGGCAGGGTAGACACACTTGTGCGGCAGGTATTGGGCGATGGACTGCACGCCGACGCCACAGCCGAGCGAAAGCACGGCATCGTAGTCGTCAAATTTCTTCGTCAGTGGCTCCAGATATTCAACCTCACACTGGCGCTGTACCATGGCTTCATCAACTTCCAGGGTCTCGCGACTCAGCTTGGTGGCCATGCGTAACGAGGCTGCCAGAATGCCAACCTCCTTGGCACCACCGGCAGAACAGACGGTGACACAGGTGCCGCAACCTACCGCCAGCACCTTTTTGTGCCTGGCCAGCATCTTGCGAATCTGTTCCAGTGGCTTGGGTTCTGCCACAATCATGGCGTTGTCCCCGGGGATTGCGTTGCTGGTGACTGTGCGGATACTGCCAAGAGATTAGGCCCAAGCTGCCGAATCCGTTCCGTAAACTCGGTAGCCAGTTCAGCGAAGCGAGCACCCATAGCGGCCGAGATGTTGATCATGCGAGCACGGTCGGTTTCGAAACCTATCCGGTCGAGCAGTTGGTGCAGGTGATCGATACGCTGGCGGGCGTGCAAGTTACCCTTGAGGTAGTGGCAGCGTCCGGGCAGGCATCCCGCTACTAGTACCCCGTCAGCGCCCTCTTCGAAGCTCTTGAGCAAGTGTAGTACGTCGACCCGGCCAGTACACGGAAGCTGCACGATGTGCAGTGATTCGGGGTAGTTGAGGCGACTGCCCCCGGCCAGGTCAGCCGCAGCATAAGCACAATGCCGGCAGCAAAAAGCGATGATTCTTGGCTCGAAACCAGTCACGACACCAACTCCGATTGGGGCTCCTGCTGGGCTGGTGTGAACATGGCACCGACCTTGGCCATGACCTGGCAGTTGGTGAAATGCTTGAGATCGATGGCACCAGCCGGGCAGGCCGCAACGCAGAGCCCACAGCCCTGGCACAGCGCCGACTCAATGGTTGCAGCACCGGTTATGCCGCCAACACCCGATAGATTCTCAGCGATATGCGCAGCACCGAAGGGACAAGTGCGGACACAGGTTAAACAGGCCACGCAGATGCTCTGATCGACAGTTGCGACAGCTCCGCCAACGGTAATGCTGTCGCGTACCAGAAGGGTGGCTGCGCGAGAGGCCGCCGCCCGGGCGTGGACTATGGATTCTTCTAACAATTTCGGATAATGCGCCATGCCGGCCATGAAGATACCCTCGGACAGAAAGTCCATAGGTCTGATCTTGGCGTGTGCTTCCATGAAAAAACCATCCATGTCAAAGGGCACCTTGAGGCACGCGGCAACCCGCTGGGCGGATGCTGGCGGTACCACCGGAGTCGACAGTACTAAGATATCGGCGGCAAAATCGAGATCCTGCGCAAGGGTCGGTTCGTAAACTCGGATCGCGAGCTGTTCACCGGTTTCAACTACCGGTAGATGGTCATCGTCATAACGTAGAAAAAGAATTCCGGCTTCGCGGGCCTGGGTGTAGAGCCGCTCCTTAAAGCCATAGGTGCGGATGTCCTTGTAAAGGACAGTAATACGGGCTTCGGGCTTGAACCGCTTTAGAACAAGGGCATTCTTAAGCGCTGTGGTGCAGCATATGCGGCCGCAGTACTGCTCGGCCGGACCAACGCACTGAATCATCACCACCGAGTCTGGCAAGGCGTCGCCGCTCGCCAGCCTGGCTTCGAATTCCTGTTGCGTGACGATGTCAGGCCGGCTGCCGTAGCCATACTCTTCACCGCGGTACTCGACACCGCCAGTAGCCACCAACACTACGCCATGCTGAATCTCGTGGTTGGTACCGTGTTGATCA
>Ga0066839_10000531_pt1 | contig 16625 bp, 12 predicted proteins | sample ETNtaG_10_FD_66733 | JGI IMG/M metagenome (GOLD analysis project Ga0066839, IMG submission 66733) | Marine microbial and viral communities from oxygen minimum zone, Eastern Pacific Ocean - ETNP201302SV82 | ecosystem: Environmental > Aquatic > Marine > Oceanic | place: Pacific Ocean: Eastern...
CGCCGAGGCCGCTGGCTGACCCTTTGGAGGGGTGAACCCGTGACCCCCTGAGGGGAAACGGGTGAGTGAGGAGGCCGGAACCCACGGGTTCCGGCCTCCCACCGTTTTCACGACACGCGTTATCCCATCCATCCGCAGTCGAGGGCACGTCAGGACGACACGCCAGGGTTCTGTCGCGCTTCCCGAGGTCCAGAAGAGATTTAGAGAAGACAAGCTCCGCGAGACGGGAAGACCCACGGACGTGTCGGACGTCACCCTGCTACCCTTCGGCGGTCGACGGGGGTGCGGCGGCTATGCCGACTGGCCTCCCACGGGGGACCCAGAGTGAGGAGGGGGGTTGCATGTCGGACGCTGAACCGATGATCGTGCTTGAGAACGTCTACAAGATCTTCGGTCCGAACCCGCGTGGACGGGCCTTCGACCTCTGCTCGTCAGGCGTGAGCAAAGACGAGATTCAACGGCAGACCGGTCACGTTGTCGGCATGCGCGACATCTCGTTCGAAGTGCAGCGGGGCGAGATCTTCGTGGTCATGGGACTGTCGGGATCAGGCAAGTCGACGGCCATCCGGACGGTGAACAAGTTGCATGCCGTGACCCATGGCCGTGTCCTGGTCGGGGGAATCGATGTCCAGCAACTTCGAGGGGCCGCCCTGCAGTCCTTCCGTCGGGAGAAAACGGCCATGGTGTTCCAGCACTTCGCCCTCTTCCCCCATCGCAACGTGATCGACAACACCGCATACGGCCTGAAGGTTCAGGGCGTTGAAAAGAAGGAACGCCATGAAGCGGCCATCGAAGCACTGGCCATGGTCGGGCTCGAGGCCTACGCCTTCAACGCCACCCGCCAACTGTCCGGAGGCATGCAGCAGCGTGTCGGCCTTGCAAGGGCGCTGTGCTCGAACCCAGAAATCCTGCTCATGGACGAAGCGTTCAGCGCACTGGATCCGCTGATCCGGCGCCAGATGCAGGACGAGCTCATTGCCATCCAGGGCAAACTCCACAAGACGATCCTGTTCATCACCCACGACCTGAACGAGGCGTTGCGGATGGGAGACCGGATCTGCATCCTTCGTGACGGCAAGGTGATTCAGATCGGCACACCGGAAGAGATCCTCACCGAACCGGCCGACGGCTACGTCGCCGAGTTCGTCCAGGACGTAGACCAGGGTCGGGTCATCGACGTGGGCAAGGTCATGCATGCCCCGGTGATCCTCGACGAGTCATGGACCCTCACGGAGAGCATCGACGCCATGGGCGACCGGCGGGGCGCCTTCGTGGTCGATGCCGACGGCCGGCCCACCGGCCTGCTGGCCACGACCCACGCCGCCACGGCCATCGCCCACGGGACAACCGACCTGGGCTCGGTGCTGCGGTCGGACTTTGACACCACCACCACCGAAGCTCGGTTCAACGAGAACTATGTAGCGGCCGGACGAGGCCTCCCGATCGCGGTCATCGACGAGACCGGGCGTCTGATCGGCGAGCTCGAACCGCGGGAGATCATGGAAGAGATGGGACGCGTTGAACGGCTGGTAGACGGGTTCGAACGTGAGGTCTTCCTGTGAGCTGGACCACCTGGGCATTAGGGGCTGAGACCGGCGACTGGACCGGACGAAGCGAAGGCGTGGGCCTCTCCGAGACCAAGGTCCTCGACCAGTTCCAGCTGCCGATCGGGCACTGGTTCGAACAGATGGTCGACTGGATTGACGTCAATGCGCAGTGGTTCCTCGACGCCATCCACTGGCCGTTCGAATTCCTGCTCGAGAACTTCGTCAACGACTTCCTGCTGGTCCTTCCGTGGTACCAGGTGGTGCTCTTCACGGCGATCCTCGGCTCACTGTTGCGGACGCCGAAGATAGGCATCATGGCCGGGCTCGGCCTGACGATGTGCGGCCTGCTCGGATCGATGTACTGGGTAGAGACCATGCGGACCATTGGGATGGTTCTCGTGGCCGTCGGGCTTATCACGATTATCGCCCTCCCACTCGGGATCTTCTGCGCCAGGGTGGACTCGGCGTGGAACGTCACCAGGCCGATCCTGGACGCCATGCAGACCGTCCACACTTTCGTCTACATGGTGCCGTTCGTGTTCTTCTTCAGCATCGGAGTCATCCCGGCGACCATGGTGACCATGATCTACGCGCTCCCACCGCTGGTGCGCATGACCAACCTGGGCATCAGACACGTTCCCGAAGACGTCGTGGAGGCCAGTCGGGCCTACGGCGCCACCGAGTTTCGTGTCCTGGTCGACGTCCAGTTGCCACTGGCCAAGCCGTCGATCATGGCGGGCCTCAACCAGACCCTCATGCTGTCCATCGCCATGGTCGGCATCGCCGCAATCATGGGCGCCGGGGGCCTCGGGCTCCTGGTCTTCCGGGCCGTCCAGAACCTCGACATCGGCCTGGGCATTTCGTCGGGCCTTGCACTGTGGACGGTGGCTGTCGTGTTGGACCGTCTCTCACAGCCCGAGGAGGAGGGTGGACAGAATCTGCTCTCCCGGATCCGGGAGGCTATGAGCCAGCGCCGTGACCCCGAAGAACTCATCAGGAAAGTGGAGGCAGCCGAGACCGAAGACCAGAAGGCATCGAAGGTCGTTCACATCGAACATGACGTTGTGGCCTCGGGACGTGAACGCCTCGGCATGGCCGTCGTCGGCATCGCTGGAGTCGTTGCAGTCCTCTCTACCAAGATGACATGGGGCAGCGATGCAGGCCTCCTCAGCAGCCATTCCCGTGATGCGGATGTAGATCTCCTCGGCGAGTCGTTTAACGGCTACCAGGCATCCGGTGGCTCGTGGGCTGGCCTCGTTGTTATGGCCCTGGGCTTCTTTTCCGTCTTCGCTGCCGTCTCCTGCATCTTCTGGACGGGCGGGATCGGACGGCTGCGAGGTCCTGCAGGCCTGGTATCCCTGGTGGTCGGCGCATTCACCGCCATCTGCATGTACCCGATCCTTGGCGAGTTCGACGGGTATACGACGCTCAGCAACCTTCAGGGCTATGAGGCCCAGGCGGTCTGGTCAGTAGCCATCGAGACCTTTGGGATTACGGCGATCCTGGGCCTTGCTCTTGGCCTGGCGCGGGTGGTGATTCCGGTGTCCTGGCAGATGGTCGGGGCCTGGGCCGTTGCCGCGGGCCTGCTCGGGCACCTCTTTGAAGGGCCGATCGGTGTGGGCGGAGAGGTCCTCGCCGTGATCGTTCTCGCCCTCGGAGCGATCGTCCTGGCCACCCTGAACAACACGAGCCTGTTCGAGGCGGACCGAAAGACCTGGAACAACCTGGCGGCCGCTGCGGCGGTCGCCGTCGTTGGCATGGCCGTCGCACCGCTGTCGACCGTGCTCGACGTCAAGGACCTGGTGGCCCTCGCCCTGGCCGGGGCCGTCTACCGCGTACTCGACGGAACCGGTTCCGAGCAGCGGATCACCATTCTGGGAGCGCTGGTAAGTGGCCTAGCCCTTCGATGGCTGGTCATCGGGAGCCTCGGCTCCGGCGACTCGGCGGTGTTCCTCGACATCCAGTTGTTGGCCACCCTCACCATCGGCGTGATGACCGTGATCATCATGCGGTCGGGCTCTCGCTGGTTCTCAGCTGACGCCATGATCATCACCTCGAGTTGCATGCTGGTTGCCGCCCTCACCTACCAGGTGGTGTCCCCCTTCGACTCCGTCGAGACCTACAACCACGGACCGGGCGTGATGCTGGCCATCGTGGCCAGCGCCGTGATGCTGGCTGGAGCAGTACTGGCCCTGCAGACGGCGCCATATTCGGCTTTCCGACCCCTGGACCGAATCATCGGCTGGGGTCACATGGCCGTGGGCATCCTCGCCGTTGTCCTGGTCCTGGTCGGTTCGATTTCCGGTTGGACTTTCGACGAACGTTCAGCCACGGACCTTCCCGAAGACGTCAAGGCGGAACTGATTCGACTTCGGGACGAGACGAACGAGTTTCCGGCCATGGCGGCATCCAACGCTGCCATCGCCGTCTCGCTCCGCAACAAGTACCGAATGACTGCCCTGGAGGTCACCGACGGGCTTTCCGAAGACGGTGGTGGGCTCGGTTCTCTGGCTATCGGACTGGCTGTCATCGGCGCGGCGCTCACCGTGCCGGCATCGGGGCTGCTGGGCCTTGACGAGAACCGAAGATGGCGCTGGAGTGCCATGGTGGCTGGAGTGGGCGGAGGTCTCGCGCTCATCGGAATCGTTTGGATCGCCAGTTTGGCCCGGGTATCAGACCTAAAGGTCGTCACCGGCGCCGGCGCCTTCCTGACGATGTTCGCCGGAGCGATCCTTGCCACGACGTCCAAGAAGATCCTCACCGAGTTCCGTCGGAACAAGACCTACGACGAGCTCGAGCCGGCCATCGCCGACTGATCGGACGGGAGCGCCCCTCCAGGGTGCCGGGTTCCCCCGGGGGACGTATCCTGTCCCTAATACCGGGCCGAGGGATCGGAGCGCTGTGACCGCCACTGCCGAATCGTTGGAGTTGGTCTCGTCTGTCGAGCCGGAGATCTCCCGGCTCATGGGCGAGCACCGGAAGCGGCGCCAGCACTGGTACGCCCACGAGGTCGTGCCGTGGGAGCAGGGTCGCAGTTTCCGGGACGAGCCGTGGGACGAGTCCCAGGCCACCCTCTCCCCAGAGGTGCGGACGGCGCTCCAGCTGAACCTGCTGACCGAAGACAACCTGCCCTACTACCACGCCAAGATCGCCGGGAGCTTCGCCGAGGATTCGCCGATGGCCGAGTGGTCCCGCCTCTGGACGGCCGAGGAGGGTCAGCACTCCATCGCCATCCGGAACTACCTGCTCGCCAGCCGTAACTGTGATCCGGCGCAACTGGAGGACGAACGGTTGGCCACCGTGACGAAGGGGTGGAGCTACGGAGCGCCGTGTCCGATAGAGATATTCGCCTACACGTCGGCCCAGGAGCTGGCCACCAGGATCAGTCACCGGAACGCCGGGGTGAAGGCCGACTGCCCGGTGGCCCACGAGGTTATGACGCGGGTGGCGGTCGACGAGAACCACCACTTCATGTTCTATCGGGGGGTCACCACGGCAATGCTGCGTGAGGCACCCGGGCTGGTCCTGGAGGCCATCCATGCTGCGCTGGCCGACTTCCGGATGCCGGGCACCGGTATCCCCAACTTCAACCGGCGGGCCGTGGCCATCGCCCGAGCAGGGATCTACAACCTGCGGATCCATGCCGAGCAGGTGCTCCAGCCCCTCCTGCGCCACTGGAAGATCGAGTCGTTGGTTGGGCTGGACGCCCGTGCCTCGGAGCTCCAGGCGAAGATCCTGGCAATCCCCGTAACCCTGATCACCCAGGCCGAGGCCTTCGAGGCCCGTCTGGCCCGAGGTGGGTCGAAGGCGGCAGCCGGCGCCTGAAGGGACCGGCTAGTTGGGGTCACCCCCGCATGGGGGAGCCCGATGTCTCACGCCGGGACTGCTGTGTCAGCCGTCAGCCGATGGCGACCTGGCGGCGTCGCGGATCCGGTCCCTGAGGGCCTGCAGGTTCTCCCGGATGGCCGGGATATGGGGCGCCAGGCCCTGAAGGTCCGAGGCGGCACGTATGGCCGTCCGCGCGCCCATGGCGTCCATGGCCCGGTAGACCCAGCGCTTGTTGAGCTGAAGCAGTTCGTGGGGCACACCGGCGATCCGTTCGGCGATGTCCAGGACGCGTTCCTCCAACTCGTCGGCCGGGAAGGCCCGGTTGGCGTAGCCGATCCGTACCGCCTCGGCGGCGTCCACGGCGTCGCCGGTCAGGACCATCTCCATGGCATTGCGGAGGCCGACCAACCAGGGGTGTACGGCGAAGTCCGGGGTCCCGGCCACTCGCAGGACCGGGTGCGAGATGGTGGCGTCGTCGGCCAGGTAGACGAGGTCGCAGGCGGCGGCCAGCTCGGAGCCCCCGGCCATGGCGTAGCCGTGGACCTGGGCGATGACCGGCTTGGCCAGGTCCCACAGCGACAGCCAGCCGTCCGTGACGTGGCGGGCCCATGAGCCGTCCCCTTCCGGGGTGTACGACGGGCGATCGGCCTTGAGGTCCGAGCCGAGGTCGTAGCCGGACGAGAAGCACGGTCCGGCACCGCGCAACACCGTGAGGTGGACGTCATCGTCGCGGTCGGCATCCCGGAGGGCTTCGAACAGGGCGCCCCGTAGGGCGTTGTCCATGGCGTTGCGCTTCTCGGGACGGTTCAGGGTCAGGCGTCGCACCCCGGGCCTCGGGTCGTCGACGAGCAGGACCTCGGAACCGTGTGGCCGGGCGTCGGGCATCTCCCGATCGTACGACGACCTGACAGGAGTTCCGGGACCGGACCATGCCACGATGCGGACGTGGCTGACACAGCGGAAGTCTCGGATGCGCAGGAGATCCCGGACACGGCAGACGTGTCCCCGGTGATGGACGGGATCGAGAACTTCCGGGGGATCGGTGGTCTGCCCACCACCGACGCGCGGGCCACCGCTACCGGCCTGTTGTGGCGCTCCGGGCACCTGGCGCGAGCGACCGACGCGGACCTGGCTCGACTCCACGCCCTGGGCATGCGGACGGTGGTGGACCTGCGGACCGACCACGACCTGGCGGCCGACGGGCCCGACCGGAGGGCCGATGGTATTGACGAGGTTGCCGTTCCGATCTCCGACGACTCGGGCCTGGGGGCCGAAATACGGGCGCTCATCACGGGCGGCGACCTGGCGTCCATGCGCGAGGCGTGGGGCGACGGCAGGGCATTGGCCATCAGCACGGCCGGGGCCCGCCGCATGGCCACCGATCCCGGACGGGTGGCGGCGTTTCGGCGGGTCGTGGACGTGGTGACCGATCCGGACCGGTGGCCGGTGGTGTGGCACTGCTCGGCAGGCAAGGACCGGGCCGGGTGGACGGCCACCGTGGTGCTTCTGGCCCTGGGCGTGGAGCGCGATGCCATCGTCGTGCACTACCTGGAGAGCAACCGCGGCGCTGCCCGGAGAGCCGCCGCGATGGTCGACCGGGGGTGGATGTCGGAAGAGGCCCTGGAACTGGCCGGGCCGTTCATGGAGGTGGCACCCGGGTACATAGAGGCCCAACTGGCTGCGGTGGATGACCACTGGGGTGGGGCGTCCAGCATGCTCCGTGACGGGTTCGGCTTCACCGACCAGCGCCTGGCCGACCTCAGGGACCGCTTGCTCGACTGAGCCATCGGCGCCGAGTCGCCAGGCCGGCGCCGGGGTCCTGGATACCGCGCCGTCAGGGCAACGGAGCTACCGGGCCCGGGGCAGCCCCAGGTGCCGTTCGGCCACGTTGTTGCGGTTGATCTCGGTGGTGCCACCGTAGATGGTGGTCACGGGTGAATGCTTGGCGTCGTAGTCGATCCAGCCATCGGCCGCCGCCCCGTCCACGCCGAAGCCCAGCAGGCCCTCGGCGCCAGCCATCTCCTGGAACCACCCCACGGCCTGCTGGTAACGCCCGGTTGAGTACAACTTCGCCATGGAGCCCTCCAGACCCGGGAGACCTCCGGTTGCGGCGATCCACGCCGCACGGAGGGTCAGGAGTTGCGAGACCTGGTTGGCTATGGCGGTGCGGGCCAGACGCTCCCGCAGGAGTGGATCGTGGAGCATGGTGGCGCCGTCGGGCGACGGGGTGCCGGCGGCCCAGTCCCTCACATGGCGCAACAGGGGTACCGCCGGATTGGTTCCACCCATGACCCCGCGTTCGAATGCCAGGGCCACGCCCATGACAGCCCAGCCACCGTGCAGGTCGCCGAGGCGCCACTCGTCGCCCACCCGGACGTCGTCGTAGAAGGTGGCGTTGGTGCGTTCGGTGGCCATGGTCGGAACGGGCTGGACCTCGATGCCCGGGGTGTCCATGGGCACGAGGAACATGGTGAGGCCCTTGTGCCTGGGCGCGTCCGGGTCGGTCCGGGTGAGCAGGATGACCCAGTCGGCCTCGTGGGCCATCGTGGTCCACATCTTCTGGCCGGTGATGACCCACTGGTCGCCATCCCGCACGGCCCTGGTCGTGATGGCGGCCAGGTCCGAGCCGTGGTCGGGCTCGCTGTAGCCGAGGCAGCAGTTGAAGCGACCGGTCAGCAGCTTCTCCATGACCTCGGACCTGTGGAAGTCGGTACCGACGGCGTTGATCACGCCTGCCACCAGCATGGAGACGGCCAGACCGTCGTACGGGGCACCGGCTTTCTCCAACTCGTTGAAGAGGATGTAGAGCTCGATGGGGTCCCGGTCGCCGTAGCCGGGGACCGCCCCGGCCAGCAGGCCTGCGTCGGCCAACGCCGCGTTGAAGGCCTTGTCGTTGAAGGTGCCCGAGGTATGCATCGCATCGACCACGTCGGTGGTCAGGTTCTCGGCTATGAACGCCTTCACGTTGGAGCGGAACTCGGCGGCCCGGGGGCTGAGGGTGAAGTCCATCAGGCGGTGGCTCCCGTCACCAGGGCATCGGGACCTTCGTGAGGCTCGCCCTTCCCGTGGGGTTTGGGATTCGCGTCGGATTCGGGATTCGCGTCGGGCCCCGACACCGGGGGGCCGGAAGCCGGCGCCGGGCCGAGGAGCAGGTCGGCCAGGCGACGGCACTCCCGGGCCGGATCGTCCAGGAGCACGGCGAGGGCCCGGGCCCGTCGGAAGTACAGCTGTATGTCGTACTCCTCGCTGAAGCCGTAGCCACCGTGCACGTGGAGGCTGCGGTCGGTGGCCAGGGTCGCCGCCTCGCCCGCCACCACGAGTGCCATGCCGGCCAGCGTGGCGAAGTCGGTGATCTCGTTGTCGCCGGCGTCGGCGATGCCCGGCTGGCCGGCTTCGGCCCTGTCACCGGCCCAGGCCGCCTTGGCAGTCAGGAGCCGTGCGCCGTCCAGCAGCCCGGGGAGGTCGGCCAGCAGGTGCTGGATGGCCTGGAAGCTGCCGACCGCTCGCCCGAACTGCTTCCGTTCCTTCACGTAGTCGACGCCCAGGTCCAGCGCCGTGCGGGTGATGCCGACCAGCGTCGCCGACGTCAGGGTGCGCCACTCGTCGAGGGCCCGGGAGTGGGCTGCCACGGCGTCGGGACCATCGGCCAGCACTGTGGCGCCATCCAGCGGCCGGTGGGCCAGGGGCAGGCAGCCGTGGTTTTCCAAGTGGGTGCCCGGGCCGCCGTCCACGGCCAGCAGGACCTCGCCGTCCAGCGCCACCACCCGTGAGGCCACTGCACCGGTGGGAACGGTACGGACCATGTCGCCCACCGGGGGTCGGATGGCCAGGCCGACGACCATGGCGCCGGTCAGGACATCGTCGTCACAGGCGCCGACGGTGGCCAGCAGGCGGGCGGTGACCATGTGGTCGACAACGGGAAGGGGGGCGATGTGTGCACCTGCCTCCTCGACGACGACGGTCAGGTCCGCCAACGTCGCACCACCGCCGCCCAGCGACTCGGGTACGCCCATACCGGGGGCGCCGGTCTGCTGGAGGCGCTCCCAGGCCACGGGATCGAACCCGACCGGTTCGGCGCCTCGGGCCCGCCCCGGTCCGGCCTCCGACGAGAAGAAGTCGGCGAAGACCTGGCGGATCGTGTTCTGATCCTCCGTCAGATCAAGGTCCATGGGCCGACCCTACCGACGGGTATGGCTGCTCTCCGTGCCAGGGGACTGGCGGGTCGCCGGATGGGTGGCACGTTCCGACGCGGGTTTATGGTCGGTCAACGGGACGACGGAGATTGGAAGAGCATCGTGGGAAGCGTGATCGAGGGGGCCGAGGGGCTGGACGTGGAGCGGGACGGCGACGTGGTCACCGTGACCATGAACCGACCCGAGGTCATGAACGCGATGACAGGCCGGATGTTCCGGGACTTCGGACGGATCTTCCGGGACCTGCACGCGGACGAGTCCGTTCGGGCTGTCGTGCTGACCGGAGCCGGTGGCAACTTCTGCTCGGGGGCCGACGTGGGTGGCCAGTCGGAGCGGGCCAGCGGAGCCGTGACCAGCAACCCCCTTCGTAATCTCCGCCAGATCAAGGCATCGGCCCAGGCTCTCCATGAGTGCCAGCATCCGGTGGTGGCCAAGGTGTTCGGCGTGGCAGCGGGGGCCGGCCTCAACATGGCACTGGGGTGCGACCTCGTCTATGCGGCCGACACGGCCCGGTTCTCGGAAATCTTCGCCCGCCGTGGGCTCACGATCGACTTCGGAGGGTCATGGGTGCTTCCCCGACGGGTTGGCCTGCACCGGGCCAAGGAACTGGCCCTGCTGGCCGAGGTCATCGATGCGGCCGAGGCCGACCGCATCGGTCTGGTCAACCGGATCGTGGCCGAAGCCGACCTGGATGCCCACGTGGCCGACGTGGTGGAACGGATCGCGGCGGGTCCGCCCCTGGCCCTGTCCATGAGCAAGGCGTTGTTGAACAACGGCGCGCAGACGTCGATGTCCCAGGCCCTGGAGGCCGAGGGCCAGGCCCAGGCCACCAACTTCGGGACGCAGGACACTAGGGAGGCCGCGCGGGCCTGGATCGAGAAGCGGCAACCCGAGTTCGAGGGGCGCTAGCCCCTCGAACCGCAAGGTGGCGACAGGTCCTCGCCCACGGGTCGCAGAAGCCGGTTGACTGGCGGTAGCCCGGCCTTCCTCAGGAACCCGGCTGGACCGTCTGGGTCTGGATGGTCAGCGACACCGGCTTGCCGTCGTCACGGGTGACCTCGGTCTGGACGACGATGGTGGTGCGTCCCACGTGAATCGGCGTGGCCACGATCGTGACGGTTCCACAGGTCACCGGACGCAGGAAGTTCGTCTTGGATTCGATGGTGGAGGTGCCCGCGCCCTCCGGGAGGTTCTGTGACGCGCACAGTGCACCGACCGAGTCTGCGATGGCCATGATGTAGCCGCCATGCAGGCCGCCGAACACCGTCGTGCGCTCCTCGGCCCAGTCGGCCGTGGCCTCCACCCGCTGGGGCGTGGCGCTGACGACCGACAACCCGAGTACCTCACAGAACGGCATGATCTTCCGGATCAGGTCGGTGAACTTCTCGTCTGGCGGGCTCACAGCACCTCGAACCGGTCGAGGTCCAGGGTCCACGGGCTCAGGTTCTCGTGGCCGTCCTCGGTGATGAGAACCTGGTTCTCCAATTTCACGCCCTGGCCGCCGGAGCGGGCGCCCACGTAGGCCTCGACGGCCATGACCATGCCGGGCTCCAGCATGCCGTTGTACCCCGAGGCCTCCCACGCACTCGGGAAGGGGATGCTGGGGTACTCGTCGCACTGCCCCACACCGTGGAACAGTACCGAATAGTGTCGGTACTCCTCTTCAGGTGGCGCCCAGGAGCGGTGGACGATGTCGTGGAAGGTGGCACCCGGCTGGAGTAGTTCGATGTTCCGAGTGACCTGTTCGAGGGCCAGGGCATGGGCGTGGCGGGCCTCAGGAGTGGGAGCGGCGTCGCCGCACACCCACGTCCGGGATATGTCCGACATCATTCCGTAGGCGCCCACAAGGTCGGTGTCGAAGGCCACCACGTCGCCGTTCCGGATGACCGAGCTGCTGCACTCCTGGAACCAGGGGTTCGTCCGGTCGCCGGAGGAGAGCAGGCGGCACTCCATCCATTCGCCGTGGCGGGCCAGCATCTCGGCCCACAGCACGCCCCAGAGCTGGTTCTCGCTCATGCCGGGTCTCATTGCCTCGAACATCTTCCGGCAGGCCACCCGGGTGCCCTCCAGCGAGCATCGCATGGCGGCGATCTCGTCAGGTCCCTTGATCTTGCGCGCCTCCTCCATTACCCGGGTGCCCTCGACGAGGGTGATCCCCTGGTCCTGGAGGGCGGTGATGCCCAGGGTGGTGGACGAGTCGACGGCCAGGCGTCGGCCGCCGCCCCCGTGGGTGGACACGAGGTCGGCGATCTCCGAAGCGAATCCCTTGGCCAGGCCGTCGGCCCGGTCGCCGGCCAGGAAGTAGGTGAAGGTGGTGGCCGGTCGCACCTCGTCGACGTACGGGTTGTGGGCCGACAGGAACTCGCAGTTGGGGTAGTCGAAGAGGATCAGGCGACCGTCGGCCCCCACGAAGGCATACCTGGCCTGGTTGTGGAGTAGCCAGACCTGCATGTTCGGGGCGTAGGTGGCGTACATGACGTTCATGGGGTCGAACAGGAGGATCCCGTCCAGGTCGTCTGCCAGCCGGCCGGCGATGCGGTCCAGCCGGTAGCGCATCAGGGCCGTCTCGTCGGGCAGGGTCAGTCCGGCTGCCGCCCACTCGGTCAGTGCCGGCTCGCCGGGGCCCATGGCCATGCGGTGCCCGACGGTCGCTGCCCGTCGCACCATCGCATCGTCCGGGTCGTCACGGACCACAGGGTGGCCGCTCATGTCGCCGGGACACCGGTGTCCCGTGAGCCTGCAAGGAATCCCGTCATCGTGTCCGGTACCTCGTGTTCAGTTCGGTCATGGCGTCTGGTGGCTGGTGCCTTGCATCCGGTTCTGGAATCGGTCCTCAGGATCGCATGCGCGACCCGGACGGGTCGAACAGTGGCTCGTCCAGTCGGGTGGCGGCACGTCGGACGCCCAGCACCTCGACCTCGAAGCCCGCCGACGGCGTGTCGGCTCCGGCGAGGTCGACTGGCAGGTACCCCAGGGCGCACGATGCCTCCGACCAGTGGGCGTAGCCACCCGAGGTGGCCCACCCCACGACCTCACCGTCGTGCCAGATGGGCTCGTCGCCCAGCACGTCGGCGCCATCGACGTCGACGGTGAACAGGCACAGGCGCCGTTCGGGGCCCACGGTGAGCGAGGCGACTGCGGCGTCCCGTCCGACGAAGTCGCCCTTGTCCAACTTCACGAACCGGTCCATGCCAGCCTCCCACGGCGTGTAGATGGGTCGGTACTCTGACGCCCAGGCCCCGAAGCCCTTGTCGAAGCGCATCGAATCCAGGGCCCGGAGGCCAAACAGGCGGATGCCGTGCGGCTTCCCGGCTTCGAGGATCAGGTTGAACAGGCGCCTCTGGAGCGATGCCGGGACCCAGAACTCGTAACCCAGGTCGCCGGTGAAGCTGATCCGTGCCACGAGGGTCGGGACCATGCCGAGGTCCATCCTCCGAACGTCGAGGAACCGGAAGGCATCGTTGGAGACGTCCTGGTCGGTCAGCGACGCCAGCAGGTCGCGGGCTGCCGGGCCGGCGATCGAGAGGCCCGCCATCTCATGGGAGAGCGGCCGGTAGGCGACCCCTTCCCCGGCGGTCTGAAGGTGTGACCGGAACCAGCGCTCGTGGTGGCCCTCGGCAGCCCCGGTTCCGAACACGATGAACTGCTCGGGCCCTTCGGACGACTCGGACGGGTCGGCCGCCGTGGTCATGGTCGCCACGGTGAAGTCGCCGACCAGCATTCCGTGCTCGTTGAGCATGGGGGTCAGGGCCATGCGGCCGGCCTCCGGGATGCGGTTGGCCATGATCCGGTCCAGGAAGGACCGTGCGCCGGGACCGGTGAACCGGTGCTTGGCGAAGCCGGTCGTCTCGATGAGGCCCACGCCGGTGCGTACCGCCTGGACCTCGGTGGCCACCACGTCGAATGCGTTGGACCGGTGGAACGTTACGTCCTCGACCGGATCGACGCCTTTCCGCTGGAACCACAGGGCGTACTCCAGGCCGTAGGCCGAGCCCCACACGGCGTTGGCCTCGGTGAGCTGGTCGTGGATGGGCGAGGTGTAAAGGGGTCGACCGGCCGGTAGCTCCTCGTTGGGAAACGGGATGGAGAACCGGCGGCTGTAGTTCTCCATGACCTTCGTCCTGGTGTACGACGGCGTGGTCCAGTCGCCGAAGCGGGCCACATCCATGCCCCACACGTCGAAGCCCGGGTCACCGGCCGTCATCCAGTTGGCCATGGCCAGGCCGACCCCACCGCCCTGGCTGAGGCCGGCCATGACCCCGCACGCCACCCAGTGCCCCCGTTGGCCTCGGACGGGGCCGATCAGCGGGTTGCCGTCGGGGGCAAAGGTGAACGGGCCGTTGACGACGTTCCTGATGCCGGCGTCGGCGAAGATCTCGAAGTGCTCGAAGCCGACCGACAGTGACGGGGCGATGCGCTCCAGGTCCGGTGTGAGGAGCTGCGCGCCGAAGTCCCACGGTGTCTCGGTGGTCGACCACGGCACGCAGGCCTGCTCGTAGGTGCCGAGCAGCAGGCCGCCACCCTCCGCCCGGGTGTAGATCTCGCCGCCGAAGTCGATGGCTCCGATGCCATGGCCTCCTGTGGCCTCCAGCCACGGGCGGATCTCCGGGAGCTCCTCGGTGACCAGGTACTGGTGTTCCATGGCCAGGACGGGCAGCTCCAGCCCGCACATGCGGCCCACCTCGCGGGCCCATAGGCCGCCGCAGTTCACGAAGTGCTCGCAGGTGATGGTCCCCCGTTCGGTCACGACGTCCCAGGTGCCGTCCGGGTTGGCCACGATGTCGTATGCCCATGTGTTCCGGTACACCTCGGCACCGGCCATGCGGGCCGCGGTGGCATAGGCGTTGGTGACGCCTGACGGGTCCACGTGGCCGCCCACCGGGTCCCACAGGGCACCGACGAAGTGCTCCTCTACGAGGAAGGGGATCTTCTCCTTTGCCTCGGTAACCGAGATGAGCTCGGTCTGCATGTCCAGGTAGCGACCGCGGGCGTGGACCATGCGTAGCCAGTCCATGCGGTCCTCGCTGTCGGCCAGCATCACCTCGCCGGTGAGGTGCACGCCACAACTCACGCCCGAGGTCCGCTCCAGCTCTTCGTAAAGCTGCACGGTGTAGCGCTGCAGGGCGGCCACGTTGGGGTCGCCGTTGATGGTGTGCATGCCGCCCGCCGCATGCCACGTGGAGCCGGCGGTGAGTTCCCGGCGCTCGAGGAGGACCACGTCGGTCCAGCCGGCCTGGGTGAGGTGGTAGAGCACGCTTGCACCGATGACGCCGCCGCCTATCACCACGGCCTGTGCGCTGGTCTTCATGCTGCTGGTGCTACTCCTGAGGTGTTCATACCGCCGGTGTTCCTTGGGCGGTCGGGCGGTCGGGCGGTTGGGCGTGGTCAAAAGTCCGTCTCGACGCCGCCCTCGGCGACGCGGCGTTCCACGAAGGCGTCCAACTCGGCCCGGATGGCGGCGTCCATTGGCGGGTCTACATGGGCGTCGATGACCTGCCGGGCCAGCTTCTCGGCCCGCTGGTGGGCCTCGACCCGGCCACCCTCGTCCCACGTCTCGTAGTTGGCCCACGACGAGACCATGGGCTGAAAGTGTTCGGTGGCGTAGCGGTCCTGGGTGTGCTGGGTCCCGAAGAAGTGCCCGGCCGGTCCGACCTCGGCGATGGCCTCGACGGCCAGGGAGGCGTCGTCGATGGCCACCGGTTCGAGCATCGAGCTCACCATGTTCAGGATGTCGGCGTCGATGACCATCTTTTCGTAGGAGGTCAGGAGGCCTCCTTCCAGCCAGCCGGCGCCGTGGAGCAGCAGGTTCACCCCTCCCATGATCGCGCCCCATATGGCGATGACGCTCTCGTAGGCCGACTGGGCGTCCACGCTGTTCGATGCGTTCACGTTCGAGGACCGGTAGGGGAGACGGTAGCGGCGTGCCAGTTGGCCACCGATCAGGCAGGCCTTCCAGTACTCGGGGGTGCCGAAGGCCGGTGCGCCGGACCGCATGTCGACGTTGGAGGTGAAGCCGCCGTAGATGACCGGGGCACCGGTCCGGACGACCTGGGTGTAGGCGATGCCGGCTAGGGCCTCGGCGTTCTGCAGCACGAGGGCGCCGGCGACGGTCACGGGGGCCATGGCACCGGCCAGGGTGAACGGGGTAATGACGATGACCTGGTTGCGGGCCGACATCTCCTGGATGCCGTGGAGCATCACCGTGTCGTAGCGCAGCGGGGTACTGGTGTTTATCACCGAGTAGAGCGACGGCTCCTCGCTGATCGTGTCCTGGTCGACGCCTCGGGCGATCCTGGTCATCTCGATGGCGTCGATGTTCCGCTGGCGGCTGAGGCTGTAGACGAACGGCACCTTGTCGGACAGCGTGAGCATGTCGTGGGTGGCGTGCAGGTGGCGGACCGACGGGTGGAGGTCCATGGGCTCCACCGGATAGCCGGCGACCGTGTGCACGGCGTTCAGGACCTGGCCCATCCGGAGCAGGTTCCGGTAGTCCTCCCGGTTGCCGTCGCGCCGGTCCCGGCCCAGGCCGGTCACGAACGGTGGGCTGGCCACGCTGGTGTAGGTGATGAGGTCGCCGCCGATGTGCAGGTTCCGGGCCGGGTTCGGAGCGTGGACGGTGAACTGCTCGGGTGCCGTGGAGACCAGCCGAAGGACCAGGTCCGGGTCGAACCGCACCCGGTTGCCGTCAACGTCGCATCCGGCGTCCACCAACTGCCGGCGAGCCGTGTCGTCCAGGAAGTCGATGCCGGTCTCGGCGAGGACCCGTAGCGAGGCCCGGTGGATGGACTCCAACTCGTCGTCGGACACCGCCCGGAGCGGATCGAACCTCATGCGTGGCTGGGCGAACGGTGGCTGTTCGCCGATGACGTCCCGGGTCTTCGCTCGGCCGCTCAACCGCCCCCGGCGCGACTGTCCCATGGTCAGCTGCCGACCGGCCCGCGGCATGGTGGTACCGCGTCCCGTCCGACAGGGCCCGTGTCCGGTCCGACAGGGCCGGTCACCTCACCGAGAAGTCTCACAGGCCCTCGCTGAACGGCATCGGGTCCTCCTCGGGGGC
>Ga0066839_10000538_pt1 | contig 16491 bp, 7 predicted proteins | sample ETNtaG_10_FD_66733 | JGI IMG/M metagenome (GOLD analysis project Ga0066839, IMG submission 66733) | Marine microbial and viral communities from oxygen minimum zone, Eastern Pacific Ocean - ETNP201302SV82 | ecosystem: Environmental > Aquatic > Marine > Oceanic | place: Pacific Ocean: Eastern...
ACGGTCTCGCCGTCGACCTTGACCTTGAGGGTCCAGAGTCCATGCGTCATGGGGTGCTGCGGGCCCATTGATATCCACATCTCAGCCATTCTCTCACCTCACTTGATCTTGCCAACGTCCGCCGGCTTGCGCATGAATCCCTGGGAATCGTCGTACATTTCTTGGAAACCGTGGTAGCGGAGATGGTGCTGCTTCTGCAGGGGATGGTATCCCTTCGGGGTCTCATGCGGCTGCAGCACTCTCCTCATCCCCTGGTGGCCGTCGAAGTCAATGCCGACGAGGTCCCAGGTCTCCTTCTCGTTCCAGTCCGCCCCCACCCATATGTCCTGCACCGAGTCCACCGAGGGGGTGGTGGTGTCGGGCAGATGGACGTGGATCTCGAGCTCGAGGGGCATGCTAGCCCCCCTGACCGTGGAGGGATTCACTATGATCGGCCGGACCAGTCCGTTCTCGATGGGGGGGTCCCTAACTCCCGTTCTCATGAGATGGTAGACCACCTCCCACTTCCGCTCTGCATCGCCCTCGGGCCAGTGGATACCGGTGACCATCGAGCAGTGGTCGATGGCGTGCTCGGAGTATAGCTTCTCGGCGAGAGTTCTCCAGCTCCCTGGTGATGCACTGGCGACCACGACGTATCGCGGATTGGTTCCGCTTGAACGCTCTGCTACTTCGGCATCCACCCCGTCAATCCCGGAGGCTGCGACGACCAGTGCCTCGGCCGCTGCCTTCTGGGAATCAGGTGAGACAGTCATACCCATGCTAGAACCTCCTACTCGTCTCCGACAATCAGAGGAGCGTTCGAGTCCGGTCTGGCATCACTGGGGGCCGCACCGATTCGGATAATCTTCTGTCGCAACTTGTCGAAGCCGTCTATCAGGGCCTCGGGCCTAGGTGGGCATCCGGGTATGTAGACATCGACTGGAATTACGGTGTCAACGCCTTCGAGGATGTTGTATGACTGGAAGTAGGGGCCACCAGAGATGGCGCACTCGCCCATGGCTATGCACCACTTCGGCTCGGGCATCTGCTCCCACAACCTGACAATGGGGTCGGCGAACTTCTTGCTGATTGGACCGTTGACAAGCAAAACGTCGCACTGCCTGGGGCTGGATCTGAAGAAGACCCCGAAGCGCTCGGCGTCGAATCGGCTGGCTCCTGCCGCGGCCATCTCCAAGGCGCAGCACTTGATGCCCAGATGGAGCGGGAAAAGGGACTTGCGCTGGCCCCAGTTGAACATCCGGCCGGCGAGCACCCCGATGATGTCCTTCATGCGACTGGCCTTCAGCGCCTCGTCGGTCACGTCACCTACGACATCGACCAGCATCCTGCTGTTGAAGAGCGAGTAGTTCTGACCCTCGTCCGCCACTCGCTCACCTCAGATGTAGATCCTTCCCCGCTTGCGGAAGACGTGCCAGACCCCCAGCCCCATGAGGACGATGAACGTGGCCAGAGTGGCTAGGGCACCGATGACGTCTTCGTCCAGCATGCCATCCTGTATGGCGATGACACCGCCGAAGGCGAGGAACATGAAGGCGATGTCGAAGACGAGGAAGATTATGGCGTACCAGTAGTACTGGAAGTGGAAGTTGATGTGGGCGTCGCCCATCGGCTCGGCTCCACACTCGTAAGTGCTGTCCCTGCGGAGGTACAGGCTCTGGTCCGTCTCATACCCTGGAAGCAGCCAGGAGCGCATCTTGGTTGGGTCATTGGGCGATTTCCTCGGCCTGAGAACTGCTGCCGCAATGAAGCTCCCCACTGGGAATCCTATTCCCACCAGTACCATCACAGCCACAGCGAGATAAGCCTCGGGAACTGAAGTCATGGTAACACCCGACGGTCCCTAAGAGGGACCGACGGGTCACTGCACCTGAATTCCGGCAATAAGCCTATCCGGACTCGACTTTGGAGTCGCGACTAGTCCTCGAACTGATTTTCCAGTGCTTCGACTATTCGGCGGTTCTCCGAGCGTGAGCGGAAGAACAGCACGATGACCAGAATGGCTCCCAGAACGATAGACCCGTATACGAGTGCCTGAGCCATTTCCTCAGACAGGCCGATGAAGGTCGATGGCATCTGCGAGGTAACTGTCAGATCGATGGGCTCACCTGCGACGGCAAGCCCCTCGGGCTGCACCGTCACAGTGAACTGGTAAGTGTCGTCATCGAGCAGGTCGCTGGGCGGAGTGACGCTCACTTGGACCTCCTTAGTCAGCCCGGACTCGAGTTCGAACTCGTCGAAATCGACATTGATGGTCCAACCCCTCAGAGACTCGCTGGAGAGGACCTGAACGTCTTCGACGATGTTGCCGTGGTTGGTGATGTAGAGAGTGAAGTAGGCCTTGTCAGGGTACTCGGCGGTCTGTTCGTCCTCACCCTCGAGAGTGAATCTTAGATCGTGGATAGTCCTCACCTCAACTATGATGTCGATCGATGTGCTCTGAGCTGTGTTCTTCTCTGACGAAGCGCTCACCTTGACCACGCCGGAGACGCCGTTGGCGACTCCCTCTAGGATGTCTATCTGGACCTCGACGAGTACCCTCTCTCCCATTCCCAGTGATACTGTCCCGTCAATCTCGACGCCTTCGATTGACATTGTCCTCAGTACAGACGACTCCATGCCGGTGATGGTAATCACAGCCGTGTCTCCGCCAGGATAGTCCCCAGTGTTCTCGACCCAGAACGAGGTGGTCATGGAGCCTCCTGGAGGGAGGGTCGCTTCGATCTGATCTGGAATCTCCCCAGGATTTTGAGGCGAGATGGCCATCGCGTAGTTGTAGTTCGAGACCACCACGCTGACTGTGTGCTCGTCCATCTCAGTGGTCCCGTAAATCGCTATCCGTGCAAGCACGCTGACCGAGTCGGCGTCCTCCTCGCCCTCGACTAGGATATCGAGATAGATCGTCTGCTTCTGTCCGGGGTCGAGGATGATCTGCGAGATCGTGTTTCCCTGCGAGTCGGAGAATGACGACTCCCACATCGGGGAGTTGCATCCGGTATTGTCTCCAGGGTCGCAGGCCAGCAGTTTGAATGTGTCCTGGATGTTGCCTGAGTTGGTCACATCGATAGGGAACTGGACCGTCTGACCCGTTTTGCCGGTCTGCTGGGTCGAAAGGATCGAAGTGGTGACGCTGTGGCGCGCAGCCACTGAAACTGTGAGGTCCCTGGTATCGTAGGGGGTGCTACCTCCGCCACGTCCGACTGTGAAGGTGATCACCGTGTCCTCAGCTGCGCTCGCATCCTCGGGGACGAACACTTCCGCAGTCACGGTCTCCTTGTTGTTGCCGGAATGCGAGCTGCCAACAGTCACCGAAGTCTGGGAGAACGAAATCTGCCACCCTGGAGGCAGTCCTATGGCGCCGACGGACATAGTCTCCATGCCATTGCCCTGATTGGTGATCTGGACTGTGACCGTGTCAGAGCTACCCGGTTCAACGTTGCTGAGCTTGTTCTTGCTCAAGGTCATGGAAGCGTCGTGGCTCTGGCCGACGGTGACGGTCAGTATCTGCTCGCAGCCGACTGAGGTCCCAGCACGCCCCTGAATCTTGATTCCGATCTGTGACCCTGATTCGACGGAGTCGTCAGGGGTCACGCTGAAGGTGAACGTGTGGCTGTCCTGCGAGCCACCGGGCTCGGAGAGGAGTTTGCTCAGGGGGCTATCGAAGTCCACCCATCCTGTGATATCGTATTCTGAGTCCTGCGCCTGTGCGTTTGCAGTCACTGTCCACTCCGTGTTCCCGATATTCTCGACCTCAAACGAGTTGCTGGCCGAATCCCCCGGGTCAAGGTTGTGAGAGGTGAACTGCAGGTCCGGATCGCACTCCTTGCGCTCCGGTATCCTGAGAGTCAGGGTGATGTTGTCCTCAGCCTGATCAGCAGCATTGGGGTCATTGGTCACGGTGGCCTTGAGGATGAAGCAGTGGTCACCCGCCTCGGTAGAGCTGCCGTCAGGAATGTCCACAGTCACCTCGACGGTCTCCTTGTCCTCGGGGTCCAGTTGCAGGACCTGCGGGTCGACCGTGGCATCGAGGGTGTCGGACTCGCAATCGCTGTCCGAAGTCATCTCCAACTGGACGTTGGCCTGCTGCTCGCCGTTGTTCTCGACCTCGACGTCCCAGACCACGCTGTCAGACTCGGTCGAGTCGCCGTTGTAGGTCTTCATCTGCTCATCAGTCGTCAGCTTGACCGAGTAGAGTCCGCCACCGTCACCGGCGGTGGTGGTCACGGTGACGTCGTCGTTGGCCGGGGATCCGATGCCGCCCGTGGCCTGGGCGTTCACTGTCGTCTCGCAGTCGCCATCGGCTTGGTCGGTCACCGAGACCGTGAGTTTGACCGTCTCCGATTCGCCTTCGTTGACAGAGACTAGGGATGAATCCAAAGAGGATGAGAAACCGTTGCAGTCGTTGCCCTGCTGGGTGCTAAGGGTCACCGAGATGTCCTCATCCCCGTCGTTGGTCACGATGATGTCGTACTCCGCGTCGTCATCTGTGGTCGCCTCCTGTGCCGTGGGGTTGGCTGAAAGCGACACTGAGACCGCTGCTGCGGCTAGCGGTGTTACGATTGTGAGCAGCAGCATCGCGGTGAGAATGGCTGCAGATGAGTTGGGCTTCATCGGTACTCCGACATAACCGCCCCTCTAAGGACTTCGGGCATCGCGACCCCTAGGGTCGCGGTAAATTCACGCTTCGACGAGTTCGTCGGACGAGGCGTCGCAGTGCAGGCAGTTGCCCATGGAAACGATGTCGCAGCCTTGCACCTGACCTGACCTGTGGTATCTCGCACCGCACTCGGAGCAGGCCCAAGATTTCCCCAGTGTGATGTCCTGACTACAGATCCAGCAGGGGATTTCGCTGCTTTCCTCTTCCTCCTGCTCACCCAGCCCGAAACTATCCGCTATCTTGCTCAGTGCATCGGTCTGAATCAGGCTCGATGGGTCGCCCCCATTGCGGGAGTAGACATAGAGGCCGCCTCCAATCAGAGCGAGTACCAGCACTGCAATCAGCAGCGTCTCGATGATCGATGTGTCTTGCGCTCTGGCAGCGGGTAGCACGTCGATCTCTATGCTGAAAGAGGAGTCTTCGACGTCATCGGCTTCGGCCAGTTCCACCACAAGCGTCCCGTCGTCGCCGGAATCAGGAGTGAACCCGACGTCTAGGCTCCTCGTCTCGCCCGGTCTCAGGTTGACCACCACTCCGTCAAGTATCAGCGGGTTCCACCCTTCCGGGCCGGAAACCTGTAGGATGTACGAGATCTCCGAGTTGCCGGTGTTCTGCAGATCGAGGTACAGTATGGTCGAGTAGCCCTCGTGCCCTGTCGGTTGGTTGGTCAGGGTCCAACTCACCCTATCCACAGACTCAACCAGCAGTGATATCGAGTCGCTCACCTCAACGCCCTCGCCCTGCATCACCAGAGTGACGATGGGCTCGGAAGAGGCCTCGGCTGACAGGGGTATCACCACTGTGCACCAAACTGTGGACGAAGCGCCCGCTGAGAGCGATGAGGGGGCGGAGCACGTCGATGACCAATCGTCGTCCGGCACCTCGAGATAAGTGGTAGGGCGCCAGGTCGTCGAGCCTTGGTTGATGACTGTCCAAGCGAGGTCGAACCCAGGCTCGCCGACAGGGTGGGACCCTACCCCCAGTGGATAGTCCGAGACGGTTCCGTCGGGCAAAGCGACCATGTGAAAACTCAGAGTGGGAATTGCGCCGGAGAGGACGTTCAGAGTCCTGTTCCAGTCTACGTAGAAGCCGTCATCGGTAGCGAATCTGAGTTCCAGATCCCCGCTAACAGCTACTCCGTTGCCCTGCAGTGTCACGGACCAGACCCCAGATTCGCCCGCGGGGATGCTGATTGTGTCCAACCCTCCAGAAACGCTCCATCCGCCCGGGATGTTGCGCACATACGGCTGCAGGTCCAGCATCCGATTGCCCTGATTGCTGAACTCCACCTCTATCTCCAGCAGCGCGTCAGGAGCAATATCGTGCTCGGCGCCGTCGGAGGTCGGTGTCGTGCTGACCTCGTCTATTGCCTTGACCACCAGCGGAATGTCCTTACTCCAAGAGTCGGAGCTGACGCGCGAGTGGATGGTTATCGCAGCGTCGAACACGGAGCCAGCTGGGATCATTGCTCCCGGCGGGTTGATTGTGATGTCGATGGTCCGGCCGGCGTCCCTAGCCATGGTGCCGGTCGAGCCGTGCGAAGATCCTGCAAAGGCGCCGATCGTGTCGAATCCGAGATGCCAACCGGCGGGCGAGACCAGTTCCACGTCGTAGGTCTGGGCGCCGTTGCCCTCGTTGAAAACCAAAATCTGTAGTTCTGTGGGCTCGAGCGGGCTCACTAGGAACTGTTCACCCGGCATCACAATGTCGGCGCCGGCCAGCACGGGCACATCGAAGAAGATCACCAGTTCCGAGGTAACGCTGTTCTCGACATCGGTGCCGGTGACCACCATGGTGTAGAGTCCGGGAGGCGGGGGTGCGGGATGCACCATGGTCAGACTGACCGATGCGGTTTCGGCCGCTTCCAGATTGAAGGTGTTCGAGGTGAACGAGGTGAACCAGTCGTACTGCACTCCGTCCTGCATCCGCACGGGGTCACTGACCTCTATTGTCGCATTGGTCTCGAACAGAGCGGTGTTCATCAGCGAGAGTTGCCACGTGGTCGAGCTGTCTGTCGCGTCACCGAGGGTGACGGTCTCCTGCTCGGAGAACACTCTGACCCCCGGTGCACTAATCACCACAGTCTGTGTGAGGTAGTTGTTGGTCTCTGAGGCCTCCTCGACTGTATCACTCGGATCTATGTGGAAGGTGAACTCCACATCTCCCTCCTGAGTCGGCGTCCAGTTCCACTCGAGTTCGACCGACTCTCCGGGGGACATGCTCAACTGGTGGGTACCAAGCAGGTCGCTGTCGGCTCGGGCGATGACTGACAGGTCGGCGACCGAACCGGCGCCCTGATTCTGGATGACGACGGAGACGTCGACCTCCTCTCCGACCTGGGGGATCGGGGAGGATATCTCGAAGGAGTTCTGCACAAAGGCTGGATCCGGACTCAGGTCGTTGACATTGACGCCGCGCACAGCGAGGGCGTATGGCTGCCAGGTTCTGCCGCCTCCGTGCTGGGCGTCGCGCACGCGCACCGTCCACGTCCCTGTGGCGGCGTTGTCAATCAGCACGACCTCGACGTTGTTGGTGGAGTCCTTGGTGCCGCCAGTGACCGATCGACCATTGACGAAGGCGTTGCCCTTGTACGTAACCTGTCCGTTGGGCGAGATGACCTCGAGGTCGAGGTCGTTCCTGAGTTGGGTCGAGGATGACGATGAGCCAGGGTAGTCAGACCAAGTCAGTACCACCTTCATCGGCTCGCCCGCGCGGGTGATGTCGAAGGAGTACTCGCTCGTCTGTCCACTGGAGAGCCGCGAGCGGTCGTCGACGAAGGTGCCGACATCGCCGTCCGGAATCAGCGATTCGACGAGATTTACCCTGCCCCATCCCTCGTCATCGTTGGGTATGTCGCGGGTCCCCATGTCCTGGGCGCCGAGTATCAACAGTCCCTTGATCAGAGCGCCCTGAGGCGCCTGCCTGCCAATCACCTCCATCAGGTACTCCCTGACGAGGACCGCTGCTCCGGCCGCCGCAGGGGTGGACATCGAGGTGCCACTATACTCGAGGTACCAGTTGTTGCTCCATGAGCCCTGGGCGCTGTCCGCCTCCTGCGATTTGCACGACCTGACGTAGTCTCCGGGGGCGACTAGGTCTGGCTTGATTCTGCCATCGTCTGTCGGGCCGCGGCTGCTCCAGTAATACATCTCGTCAGGAGCACCGCTGTATCGGTTCTTGTGCCCGCCGATGGTTATGACGTTCTTCGCGGTCCCAGGTGGCGAGACCCCGTCGTTCCTCTCGTTGCCGGCTGCGAACAGCACGGTCATCCCCTGGTAGGACCAGTATTGATCCCATGTCGAGGTGCGATCGTCCGCGTCCTCTGATTGGGTCGAGTAGCTGCCGGCCCCGCTACCAGCGCCCCAACTGTTGGTGTGCAAGCGGGCGCCGTTGTTGTAGGCGGAATTGAGCATGCTGTTGATGCCGTAGCTGTACAACTGTCCGGTGTCGTCGTCCTCCATCGCCTGGAAGTAGACTTGAGCCTCGGGGGCAATGCCTTGGTAGGAACCACTGCTGCGGAAGCCGTCACCCATCACCGTGCAGGCAACATGGGTGCCGTGCCCGTCGGAGAGATCCGCTGTTGACGAATCACCGGGGGTGACCGAAGTAAGGCCGGCGATTCTTCCGGTGAAGTCGCCATGGTCGTCGTCGAGGCCGGAATCACCCACGGCAATTTTCTGCCCGCTGCCGTTCAATCCGGTGATGAAGGTGGTCTCGACTGAGTTGATTCCCATGTGGACCCTGGCCTGGTCGTTGTGCAGAACTAGAAGAGGCATTGGGGCGACATAAGCTACCGAAGGGTGTCTGACTAAGTCGTCCACATCATCGAGGGAGATTACGCCCCACATCCTGCCCTGCTCGGGTGACCACGCCTCCTGCAGCCAGAGCGACGCAGCGCTGCTCAGAGAGTCCTCGAGACCCATGCCGGGTTGGTCTTGCCGGACTAGGTCCGAGTCCTTCCAGCCGAGGACCTCGACGAGGAGCGTCTGCTCCCCGCTGGCCATTCTCAGATCGGGGTGGACTAGGAGCCCGGCTGGCACCTGGTGGATCGCCTCGACCCCTTCGACCCGCGACAGTGCGGAGATGCCTTCGGATGAGGCCTGCACGAGGAATCCGGAAGGGGGAATCGTAGATCTGACTTCGACACCGGCCTCGAGCAGGGCCTGCCTCGCGTCCCAGAGGCCAACCTCGCCGTCGATGAGGACTATTGCAAGGTCGTTTCGAGGCTGAGCCAACTCAGCGCTCAACTGAACTGCCGGGAGCAGTCCTGCTTGGGTGTAGACACCGATGCTGGAGTCCGCCCTAGTCGCTCGGAGGTCCTCGAAGCCGGAGTAGATGAGCGGAGCGCCGAGGTCCTGAATGCTGTCGGGGTCGGGGGAGATTTCCACCCTCTCGACAGTGCGCTCCAAGGAGTGCGTGGTGGCATCCTCCTCAGTCGATGAGTGGTCGAGGATGGGGGCGTAGGACACCAGAAGAATGGCCATCATCAGCGTCACAGAGCGCTTTGTCATCGGCTATCGCCTCCTCGTCATCAATTTGAGCGTATGGGTTCTACGAACCCACAGAAAGTCATGAATCGTACTCTAGAGGAATCGGTACTGGGACTTGTCGGCGAAGATCTCCATCGTCCACTCCCCCACATCGTGAGTCCACCTTTCGCTCCTCTGCCCGGAGTAGGAATCGTAGTAGAGCAGGACCTCGATGGTGTAGTTCTCCCACACAGAGGCTCCGTCGATGAGCAGTTCCATGTCGTCTCCGGATACTGACGAGTGTGCCGGTAGGTTGTCTCTTAGGAACGACGATCTGGACACCTCTATCCCGTCTGAATCGATGAACCTGACCTGCAGATCGATGTCCTCGATGGTGCGGCTGCCGTCGTTATCGAGCTCGACCAGTACTATGTGGCCGGGGCCACCTTGACGGTACACCACATCCACGCTCACCCTGTCGTAGGGGACGACCCAAGTCAGAACGAACAGGGTCGCAGCTAGCAGGAGTATGACAGCTACAGAGGCGAAAATCACTCGGGTCGGTGAGATGTGTCTCCTTGCTTCCTCCTCGAGCCTCTCGAGCACTTCGTGGGCGATCTGAGAGTCGGCCTCCTCGTCCTCGCTACTGAGCCTCTCTAGCAGTCCCATCTCAGTCTCCCCCCATGAGCGTCGCGAGTATTGTCAGAATCGCAGAGGAGAACGGTTCGATGACCATCACGTGCTTAGTCGAGCCGCTCATTCCTGGAACCATGTTGAGCAGTGAGAGGTCGGAGGCCAGTCCGTTGACTCCCAGTGTCGTACCGGTCGGTATTCCGTCGGTGACCTGAGCATCGAGGAGGACGCCCCTGAGGTCGAATTCATTGCCCTCTATTTCGGCCGAGGCACGGGCCGAGACGATGATTCTCTCACCCTGAACGTCATCCACCTCAATGATGCTGTACGGGCCCACCAGCTCCCTGATGTTGACTGTGGCCCGCTGCAGGTTCTCACCTAGTGCTTCCATTTCCTCAAGCACCAATGGCGGGGTAACGGGGACGTTGCTCATCCGGATGTACAGGCGTTCGACCCCGTCGCCACCCGATCTGATGGCGAGACCGAAAGTCTGTGTGGTACTGATCGACATGTAATCGGTCATTCCCTCGGCCAGAAGTATCGTGTCCCCTCTCTTGTTGACCGCCCTGCCGAATGCCTCGATGTACAGTGACATACCTTCCTCGGAGGCCCTGAACTCAAGGGTTGGGGAGCCTTGGAAAGCAAGGTTCTGCGTTATGTCGAACTCAAGCGAGGGGGCTGTCGTCAGATTGATCCATCCGGGCACGTCGGTCAGGAACACTGTTACCGGCCACCATGCCGAGTCCAGCCACTGCATCTGCTGCATCATGATGGCGCCCACAGACGAGCCGTCGCGCCTGTACTGCTCCGGAACCGTCATGTCGATGGATATCGCGGTGCCTATGCTGGCCTGCAGATCGACTGTCTCGGGGATGTCCTGGATCATCACCTCGGTCCTGCTTCCCGCCTCCCTGTTGATGAGCAGGACGTGGACCCAGTCCAGCCTCTCGGAGAGGACGTAGTGGGTCGATGTGGTGACCTCGGTTATCTCGCCGACCGATCTGATTTCAAAAACCGCGTCTAGACCGAGGTTCGTCGGAGCCCCGACGGTCATGCCCTGAAGAGTCAGCAGCAGGTCCTGGCCGTTGATTCCGTATATCTGAATCATGAGCTCGCTGTGCGCGGGCATCCAGCCTTCGAGACCCATGCTGATGCCCCAGTCCTGGCCGTTGATCTTGTTCTGCCTAGAAATCGAGAAGTCGATCAGCGGAGGCAACTCGGGCAGCCAGATCCTCAGGTGGAAGCCGTCGGCGATGCCTGATGGAGAAGATTGGAAGGCGACACCGTGGACCCATGTCGGCGCCTTGAGCGAGCCGTCGCCGTGCACTGCCTCCACCGTCAGGTCGAATGTCGAGTCGGCTTCCAACTGGAGGCCGAAGGAGAAGTCCTCTCCGGACTCCGAGCTGGTGGATATGTCCGAGGTAATTCCTGACAGGACGCTGTTAATCGACCTGCCTAAGTCGGCGAATCCGCTGATAAAGAAAGCGACTCCGGAAAGCCCGTTCGAGGTGTTGAATTCGGGCACTTCGAGGCTGGATCCGGAGTCGGCTCCGGTGGGTATCTGGATTCCGACGGTAGAGGGGAGGGGGTCAATCGAGGCCAGCACCGATAGGGGGTCTCCCCCCACGGTTGGTGCATGGTCGACGTTGATGCTCAGGGCTCGGTCGCCGGACACCGAGATCTGAGCGGTTCCCCTGCCAGCCGGACCCGAGGCCCCAACCTCGGCCGGCTCGGTCCAGCTGACCTCGCTGAGGTCGGTCAGTCTGGCAGAGATGGTGGAGGTCTGTGTTTCCTGGTCATGATGGAAGAGGAAGTGGTCGCCCGTCATCCTAACCGGTTCTGTCGAATTGCTGATCTGCGCCTCAATAGACGAGATTGGGGTGGAGGCGGACCATCCGGTGACGGTGCCGGATGTGGTGCTGAACGAGTCTGGCACGCCTGAGATGGTAGCCGCCTGACGCTGCGTGCCATCCATACCAGCGTAGGCAATCGACTCAATCCCGGACGAAGCGAGGTACTCCATTCCACTCGACGAGACATGTATGGATAGGTTGTCAGGGATGTCACTGAGTGTCAGGGCCTCGAAGGAGGCGCCTTCGAGCATTCCAGAAGGGTGCTCGATGTAAGTGAACCCGAACGGTTCGTCCGAGGCGGTTCGCATACTCATGGTCTGCTCATCCAGCTCATCGTCGTCGACCAATGAGAATGCCACCAGCCCGCTGAAGCGGATGCTGGCCGCCACTGGAACCAAGGGATTGACGGGTCCGTTCCTTCCGTTCACGATATCCAATTCCCTGTCCTTGGCCAGAAGGAGGTGGTCGCCGGGCATTACCGGATGCGAGCTGGAGCCTATCTGAACCGAGACGGACTGAATCGGCATGTCGGCCCGGGTCACCAGCCAGTTGTCTGTCAACAGCAGGTGGAACGTGCGCCCCTCCAAGCCGCTGGTCCCATCGACGCCCCCGCTGATGACATCGACAACCGCGGACGGGATGTCATTCAGCACATTGCCGATGTCGAGGAACAAATCGACGATGTTTATCAGCACGTTGTCGACTATCTTCGAAACGAAATCCAGACTGTCCTCAGAATCGAAGCTGTTGTCGCTCGCACCCCCACCACCCAACTCGAATGAACCGTACAGAACCGCGGCGGTGGGGACGTCTCTGGCAGAGATGTGAATCTTGCGGTAATCCTCAGGCGCGCCCTCGCGTAGGAACCACGAGTCGTAGTCGATCTCCTCCACGGACTGCACTGAACGAAGTAATATCAGCGTCTTAGGAGGATTCGCCGGATTGACAGGCAGTGTCGGGTCATTGACGTTCTCGCTGTTGTCTCGGCTGAAGTTCTTGATCCCTATAATCAGCCCCATCCTTGAAGGGAGCTGTCCGGGCAACTGCGACTGCGAGCCGTCCGAACCAAGCATCCTGAAAACGCGCTCGATCTCGCCGGGTGACAACGAGCCCGCGGGCATGCCGCGGAGCCAACCGACGGAGTCGGTCACATTGCCCCTACTGCCGTCCTCGGACTCCGAGGGCGGGAGCTCGGAGCGGTTCTCATGGAAGTGGATATGCAGATCGGTCCTCTGATCGGCCCAGTACTCGATGGTAGTCAGTCCGTCCTCCCCGTCGACCAGGCCATTCTCCGGCAGCACGCTGTCCGTTCTGATGATGATGTCGACCTCCTCGGGAATTATGACGGCGTCCTTGTTGGGGTGGAATGAAAGTTCGATGTAGGCTAACTCCCAGAGGTCCCTGTCACCGTTGTCGTCTGGAGGGGAGAAGTGGAGGTATCCAAAGCCGGCGGCTACCCCGCAGTTCAACTCCATGTGCGTGGCGTACAGCAACTCGTCTGGCGAGTAGCGATTGGGACAGTCGGACTGACCCGAGTTCCTAATCTCGATGGCGTAGGGCGCTGAGATCGAGGCGAAGGTGATGCCGGATTCGTCGACGCCCGAGTTGACGATGCCGAGAGTGAGTGCCTGTATGAGAGTGAACAGCAGATCGGAGCTGGCTCCCGAGATATCGAAGTAGAACCTCTCGATTCCGACTCGGAGAGTGAAGTCATCGGGTTGAGTGGTGAATCTCGAGTCGAGCACCCAGATGTAGGATTGGCCCTCCCCGAGGGCCAGTATGGAGTCCGGGCCGGAATATGCGAAGGCCTTGATCAGGGATACCTGTAGCGAGTCCATCAGATTCCAGTCTGGGTCGTTCTGGCTGGAGTCGAGCACCTTGACCGAGTAGGAGATACCGGGCTCAATCCACAACACCCCGTCCTCGACTCCCCAGCCACCTAGGAACTCCCAGGCAATCTTCAGCCCGACTTCGATGTCATCGTCCCCGTCGTTGTCAACGTCGACCTCGTGCAGAAACGGGTCGGAGTTGATGTCGAGCAGAGAAAGCAAGTTAGCGGAGAATGTCACCACCTCGTAGCTCTGGATTGTGTTACCCTCGAGGTCAATGTACTCTGTCCAGATCACATAATCGGTCAGATTCACAAGAGTCTGCCAGATGTTGTCGACCTGCCCGGGAGGACTGCTGCTGGGGTCCACCAGCAAGTTGTAGGGTCCCGGATGCTGGGGTTGCGGTGGGGCGGTTGTCACCATGCTCGCTCCATCTAGGATCCCGTCCACGTTAGCGAGAGGGTCGGAGGGCCCGGTAGGCGTCACAGAGTTGCTGACCCCCTCGATAATCGGCTGGGCCAACTGCGCGACGGAGTTACTGTCCAGCATCTCCTGCCGCTCCTCGAGGAGTTCGGACAGTTGGTCCAGTACCTCGAAATCCTGCGATTCCATCCTCGCCTCGCCGCTCACCACGGAGAAGGGGGAGAGGATGGGAAGCAGGAACAGCAGGGCCATCAGCAAGATATGCGAATTATTCGCTCGTGGCGCCCTGCAGACCAGTCGGACACAAGTGTTGTCCATGCTCGCACCTCCTAGAGGTGCGCTATAGGGTATTGCCCTACAGGAACCGGCTTTGCGTCGAATAATCGGGGCCGCAGGCGTCAGTCCAGACTGACTGACTCGATAGAGCCACAGTGCGGGCACGCTGTCCTAGCGGCGTCGACTCCGGGGGGCAGCTCGACCTCGAACTTCTTGTCACAAGAAGAGCAATTCTGTTGCACTTTGCGGTCCGGCTCCGACTCAGGCTTCTCGGGCTGGAAAACCTCGGCCTCATTCTCGCCGGGAGACCAGTTTGACACGGTTTCCTCAGTCTGGGACTCGTGCGAGAAATCGATGTCCTCCCTCCTCACCGAATCATCGTCATCGAACTCTGACAGGAGTTCATTCGCAGCGCTCGGACCAGAGGGTCCGGATTCACTAGATGACTGCAGCAGCGCTGCGATGTCTGGATCCAGTTCCTCTCCCTCGGGCTCGCCCATAGCGGTCGATATTCCTAGGGTCGAACCAGACATCCCGCTCGAGATGTCGCCGAAGACCTGCTGGGCGGGCTGCTCGGTATGCACGGCCGGCTCTGCTCCGCCCCACATCGCCTTCTGCTCATCGATCGAGGGCACCGCGGAGGCTACCTGATCGGGCTGATTATCCTCGGCGATTATCGTTGCGAGCCTGCGATTGGACATGAATCGCCAGACCAGTAGACCAATCATAATCACTACAATCAAGGCACCTGCAGCCATGAGTCCCAACTGCCTCAGGTCCATGCCATCCCCCTCGCTGCCGCTGAGCACATTGATCAGCACCTCGAACTCGGCCACCAGCCCGGCATCGTTCTCGATCTGGCAGACTACAGTCATGGGGCCGGAGGCGTTGTAGCTCCACAGCACCGAGTCACCGAAGCCGTCGTCGTCATTCCTCGGATCACCGTCGGAATCAGAGTCGAAGCTGTCATCGAAATCCCACGAGAACAGTAAGTTGTTCGACTCGGCATCGCTGACGTTGGCCTCGAAGCGGAATGTCTGCCCAATCTGCAGCGTCACCTCCTCCTGATGGATACCGATGACCGGAGGGGTGGAGTCGTACAGAGTGATGGCCGCTGTGTCCTCTGCTTCCATGCCAGAGTTGTCGGTGGCCCGGAGGGTGACGGTGTGGGATCCGGCGGCGTAACTGGAGTTGAACGTGTGACTGAACACTGTCGCGCCTTCGTCGCTGCCGGAGTTGGTGCGAATCAGCACATCATCGACTAGCCACTCGATGGTGGCGATGCCCCAGTTGTCGCTCACCTGTCCGCTGAGTACCACATCGTCCCCGTAGGTGCGCTCCAGTATCGCAGAGACCCCTATGCTCACCTCGGGCTCGGAAATGTCCGCAATCTCGATCGTTTGGTACGAGCTGGCGCTGCGCGCGTCAATCGCGACGACGGTGAGTCTGATGGTGACGTTGGTCGGATTCGACCAACTGACATTCACGGAGGAGCCTGCGGTGTCGTCGACGCCGTCACCGTTGGTGTCCCAATGGAAGCCGGACTCTGGAATCTGCCCGGAGTTATTCGGGGTCTGAGTTGCATCTAGGGTGACGATGTCCCCGACGTTGATCGTCTCGAGAGAGCCATCGCCGCTGATCACCGGTTCCAGCACCGGAGTCAGGGAGAGCGTCACCGTGACCGCGATGCCTTCGGTTCCAGCACCCCCTCCTGCAGGACCGGCCCTGTTGTCGACCATCAGGTAGAGGTCTTCGCCCTCGTAGGTCTCGGTGACCATCCAGACCATGTCACGCTCCTGTGTGATTAGCAGCATGTCGGTGCCCGCGACGCGTCCGGCAGCGGTGCCGCCCTGCTCGTACAGAGTCATCTGAGAGTAGGTCATCAGGAAGACATCGGGGGCGCCCTCCATGGTGTTGGCCTCCATCCTGACTTGAGTGCCCGCATCCACAACGAACGGACCGTGCAGGACCGCGTGCTCGCCAGGATCGAGCCGGACGATGGTGTCGGCGAGAGTGAACGGCCCGGGTGTGACCATCCCCGAGTCGAGTGAGATCGATGCTATCGAGCCGCCTTGAGCACCGCCTCCATCATCCTGAGGGTGGGCTAGGTTGTCGAGAACGAGGTACCACCGGGTCATCTCCCTGTCGTCGGGGACCGTCCAGTGCCAGGAACCGGTTCCATTGTAGTCCTCGAAGACCGAGTTTCTCTCCCATATCGCGTCGCTCCGGTAGGCCTGCTCGTTCTGGTACACTGAGATTGAGTTGACAGAGAACATGAGGATGTCGATGTTCGAATCCGTGGTCAAGTCGAAGGAGAGGATTTCGCCGGGCTCCAACTCTCCCAGATTGACCCT
>Ga0066839_10000541_pt1 | contig 16420 bp, 8 predicted proteins | sample ETNtaG_10_FD_66733 | JGI IMG/M metagenome (GOLD analysis project Ga0066839, IMG submission 66733) | Marine microbial and viral communities from oxygen minimum zone, Eastern Pacific Ocean - ETNP201302SV82 | ecosystem: Environmental > Aquatic > Marine > Oceanic | place: Pacific Ocean: Eastern...
TCTGGATCGCCTCACCCGGACCAACCTCGACAACGTCCGCCGCCGCCGGCGGCAACGTCACATTCTTCGTCGGAGCAGTCGTAGACGGCGTGGCATCGTCACTACCACAAGCCGCAGCCACCACCATCAAACTCAATGCGATCGCCGTCAAACGGCGTAGTCGTACATTCATCCTCGATCCCCTCCTTGGGTTCGTTTCACCGGGCGACGTGCTCCACGCCACCAACGGCCCGGTCATCATTACCGGTACCCGCCCAAGAGGCAAGTCCAACGGCGTAATCTCTGCGATCGTGCCCGACGAGCAGCGTCTTCATGAAACGACCCTCGACACACGGGGCCTACAGGTCAGACCAGACCCAGCGTCGCTGCCCGAGGGACCCCACACCGTGGCCGAAATCCTCGTAGACGGCGTACACCGGCACCCGGACCGGGAGGCGCTCGTCCATGGCACCGACCGGATGACCTACCGGGAACTCGACGAGCGGGTCACATCTGCCGCCGGCGGACTCGCCGAACTCGGCATCGGCCCCGGTGACCGGGTGGCCGCCAGCCTCCCGAACCGCACGACCCTCATCGAGGCCTTCCTGGCCACCCAGCGGCTCGGCGCCATCTGGGTCGGGATCAACGCCGACCTGACGACCCCGGAGGCCCGCTGGATGCTCGACGACGCCGATGCATCGCTGCTCCTGACCACGCCGGACCGGACACGGGAGATCGGAAACGACCCGACCCTGACCGTCGATCCGGAAACCGGCGACGGCTCGTGGGCCGAACTGGTGGCAGCCGACCACCCTCAGCCGACGATCGAGGTCGACCCACACGCCCCGGCGGCGATCGCCTACACCAGCGGCACCACCGGCCGTCCCAAGGGCGCCGTCCACAGCCAGCACAACATCATCTGGTCGGGCATCTCCAGCCGAACCTCCTACCCGGCCATCCCCGGTGAACGCCACGGCACCGCCCTGTCCTGCACCATCCTCAACCTCCTGCTCCTGGGGCCGGTGTGGTCGTTCGTACGGGGCACCACGGCGGTGCTCATCGACCGAACCGACCCCGTCGGCCTGACCTCTGCGATCCGGGCCGAGGGCGTCAGCCGCATCACGCTGGTACCCACGCTCGTCCACGACCTCGTCGAGCACCCCGAGGTGCGCCGGGAGGACCTGGCGGGACTCACCCGCATCGTCATCGGCGCCGCACACACGCCGCCGGAACTCCGGCAGCGCTGGTACGAGAAGTTCGGATCCTGGCCGCTGGTCGGCTACGGGCTCACCGAGGCACCGTCCGGCATGGTGCGCGACCGTGCCGACGATCGGGGAAACGACGGAGCCGCCGGCTACGCACTCGACCCCGTCGAAGTGGTCGTCGTCGATGCCGCCGGCATCGAGGTGCCCTACGGCGAGGTTGGCGAGGTGTGCTTCCGGGCACGCAGCGAGGGCCGCTGGGCCGGCGTCTGGACCCCGATGCTCGGCTACTGGAACCAGCCGAAGGCGACCAGCGAGGCGCTGCGGGGCGGCCTGCTCCACACCAGTGACCTCGGCCTGCTACACGCCGACGGCCGGTTGCTGGTCCGGGGCCGACGGAGCCAACTGATCCTGCGCGGCGGCGCCAACGTGTACCCGGCCGAGGTGGAGCGGGTGCTCCTGATGCACCCGGACGTGGCCGAAGCCGCGGTGGTCGGCCTCCCCGACGAACGACTCGGCGAGCGGGTCGTCGCCGCCGTGGTCCCGATGGTCGGGTGCAGCCCCGACCCTGCCGGCCTCTTCGCCCACTGCGCCGTCGACCTGGCCCGCTACAAGGTCCCGGACCGTTTCCTCGTCGTCGACGAACTGCCTCGCAACGCCATGGGCAAGGTGGTTCCCCGGGACCTGCTCCCCCGGTTCACAGACTGAGCCCTCAGGCGCCGTACAACCCGACGACCGCTTCATCGGCGAGGTGCAGGCCGACTGTTTCGCCACGGGCGACCGGTCGGTCGGTGAACAGGGACAACTCAAGGCCGTCGACCGAGACTGTCACCTCGGTGCGACCGTTCCGGAAGGCCACGCCGATCACCCGGGCCGACCGGGCGCCCTCTTGCAACGTCAGTCGGTCGCCGCGCACCAGCACCGTGCCGGGACCGGTCCCCAACCGTCCCAGGGCACACGAGCCGTCCGGGTTCAGGTCCAACAGGTTGCGGTGCCCGACGCTGCGGGCCACGGCGACGGAGCGGGGATCGGCCCAGACCTCTGACGGCGTCCCGGTCCTGGCTATCTGTCCGTCGGCCATCACGGCAATCCGGTCGGCGAGGGTGAAGGCCTCGTCGTGGTCGTGGGTGACGTGGATCGCCGCCTGGCCCAACCGACGCAACAGGACGCCCAACTCGTCGACCAGTCGGTCCCGCAACGCCCGATCCAACGAGCCCAACGGTTCGTCCAACATTAGGAGCCGTGGTCCCGGCGCCAGCGACCGGGCCAGGGCCACCCGCTGGGCCTCGCCTCCCGACAGCGTCGACACGGATCGTGGCCCGAAGCCCTCCAGTCCGACCAGCTCGAGCACCCGACGGACCCTTTCATCCTGTTGCGACTCTGGCATCCCCGCCATGCGCAGTCCGAACCCGACGTTGCCCGCCACGTCCCGGTGCGGGAACAGGGCATGGTCCTGGAACATGAGTCCGAACCCCCGCTCGTGGGGTGGAACACCGGCCAGGTCGACGCCGTCCCAGGAGATCGACCCGGCCACCATGGGCTCGAGCCCCGCCACGGCCCGCAGCAGGGTCGTCTTGCCGCAACCGCTGGGGCCGAGCAGCACCAGGATCTCGCCCGGAGCGACCGCCAGGTCGATGCCGTCGAGCACCGGTGCCCCACCGAAGCCGACCGACACGGCGACGACGGTCAGGCCGTTCACAGGTCCCCCCGGACCACGCCCGATCCGAACCGGCCGCGGGACTCGATCACCAGCACGCAGGCCGCCGTCAGCACCATGAGCACCACGGCCAGCGCCATGGCCTGGCCCCGCAGGAGCTCGCCCGGCGTGCCCAGCAGGCGAAACAGCGCCAGCGGGGCGGTCAGCCGGTCCGGTTGACGGGGCAGGAACGAGGTGGCACCGAACTCCCCCAGGGAGATTGCGAAGGCGAAGGCGGCACCGACCGCAACGGCCCGACCGGCGATCGGCAGGTCGATCTCGCGCAGTACCCGTGTGGGCGAGGCCCCCAGAACTGCAGCCGCCTCGCGGAGGCGGTCGTCGATGCTGCGCAGTGTCGGCACGAGCGTGCGCATGACAAACGGAATCCCCACCAGCGCATGGGCGACCGGAACCAGCCAGCGGGAGGAACGCAGGTCGAGCGGCGGATCGTCGAGGGCGATCAGCATGCCGAAGCCGAGGGTCACCGCCGACACCCCCAGGGGCAGCATGAACCCGAGGTCGAGGACCCGCGACACCCAACCCCGGCCGTGCACGACAACCAACGAGGCCAACCCGCCGACGACCAGGGCGAGCGCCGTCGCCACCAGGGCGAACAGCAACGAGTTGCGCAGGGCCACCAGGGCCGAGACCGGCAGCAGGTTCACCCGATTGGCAAGGGCGCCGTAGTGGCGCAGCGAGTAACCGTCACCGACCGAGAGCGACCGCTCCACCAGCACCGCCACCGGGAGCAGGAGCACCGTGGCGAGCAGTGCCAGGTTGGCGCCGAGGAGCCGCCTCGTCGGATGCGGCGGGAGACGGAAAGTTGACCGCTCGTCCACGGAACGTCGCCGCTGGAGCCGGTTGGCCACCACGACCATCGCCACGACGGCCACGAACTGCACCACGGCGAGTGCGGTCGCCGACGCCAGGTCGCCGCGCCAAACGGCGTGGCGCCAGATCTCCGTCTCGAGCGTCGCCCTCGCAGGACCGCCCAGGATCAGGATCACGCCGAACGAGGTCGTGCAGAACAGGAACACGATCGAAGCCGCAGCTGCGACAGCGGGCCAGAGCCTCGGCAGTGTCACCGACCGAAAGGTCCGCCAGGGACCCGCCCCGAGCACCCGGGCCTGTTCCTCGACCGCAGGGTCCAGGCCCTCCCAGAACGCACCGACGGTCCGAAGCACCACCGCCACGTTGAAGAAAACGTGGGACGCCAGGATCGCCCAGACAGTGTGTCGCATCCGGAAGGCACCGTCATCGAGGCCGAAGCGGTCGAACAGCGCTACAAAGGCGCTGCCGACCACGACCGTAGGCAGCACGAACGGGATGGTTGTCAGTGCCCGCAGGGCGGCCCGGCCCCGGAACCGGTGGCGGGCCAGCAGGTGCGCACCGGGCAGGGCGACCACAACCGTCAGCACCGTCGACACCAGCGCCTGCCACAGGGTGAACCAGGCGACGCTGCGGAATGAGGCCGAACCGGGAAGCCCCGTCAGACGGTCGAGGCCTTCCCCCGTGAGCCCCCGGCCGACGATGGCCGCCACCGGGTACAGGAAGAAGACACCGAGGAACACCGCCGGCAGAGCGACCGCAGCCACCCGACCAAGACGACGGGCGGTCATGGTGTGGACACGTGCCCTACCGCAGCACTATCTGGGTCCACCGCTCGGTCCATGCGTTGCGGTTCGCCCCGATCTCGGCCGGTGGGAGCGTGTACGGATCCTCCGGCAGCACCACGTGGTTGACGAACGCCCGGGGGAGCTCGGCGGTCGTCGACGCCGGGAACACGAACATGTTCAGCGGGATGTCCTCCTGGAACGTGTCCGAGAGCAGGAAGTCGACAAGCGCCTCGGCGGCGGAGCGGTGGGTCGTACCGGCGAGTATCCCGGCGAACTCGACCTGCCTGAAGCAGGTGTCGGTCATGACGCCAGTGGGCGCCGTGTCGACGGGCGGGTCCGCATAGATGACCTCGGCGGGCGGGCTCGAGGCATACGAGATGACGATCGGCCGATCGCCCCCACCCGACACGAACTCGCCGTAGTAGGCGTCGTCCCAACTGGCGGTGACGACCACGTCGTTGATGCGCAGCGACTTCCAGAACTCCTCCCAACCGTCGCCGAACTCGGCGATCGTGGCGAGCAGGAAGGCGAGGCCCGGTGAGGAGGTCTCGGGGTTCTCGACGACGAGCAGGCCCCTGTACACCGGGTCGACCAGGTCGGCGAGGGTGACGGGCACCGGAAGGTCGTCGCCGAACCGGTCGATCCAGTAGTTGGCACACACGTCGCCGAAGTCGATCGGCGTGACCCGGTGCCCGGGGTCCAACTGGAGAGACGTCGGCACTTTCGCCAGCGCCGGCGACTCATAGGCTTCGAACAGTTCAGCATCGAGAGCACGCTGGAGAAAGGTGTTGTCGACGCCGTACATGACGTCGCCGATCGGGTTGTCCGCCGTGAGGATCGACGTGGCGACCATCTGTCCGGTGTCGCCGGCGTTCTCGACCGTGACCGTCACGCCGGTCTCGGCGGTGAAGGCCTCGAGGATGCCCTGCGAGACCCGGAAGGAGTCGTGAGTGACCAGCGTGATGGCCTGGCCCGCAATGGGTTCGGGGTCGGGCGTAGTCGCCGGACCACTGCCGCAGGCGACAGGCAGGCACGCAGCCGCGACCAGGGAAAGGGCTCTGGCCAGGATCCGGTGCATCGAAGCTCCCTCCGCCGGCATTACCCGGTTCAGGTTGATTCGGGTCGACAGCACCCCGGTCGCACACGCGACCGTCGCTGCCCTCTCAGCCCGGCATCAGGTCCGAGCTCCCCGGTCGGTTGTCGATACGGAGGCTAGCCCGCGAGCGTGAGTTCCAGCACCGCCCGGATGTCGGCGGACGAGGTGCCCAGCCGGACCTCATAGTCGCCCGGGTCCGCATACCAGCCCGCCTCCTCGCGGTGCCCGACGTGTCCACCGCCGGCGGCCACGGGGACACGGTGGTTGCGGTCGGTGTAACCGGGGTCGGCCGGGTCCCAGTAGGCGAAGGCACGGTGGTCCAGCTCGATCGACACATCGATGGTCTCGCCGGGTTCGAGGTGCACCTTGGCGAAGCCCCGGAGCTCCTGGGGTGGTCGGGCGAACACCGGATCCAGATGGGCCACGTAGCACTGCACGACCTCGCTGCCCGGGCGGTCGCCGGCGTTGGTGACGGCGACGGTGGCAGTCACGGTCGCCCCGTCGGCCAGCTCGGCAGCGCTGGGCACCTCGCCCAGCCGTGCATCTCCCCAGGAGAACGTCGTATAGCCGAGGCCATGGCCGAACGGGTAGGCCACCTCGATGTCGCGGGCCTCGTACCAGCGGTAGCCGACGAAGACTCCCTCGGCGTAGTGCACCAGGCCTGCCTCACCCGGGTAGCTGGTGAACGCCGGCGTGTCTTCCAGGCGGTGCGGGACGGTCGTCGGCAGGCGACCCCCCGGTTCGGCGTCACCGAACAGGACGTCGACGAGGGCGTCGCCCATCTCCTGGCCGCCGAACCAGGACTGCAGCACGGCCGGCGCCTCTTCGGCCCAGTCCATGGTGACGACCGAGCCGGCGTTCACGACCACCACAGTGCGGGGGTTGGCGGCGCACACCCGACGGATCAGCTCGGGCTGTGAACCCGGCAGGTCCATGGACTCACGGTCACGGCCCTCGGTCTCCCAGTCGTCGTTGGTGCCGACCACGAGGACCACCGCATCGGCCTCGGCGGCCACCTCCACGGCACGGTCCATGAGGTCGTCGACCACCGGTGGGCGCAAGCCGACCTGGGCGCCGTGGAGGAAGGCACTGTCGTCGCTCGAGTACTCGACCACGACCTCCACCGTCTCGCCGGCGACCAGCGCCATGCCAGCCTCGACCTCGACACTCCCCATCCCGAAGAACGCCTCACCCAGCGGGGGCGGGTCGGTGAACCCGTCCAGCAGCACCCCACCGTCGACCAGGACCCGGGCCCGTCCGGCCTGCACGAGCGTGAGCGTGTGCTCGCCGGTCTCCTCCGGTGTCAGTCGGGCGACGGCCCGGAACGAAAACGGTGCCCCATCGGTCGTGAACAGGCGCCCATCGCGACCGGTGGCGACCCGTCGGGGCTCGCCCTCCCAGGCCGGGCCGTCGAAGTACTCGACCGTGAAGCCCGGCGATCCGTCCGCTCCCGTCAACTGCCGGAGCCGGACCGGGCGGGTGGTGCGCTCGGTGAATGCCCCCGGCTCGTAGCGCACCTGGCGGTCCCCGCCGAGCCGGGCCGTGATCGCCTCGAGCGGAGAAGTGGCGTGCTGTGGCACGAGCGCCGCCGAGCCGCCTCCCATGAGCATGGCGTCGGCAGCGTTGGGTCCGATCACCGCCAGCGTTGCGATCGATTCCGCGTCGAACGGCAGCACGCCCTCATTTCGGTAGAGGACCATCGATCCGGCCGAGGCCCGCCGGGCGAGCGCACGGTGCGCCGGTTCGTCGAGTTCGACCTCGGGCCGATCCAGCGGATCGTCGAAGGCCCCGGTCCGTTCGAGCAGGGTGAGCAGTCGACGGGCCGCGGCGTCCAGCAGCGCCCCGTCGACCTCACCGGCCTCGACCGCCGCCACCAGCGCCGGACCGTAGAAGCGGCCGGCGCCGGGCATCTCGAGGTCCAGCCCGGACCCGGCCATGGCGGCCGTGGACTTGGCGGCGAACCAATCGGTGACGACGATGCCGTCGAACCCCCAGTCGTCGCGCAGCACCTCGGTGAGCAACCACCGGTTCTCACAGGCGAACGTGCCGTTCACCCGGTTGTAGGAGCCCATGAGTCCCCACGGTTCGGCTTCGGACACGGCGATCTCGAAGGGCCGCAGGTAGACCTCACGTAGCGCCCGGTCCGGAACGACCGAGTCGATGCTGTTGCGCTCGAACTCCGAGTCGTTGGCGACGAAGTGCTTGATGGTGGTGCCGACGCCGCCCCCCTGGACGCCCCGGATGAACGCCGCTGCGGTCCTGCCCGTGAGCACCGGGTCCTCCGAATAGCACTCGAAGTTGCGACCACCGAGGGGGGTGCGGTGGATGTTTACGGTCGGGGCGAGCAGCACGTGACAGGCACGGGCACGGGTCTCGGCAGCCAGGGCTGCCCCGAGTTCCTCGACCAGGTTCCGGTCCCAGGTGGCGCCGAGGGCCGAACCGCAGGGGATGCACAGCGCCGGCGTGCCGGTGCCGACCAGGCCGGCGCCTCGTGCGCCGTTGGGGCCGTCGGTGACCCTCAGGGCCGGGATGCCGAGGCGCTCGACGGGGTTGGCGTCCCAGATGCCGCGGCCGGTCATGAGGGCGGCCTTCTCCTCCACGGTCAGGTCCGCCAGGAGGGCGTCGATGCAGTTGGTCGCTGGTTCTCCCATCCACTGATATTCCCGCATCGACAGGCAGGAACAGACATCCGGGACACCTGACACCCCGTCAGGTGTCAACCGGGTGCGACGAGTACCCTCACGGCCATGTTCGACCTGCTCATCACCGGCGGCACGATGATCGACGGCACGGGCACACCCGGCATGCGTGCCGACGTGGGCGTGACCAGCGGGCGCATCGCCGCCATCGGCGACCTCACCGGCGCCCCGGCCACCGAAACCCTCGACGCCACCGGGAAGGTCGTCTGCCCCGGCTTCGTCGATCCCCACACCCACTACGACGCCCAGATCCTCTGGGACCCCTGGGCCACGCCGTCGAGCCTGCACGGCGTCACGAGCATGGTCATGGGAAACTGCGGCTTCTCGCTGGCCCCGATCGGTGACGACTCGGACGCCGCGTACATCGGCGCCATGATGGTCAAGGTCGAGGGCATGTCACCGGCCGCCCTGGCGATCGGCGTCGACTGGAACTGGCGTTCGATGGCCGACTACCTCGCCCGCCTCGACAGGAACATCGGGGTCAACATCGCCGCCATGGTCGGCCACTGCGCCCTGCGCCGCACGGTCATGAAGGACGATGCCGTCGGCCGCGAGGCCACCGACGCCGAGATCTCCGAGATGCAACATCTCCTCCACCAGGGACTGGAGGCCGGCGCCCTGGGCTTCTCGACCAGCCGCTCCTACACCCACAGCGACGGTGAAGGCGCACCCATACCGTCACGTGTCGCCGCAGCCGACGAGGTCGTCGCACTGTCGTCGGTCGTCGCCGACCATCCAGGCACCTCGCTCGAATGGGTCGCCGACGGATGCATGGACGGCTTCCGCGACGACGAGGTCGACCTGATGGCCCGCATGTCGCTCGCCGGCCGCCGACCCCTCAACTGGAACGTCCTCACCGTCGACTCCGCACGACCCGATGACTACCGCAACCAAGTTGCAGCCTGCGAACAGGTTGCCGAGCGGGGCGGCAGGGCAATGGCCCTGACCATGCCGATCCTCGTCGGCATGAACATGCACTTCCACACCTTCTGCGCCCTCAACCTGCTCCCCGACTGGGGCGAGGTCATGGACCTCCCCCACGATGAGAAGGTGGCGGCCCTGACCGACCCCGATACCCGTCGCCACCTCGAGACACGGGCCGCCTCTCCCGACGCCGGCGTCTTCTCACGACTCACCGGATGGGGCCTCTATCGCATCGGCGACACCTACTCGCCCGAGAACGAGGGCCTCAAGGGTCGCCTGATCGGCGACATCGCCCGCGAACGCGGCGTCCGCGACTTCTACGCCCTGCTCGACATCGTTCTCGCCGACGACCTGCGCACCGTGCTGTGGCCCGGCCCCACCGACGACGACCCGGCCAGCTGGCTGATGCGCCAGGCAGTCTGGGACCACGACCACGTAATGATCGGCGGCTCGGACGCCGGCGCCCACCTCGACCGCATGGCCGGCGCCTCCTACACCACAGAGTGGCTGGCCGACTGTATCCGGGGTCGGCAACTGGCCAGCGTCGAGTCGGCCATCGCCCACATGACCGACGTACCTGCCCGCTTCTTCGGCCTTCGCGAGCGCGGCAGGGTGGCAGAGGGCTGGCACGCCGACCTCGTCGTGTTCGATCCTGAGGTCATTGGCGCCGGCGAACTCCACCTCGAGTTCGACCTTCCCGGCGACAGCCCGCGGCTCATGGCGGCACCCGTCGGCATCGAACGGGTCTACGTAAACGGCACGCTGGCCGTCGTTGACGGTGCCCACACCGAGGCACTCGCCGGCACCGTGCTGCGCTCGGGCACCCACACCGACACGGTGCCCATCCCCGCCGATGCCTGATCGTCGCCCCCTGACCCCGGGCCGACGCCCGCCCTTCTAACGCCCGGGGGGCTCTGGGACACTGGTCCCGGGGGGAACACGTGCGTAGTGGTCGTGAACGGCCGTGAACCTACCCCGGCCACCGGTCAGGGACCGCAGGTCGATGGCGTAGCGCACCATCTCGGCCTCGGGAACCATGGCGCTGACCACCTGGTCGCCCCACCGGTCGATCTCCGAACCCTGCACCGTGGCCCGGCGGGAGGAGAGGTCGCCCATGACGTCGCCGAGACATTCCCCCGGGGCGGTGACCTCTACGGCGGCAACCGGCTCGAGCACCACGGACCTGGCCTTGACGAGTGCCTCCTGGAAGGCCAACTTCCCGGCCATCTTGAAGCTCATCTCCGACGAGTCGACTGAGTGGGCCTTGCCGTCGTACACGGCGGCGAGCACGTCGACGACCGGATAGCCCGATCCGCCGCCCTGGGCCATGCCCTCGACGATCCCGGCCTCGACGGCTGTGATGTACTGGCGCGGGATCACCCCGCCGGTCACCTCGTTGACGAACTCGAAGCCGGTGCCGCTGTCGAGCGGCTCGATCCGAACGGACGCCACCCCGAACTGGCCGTGGCCACCCGACTGCTTCTTGTAGCGGCCATCGGCCTCGGCGGCCGTCTGGATGGTCTCCCGGTAGGCGACGCGTACGTCTTCGGTGTCGACGTGGACCCCGAACTTGCGCTCCATGCGCGACAGCACCGACCGCAGGTGGGTCTCGCCGAGCCCGGCGAGGAGCGTCTGGCGCGTCTCGTCGTCACGGCGCATCTCGAGTACCGGGTCCTCGTCGAGGATCCGGTGAAGCGCCTCGGCCATCTTGTCCTCGTCGTTGCGGCTCCGGGGTGACACGGCCCACGAGAGCACGGCCGGCGGGAACTCGATGGCGGGGGCCGCTGCCCGGCCAGCCGAGGAGAGCGTGTCGCCGGTGAGCGTGGCATGGAGTTTGGTGACGACGCCGATGTCGCCGGCCTGCAGCACCGTCACGTCGACCGACTCACCACCCTGCACTGTCATGATCCCCCGGAAGCGCTCGGAGTCACCGGTGCGCCCGTTGACCAACGTTGCGTCCTTCGTGACGGTGCCTGCCAGGACACGGAAGTACGACATGTGTCCCAGGTAGGGATCGACGGACGTCTTGAACACCTGGACCAGCGTGTCGGCGTCCGGATCCGGCGTGACGTCGACCGACATCCCACCGATGGCGACGGGTACTGCCGGGCGGTCCTGCGGGGAGGGTCCGACCTCGACGATGTAGTTGCACAATCGGTCGACGGCGATCGGAATGGTTGCCGACCCGCACACCACCGGGAACACATTTCCCGAGGCGACGCCGCTGCCGAACACCCTCTCGAGTTCCTCCAAGCCGGGTACATCGCCGCCCAGGTAGCGCTCGAGGAGGTCGTCGTCGGCGACGACGATGTTCTCGACCAGCGATTCGTGGATCTGGGCCTCGCGGGCCTTCATCTCCTCGGGGATCTCACCCAATTCGGCATGGCCACTGTCGTAGATCCAGGCCTTGTCGGTGAGCAGGTCGGCGATGCCGTGGAACGACTCCGCCTCACCTATCGGGATCTCGAGCGGTGCCACGCCCGAGCCGAAGGCGGCCTGGAGTTCTGCGAGCACCGACTCGAAACTGGTGTGCTCACGGTCGAGCTTGTTGACGAACACGAGGCGGGGGGTGCCACGTTCGGCGGCCTGGCGCCAGAGCACCACGGTGGCGTGGTCGAGGCCGCTGGATGCATCGATCACGAATACGGCGAGGTCGGCAGCGTGCACGGCTCCAACTGCTTCGCCGGCGAAGTCGAAGGTGCCCGGTGTGTCGAGCAGGTTTATCTTGTGGTCCTTCCATTCGAGGACGGCGAGCGCCGTGGTCAGCGAGTGGCCGGAGGACTTCTCCTCGGGCTCGTGATCGCAGACGGTCGTGCCGTCCTCGACGGTTCCGACCCGTGGCAGGGCACCGGCCCGGAACAGCATCGCCTCTGCCAGCGAGGTCTTGCCCGATCCGGGCGGACCCACCAGCGCTACGTTCCGGATCCGGTCAGGCGTGAACGCCTTCATGTGGCACCTCCTCCGCCAGCGGCCGGTCGAGTCCCCTCGTCGGGGTCCCCCCGGGTGTCGTCGGCCTCGTCGTCCGTGGGTGCGTGACCGTAGCCTTGACGCGTCCCGATCGCCAGAGCCGGGCCGGATCAGGCCGCCCGGGTCGATCCGGGTACCACGCCTAGACTTACACCCCGTGGGGGCGAGACTCGTACGTGCGCTGCCCTTCCTGGTCACCGCTGCCGCCGTCCTCATCCCCCTCCCGGGAATGCTGGCCATGGGCGCCACGGCGATGGAGGAAGGCAATGTCCTCGTCGTGGCAGACCTGTTCCTCGATGGACGCTGGCCCCACGGTGATGTCGAATACGTCTATGCGCCTGGCAACGTCTGGGCGGTCGGCGCCGCCTTCTGGGCACTGGGGCCGTCCGTCCTCGTCGAGCGACTCGTCGGCCTCGCCTACCGGGCACTGCTGATCTGGGGCCTGTACCGACTGGCCCGACCGTGGGGCCGGGGCACAGCGACCGTTGCGGCCCTCACCGCCTGGGTGCTGCTTGCGCCCTTCGGCCTGTTCGCCTACCCCTGGCTGTGCGGCCTGGCGCTGCTGTGTGCCGGGACCGCACTGGTGCTCGACGGAGGCGCACGCAGGTCGACCGCGGTCGGTGCTGGCCTACTCGGCCTGGCCATGTTCCACCAGGTCGTGCTCGGCCCGGCGGCCCTGGTCGTGCTCGGAACCGGGGCATGGCGGACAACCCGGGCTCGCCGCCGCCGTCTCGCCACCGGCCTGGCCGGTGGGCTCTCGCCGTTCCTGCTGCACCTCGTCCTGGTCGGTCCGGTGGCGGCGTTCGAAGGGATGGTCGTCGACCCCGTGATCCGTATGCCACCAGGACGGCACCTGCCGATACCACCCAACCCGTCGGAGAGCGCCGACATGTTCGCCCGCCTCGACGACCTGATCAGCGGACCGGACCCGTGGCCCGGACTATCCAGACCGGCGCAGGTCGCCGCAGTGTTCTGGCTGCTGCTCATCGTTGCGGTTGGCCTCGTCGCGCTGCCCCGCCTGTGGCGGATCCCGCACCGGCGGCGCTTCACGACCCTGGCGCTGATCGGCGTGGCAATCCTGCCCTACGTCCTCCAGCGGCCCAGCCCCAACCACCTCAAGTTCGTGGGTAGCTACGTCTTCGCGGTCGCCGCGATCGCCGTGGCCGTGGCGCTCGGACGTCGGCTTCCCCTCGCCCGTCGCCACCTGGCGGCACCAATAGCTCTGACCGTCGTCGTGAGCCTGCTGTTCGCCGTGGCCCCACACCACCTGGGGCGCTTCACCGTGGACACCTTCACGGGACGAGCGGCCACCTGGTCGACGCCGTCGATCACCCACGCCGGCCGGACCCTGCCGGTGGGCGACGAGGTGTTCGTCGCGGAACTCGAGGCGCTGCTGGCCGAGGTCGACGCCCGGACCGAGCCCGGCGACTCGATGTTCGTGGGGCCCGTCGACCTGACCCGCACGAACTACTCCGAGACCTTCCTCTACTTCCTGCTCCCCGACCTGGTGCCGGCCAGCCGGCACCTCACAATGAACCCAGGCCTTGCCAACCGGCCCGGCGGCCCGCTCGCCGGCGAGTTGGCCGACGCCGACCTGCTGGTCCTCACGGACCGGTTCGACGGCTGGTCGGAACCCAACACCTCGGTCGAGCCGGGCGCACCCGAGCCGGCCCGGGTCGTCGCCGACCGCTTCTGCGAGGCGTGGTCGTCGCCATTCCACGTACTGCTGATTCCTTGCGACGAACGCTCCTCCTGAGCCCGAACACCCGGCGGTAGCGTTTGCAGGTCATGGCCGAACAGGGGCGCCCCGCCTTCACCTACATCCCGGGGATCGACGGGATCCGCGGCATCTGGGTCGTCATCGGCCCGCTGCTGTACCACGCCGCCACGGACACCGTCTCGGGCGGCATCCTCGGCATCGACCTCTTCTTCACCCTGTCGAGCTTCCTGATCATCTCGATCGCCCTCAACGAGTTCGAGAAGACCGGCCGCATCGACCTCAAGGCCTACGCCGGCCGTCGTGCACGTCGACTGCTCCCTGCCCTGTTCGTGGCACTCGGCGGCCTGACCCTGTACCTGATGCTGTTCGTCTCCGTCGACCAGTACCCACGCTGGACCGGGGCGATCGTCTCGGCGCTGGCCTACTGCGCCAACTGGTTCGAGATCTTCTCCGGCGTCTCGTACTTCGAGGACTTCCAGTATTCACCGCTTCGACACGTCTGGTCATTCTCGATCGAGGAGCAGTTCTACATCTTCGCCCCGCTGTACCTGATCTTCGTCCTCCACTTCTTCAGGAAGCACGCCTACTCGGTGATCCTCTGGACGATGGTCGCCGGCACGATCGCCTCGACGTGGTGGATGGGACACCTGTACCCGGGCGGTGGCGACCCGTCACGCGTCTACTACGGCACGGACACCCGGGCACATTCTCTGTTTGCCGGCATCATCCTCGCCGTCATCGTGCGACAGCGGGGCCCGGTCCGCACGCGCCGGGCGCAACTCTGGTGGGTGGCCGGTGCCTATGCATCCACGTTCTTCTTCGCCTGGGCCATCTTCGAGATCTCGGAGCGGAGCGCCTGGATGTTCGAGCACGGCGGCTTCCTCCTGGTAGCGGCCCTTTCGTGCGTGATGGTCTACGGCGTCGCACAACCGGCCGAGCCGGCCTGGCATGCGTGGCTGCCGACCTCCCTGTCAGCGCCGGACGCCCCGGTCCGCAACCGGGTCCGGTTGGGCGCCCTGTACGCCGTGATGTTCACCGCTGGATGGGTGGTCGTGAGCGTGGTGCGCGGCAACGCCCCATTCGACCACTGGCCGTACCTGCTCGGGGTCGGCATCGGATGGTTCTGGTACGGCTGCGCCGGCGCCACCAAGGGTCCGCTGCACTGGTTCCTCGAGTCACCGATCATCCGCTGGGTCGGAAAGATCAGCTACGGCCTCTACCTGTACCACTGGCCGATCTACCTGCTGGTCACGCCCACCCGGGCTGCCCGCCTGGTTCCCGGCGTCGATGTGATCGAAGGCAACAACCTGATATGGCTGCACCTGGCGATCACCTTCGCCGTGTCGACCGCCAGTTTCTACCTGGTCGAGCAACCGGTGGTCAGGCGCAGGGTGCCGCTGGTGGACCGGCCGCTCAAGCCGATCCCGGCGCTTTCCGCCGTTGCCGTGGCCGTGGTGGCGATCCTGGGCGGCCTGCTCTGGGTCAACACCCGGCCGGCGGTCGAGGCGGCCGCCTCGTCGCAGGGCCCGTGCGCCGAACAGGGCCTGCTACCGCCCTCCACCGACGACCGCCTGCGGGTTCTGGTCGTCGGCGACTCGGTGGCACTGCAGATCGGTGAGGCACTGTGCACCTGGGCGCTCGGGAATCCCGGCGAGATCGTGGTCCTCAACGAGGCGCACCTGGGATGCGTCGTCGGCCGCTACGGGCAGAAGCGCATCCCGGAGGGCATCGAGGGTCCGGTCGGCGAGCTCTGCTCCGCCTGGAACGACCCCGTCGAACCGCACGTGATGCTCGACCCCGAGGTGGTGTCGTGGCCGACGGCCGTCGAGGTCTTCGAGCCCGACGTCGTGCTGGCGCACATCACCCCCTGGGACGTTACCGACCGGCTCGTGCCGTCGCTCGGCGAAGAGTGGGTCAACATCGGGATGCCCGTCTACGACGACTACATCTCGGCCGAGTACCGACTGGCATCCGAGGTGTTGGGTGCCACCGGCGCACGGGTGGTGTGGCTGGAGGGCGCCCACCTCAAGCGCGAGATCCGGCCCCAGAACCATCCCGACCGCATCGACCGCCTCAACGAGCTGGTCGTCGCCGCCACCGACGACCTCCCCTACGTGGCGACGGTGCCCTACCGGGACTTCATCGGCGAGATCGGCTCCGAGCGCGAGCGCCACACCCGGTTCGACGGCGTACACCTCTCGGAGGCGGGGGTGGCCGAGGTGGGTGTCTGGCTGATGGACGGGATACTCGCGCCCTGAGGCCCAGGGCCCCGGAGTCGGCTCTCAGGCCCGCTCCGCCCGCCAGGCGTCGAGGCGCCTCTCCAACTCCCCCCGCTCCAGGTCGCCCTCCGAACGCTTGATCGCCAGCAGGAACGCCAGCGCCTCACCGACCTCACGGCCAGGTTCGAGTCCCAGGTACTCCATCACGGCCTGGCCGTCGAGGCCTGGGCGTTCGGCAGCCCGGCGCTCCTCCTCGGCAAGCGACTGGATTCGTGCCTCGAGGTCGTCCATGGCGACCTGGA
>Ga0066839_10000542_pt1 | contig 16411 bp, 12 predicted proteins | sample ETNtaG_10_FD_66733 | JGI IMG/M metagenome (GOLD analysis project Ga0066839, IMG submission 66733) | Marine microbial and viral communities from oxygen minimum zone, Eastern Pacific Ocean - ETNP201302SV82 | ecosystem: Environmental > Aquatic > Marine > Oceanic | place: Pacific Ocean: Eastern...
GTTCTGGCGATCTTCCTGATGGCGAACACCATCACGGTTTACGAGGCTCTATACCCGAACCTCGGGAACGGCCATTACACCGGATACCGGATGGAAGACATCAGTGCTGCCACCAAGATCGAAGAGATCAGGGAGTTCATCAAGCGGGTTCAGGAAAGCGACACGCAACAGCCTCGCATTCCGATGGATTTCGGGTCGCCCTGGTTCTACTACATGGCACTGTCCGGCATTGCGATTTTCGCAGTCGGCAAGAAGATCATCTCCATGCTCGAGCAGATCATGGGCTTCCAGGGGATCTCTGCCTTCGCCGACGCCGCAACCAAGCACTTCAAGACGTCGGCATACGCCGGGGCAGCCGGTGGTGCATTGGGCCTGATGGCAGGCAAGCGCATAGCTGGCTATGGAGGTGTGGCAATGTCCGCCGCCTATGGTGCCACCCATGGGGCTGCTGTCGGACCCAATGGGATGGGGGCGGGAGCTGGATATATCGGTCGCCGTATTGCCGAGCGTTACGCAAATCCGCACCCCTTCTCCAACACCGAGAAAGGCGCCAAGAAATCGATCCTGTCGCGCGCATCCGAAATCTCGACGGCCGGCAGGGCTGCAAGCGCCCCGATCGACCAAATCGACGAGAACTGAGATGGCAATGCGCATGAACACCATTCTCAAGGCACTGCTCCTCACCCTCACCCTGGCCTTGGGGGTCTTTCAAGCTGACCCCCTGATGGCCGGAGGCGGCCCGGCAATCGTGGAGGCGTCTGAGGTCACGCCGTTCCCGGACAACATCCGCTTCTACAATCAGCCCGAGGAAGAGGCGGGGAGCTCCAGCATTGCCGAATGGCTCTTCGAGTTCGCAATGGGCAGGACGGAGACAGGCAGAAATACCTGCATGTCCTGCGACTTCATGACCTACTTCATGACCGGTGTGCTCGCCTTCGGCCAGGCGATCTATGATTTCTGGATGCTGTTTTTCCCGGTTATCGCGCCCACGCTCATGTTGATCTGGCTTGGATACCGGGTCGCGAAACTGGCAGCATTCGGCGGCGAAGACGGCCTCGGCTTCGTCAAGGATGCTGTCACCAAGCTTTCACTCTTTGCGATCATTTTCATGATTGCCACGGCTGGCTCCGATCGGTTCCTGTGGAACACGGTCGGGCCTCGCTACCTTGACTATGCGTTTACGCTCTCGGCTGATCTTCGAAATTTCGCCCTCTCGGAAGCAGCCTTGACAAACGAGGCTGACACATCCGGCCCGTCGGAGGCGCCATTCGGCTGTGCCGGCGTAACCCCCTCGATCAGCAATGCGACCCTCGAAGACGGCTTCATGACCAATGCCCTGCAAACGGCCTGCGTGGTCGAGCGCAGCCACGCCATCGGCGTGGCCGCAGGAGCGGCCGTGACCTTCAGTGCCCTCAGTGGCCATCCTGCAAATGGCGGCTTCACGGGAGCAATCCTGCATTTCTACCAAGGGATCATGAAGGTCATGGTGGGTCTGGCGCTCATGGCAGCCTACATGCTGTCGTCAGTCTGGCTGATGTTCCTCATCCTCGACATTATCGTGGAGGTTCTGATTGTCGCCGCCTTCTCCCCGGTTGGTCTTATCGCCTACCTTTGGAAGCCCACCAGGGGATTTGCGACAAAGATGATCACGATGATCGCGGGCTCCATGGCGACCGCCGCAACCATCAGCATTGTCTCGGTTCTGGCCTATTACCTCCTGGGGAACGTCCTTACCGTCTACAACGCCATGTATACCGTCGCACGCGACGCCTATCCCAACATCGCGCCGGTATCTACGGGTGGTTTTGATGGTCTCGCCGAGTTTATTCGACGCACGCAGTTGAGTGGCTCGGAGGATGGCTACATCCCGCTTACCGTCGCTACGCCCTGGTTCATCTATCTCGTCATGGCCGGCATCTCGATCTTCGCGCTTGGCAAGAAGATGATGACGATGATTTCCCAGATCACCGGCGTGGGTGGCAACCAGGAGCTGGCCAACAAGGCCAAGGGCATGTTCACCACCGGCATGAAGGTCGCCGCTGGCGGCGCCGCCATGGGTCTCATGGCTGGCGGGGCCGTGGCCGGTGCAGTAGCGCCAGGCATGGCTGGTGCGGCTGGAGGTGCGGCTGGGCGTGGCCTTGGTGCTGCCGGGCAGGGAGCGATGAAGGCCGCTGGCGGCATTAAAGGCCGAATGACTGGCGGTCAGGGCCTCGCAAGTGTCAAGAACATGGCAGACTCCGCGATCGGCGGAAAAAGCGAAGAAAAGTAGCCCGAAAAGCAAACCTGATCCAAGGAAAAACGGCCGCAAACCAGCGGCCGTTTTTTTTCGGAGCGCGGAAATTTCTATGTCCCTCATAGACCAAGAAAGCCCGCCAGCTCATGAAAAAAATGCTCGAAAAACCGGAAGAACTTGCGCTCGCCAGGGCGTGGCTCGACCAACAATGCGAACGCTCCCGCGCCCGGCTGGTAGATGCCTACCACCCGATGATCCGGCGCATTGCGCGAAAGCACCTGCGCAACGGCCTCACCATGGATGATCTCACCCAGGAAGGTGTGATCGGTTTCATGGCAGCCCTCGACAACTTCGATCCGGACCGCGGCTACAGTGTTGGCACACTCGCGCGTTTTCATATCGCCGCGCGTGTTCAGCTCTACGTCAGCGAATTCACCGGGATCATTCGCCTGCCAAACTCTCGAAGGATCAAGGGGCTGCTGTCGAACTGCGTCAGCAAGATCCGCTTCGAGGAAAACCTTCGCGGCGAGACCCTGTCCTCGGCAGAGAAGGAAGAAATCTGCACCAATGCCGGCTTCAGCCTGCGTGAGCTCGAGCAATACGAAATGGTGATGCGCCCCACCAAATCGCTTGCGGCGCAGTCCTCCTCGGACGACGACGAGACCGTCTTCGAACTCGCAGATGAGACAGCAGACGTTGAGGCGGAGGTTGTCCGCAGTTCCTCGATGAAAAGCGCCGAAGTGCTTCTGGGTCGCATTCTTGCAGATTTTCCGGAGCGCACGCGCACCATTCTGCGCATGCGCCATCTGTCCGAAGATTTCGTTTCACTCGACAAGATCGCCGCCGAAGTCGGGGTATCTCGAGAGCGCGTGCGCCGCATCGAGATGGATGCGCTCGACGTGATCCGTGAGCGCTTCAAGGCAGCCGGCATCGATGGGCTTGGCGATATCGCCTAAGCTCAGGCCGTAAGGAATTTACGCGCCCAGGACCGATGGATCGCGCAAAGTCCAAGCTCGGCGATCGCTGCCCGGTGCGCCTTTGTTCCATAGCCGGCATGTTGCTCGAACCCGTAGCCCGGGTAATCCAATGCCGCTTTCTCAAGCTCGGCATCTCGCGCCACCTTGGCGATGATGCTTGCGGCGGAAATTTCCAGAACCGAGGCATCCCCCTTGATGACCGCCCGGCACGGAATCTTCATTCCCTCCGGAACATCCTTTCCATCGAAGAGAACCTCGGTCTCCACACCCAGTCGTGCGGCAAGGGCAACGGCGGCTTCGCGCATGGCCCAAAGGGTTGCCCCACGGATATTGAGCTCGTCGATCACTGAAGGCGATGCGCGGCGCAGCTCGAAAAGCCCGTGCTTTCGGCACACCAGGTCCGCCTTGGTCCGCCCCTTCCGGCTCTTGAAAGCCTTCGAATCCATGGAGACCGCGCGCAGCTCATCCATGTCTTCCCGGGAGATGCCTGGCCGAACCGAAAAGGCACAAACCAGCAAATCTCCGGCGATACACCCCCTGCCGACCTCATCCACACCGATTATCATTGCCTGCCTCCGAGCTCGTTTTTCCTCGTGGAATATGGGTTCCTGGTCGCCTCTCCGTGCGCATCTCTCAATATATTTTCCTCCCGCATTTTGGGGCGGTTTTTCCGGCGCCTAATTCCCTCACGAACACTCAACCACTTCGGGATCAAGGCTCGCCAATGACCAAACTCGCCGCCCTTCTCATCGCCTCGACAGCATTGACCGCGGCGACTCAATCTTTCGCCGATGCCTATGAGGACTCGCCGGAAGCGCCCTTCTACTGGACGGAAACATCCGTGGAGGAAAAAGCGCCCAAGCCAGCTCCGGCTCCTGCACCTGCTGCGGAAAAGCCCGGCGTGAAGCCCGCGCCGAAGCCTGCTCCCAAGGCTCCGAGCGAAAATCCGATGATGGAAGCCTATCCCGTCACGGACGCACCCAACCACGCAGTGCCGGAAGCAACCGCCCCGCGCTACCTCGACAACGATTGCTACCCGTCGGAGACCATGCCGCCGGTCGGCCTGATCACGACCTCCGAGATTGCTGACGGCGACGGCGATCCGCGCAGCGCAACGCTTCGCCGCCGCGGCGAGATGGCTGCTGACGACGGCGTGCTGGAAGGCATTCAGGACAACCCCTGTGCCTATATTCACCGCCGCGGCGGCGAGACCGCTGACTCGGCGCGGGAATACACGCATCCCGATGACATTCGCCGCGTGAACGTTCTCGAAGACCGTCGCATCCCCGTCCACGATGTGGGCCGCTATTCGCCTGAGGGCGAAGCTGCCGATCTGTGGCACCGCGACCCCTCCAATCCGTTCATCGACGCCTCGCGCGCCTGGACCGTGAAAAAGGGCGCGATGCTCAGCGAGGTCCTCATCGCCTGGGGTGAAGAAGCCGGCTTCGACGTGGTGTGGCGCTCGCCGCATGACTTCGTCCTCCGCGCCGATGTGACGCTTCGCGGAACTTTCCCGGAAGTCTCGGGGGAGGTTCTTGAATCCTTTGCCAACGCCAACCCGCCGATCGCAGGCGAACTCTACATGGCCAACCGCGTGCTCGTGGTGGACTCGGCCTCGTCGTTCGACGCCCGCTAAGAGAACAGGACACGACATCATGATCACTCCGACCAAGACCCTCCTCTCCGCAACACTCGTTTCTGCGATTGCCGTTCTTTCCGGCTGCTCCGCCGACATGGGTGGCGCCGGTCGCGACGCAGCGACCCAGCGGATCGACTCCATTCAGGCTCGTGTAGATGCCGAAGGCTCGCGCCTGGCGCATCTCCAGGATACTGGACGCCCCTCGAACATGAGCGTTCGCGACGGTGTCTACCTCGGCCGAGACGGTTTCCGCACCGGCCATGGCGACCCCCTTCCCCGTCGCCTGGAAAAAGCTGACGCGATCTCCCTGAAGATGGGAGACGAGATCAGCCTGACCGATCTCGTGCCGATCCTCCAGCGGGCCACCGGCCTGCGCATCGACATTCGTGATCTCGACACCATTTCCGGCGCTTCCGGTCAACGGGACGGCGGCAACGGTGGCAGTGGCGCCGACAGTGCCGGAGCCGCGAATGACCCCGCCGAAGGCGGATCTGCCATCGGCACCGGTGCCCAGCACCCCGCGTCCAAGCTCTTCCGCGTGAACTACGAGGGTTCGCTGTCGAACTTCCTCGACTACGTGGCGGCTCAGGTCGGCGCTGATTGGGAATATACCGGCGGTCGCGTCAAGTTCCTTGGTCCGCAGACCACGACCTACACCATCTGGGCCCTGCCCGGTGAGCTGACCGCATCCGGCTCGGTCGGTGGCGGCGGTTCCGATGCCTTCGGCAGCGGCACTCCCCCGACCACGAGCTACCAGATGTCCTACGACTACTGGCAGGACATCGAGGCGGGCCTTACCGCCATCGTTCCCGAGGTCGGGGCGAAGTTCTCCATCAACCGCGCATCGGGCACTGTCACCCTGACCGGGTTCCAGAACGTCCATGAGCGGGTGCAGACCTTCATCTCCGAGGAAAATGCGCGACTGTCTCGCCAGGTCGCAGTGAAGATCGACGTTCTGGCCTTCCAGCACAAGGACAGCGATCGCCGCGGCACGAACATCAATGCGGTTCTCGAACAGGTCTCGGCTGGCCTCCAGTTCGATATCGTGAACACCGACCGCACGATCCCCAACGCGGGGCAGTTCGGCATGACCATTCTCGACAAGGATGACGGTCCGCTCAAGAACCTGACAGGTTCCAGCGCGATCATTTCCGCACTCGCCGAAAAGGGCCGCGTCGCGCAACTGGAGTCGACTTCGGTCATCGCCTCGAACAACAAGCCGACCCCCGTCTCGATCACCAATGAGCGGGGCTACATCGCCGGGATCATCACGAGCCAGGAAGAAGACGGCAGCACCAGCACCGAGCTTCAAACCGGCGTCATCAACGATGGTCTGAACCTCACTTTCACGCCGCGGGTGATGTCGGACGGAAACGTCATGATGACCTACCACATGGCCCTGACCGAGCTGATCAACCTCGAAAGCTTCTCGGCTGGCGAGACCATGGTTCAGCTGCCTGAGGTCGAAAATCGCACCTTCATGCAAACGGTCAGCATCGGCAGTGGCGATGCAATGGTCGTCGCCGCACACGACAGCAACAAGACCGGTCGTGATGCCTTTGGTCCCTTCAGCCCCTCTTTCTGGGGTCTGGGCGGACAGGACGGCTACAGCGTCGAGAACACCAAAATCGTCATCCTCATGACGCCCACGGTGATCGAAGCGGCCAACGCGCCGCGTCGCCGCTGATCGGAAAAATCGGAGCAGACTGACAATGACGGATCACATTCACCGGACCGTTTCTCTCGGTCGAAAGACCTTCGCCTTCGGTCTGCCCTGGTTCACGACCGACGAAGAGGAGCAGCCGCGCAAATCTGCGGCTGCCCTCGTGAAGAAATCTTCCATCCCCTATGACCTCTGCCTCGTGCGCAAAGGCGAGCAGCAGCAGTTCGCCCTGGGATGCACCTCTGATGGCGCAAAATCCGGATCAATCTCCGCGGCAGCTATCGTCGCAGAGATGTCGGGAACAGACAGCTGGCTCTATGTCATGGAGCTCGGCGACGCGATCTGGATCTGTGCGGGGCGCGACGGCTACGTCTTGCCCGATGGCGATCGGGTCCTCGAAAACCACGAGGACGCCAAAGCTGCCGTCAAGAGCCTTTCCCCGGCCAGCTTCAAGAAGGTTTCACTCCCGCGCTCATGGCGTGAGGGTCGCGACTCCAGTCTCGGAGATGCGGTCGACCAGGCGGAAATCACCGACGTTCGGGATCTCGCGGGTTTTGACCTGCCCAAGTGGGGCAAGCTTCAGGCGCTCAACTCGACCGGAGTTCTGCTTCGAGCGGGTGCCGCTCTTGCGTTGCTTGGCGCTGCGGGTTTCGGCGTCATGGCCTTCATGTCCGGCCCTGCACCAATGCCCGTCGAGACGGACTACAACGCCGTTCTCCAGCAGATCGAAGAGGAAGAGCGTCGTCAGCGCCAGCAAGAGCATGCGCGCCTCGATGGCAATCAACCCTGGGCCATTCAACCCGCCGCCAGCGCGCAGGCACGCTCTTGCATCTCCGCGATCCAGTCCATGCCCATCACGCCGGTCGGCTACGAAGTAACCGACATCACATGTTCGCATGGGTTCGTCGAGGCGGCCGTAAAGCGCGGCTCGGGCTATTCGAGCTGGCTGCGTGAATGGGCCGAAGGCTACCCGGGTATCTCCGCAAGCACCGATCCCACCGGCGCATCCGGAACTCTCGCCATGGAGCTTCCTGACGTCCCACCGCGCGGAAAAATGGAACTGGTCTCGTCCCATACATTCGAGGCCATCCAGGACGACATGTTCGAGCGCGGGCAGATCGAAGGCGCCGGAATTACCGTCGGGCAGCCAACGGTTCAGACTTACCCGGATTATCCCGATTACGTGCCGTCTTTCGCAACGGGAACATTCCAGATCACCACCAAGCGCCCGGAAATCTGGATGGATTTCCTCCAGGCCTGGGATGGCCTCGCTCTGGATAAGATCGCCCTCAAACTCTCCGACCAAACATACAGCATGGAAGGCAAGCTCTATGTCCCGAACTTCTAAATTCCTCCTTGCCGGCTTGCTGGCAGCTATTGCCGGGACCGCCAGCGCCCAGCAAAGCACACAAGATGATATCCTGGCCGGGCTTCTTGCCCAGGCCGGCGGAAAGGTTGACGCCAAGGCGGAAGCCAATCCCGGCGACCAACTGCGCGCTGCGATCCAGGACAAGATCATGCAGATCGCAACCACCTCCCAGAAGGTCTCGAACAAGCGCGAGTCGGTCACCATCGCTGAACTCGATCAGCTCAACCGCACGGCCGAACGCGCAAAGACCGAGCTCGAACTCGAGCGCCTCGAACTCGATCGCATGAAGGTCGAGCTGGAAAGCCTGCTGGCCCTCTATGACGCCGTCCAGGCCCTCGAGGAGCAGGAAGAGCCTGATTTCGAAGCGCAGTTCCGCAGCGAGATGATGAGCCAGGGTGCCGAGGCGCAAAAGGAAACCCAGCGCGAACCCACCGAATGGGAGATCGAGAACGCCAATCTGCCGCGCGTGTCCGGCATCATGGGCGTCGGTGGACATTTCCAGGCAGCCCTCGTCATGAATGACGGAACCAGTGCTGAAGTCGGAAAGGGTGACTACCTCCCCGAAGGCTTCGATGTGGCCGAAGTCGGCAGCAACTACGTCGTTCTCGAAGGCCATGCAACCGGCACCGAATATCGCCTCACCCCCAAAGGTCAGCCGCAAGTGCGTCGTGGTCCGGATGGGCAGCCGGCACAGGATGGACCGAACCAGGCAATCAGCCTCGGGACAATGCCGATCGGCCTTTTCTGATCAGGGCTTTCTTTCCCTAAGTCCCGATCAGTCAACAAGAGGTCCCGCCGAATGTCCTTCTTTTCCCGCACCAAGAAGAAAAACGCGGAGCCCGTCCTTCAGGACGGCGCTCCGCAAAACGCCGATGCTCTGGAGATCGAGGACGACGTCCACGAGAATATTCCTCAGGCATCCGCCGCGAAGAGTTACGCCGCCTCCATTGCGGACGATAATCCTGGCCTCATCAAGGTCTACGACCCCGGTTCGCAAAGCGATATCGTCATCGCCGGCGATGTCGTCACCGGCCCCGGTGGCCCTCTGGAGCTGAAGGAATCCCTTCGCCAGTTGCTCTTCGCCACCTCCGAGCGTGAAATCTTCTATTCGCGCTCACATCAAAACTCTCCGCAGGTTCTCTCCGAGATCAAGCGCATCGAGACAGTGCTGGGTCCGGCTCGAATTGCACAGCCCACCGACATGTCGACGCTGGGCGAGCTCTACCATCGCTCGAGCGCTCGATCGGGCGGCCGTGGCGGCGCGCGTCAGAACGACCAGTCTGCGATGCAGCGTGCCTTCATCAGCGTCATCGCCAGCGCCGCGAAGCAAAACGTCTCGGACGTGCGGATCGTGGTCAACCAGGACCGCGCCATCACGCGCTACAAGATCGACGGGGTCTACCGCAATATCGCAGAAATGCCCCCGCAATATGCATTCGAGCTTCTCTCGGCTGCTTTTGCCATGGCTGATGCATCCGACCCTGCATACCAGCAACGACAGTTCCAGGGCGCCCGGATTTCGAACCTGACAACCGAACTCCCTGCTGGCGTTCAATCCCTGCGTCTCCAGTTCAACCCATTGGCAAACGAGGGTCGTGTCCTCGTCGTTCGTATTCTCTATTCGGGCGACGGGAAACTGCTCGACATCGCCGGACTGGGATACAGCGAAGAGCAAGTTCGCCAAATCGCCACCATGAGTGCGCGGCCCGTTGGCATCAACGTGATCTCGGGTCCGACCGGCTCGGGTAAATCGACGACGCTGAAGGCCATTCTCGAAGGCGTCATCCAGAAGCGTGGCGACGAACTCAGCGTGATCACAATTGAAGATCCGCCCGAATACGTCATCGCCGCGGCCGAGCAGATGCCTGTGACCAACGCGAAGACTCAGGAAGAGCGCGCCGCAGCCTTTACGCAGGCCATTTCGGCCGGCCTTCGAAGCGACCCTGAAATCCTGATGATTGGTGAGGTGCGCGACAAGGCCAGTGCCAACCTCGCCGTCGAAGGCGCCCTGACGGGCCACCCTGTCTATGCATCGTTGCACGCCAACACCGCCATGGACATCCTCTCGCGCCTGCGCGACATGGGCGTGGAGGATTTCAAGGTCTTCGACGCGACGGTCTTCTCCGGCCTCATCGGCCAGCGCCTGCTTCGCCAGGTCTGCCCGCACTGCCGCAAGCCGATCGAGGAAGGCATCGCCATGGGTGATGTCGACGATCTTGTCGCTGAGCGCATTGAGCGCATGATGGAGCATACGCCGGAGCACGCACGCTCCCAGCTCTATCTCCCCGGCGAAGGCTGTAGCGAATGTTCGCACGGCTACCGCGGACGTGCGGTCGTGGCTGAAATCATCCTTCCAGATGACAACTTCATGGATCTCATGCGCCAGAATCGCAAAGCAGATGCGCGTGTCTACTGGTTCGAGAAAATGAACGGGATCGATCTGCTGGGTTCCTCCTGGATGCGAGCCCTTGAAGGTCGCGTTTCTCCGGTGGACATCGAAAACACCGTGGCTCTGATGGCGCCGCTGGACGCTCATCGGCACGCGCTCGAATACTGGCTCGGCAAGAGCGGTGGGCGCACATGAACTCCGTCGATCGCTTCTTTGCAAAGCTGACTTTTACCGGTCAGAAAAAGCTGCGCATCATGCGCCAGCTTCAGCGCCTCATTCATGCGGGGGTGCCGCTTAGCCGATCGCTCGAGCAGCTGCGCCATCTCTACTCCAAGAAGGGCAAGAAGCCCAAGGAGCCGATGGCGATGATGATCGCCGAATGGCAGTCCCGCCTGAAGGCGGGTAAGTCGCTCTCGCAAAGCATGCATGGCTGGGTCAGCCTTGCCGAAGAGATGATCATCGAGGCTGGCGAACAGTCCGAAAAGTTGGCCGACTCGCTCGAGGACGCTCTTCAGGCCAGTGGCGCCTCTTCGAGGATCAGGAAAACCATCATCGGCGGCCTGATCTACCCTTCAATCCTCTTTCTCGCACTCTGCGCGATGCTATACGGATTCAGCACAAAGATCGTCCCGACATTCGCGACCATTCTTCCACCGGAAGAATGGGTCGGGAACCCAGCCCGCATGTATGCCGCATCCCAGTTCATTACCGAGTGGTTCGTCCTCATCGGGATGATAGGTGGTGCGTCCATCACTGCCATCTTCCTGAGTTTTCCGATCCTTCTTGGACCGGTTCGAAAGTATCTCGACAAGGTGCCGCCCTGGTCGATCTACAAGGTCACCCAGGGCGCCAGCTTCATGATCACGATGCGGGGCTTCCTTTCGGCCGGCCTCCCCATCCCAGAGGCGCTGCGCCGGATGCTCAAGGCTGGAAACCCCTATTTCCGCGAGCGTGTCTCGGCCATTCTGGCCAAGATCAACATGGGTCGAAACCTTGGTGAGGCCATGTATGAGGCCGGACACGGCTTCCCGGATGATGAAATTTCCGGTGAGGTTTCGATCTATGCCGGTCTGGACAACTTCTCGGAGAGCCTTGACCTCCTTGCAAAGGAATGGATCGCCGGCGCCGAAGCCCGCGCTGCCATGGCGTCCAAGATCATGAACAACATCCTTCTGGTCGCAATGGCTCTGTGTATCGGCCTGATTGCCGCGACAATCTTCGAACTCCAGGATGCCATCAGTAAGGCTGCGGAGTTCTAAACCTCCTGCCGGAAGAGCAAAAAAAGGCCGCCGGCACGCCACGTCCTACAGGACACTACCACGAGAAGGCCGCTGTCCCTACCGGGCGGCGGCCTTGCTTTTTCCATCTTCGAACGTGGAGAAAGCCGCATTTCGAAGATGGACGAATTTTTCTTCCTCGGAATTTTCGGAGAGCCAATATCGTTCTCTATGTCCCTTCCGGAAGCCACCGAAACCACCAACGGAAGAGACCGACCACAATGCTCAAGACACTGATCAAAACCCGCGACAACAAGCTGCGCGGCGTGACCCTCATCGAAGCCCTGCTGTTTCTCGGCATCGGCGCCGTCGTCCTCATCGGCGCATTCTCCATCTTCAACAACGCATCCAACAGCGCGAAGATGAACGAAGCCCAGACCCAGATCCAGGCCTACATCTCCGGCGTGAAATCCCTCTACGGCTCGCGCGACACCTACGCCTCCGTCAACAACCAGGTGATGATCGCCGCCGGCAAGGTGCCGGAAAACGCTGTTCGCGGCACCGGCGGCCTTCAGAACCCCTGGAGCGGCACCACCACCATCACCGGTGCGGCGAACTGGTTCGAAATCGAAATGGCTGCACTGCCCGATGAGGCCTGCATCGCGCTCCTGTCGGCCAACATGCTCGACACCGGCTCGATCTTCCGCATCGAAGCCAACGGCAGCCAGCCCGCTGGCGGCGCCAACCCGACCCCGGCCCAGGCCATGTCCGCCTGCGACCGCGGCGCCAGCAACAGCGTGACTTTCCGCGTCCGCTGATCTGGTCGCCGGATGGACTTCCGAATTGGCCCGCGCTTCGGCGCGGGCTTTTTTCTGACCCATCGGGATTTTACGCGGACAAGCTACCGGCCCTATGTTCCAGACAGGATAGGAGATCACCATGCATCTGTTTTACATCGTCAGCGCACTTATCGTCTCGATTGGCGTGAGCTTTTTTGCTGGCGCCGACAGTCAGCGCCATCTATCCGTCCAGGCTCAGCAGAACCGAGCCGTTGCTGCCGAACAGCAGCTGCAAGCCTTTTCTCGGGCCTTGCGTCGCGAGGTCTACATGACCCCCGGGCAATTTTCGGCCATTGGTCAGACAGGGCAGATGCGCGTCCCTGACCACATTGTGGAGAGATTGGATTTTGGCGGCTTTCGGAACCATGGCCGCTACGAGTTCTTTCTCAGCAGCAACGGCCAGATCGTGGCTCAGATCGCCAGTGCCGCCCGCTACGGCGCAAACGCCCTGAACGATCAGGCAGACATCCTCAACGAGCGCATTCTGAATCCGGCAACCGGCCTTCAGATCGGTCGCCTCGACCTCCCGACGCTTGGACTTCGATAAGTTCGGGAATTAGCGCTCCCGAAGTTCCCCCCATGATCCCACTTCCTCGCAAAGAGGAAGATTATCATGGCCACTTACGTCCCGCTCCGCATCCACACCCCTTACTCCATCGGCGAAGGCGCCGTGCACACGTCAAAGCTGGCTGCGAAGCTGGCAGATTGGGGTGTGCCGGCGGTCGGCATTGCTGATACCCGGACCCTTGCCGGTGCCTATTCGGCCAAGGCAGATCTCTCGAAGAAGGGCATTCAGCCGATCCAGGCTGTGCAGGTCGATGTCGCGCATCCAGCCCTTGGGGGTGGTGAGGAAGTCTCAGACCTCGTGTTGGTCGCGCAGAACGAAGACGGCTATCTTCAGATTTGCGACATCGTCAGCGAGGCGCAGACTTCGGGCAAGCCATGCTCCCTCAAGAAAATTCTCTCCTATCGCGACACTTCGGAATTCCTGGTTCTGACCGGCGGACCGCGTGGGCCTGTAGACAAGGCCCTCGCCTCCGGCGCCCGGGACCGCGCCGCGCAACGTCTTCGCTCTCTTCACACGGCTCTCGGCGACAAGCTCTACTGCGAGGTTCAGCGCCAAGGGCGGGCAAAAGACTATGACGCGGAGCTCGTCGCAATCGCGAACGAGATCGGCGTGCCTTGCGTTGCGACATCGGAGGCCTGGTTCATTGATGCGAGCTACGCAGAGGCGCATGATGCCCTGCTGTGTATCTCGAATGGCTACACCCTGGATCACAGCGACCGGCCCAGGGCTGATCCGCATGGCTACCTCAAGTCGCCGGAGGAAATGCAAGCCCTCTTCCAGGACATTCCCGTCGCACTCGACAATACGTTGGAAATTGCTCGCCGCTGCCACTTCATGATCGAGGAAAAGACCCCCGAGCTTCCGGCTTTCCCCACCCGTGAGGGTCGGACCGAAGCCGAAGAACTGCGCGCCCAGGCGCTCGAGGGGCTTGAAGCCCGGCTGGCTCTCATCGGTCTGACCGATGACGACGCCACCTATCGGGAGTTTCAGCGCAAGGACTACCTCGACCGGCTTGATTATGAGCTCGGCATCATCGAAGGCATGGGATTTCCAGGCTATTTTCTCATCGTTGCCGACTTCATCGCCTGGTCGAAGGAGAACGACATCCCCGTCGGTCCAGGGCGCGGCTCTGGTGCCGGGTCGGTCGTCGCCTGGGCGTTGACCATTACCGATCTCGACCCACTTCGCTACGGCCTCTACTTCGAGCGTTTTCTCAATCCTGAACGCGTTTCGATGCCCGACTTCGATATCGACTTCTGCCAGGAGCGCCGCGACGAAGTTATCGACTACGTCCGGCGCAAATACGGCGCCGATCGCGTAGCACAGATCGGCACGATCGGTAAAATGAAGGCGAAAGCCGCAGTGCGTGATGTCGGCCGCGTCATGCAGGTTCCTTTCCCTGTTATCAACCGCTTTGCCGGCATGATCCCCGATACGCCCAGCAATCCCTGCACACTTTCCGAGGCCGTTGAAATGGAGCCGCTCAAAGGCGAGCTCGCAAACGCCGACGAGACCATCAAGCGCGTCTTCGAGGTCGGAATGCAGGTCGAAGGGCTGTTCCGAAATCAGTCGACCCACGCGGCTGGCGTCGTGATCGGCAACCGGCCTCTGCACGAAATCGTGCCGATCTATCGAGATCAGCACGGCACGATCGTCACCTCCTTCGACATGAAGGCCGTAGAGAAGGCAGGCTTGGTGAAGTTCGACTTCCTCGGCCTGAAGACCCTCGACATCATCAAGGGTGCCTGCGAGATCGCAACCCGCGCCGGCGAGAATGTGCATCTTGACGTAAACGACACCGAGGATGGCGGAACCTACGAGATGCTCCGCGATGGCGATGCCTTCGGCGTCTTCCAGCTCGAATCCGCGGGTATGCGCAAGGCTATGCTTCAAATCCAGCCGCGCAATATCGAAGACATCATCGCTCTCGTTGCCCTCTACCGCCCCGGGCCGATGGAGAATATCCCGCACTATGCCGCCGTCAACTCTGGCGAGGCTGAGCCTGAATACCTGCATCCTGGCATGGAAGAGACGCTCGACGAAACGAAGGGCATCATCGTCTATCAGGAGCAGGTGATGAAATTGGCTCAGGATCTTGCAGGATACACGCTCGGGGGTGCCGACATGCTCCGACGCGCCATGGGCAAGAAAATTCAGGCCGAAATGGATGCGCAGCGCGCAATCTTCCTCGAAGGGGCTGAAGCAAGGGGTATCGATCCGAACACGGCCACCGAGATCTTCGAGCTCATCAACAAATTCGCCAACTACGGCTTCAACAAGTCGCACGCCGCCGCCTACGCAGTGATTGCCTATCAGACGGCCTACCTGCGCCGCCATCACCGCGAGGCCTTCCTTGCAGCTTCCATGAACCTCGACATCAACGACGTCGAGAAAATTGCCGAGGCCCTGGAGAATGCCCGCCGCACGTCGGTAACCACCCTTCCGCCCGATGTGAATGCCTCCTACGCATTCTTCGATATCGAGACACAAGATGGAAAGAACTGCATTCGGCATGGACTTGCCGCGCTTCGCGGCGTTGGCGTCTCGATGGCCGAGGCCGTGGTGTCGGAGCGCATCGCCTCCGGTCCATTCAAATCGCTTTCCGATTTCGTCACCCGCACAAAAGCCAATATCAACAAGAAGCTTGTAGAATCACTGATCAATTCAGGAGCCATGGATACTCTGTCGCCCAACGCCAAACCCAATCGTCGCGCCATGATGGAGGCGCTGCCGGGCCTCATGGCTGACGCAGGTGCGCGTGCGCAGGAGCGCGATCGGGGTCAGATCAGCATGTTTGACATCATGCAGGACGTCCAGGAACCCGATCTTCCCGATGTGGTCGACTGGGATGAAACCGAGCGTCTCCAGCGGCAATTCAAAACGGTGGGCTTCTATCTCGACGGCCATCCCATCGAGCAAGTGCGCTCCGTTCTGGACCGTCGCCAGGGTGCGCGCCGGATCGCCCAGATCTTCGATGAGCCGGACATGCTGCCCAAGCAAGTCAGCATCGGCGGCATCATTATCGAGAGCATGTTCAAGCGCACCGCCAAGAAAGATGCGCTGCTCATCCTCAAGGTGTCCGACGAAACCGGCGTGATGGAGATCGTGGCCTTCAAGGACAAGGCCGACTATGTCCGGTCTCGCCTTGACCGCATCGACGGAAGCGCCGCGCGCTTTGATCTCGAAGTTTCCTTCCGGGGCGACGAGGTCTCACTCTTCATGAAGGATATCGAACCGCTCGATCTCGGGCTGTTCTGAAACGGAGCCAGAATGCTGACCTCGATCGCACTATACATCGCCACCGCCCTCTTGCTGGGGCAGGCCGCTACGGCCTGCCTTCTGCTGGGCGGAAGGATCACCGAGGTTGGCGGTCGCTGTGTTGCGTTCTGGGATGATCCCGCTGCACGTCAGGTCAACCGGCTGACTGAACGAGCCCATCGCGCAAACACGATGATGAGTCCGATCCTTTCGACCCATACCATTGTGCCCGGCTTGGCGCTCTTTGCGATCGGCGGGT
>Ga0066839_10000550_pt1 | contig 16331 bp, 10 predicted proteins | sample ETNtaG_10_FD_66733 | JGI IMG/M metagenome (GOLD analysis project Ga0066839, IMG submission 66733) | Marine microbial and viral communities from oxygen minimum zone, Eastern Pacific Ocean - ETNP201302SV82 | ecosystem: Environmental > Aquatic > Marine > Oceanic | place: Pacific Ocean: Eastern...
ATTTTCTGCGGCTGGCAGAATCGCTTTCAATTCATCAACCCTAACCGTCCCCCGCTACAGTCCCGCCATGAATATCAGGGAACTTTCCTAAAACGATTTGTGATCGGACAAAGGCTGGGAACCGCTCTGGCGGACGATGAGAATTCCCGCTGCATCCGGGATAAAATGGTATTAACATTTGATCATCTTATTGAGCACAGTACCCATAGAGAACTGGCAGAAAACTACACCTTGCGGATGGAGAAACTGTTAACCACATCTTCTCTCAGAGATGCACCCGTCCTGGGTGCGGCAATTGATGCCTGGACAAACTATAGGAGCCAAACTCATGCTTATTAAGGGCAATATTCCTCACTCAGAACCGACTGTTTCTATTGGTTTGGTACTGCCGGGGGACAGCCAAACTGAACTGCAGTTGTTCATTTCAAATCTCAACGCTTTCAAATTTATTTTGGACGGTACTCCTGCAGAAATTGCAGAAACAGATCTAACCATACGGGTTCAAAATAATGAACTTGCCGTCAATGGACACCAGGTTTCAGAAATGTGGTGTATTCCTCTGTTTGCTGAAAAGGACGATTATATTCAATTGAACCCCATCCGGGCCGGGAGAGGTTTCCACTGGGAAAAAAATATCAAAATAAAGGTTCTGGGAGATGTGCGAATTTCATTAAAAGACGGACAGCTTTTTGTGGTTAATCAAGTTACACTGGAAAAATATATCATGTGCGTAGCCACCTCCGAGATGAGTGCTAACTGTCCTCCTGCGTTGTTGGAAGCACAAACAATCGCGGCCCGGTCCTGGCTACTGGCTGCTGAAGAACAAAAACATAAAGACCTGGGCCTGGATGCCTGTAATGACGATTGCTGCCAGAGGTATCAAGGTGTAAATAATTTGACAGAATCTGCACTGGCGGCAGGGCAATCTACCCACGGGCAGATCTTAATATATTATCATCAGATCTGTGATGCCCGATATTCAAAATCTTGCGGGGGAATCACAGAGAATAACGAGAATGTCTGGTCCGAAGAGCCAAAGCCCTATCTTCGTTCCATACAGGATTCTGAAGGGATTCCGCCGCCCATGCTGCACAATTCAATTGGTCGAAAATCTTGGTTCCTGTCAAATCCTGCCTGCTTTTGCAGTCCGGATTATGTCCCGGAAGATGAACTGGCTGCTTACCTCGGCAATGTTGATGAAAAAGGAAATTATTTCCGCTGGAGCGTTTCCCTCACCCAGCAGGAACTTTTGGAATCAGTAAACCATAAAACAGGAAGTGATTTTGAGTATATTCATTCCTTGATACCCCTGCAGCGGGGTAGTTCCGGAAGAATAATTCGCTTGAGCATTGATGGCACCATTAATAATCAAAATTCTACCATAGCCGTGGAAACCGAATACGAGATTCGACATGTTTTACACCCGGACTTTCTGTTCAGCTCAGCCTTCATTATTCAAACTGATTTTGGTGATGGGTCTCATCCAACACATTTTCATTTGAAAGGTGCCGGCTGGGGTCATGGCGTGGGGCTATGCCAAATCGGAGCATTGGGAATGGCCTTGGCAGGTAAAAGTTCTGGCGATATTTTAAACCACTATTTTCGATCTACGGAACTCCTAAAACTCTATGACTGATACCATCAGCCTGCATTGGGCAGATTGGGCTATTATTCTGGCCTATATTGGATTTTCTTTGGGCGTGGGCATATATTTCTCCAAGAGAGCAGCTGCCAGCACGGAAGAATATTTTCTTTCGGGACGTTCCCTGCCCTGGTGGATTGTTGGCACCTCCATGGTAGCCACCACTTTTGCTGCGGATACTCCTCTGGCAATTACAGAATTTGTTCGCGGCCCTGGGATTTGGCAAAACTGGTTCTGGTGGAATCTACTTATGGGATCCCTTTTGGGGGTTTTTCTTTTTTCGAGGCTCTGGCGCAGGGCGGAAGTTCTTACTGATAATGAACTGTTGGAGATTCGCTATAGTGGAAAACCGGCAGCCTTCCTTCGTGCATTCAAAGCCGGATACTTTTCAATTCTATATAACTTTATCGTAATGGGATGGGTGATCAATGCTATGGCGTCTGTGATGTCTGTGATGTTGAACATGGATAAATGGACAGCGGTTTGGCTCTGCGTGATCATCGCCCTGGTCTATGCGATCCTTTCCGGATTCTGGGGAGTGGTTATTACAGACCTGGTACAATTCTGCATTGCCATGTTCGGTTCAATTGCATTAGCAATCATAGCCTTGAACCATGTTGGAGGCATGGAGTCACTGTTATCTAAATTATCTGGGTTGTTAGGTTCTGACGCTGTACATGAGAATACAATAAAATTTATACCGCCTGTCCCAGATACCGGCGTGACTACATCAGCATTTTGGGAATCACCCTTTTCTAAATTTCTGATATTTATTGGCGTAATGTGGTGGAGCCACCACGGAACCGACGGGGGTGGATATATTATCCAAAGAATGTCCTCAGCAAAAAATGAACGGCATGCCCTTCTGGCCACGCTGTGGTTCAATTTGGCCCATTATGCCTTGCGGGTGTGGCCCTGGGTCATTGTGGCCGTGGTTTCCATTGTTATGTTTCCTGTGATCCCTGATTCGTATTCGGAATTAGGTGTAAAGGCAGGGTACCCTTTGGTCATGAACACGTTACTAGGACCCGGACTCAAGGGCATCCTGATTGTTTCTTTCCTGGCGGCATTCATGTCCACCATAGATACTCATTTAAATTGGGCCGCATCCTATATCATTAATGACATTTACAAACGATTTTTTAAACCTGATGAGTCTGAATCACACTATGTATTGGTTGGTAAGATTTCCACCGCAATCCTGATGGTCATGGCAGCATTTACAGCAATGAAAATGCAAAGTATCTCCAAAGCCTGGGAATTCATCTTTTCCATGGGTGCCGGGATTGGCCTGGTACTTATCTTGCGCTGGTTCTGGTGGCGGGTGAACGCCTGGAGCGAGATCACTGCATTGTCCACATCAATTATAGTAACACTTATACTGGAAACCATTGCCGGCATCCAAACCATTCAGGCCGGGAATGAATATACCCTGTTTGGTTCAGCACCAGTATTGTTTGGAATATCCCTGCAGATTCATCACAAACTGATGATTATCGTGCCCCTGGCTGTAACCGCATGGATAGCAGCTACTTTTCTCACAGAACCTGAACCCAACGAAATACTGACGAAATTTTATCAGCGGGTCCAGCCGGGAGGCTGGTGGGGACCCATCTCCCAACAAATCATTCACACCATGGAACCCGTAACTCATGGGTTTATTGTGCAATGGATCGCTGGTGTTATGATGGTTTACGGATTTACATTTGGAATTGGAAGTTTGATATTTACGAAATACAGCCAGGCAGTGGTTCTGCTAGGCTTTGCAATGCTCGGGACTTTTCTGGTCTGGAACAGAAGTATATCAAAATTGAATAAAACACAGAGAACACAAACTACTCAAAGTTAAAATTTATAGCGATTATCCTGAATACGGTGATTAGTACAAATACAAGAAATATTAGTGATCTCCGGGAACTCTGTATTTAATTTAAAATGACACAGCCAAGACGAATTTATTCTATAGATGTTTTCCGGGGCATGACCATCGCCCTGATGATCCTGGTGAACAATCCCGGCAGTTGGGGGCATGTGTATGGGCCATTGCTTCATGCCAAGTGGCATGGATGCACCTTGACAGACCTGGTTTTCCCTTTTTTTCTTTTTATCGTTGGCGTATCTATGCGGTTTGCTTTTGTAAAATGGCATTATTTTCCGTCCAAAGAATTCTATAAACACATTTTCTGGCGGTCTTTTTCTATTTTTATGGCTGGTATTTTACTCAGTGCATTTCCCTTTATCCGGCAAGACTGGGACTGGTCCTCCTTCAGAATAATGGGGGTTCTCCAACGAATCGCTCTCGTTTATGGTTTTAGTGCTTTACTCATTATTAGGTATAATTTTATAAAACTTATTCAGATCCTGGCCGGAATCCTTATCTCTTATTGGGGTTTGCTATGGATATTTGGTTCAGGGGATCCATATAGCCTTGAAACAAATCTACCGCGTCAGCTTGATATTTTTCTCATCGGTGAAAAACACCTCTGGGGTGGATTTGGCGTCAAATTTGATCCAGAAGGTCTTTTGAGCACACTTCCATCGATCGGGACCGTTATTATCGGGTATCTCATGGGTGGCATGCTCCACACCACAAAAAACTATACTGATTGTTCAAAACGGATGTCAATCTTTGGCCTGGCATTGGTTGGACTTGGCTGGATCTGGGGATTTGTTTTTCCCATCAATAAAGCGCTCTGGACCAGTTCTTATGTATTATTCACTGGAGGAATTGGCGTTTTGGTACTGGCAGGGCTTACCTATCTTATTGACATTAATAACTGGAAAAAACCATTTTGGGTCTTTGAAGTGTTTGGCACCAATTCTATCTTTTTGTTTGTCATGTCTGGATTATGGACCAAAACAATTATACGTATCAAAATGACCTTTCAAGGTGAAACTGTAAGTGCCTATAGTTATTTTTATAAATCAATATTTGTTCCTTTTGCAGGGGATTTAAATGGTTCACTCCTTTTCGCCCTGACCCATGTTGCCGGTTTCTGGCTGATCCTGTATTGGTTGTATCGAAAAAATATTCATATCAAGCTTTGATTTTGAATTCTTTTTACTCTTTGCTGATATCGGTTGGATTGTTGTGGGCTGGAAAAAATACTCAATCACCCTATGTGGTTGTTTTGGGCATCGTCCAGGATGGGGGCATGCCCCATGCCCAGTGCCAGAAAAAGTGTTGTAAAAATCTCTGGGGCAGGATAAAAAAAGAAAAAGTTTCCTGCCTTGGTATTATGGATCCCGGAACAAACCAGAGCTGGATCATCGATGCCACACCTGATTTTCCTGAACAGCATCAAATTATCACACAGGGTAATGATACAAAATTGGCAGGGATCTTTTTAACCCACGCCCACGCGGGGCATTACACGGGTCTGATGCATTTGGGCCGGGAAGTAATGGGAGCCAAAAATGTCCCTGTTTTTGCCATGCCAAGAATGAGAAACTTCCTGGAAACAAACGGCCCCTGGGATCAGCTCGTCTCGCTGCACAATATAAAGATTACAGAAATGCGAAAGCAAAAAGAGATCAAACTCAGTGATCGCTTGTTTATTGAACCCATCCGGGTGCCCCACCGGGATGAATATTCTGAAACAGTGGGGTATCAAATCATGGGTCCCAACAAGAGCCTCTTATTCATTCCGGATATTGACAAATGGGAAAAATGGGATCAGGATATACTTATGAGAGTAAAGCATGTGGATTTTGCACTGCTGGACGGCACCTTTTACTCTGGGGATGAGTTGCCTCACAGGGACATGAGTGAAATCCCCCACCCTTTTATTGTTGAAAGCATGGACCTGTTTTCCAGTCTGAATACACCCAACAGAAATAAAATATTCTTTATACATTTGAACCATTCCAACCCTGTCATGGAGAAAACCAGCGCTGCATCCAATATGATTCGATCGAAGCGGTTCAATGTGGCCCGGGAAGGGATTATTTTTCCATTATGAAATCTGTATTTATTACCGGTGCATCTTCCGGAATCGGAGAATCACTTGCCTATTATTATGCAAAGGAAGGCGCCACTGTTGGAATTGTCGCACGGCGTGATGATCGTTTGAAAGCAGTTGCAGAAAAAGTTAAGGAATATGGTGGAACTCCCGTCACCTTTCAATTGGACGTCTCTAATCAGGAAGCCTGTAAACAGGCTGCAGATCAATTTATTCAACAAACAGGAGTAATCGATATCCTTATTGCCAATGCCGGTGTGGGTGGCACAGACAAACTTTCATCTGGTGATGCATCAGCTATCAATAAAATTTTATCCATCAATATTCTCGGTGTTACGAACACGGTTATACCATTTATTCCAGCCATGAAAAAGCAACAATCCGGGCGCATCTGTATCATCAGTTCTGTAGCCGGGACACGCGGAATGGTTGGGCATGGAGGCTATTCCAGTTCAAAAGCGGCGGTTCGAGTTCTGGGTGACAGCTGGGATTACAGTCTTTCACGGCATAATATTTCCACCACCGTTGTTTTTCCTGGATGGATTGCCACAGAAATGACGGCGAAACATCAGTTTAAAATGTATTTTCTCATGAACTCCAACACCGCTGCAGGAAAAATTGCCATTGCCATTAAAAAAAGAAAGCGGAAATATATTCTTCCCTGGCAGTGGAACATCATTGTTCCCATTTTCCGTATTCTGCCTAGGTGGGTTATCAAATTTTTCTCTGTCTGAGAAATAAACAGACATAAATTGTCTTCACCCGGAGAAAAATTATATTTGGATATTTATCTATATTTTTTAATTATACTCTTAAAACTTCTGTTGTAGTTAAATAATTCAAACTGGATGATTGATTGATGTCAATTTTTTCAACTCAACCTGTACCCAGGTTACAGCAATTGTAAAAGCTATACTGGTGGAAATCATCATGGCATACCAGTTCCATTCTACAGATTTATGGAGTACAAAACTGAAATATAGTGCCAGCGGAGCAGAAATACCCAAAACCCGGACCGTGGTAATTACCAGTACAGGAATGCCTTTGCCCAGCCCCTGCATTACCCGACCACAGGATATTGCTATTGCCACAAAGGGATACACCAGAGTCATTAATCTCAAAAATCCAACAGATACTTCAATTATTTCTTTATCCTGTGTAAATAGTGCTGAAAATGCCGGTGCAAAAAAATAAACAAAAGCAGAGGAACAAACTGTAATAAAGAATGACCGGGATATTCCATATTTCACAATGGATTTTAAGGCTTCTATCTCTCTGGCTCCATAAAACATACCAACAAGAGTGGTAAGGCCGCCGGCAATGGAAAAGATGGGCAGAAAGATCAGCATATCCAGGCGACCGGCAACCTGATAGGCTGCTACTGTCTGAGATGAGTAATGTATTAATATTTTATTAAAAACACCCTGGCCGAGGGCCATAATAACCATGGATAAGGAGGCGGGAATTCCCACTTTAATTATATCCCAGAGAATAACCTTTGATGGTGAAAAATCTCTAAGATTAAATGTGATATAGGCATGCTTTTTCACAAAAAGCATATAAACAAAGATCAGGAATACAATACCCTGGCAGACGACCGTTGCAAGGGCTGCGCCTTTAATGCCAAGACCAAATCCAATTCCGCCATAATTTTCCAATTTAAAAATAAAAATAGGATCTAATATAATATTCAGGATCGTACCAAAACCGGCAACCAGCATGGGTAATTTCATATCCCCTTCCCCGGCAAGAATGGACCTAAAGAAACCTGAGAATATCATAAAAGGCAATCCAGCCACAATCACATATAAATAATCCCAGGCCAATTCAAGAATAATTCCTTCTGCACCAAGTTTGGCAAGCAAATCTTTCCCTAAAACCAATCCCGCAATTGTAAAAACGACGGCAATTGCTCCAGCCATGGCCAATGCATGTTCCGCGCTGTTATCAGCATTTACTTTATTATTATTACCAATATACCTTGCGATGGATGCGGTAACCCCTGAACCCAGGCCCATCGTCAGCCCCAGCATTAAAAAGAACAGCGGCATATTGAATGCTACCCCGGCAATGGCATCTCCGCCCAAGCGGCCAATAAATATCATATCCACCATATTATAAAGCGTGTGGATTCCCATTCCAAACATAATGGGGATGGCAAGTGACCAGAGTGCTTTCGTCGGGCTCTCTAAAAAGGATTCCAACCGAGATTCAGACTTAGAATTCAATGCCATAAGCCTCAAATTTACGGGTATTTAAAGTGTGGATTGAAAAATAGGATTATGTTTTGTTACAAAACGCTGCTGTAAAAAGAACTTTTACCCGCTAACAAAACGGATGATCTATCCCGTCTTTATCTGTAACAGAGGATCCTTCCTTTTCAGGTTCAGACTGAAGATCATGTTTACCAATTGAATCAATAATGCTGGCAATGACGGCTTCGCGCCGAATATTATTTAAAACAGTAATAACAAAAATAGGGTATTCCGCTTCAGGCAGCACTTTTTCCCATTCATCAAACAGGTTTGTTTGATCAAGAAAAGTATCCACGTCCGGTTCTTTTTCTAAACGGTCGGCCACCTTGTCCTGAAGATTCAGCAGTTTTACACGGAGTTCAGCTTTCGAAAGGCAATCCAAACTCATTAATCCAGTACCGCATCTTCGTCTACTTTATCGATCTGGGTGTCGGCAATGTATTTATCAGCATAGTCTTTATAAACTCCAGACTTTACGAATATCTCGAATAGGTCCTCGTCAATATGATAATCATTTTTCATGTATCCCATTATGCGCATGGCCTGAGACAATTTTTTCCCATCCTTGTATGGGCGGTCCGCAGCAGTTAATGCTTCATAAATATCGGCGATGGCCATGATTTTGGCCTGGGTGGACATTTCATCACCTTTAAGCCTTTTTGGATAACCGGTTCCATCTAATTTTTCATGGTGACCCCCCGCATATTCAGGAATATTTTTCAATTGTTTCGGGTATGGAAGCTGTTCCAGCATTTCAATGGTGATAACAATATGGTCATTGATAATTTCCCGCTCTTCCGGAAGCAGCGTACCTTTCGGGATATTTAAATTTTTCACCTCTTCCTTGCTGAGGAACGGCTGTGTTTCATCCCCCAGATGAATTTGTTGTTCGGCGATATTTATTACCCGTTCCTGTCTTTCCGGGAGCATAAATTCTCCGCCAATATTACAGGATTCCAGAAACTGCATATTTTCATCGATCTCTTTGATCTGGTCATAATACATCTGGTCGAAATTATCCGGGACATTGCCGTTCAGCTGTCGTTTTAAAAAAGCGATCTCAGCGTCACGCTTTAAGATTTCCATGCGAGTCCTGATTAATTCAATGCGGTCAAATATTGTTTCCAGTTTGGTGCTTTTATCTACTACATGCGGCGGAGTGGCCACTTTACCGCAATCGTGCAGCCAGGCCGCAATGTAGAGTTCATACCGTTCTTCCGGGGTCATGAAAAAATCTTTAAATTTTCCATCTTTTGTATTTTCCAAGGCATCCGCCAGCATCATGGTAATGACCGGCACACGCTCGCAATGCCCTCCAGTGTATTCAGATTTTCTATCGATCGCCGTTGCAATGAGCTTAATAAAAGCTTCAAAAAGAGTCTTTAATTCTTCCACCAGGCGTTTGTTGGTCAAAGCAACAGCTCCCTGAGAGCTTAAAGATTCGACCTGCTCCTGCATATTTTTATCAAAACTGATTACATTGCCCTGTTCATTCCGGGCATTGATAAGCTGCATGGCGCCAATGATCTCATTCTCATGATTTTTCAGCGGTACAGTCAAAAAGGATTTGGAGCGGTAGTTATTTTTCTGATCAAAAGCTTTTGTCCCTGTAAAATCGAACCCTTTTTTGGTTTCATAGGCATCAAGAATATTCACTGTTTTGCCAGTGAGAGCCACATAGGCGGAAACATTGCTGTTGTTTGGTTCGCCATTGGAGAGATGAAGCTTTACAGGATAGTAGGGTATCTCAACTCCGGAGGTGCCGCCCATTTTCTGATTCATGGTATCGTTACTCAGGATTTCAAAACGCAGATTGCCATTCTCATCCACTGTATAGAGTGTTCTGCCGTCAGCTTTGGTAATTCTTGTGGCTTCATCCAGAATCATTTCAAACAACCGGTCGGTATTTTTCTCGGTTGAGAGAGCGACCCCGATCTCACTCAAACGGTGAATTTGTTCCTGTAGATACTTGATTTTATTCTGATCAGTCATATTAAGTTTGTAATAAGTTATCGATCCTGTGCAAACTGAAATGTACGCTGTCTGTCTGATTGGACACAATTAGATTAGGATGGGATTGACAACAATGGATTAATTTCTGATATGGCCCAAGAGTTTCAATCTCGAATTATAGAATTGACTGATTCCGCTCTATCAGGTTCTATTACCGCGGATGCCCTCATCCGCTTAGTGAATGATATAGAGAATCAATCACCGCCAAAAGAAATTATTCATTTATTCCTTGAACTGGCTCATTTGCCCAGTGTTGCAAAAATCATAACAGCTGCAGGACTTACAGATGCGTGGCTGAAACAAATTTGCAATTTCATTAGTAAATCTCAATATCATGTAGGCAGTTTACTTAAACAGCGTGCAGATAGATATAGTGATAAGACCGCATTTAAAATGATAAGCGGGGAGAATGTAAACGAACGAACCTATGATCAGGTCTGGTTTGATATTATTCAGGTCGGAAAATCAATCATTTCCTTCGAACAGCCTGAAAAAGTACCCGTTATTGGATTACTGACTTACAATCAATATCGCGGTGCATTAATTGATCTGGCATGCTTATCCTTTGGCATTCGCGTCATCCCTATTCCATTAAATTCAACATCTGATCATTTAAACTTTATTTTAAAACAGGCAGAAATCTCCCATTTATTTATCGGGGGTAAAACCGGAATTCAACTCTGGAACGATGTGCAGGCAGATCATGACATTCAAGTGATTGCATTAGACGCTTCTGAAACCCTGAGAGGACAAATTTCCGATTGGGAATCTTTCTTAGATCGAGAACAGGATTTTCATTTACAGGAACGGCTGGACCTTGTACCCATGGACTGGACGGTTTCTATCATGTACACATCTGGAACCACGGCAAACCCTAAAGGAATCATTTTTAATCAGGTCAATATTGTATCAAAGCGTTTTGCGCGAGCGCTGGCCCTGCCTGAAATTGGTTCTCAGGATACCTTTCTTGCCTATCTGCCCCTATTCCACACATTCGGGCGCTATTTTGAATTGTTAGGCAGTCTCTACTGGGGGGCAACGTATGTATTTGCGGAATCTCCTGCTTTCAATTCATTGTTAAAGGATTTTAAAATATCTCAGCCTACTGTTTTCATCAGTATTCCCAAGCGCTGGGCACAGTTATACGAAACAATTGAAGAAGGAGGCAGCCTCGATGCAGCAGATAAGTCTGTCATTAAATCAAAGATAAATGAGTTAACCGGCGAACAGTTAAAATGGGGGTTGTCTGCCGCAGGATATCTTGACCCTGGCATATTTACATTTTTTCAAGATCACGGCATAAAACTTTTAAGCGGATATGGAATGACAGAAGCAACCGGCGGAATTACCATGACACCGCCCAATGATTATATTCCTGATTCTGTGGGAAAATCTTTACCCGGGATTGATCTCCAATTAAACAGTGATGGTGAATTATGCCTGCAGGGCTCCTATGTAACAGCAGGATATTTTGATGATGATGATTCTTCCGTTTTCCAGGATGGTTGGTTTTATACCGGAGATATTTTTGAAGAGCGTGATGGCCATTACTTCATTCTAGACCGCAAAAAAGATATATACAAGAACAGCAGAGGACAAACGATCGCGCCGCAGAAAATTGAAAATCTTTTCCAGGATTTCGATTTAGTAAATTCTGTTTTCCTGGTAGGTGACGGCAGAGAATTCAATACAGTTTTGATCTGGCCGAATCATGAAAATTCGCTGATTGATTTTCAAATCAAATCTGAACAGGAGATCCGTGATCTCTACAGTGCTATGATCTTATCGGTAAATAATTTCTTATCCCCTTTCGAACGTATAATCAATTTTGCAATAATCGATCGAGATTTCTCGGAAAGTGAGGGTGAACTCACTCCTAAAAAAACGTTTAAACGGAAAAAAGTACTGACGAATTTTGCCAATATTATCGAACCCATGTATGAGCGCAATTATGTACCGATTCATAAAGGGTCGAAGGAAGTCAGAATCCCAAATTGGCTGTTAAGGGAAATTGGCGCTCTGCGCACAGACCTCTGCTGGGATGATCAATGTATTACCGTTCGCGGACAATCCAATCAATTAAAATTGAAATGGGATAAAACCAATATTCAATTAGGCGATTTTCTTTACAGTTCAGAATTGGATGTGCTGGATTTAGGATCTGTAATTCAGGCTCCAAGTCTCTGGCTCGGTAATGATGCTTTTACTGCTTTTGTGGGTGATGTTATCTTTCGATTAAAAGAGGTTGAGCCATATTCGGGCATAAAGGTCAGTGAGAAATCAATCAATTGGAATTTGAATCTCCCGGCAGCAGCTATGGATTCTGGCAAAGGCAATCTATTAAAAAATATCCATATCGCCCTTTGCAAATACCTCTGCAATGATGGTTCATTTAATGATATTCTCGTTGAGATTGTTGATGGTGATCGAGAGATTTGGACAGGAGTTATCTTAGATACATTTCTAATTTACCAAGCACACCCAAAACAGCAATTTCGCTTACGTTTGATGGAGGCACTGGCACCTCTCATGTCCGGAAATTTTTTGGTGGCAATGATGAAAAACATCCACGATACGTACCGAATTAATAATCCCGCTAAAGCTTTTTCATTTAATATCGCAAGAACCAATGATGAACATTACCAGGGTCTAATTAGCTACCTGAAAAACGCCCACGCAAACATTGATTCTTTAGATAATAAAGACCTGAGTTTTATCCAAACACTGCTATTGATGGTATCAGATTTCGGCATCAAACACCCAACCAGGTACATCTGGGCCCGATCTGAATTAACCTGGTGGCAGATGTCTGATGTGCCAAAACCAATATTCTCTACGGCACAAAAAGCCTATTATGCACTTATAAAAGGGTTTAGAGCCTGGGTGGGGCCATCATCGCTGCTCACCGTGGATCGAGAGACAGGTAATGAATATAGCTGGTCTGATGTAATAACATTTGATGAAAATGTACGCGCAACTCATAAAACGAAGATACTAAAAGCCATACAGGAGACTCCCCTGATCCGGGAATCTATTTTTCTTTTTTCATCGAACTTTCTGATTCAGTTAAGTGATATACCTCAAAATGGAATCTGGATCACCCATTTAGGTTCCCGTCATAAAAAACATGTATTTAGAGTTTTGGTCCGGACACAGTCATTAGGGACCTTTAATATTGTATTGAATCTCAATGATGGCTTGGACCGGGATTTCCTGGAGGAGGAAGTGAAATGGCTTATTACCATGGGTTCCGGATACAAAGACCTGCCCCTGGTTGAAACCTTTGGAGGCTATTGGCCGGAACACAACTTGTATACTGAAGAATATATACCCGTCGAAACCTTGACCACCTACCTGGATCGTAATCGGGAAGATATCCTGGATGAAACAAAAATGGATCGATGGCAGATGCGGTGGCTTCATTTTATCTGGAATGGCATACAGGCATACCAGGAATTCTGGACCCGGACTGGATTTCAATATGTCATTCAACCGCCCATACCTGAGAACCTCACCATCCCCCAGCATGATTACGTTACGGGCACACGTCTAATTTCTATTTCAGGGCGAAAATTAATTGACTCTCTGGGTCAATATTTTCTGGATCTTTTTACAGAATACATTGAAAAAACTGAAGAAAAATATCCGGGGTTGAAACATATGTCAGACTGGGAAGTGATATTTACTGCCACCATCCAGGCATTAAAAGTAAAAAAAGGCCGGTCTGTTCTGGAGCAGCTCCGAAAAGAATTAACAAACCGCAAACTGCGAAAAAAATTCGAACAGGCTGGCTGCACCCGGGATAGAATAACCCAGTATTTGCACGAGCTGGACCAGTTTGGAGTTTTGACGAAGCCAGTGGTGTTTGCATCACTGCGGTATGAACGATGGCTGGATCTGAATGTGGAAGCGACCCTAAAAGCCCGGGCCTCCATTCTGCAGGAATTATATCAGGACTATGAATTGGATAAAATGCTGGACGAATACCCTGAAACAAGAGTGCGGTTTTTTATGATGACCTGTTTTAAAAATATGAATCAGGAGCTTACCAATGCTTTCCAGCACATCATTCAGGAACTTAGAGAGGGAGATTTGAGTCCATATAATATCCAGGAAAGAATTCAGGGAATCCAAACAAATCTGCCTGTTGATGAAGAAGAGAAATTTTTCCTGGCCAGAATGCTGTTTCCGCATGTAGATGCCGCAGACTATGTGGAACTCATTTCTACGTCGCACGGGGATGTGGACAGTTTAAATCTTGTCTATCAGACAGAAGGCAAGGATGGCCAGATATATAAAATCCGTCCGCCTTTATTACCCAAGGAAATTGCCCGGTTTCACACCCTGTTATCTGACGCTTTGTTAACCGGCACATTTACCAGCCAGCATGAATTCCTTTTGATCTTTAATGCCAGCAACAGGCTTGCTGGGGGACTATACTGGAAAAACATGGATCCGCACCGGGTTCATTTAGAGTGGGTTGCTATTGGAGATCATTATCGCAGGATTGCACTGAGCAAGAGACTATTATATGATTATTACGAACGAATGCGTCAGCGTGGGATCAAAGTAATCACGGTGGGTTTTTACCTGGAGAATTTCTTTTTTAAACAGGGATTTGAAATTAACAAACGATACGGAGGACTGGTGAAAATACTATAAGTTGCCGTTTTGTAACGTTATTTCTAATAGAGCATTAAAAATATAATCACACCAGTTATTGATACATAAATCCATATCGGCAATGTAATTCTGGCAATTTTTTTGTGCCGCTGCAATTGCGACATCCAGCCGCGATACAATGTGAATAAAGCGATAGGAACAATTATTGCAGCCAGGATGATATGGGTAATTAAAATAAATAAATAAATGGACGTAAAGTCCCCAGTATAGGTCTTGGGGCCGGTTTTAAACCAGTGGTAGATAACATAGCTAACCAGAAACATCGTTGAGGTTGCAAATGACATTATCATCACTTTACGGTGCTGTTGTTTTTTTTTCTGTTTGATCAATATAAATCCACAGATCAGCAGCAGGGTTGTAATTCCATTTAAAGCCGCATTTACTCTGGGCAAAGCAGAAACATCAATGGCTCCCGTTGTATCTGCGGGTCGGGGGCCCAGAATTAAAAATGCCACAGCCAAACTGACTACAGCCGAAAGAATATATATGATCCGGGACCAGAACTGATCGTGGTTTACCATAAGAAAATAATAGAGTCCAAGATAATAATGACAAACAAGGCTGGCAGATAGATCACAGACACATGCTAATAATAGCTTTCCATCCTACGTCTTGAAAGAAAAAGAGGGAATAGTTTTGACCATAGGAAGTGTACTTTTTTGAAATAAGTTTCCTTTTTGGATAACCCAGTTGGCCTCCAGGTTCAGGAGGTTCGCAGAAATGATAACAAGTAAGACTGTTTTTAATTGGTACAAATCGTCTGAATAATATCACATTAAGACACCGAAATTATATAAATATCCTGGTTGTTTTTTGAAAGATTTATAATATTTAATATCAGTCATCTTCATTAATATTCGCTCTTAATTTCACCACCAAATCACAATATTCATCAATACACAATAATATATTAATGGCATTAAACAGGATCAATCCGGGCACCCGATGCACCATCCGTGAAACGGGAGAAAAAGGCATTCTAAAAAAGATCTATTTTTACCCTACCAAATATGAAATAGAATTTCCTGATGGAAAAATAAAGCACTATTCTACTCAGGATTTGGATATTGATGGATTGGAGCGACCTGCTGTAAAAAAAATAGTATCTGATATTCCTGGCAATGGAATCGGGGAACGGTGGACAAACTGGGAACCGTTTAAAGGTGAAAGTTACGTCAAACATCATTTCTCCACCTCTAAGGAAATCATATGGGATATGCTTACTTCCCTGGAAATGTATAATGTTTGGTTTTACGGGATCCAGCGCGCTTTACCCGTCTCAACTGAATTCCGCTATGTCCATCGGTTTTCATTCACTTATTTTAATTTGGAGCCGGGGGCTTATTTTAAAATTCGGCCTAGAACCATCGCCCCATACTTTAAATGCAGGATAATGACATTGGAGAAGGAAAAAGAATTTGGATTTAAGTTCAAAACATCGCCTTTCTACAGCGAATACGTCCAATTCTCCATAGAAGAAACGGAATTCGGAGTCTGGGTAACATGTAGACGGAGCTCAAAAGGATTATTTTCCTTTTTATCCCAATACAACTGGCCAGCAAAATCCCGGATCTTGCAACAATTGGATACCATTGTACCTAAAGTGGAATTTGGCGAAGATGATGAATCAGCGGCAGATACTGGAACCGACAGCAAATTTGGCGGATTCGCCACAAAGCAGGATTATATTGATTTCGCCATCAACATGGGTATGGAAGGGAATATGGATTATATCAATTCAATTTCGGAAAAACCTATCCGTGGTATGGCTAAAGC
>Ga0066839_10000576_pt1 | contig 15910 bp, 14 predicted proteins | sample ETNtaG_10_FD_66733 | JGI IMG/M metagenome (GOLD analysis project Ga0066839, IMG submission 66733) | Marine microbial and viral communities from oxygen minimum zone, Eastern Pacific Ocean - ETNP201302SV82 | ecosystem: Environmental > Aquatic > Marine > Oceanic | place: Pacific Ocean: Eastern...
TTCTTCGGTCCGGTTTCGGCGCGCAGCGCTGCCAGTTCACGGCGCAGCGCGGCCTCGCGCTCGTGCGCTGCGGCCAGTTCTTCTTTCAGTTTCTGCGGGTCAGCTTCGGGCGCTGCGCCAAGGCCGACCAGAAACTGCAGGTCTACCTGGACGTTGATGAAATCACTGACCAGGCCAGCATAGCGCTCGCTCAGCGCGTGCCGGTTGTACACAGACTCGGCGCACGCTACCCACAAGTCGTAGACCCCGCGCAGGTCCTGCGGAGCATCAGCTGCTGTCAGTGCCGTGCGCAAATGCTCCCAGGTCTCGGCGGTGATTTCGAGCCAGGTCTGCTGCAGGGCATTGAGCGTTTCCTGCCAGCGTTTGAGTGCATCGGCCCAGCGTTTGGCTTCAGCACTGTCCGTTGGCGGGACAGCCGGAACCACACCAGGCCAGGCCGGGCCGGTGGTTTGCTGAGCGCCGAACAAATCAAAGGGTGAACTACCAGTTACTGCCGGCGGCGCAGCAAAGGGCTGGCCGGCGCCAATAAAACCCGGCAGGGGTGGGGTACCCGCGGCGGTGAGGGCGGTGGCGAATTGCTGCTGCAGGCGCGTCAGTGCCTGCACCCAATCATCGGCATCCCCAGGATTCATGATGCCTTATTGTAGATGCAAGCCCAGGTACCGCCGCTTGCCCGCAGTTGCCTGCGGCGTTCACCGAGGCTGCTGGTGGGCCAGGCCAGGGGCTGGCCCTGTGGCCGGAGAAAATCAGGCGAGCGGGGCCGCTGGTGCCCGCTATGCGCGGCCGTGTGTCGGGGTAACAGTTTATAAACTATTGAATAAACACAGTTTACTCTATATAAAAAAATTGTTGCATTGCACAAAAAGATTTGTTATTGTGCACTGCAACAAAAGAGGTTTTCCCCTTCAACCCGCAAGAGGACTATGACATGACTGAGAATGCAAAAGACTCATACGAGAAGGTCGCTCAGGCCGCCGGTGCGGCTGCCAGCGATGCCGGCAAGCTCGCCGTTGACAGCCTGGAAAAATTGATCGAATTACAGATGGGTGCCGTGCGCACCTACGCTGACGCGGTGCTGAGCAACGCCCGCGAGGCGCTCGAGATCAAGGATGCTGAGGCCGCCCGCACCTATTTCGAGAAGCAGCCAGAGGTTGTCCGCAACCTGGTGCAGCAGATGGCCAACGACTCGGGCGAGGCCATAAAGCTCAGCCAGCGCTATGCCGAGGACAGCCAGGCGTTGCTGCGCAAGTCGGCAGAGCAGAAGTAATACTTTCGGCAATGCTTGCCGTTCAGCCGGCAAGGAGGTTGGGGCCGTAATAGGTCATTTTTCCGACTGCGGCGCCTTGTGTAACATGCTGGCAGGCGGGGAAGTTTGGCACAATACCGTGCCCGGAATCAGCCGGGGTAGCAATCGCCGGCGCCGTCCAATCGAAGTGGAGGATTAAGACATGACTGAAGTCGTTATCGCCAGTGCCGCCCGCACTGCAACTGGTGCTTTCAACGGGGGCTTGAGCGCTCTGCCAGCCAGTGAACTTGGCCGCGTGGCAATTGCTGCCGCGCTCGAGCGTGCAGGGGTGGCGCCAGCGGATGTTTCCGAGGTGGTGATGGGCCAGGTCCTCACCGCCGGTACCGGACAAAACCCGGCCCGTCAGGCAGCCATCGCTGCCGGCATCCCGGTGGAGAAAACGGCGCTCGTAATCAACCAGTTGTGCGGTTCCGGGCTGCGGGCCGTGGCCATGGGCTACCAGGGAATCTTAACTGGCGATGCCGACGTCGTCGTTGCTGGCGGCCAGGAGAGTATGAGCCAGGCACGGCACTGTGCTCACCTGCGCAATGGGCAAAAACTGGGCCCGCTGGAGATGATCGACAGCATGATCGTCGACGGCTTGTGGGATGCGTTCAACGGCTACCACATGGGCACCACCGCCGAAAACGTGGCCAACAAGTTTGCCATCTCGCGCGAGAGTCAGGACGCTTTTGCTGCTGCCTCGCAGGGTAAGGCCGAAGCAGCACAAAAGGCCGGTCGCTTCGATGAGGAAATCACACCGGTCACGGTCAAGGGGCGCAAGGGCGACACGGTGGTCGATAGCGACGAGCATCCCCGCCACGGCACTACCGCTGAGAAATTAGCTGGCCTGAGGCCTGCTTTTGCCAAAGACGGCTCGGTTACTGCGGGCAATGCCTCGGGTATCAACGACGGTGCGGCCGTCACCGTGCTGATGAGCGCCGAGCAAGCAGCCAGCCGTGGCGTAACGCCGCTCGCGCGCATCGTCTCCTGGGCCACCGCAGGCGTGGACCCGTCCATCATGGGTACCGGGCCTATTCCAGCCAGTACCCGGGCGCTGGAAAAAGCCGGCTGGGCGGTTGCCGACCTGGACTTGGTCGAGGCCAACGAGGCGTTCGCGGCGCAGGCTTGTGCGGTCAACCAGGAAATGGGCTGGGATACGGCCATCGTTAACGTCAACGGTGGCGCCATCGCTTTGGGTCATCCGATTGGCGCATCCGGCGCACGGGTACTGACCACGCTGCTGCACGAGATGCGCCGTCGCGATGCGCATAAAGGGCTTGCGACCCTGTGTATCGGCGGCGGCATGGGTATTGCCATGTGCGTGGAACGGCCCTGAGCATCTACCTGACTCTCACTTCGCACACCTCTTAACTTTATCGGAGTTATAAAGATGTCACATACATCAATTGTCACGGGCGGAACCCGCGGTATCGGTGCAGCCATTTCCACTACACTGCAGCAGGCCGGACACAAGGTTGCGGCCACTTATGCAGGTAATGACGAGGCGGCCCAGCGCTTTCACGACGAAAGCGGTATTTCCGTCTACAAGTTCGATGTGGCCGATTTCGAACAATGCGCTGATGCTGTCAGCCGCATAGAAAGCGATCTTGGCCCCATCAACATCCTGGTCAACAATGCCGGCATCACTCGTGACGGTACGCTGCACCGGATGGATTTCGAGCAGTGGAACCAGGTATTGCAGACCGACCTGTCCTCCTGCTACAACATGTGCCGCAATGTCATCGATGGCATGCGCGAACGGGGGTTCGGGCGCATCGTCAACATTGGTTCGGTCAACGGCCAGGCCGGCCAGTACGGCCAGGTCAATTACGCCGCGGCCAAGTCCGGTATCCATGGCTTCACCAAGGCGCTGGCGCTCGAGGGCGCGGCCAAGGGTATAACTGTCAATGCCATTGCGCCGGGTTACGTTGACACCGACATGGTGCGGGCGGTGCCGGAAAAAGTACTGGAGAAGATTATTGGCACCATTCCCGTGGGCCGGCTGGGTTACGCCAGCGATATTGCCCGGGCGGTGATGTTCCTGGTCGAGGATGACGCTGGGTTTGTGACCGGCTCGACACTGTCGATCAACGGTGGCCAACATATGTATTAAGGGGGGTTCGTTCGGCCTAGGGCGGTGGTATTATTGCGCTGCACAATCGGGAGGGCCTCATTGTGAGTGCAACACGGATTATCAAGAAGTACCCCAACCGGCGACTCTACGATACTGAGCTCAGCCACTACATCACGATCTCCGACCTGCGTCAGTTGATCGTCGGAAGCGAGGAGTTTCAGGTGGTGGATGCCGCCAGCGGTGACGATATTACCCGTAGCACGCTGCTGCAGATCATCAACGAGCAGGAAAGTGGTGGCGAGCCGCTTTTCACCACCGAGATTCTCACCAATCTCATCCGCTTCTACGGCGGCAGCACGCAGAAGATGTTCACCGACTACCTGGGCCGCAGCCTGACACTGTTCGTGGAGCAGCAGCAGGCCTACCAGGACCGGCTGGCCGATTTTCTCGGCCAGACTTCCATGGGCGCCATGTCGGAAATGGCGCGGCGCAACATGGAAGTTTGGCAGGACGTACAGCAGAACTTCCTTGAGTCAGCCGGGTTGGTCAAGACTGCTGACAAGCCCTCCAGCAAAAGCACCAGCAAGGCGGACAAAAAGCCCACCGGCGACTGAAGTCGTTATGCTGGCCGAGGCATTTGATGCCGGCGGTGTCTCCGCCTGTCGTTCGCCATCGCCGAAGACGAGTCCTTACAGGACTTGGCCCAGGAAAAGTTGATCACTTTGGAGACCGCCAGTTCAGCCGCCTTGGACTCGGAGAAGTTCGACTGACCGATTCGGTCTCCCAAGCGTTAGGAAATAACCGTCCAGTGACCAGGTCGATATATGAATGACAGGACAGTCAAGCTCGTGTCGGGGTACCTGCCCAACATCGACTTCCCCGACCAGACCGCCCAAGAGATGGGCCTTCCGTTTCGCTTTGCGGTTGTGTTGGATACGTTTCGGGAATCAAAGGTGGATATGTTCTTTGATGCTGAGTTGTTCTTCATCTTGTTTGACCGGATCTTTGGCGTGATTCAGCATGACGCAATGGCTATTGAGTTCGACGAAGAGGGCAAGATTGCCTTCGGCTCTCTGGACGCGGCTACCGAACATTTTTACAACTTGCCCGAGCAGGACCGCGAGCCATTTGTACAGGCATTACTGTCGCTGAATGGGGCGCCGACCAGCTTGGTCCGGGCAGAGTGGCACTATCGTGTCGGTGGGCCGGAGCCGTATCATGATTCCTACACCTATTCGATATATCGACGCAGCCAGGATCCTTCCGATCTAGTGGACGCATGTCGCGCCGTGTGCGCCGAACAACGCGCCCTGGTAGCCGGGGAGTTTCAAGGTGAATCCGCCCCGAAGATATCTCTCTGGAAACGCATCATTAATACAATACGATAAGGCAGGGATAGGAATTTGCTTTTGGCAGAGGTGGGGCCTTGGGCCATCAACCGCTCCAGAACATCCACCGGACTGACACCGATGACCCAGAAACAGCAAATTCAGGACAGCGCGTGACCGCAGCGTCGGCGTCTCCCGCCCGTAGCGGCGGCCAGATTCTCATCCAAGCGCTGTGCCGGCAGGGGGTGGGCTGCGTCTTCTGTGTGCCAGGCGAGAGTTACCTCGCTGCGCTGGATGCGCTGCAGGATGCCCCCGCTATCACTACCGTAGTCTGTCGGCACGAGGGCGGTGCTGCCATGATGGCTGAAGCCAGTGCCAAGCTGACCGGGCACCCCGGGGTGTGCTTTGTGACCCGAGGCCCCGGTGCAACCAACGCGGCATCCGGCATGCACGTGGCTGCCCAGGATTCCACACCGCTAGTGTTGCTCATTGGGCAGGTCAGCCGTGATGCCCTCGGCCGCGAGGCCTTCCAGGAGATCGATTACCGGTTGTTCTACAACGGTTTGGCCAAGCACGTCGAACAAGTGCACGACGCCGCACGAATACCTGAGATCATGAGCCGTGCTTTTCACATGGCCTGCAACGGTCGGCCCGGCCCGGTGGTCGTAGTGCTGCCTGAAGATGTTCTGGCCGAAAACGCACAAGTCGCCGATCTACCGCCGTGCCACGTGCTTCATGGCGAACCCGCGCCGCAGGACATGGCACGGTTCCAGGAATTGCTGGAAACCGCCAGGCAGCCACTGCTGCTGGCCGGTGGGCGTAACTGGAGTACAGCAGCACGCACAGATATCTTCAAACATACACAGGGAGAACCCTCATGAGCAAAGAGAATCTAGAGCGGTTTATGAATCAGGTCGGAACGACGTATCAGTGAGGCAAGACCTGGTTGATTGCGTCCTTAATGGTTTGAACACCCCGGATCAGGGATTCCTTGTGGATGCCAGATGGTATTTCGACGTCTGTACTCAGTAAAAATAGCCGGGATTCCCTGGCTATGTTCAAAACCTCCTGCTGTTCCAAGAAATTCTGAATTTCCTGGGGTTCCTTTTCGAGTAAAGAGACCGGCAAGGATAGCGACAGCCTTTTTATCTTTCTTTGATTGTCAGGTAAAGATCCTGTGGGAAAAATGATTTCATCGGCAATCTTTGCCAATCGGTCCACATTTTCCGGAAGCCATTGACCTAACATCAGAAGCGGAGAAAGTTCATAGAATTTGGCACTGTTCCAAAGAGGCGCATAACAACGGCGGAGTAGTTTTGCTGTTTCGTCATTCAGTTTTGGCAAGGCCTCTTCATGGATGATCAACATGTCGGCACCAGCGTCGCCCATTGACTTGACCATGGTTAGTATTACCTTCGTCATCATCCTTAGGAGTTCCGGGTTTAAACTGGCCTCTTCTGTTTCCAAACCGGTCAACTGACGGGCCAGGGTGTAAGGACCGGGCACTATGTTGAGGAGGGGAGTATCCGGAAGGAGTATATTCAGCCTCTGTATTACATCGATGGCGGTTGCCACCTTTCTGTTCTGTGGCAGTTGTTCCACGTGCTTTTCAAAGTCAGCCGGAAGCGACCCACCAGACTTAGAACAAATGGTTGATTCTTCCTGATCCAGTCCGTATTCCAAGGCCTCCGCCAGAAGCAGGGTATTGCCCTGACTGACAACACCATCGTATTTAAAGTAGTTGTGTATCGTACGGAGAGTGTTGGAAAGCTTGGTTGCATCTTCAAGATATTCCCTCAGGGGCAAGCCCTCCAACTCGGCCCCAAAAGAAAAAACCCAGGGGATGAACAAACCGCCCTGTTTGATGCGCTGTCTTTTTTCTCGGGTCAGAGCACTCTTCCTCTGGGTCGTCCCATCGTTAAGGGCGGTCTTTCTGTAGATGCCTTTTCTGCTTATATTACCCCTAAGGCCTGAATGGTGGGGCAACCACCTCTGCATCGGGCCAGGTCCCATAGAATGCTAAGAGGGACTCGTCCATCTTCTCCTTGAGCCAGTCTTGTTCAAATTCATCATAAGGTTTGGCTTGCTGGATTCGATTTTGACGCTCCTCCTGCCGGGCGGCCTCGGTGCCTTCCGGGTCAAGTCTGAGAGTTTCTGGATCGTACTGAGCTTTGTAGACGTTTTGTGCCGACCAGTCTGAAATGATCTGATCCTTGATGTCCTGGATGACTAATTCCGGCTCGCGCTCCAGCGGATCTCCGTAACCGGCTCCTCCGGTGGCAAACCCGAAAGTGATGACATCATTTTGATTCACCAGACGGGTGGCGCGTCCAAAAAATTCATTTTGCCACTCGCCGCCGATACTTTTATCTTTGAGCATCGGGAAAAGTTCCAAACTCAAACCATTGCCTTCCTTCATTTGCTCCATCAGGTCGGCGTTGGATATGCTAAGCCCCGGAACCGTACAAGGTGCATATCCGCCAAACAAGGGTTGCGGAGTCTGCATTTTGCTATTGTCTGAGATCGCCATAAAGAACACATAGGGCACATGGTGAGTAACCCAGATTTGCACCGTTCCTACGCCACCGCGATATTTTCCGTGTCCGCAAGAGTCTTTCCAGTGATTGGAAAGCGGGATAAATAAGGGAAGGTCATTTTCCATTTCTTCAATATCCGGAGTCCTTCCGTACACACACCAAGGAAAGCCGAAGGCATTCACTCCATCCATTTCCGGCCTACCACCCTGTCCCTCGCTGTTAAGCGAATAGGCCAGCATGTCCGCAAACGGCAGATTCCACTGTGAAAGTCCGGCGACCACCATCGCGTTTCCGGCATTCCCTTGAGACGCGCAAGACTGTCTCCACATATTGTTGGTGCTAAACATCATTTTACCGAATACGTTGTGGACACCGCTCATGATTCCGGTGGCAATCATGACGGAACAACTGGTTGCCGCGCGTGCATCCGGATTGAGGCAACTGCCGGGAGGAAAGATAAAATCAATCGGTGAAAAAGTCGCACTGCTGATCGGCAGATCATGGAACACATATTCATAAACATAGTTTGCAACGTGCCCGACTGCCGCCTGCACATGGGCGTTGTAGGAATAGGGATTTTCCGGAGAAGTGCCACTGAAATCCAATGTTATTGAATCGTCCTTTTTTTCCAGAGTCATGTGACTGTTGCGAACCAGACCAACCTCAAAACCGACACCGTCACCAAAATTGACACAAGTATATTTGCCGTCCGGCCAACTGCTGATTCGCTTACGCGCGCCTTCTTCTGCCACTATCAGCATTTTGCGGAAAAGCCCGACGACATAATCACGCCCACGCTCCTCTGCCAGTTCGATTATGCGTTTTAGTGAACGGTGTGCCGAAGTCGCCCGCGCCTTCAAGTCGATGACCAACATTTGCGGTGCACGAATGCCGAAGGCACTCATCGTTTCCACAAAGTCTTCACGGATTACATAGTTTTCACCGATTTTAGTCGGTGGACAATTGAGTCCTTCCATGAAGCGCGAAGTGGCGTTAATCGGCATTCCGCCAGGTTCGCTGGCTCCGGTTTCGGTGGTATGAACAGCGGCTCCGGTCCAGGCAATCAGTTCTCCTTGATAGAAAACCGGCATCAGAACCACTTCATCCGGATTGTGAATTCCTCCGTAAAGCGCATCGTTGGTGAACCAAATATCACCTTCTTTTATACCTGGATTTTCCTGGTAGGAATTGAGGATGAACTTAATCAAAATGGGCTGGATGATGGCGTGCAGATAGGTTCCGCAGCTGGCATTTGCCAAATCGCCTTTGGCGGTGAAAAGAGCAACCATCGAATCTCCCGCGATCCCCATCATGCTCCGCGAAGAACGGACGAAGATCTCCATTGCTTCATCCAGGATGTTGTTGGTTCGTTCGAAACCGACTTCATAATCACCCGGCTTCAAACTATCCACACAACGCAGTTCGTCATCATCCGCAGGCTCGACCTTGATCATTGCCAGTTTTTCATCAGCTGTGGGAATGGCCATTTTTATCGCCCCTTATTAAGTGTTAGGCCCGTTCAATGCGGGCAAATAAATGTTCGTCAATTCGGCAAACAAAATCCGGAGGAACCACCAATGTGGTGTATTCCGTTTCCAAAACGGCAGGTCCATTGATCTCGTTTCCGGCTTCGAGTTTGGAAAAGTCATAAACGGCGCTTTCCTCAAATCCGGAATTACCCCAGTAACACTGGCGCTTTGTACGCAGAGCTTGCGAGGCATCCGGGCCGGAAAGCGGGTACTCCGGGATCTCCGGCACTTCCGCCGGGATCGAGGCGGTGAGAACAAAACTTTCCACATAAACTCCGCCGTCAGGATGACAGACCAACGGACTGAAGGCGTCGCTGAATTCTTGCTCGAAATCATCATAGATTGCTTTCATGTCGGCTTCTGAGTTGACCTGCAGAACAGGCGAACTGGAGCGTTTGCGATGCACCTGTCCGCCGTAGAGCATGTCCAGTTCCAAGCGGAAGACAGCATCCTCTACAGGCATTCCTTCTCCAGCGAGTTCTTTTTTTGCCCGTTCAATAAGTGAATCAACCACGCTGTTGAAGTCATCGTAGTTTGTGCTGAAAATGCGGGTTGCCGGTTCCATCAAAACGTAGCGCCGTGAATTTTCGTAGATGTGCATAACATCCATCACTGAAGAACCGTGCGCCGAAAAAACCGGAGAATATGGAAATACCACCGCCGTCGGAATATCACCCATGTATCCAGCCACATGAGTCGGACCGCCGCCGCCGATGGCAAAAAGGACAAAATCTTTAGGGTCGTAGCCGCGCAAATGAATTTCTTTGCGAATAGCGGTTCCCATGTTTTCGTCTACGATCTTGCGAATCAACAAAGCCGCTTCTGCGACAGAAACACCAAGTGGATCAGCAATTTTTTCCTTTATAACTTCTTCGGCTCTTTCTTTGTTGAGCAGCATTTCACCGCCAAAATAATAATCCTCATCAAGATAGCCCAACACGAGATCGGCGTCCGTTACCGTCGGTTCTTCGCCGCCTTGATCGTAACAGACCGGTCCGGGGTAAGAACCGGCGCTTTGCGGCCCGACTTCAATACGATTGCCGAGCAGTTTATTCACCGACGCAATCGAACCGCCGCCTGCACCGATGGACATGGTTTGCAACATCGAGATTCCCACCATCCAACGATCCAAAATCGGACGGAAATCATAGTTGCGCACACTCTGTCCAACAACTAAACCGATGTCGAAACTTGTGCCGCCGACATCGCAGGCTATGACGTTTTTGTGGCCGAGTTTTTCAGCCAGTCTGTGTGAGCCGATAAGGGCTGCGACAGGTCCGGCGCTATAAGTCCTGACGGCATCCGTTTTGAAAACTTCCGCCATTCCACCGGAATTGTGGACCATCATAAATGGCCCCTTGTACTGATAGTCCCGGAGCCGGTCCCACATGGCCGCGAGCTCCATCTGCATGGCACGGAAAAGGTAAGCATCCAGGATGGCTGTCATCGAACGCTGGTATTCACCGGAACGGCCGATTACGTCACTGGCCAGCACCACCGGCATGTAACCGAGTGTGTATTCTTTGTACTCATCACGGATGATTTTTTTGATCCTGTGCTCGTGGGCCGGATTTGCCGGAGACCAAAGCAGTGAAACAACAAAACCGCGCACGCCTTGATCAACCAAATGTCGCACCTGCTGCCGCACATTTTCTTCATCGAGCGGACGCACAACCTGTCCGAAAGAATCGACCCGCTCCTTTACGCCGACAATCAATTCACGCGTAATAAGCGGCTCAGGCTTTTTTTGTGGGGCCAGATTCCGTCTTTCGGAAACACGGGTGCCATCAACCCACTGCGCGCCTTTTCCGATCAGGATGGAATCCTCATGTCCTTCGGTTGTAATCAGACCCAAACGCGGGCCTTTCCGCTCAATCAGGCGGTTCATGGCAACGGTAGTGGAATAGCGCACCAGGCCCACCTCGGGCAGCAGTTCTTCAGGACCCATTTCGAGTTCCTTTCCACCTTCTTCAATGACATTGAGAAAACAGGCCGAAAGGTCGTGCGGGGTGGTGGGGGTCTTCTTGAGAATCGTTTCCCCGTTATAATTCAGCACCATATCTGTGAATGTGCCGCCTACGTCGATGTCAATAGTGTTCATACTCATGATTGCACTTCCAGTCTCTTGTCAACAATGGCCAGTTCCCCGCTATCCAATCTTGCCTTCAGACTGGAAACGTCGATTTCGATGTCATGAGTGATCGGGTGCCCCAACGGAAGGTATTCGGTCTCGATCTGGGTCCCGCATTCCGGGCAGTAGAACTCGATGATCCTCACCCAGTCAGGATCCGGGGCGAAGTTGTACTCGGCCTCGAAGACCGGGTTGTGAATTTCCCGCGGATCCCTGCTGTTGACCAGACAGCCCTTCTTGTAATTCGTCTCGGCCTCGATGAGCATCTTTCCACAGGTGCTGCAATGCCATTGACCCTCGTCGATGTCCATTTCCAGATATTCCGTGATAATGATTTTGCGTCCCATGTTCACTCCCTCTCCAATTCGCCGTTTCCGTATGTATCCATGACAAACCTCCAGCCTTGAGGCACGACATAGGTGGTGTCGCTTCCTTCCAGCACGGCGGGGCCGGTCACGGCATTTCCTGCAGCAAGTTTGTTCCAATCATAAATACTGGAGGAAATCCCTTCCCCACCTCTGTGTATCATCCGTTCGCCTTTGAGGGCTGCCGAAGAATTGCCGTCACCTGACTTGGCCTCACCCGGTTGAACCTTGGCCACCGGTACTCTGGCCCGCAGTTTCATTACTTCTACAACCAGATCTTTTGAAGCGGCATCCTTGCCCGCATCAACAAAACTGTCCTGAATCAGATCATTCATGTTCTTTTCCGCCAAATCAGCTTCCTTCCAGGTTGGGCTGGAGAATTGGATGAAGTTTTTGGGATCACTCTGGTCATAGAGGGTGAAGTCCAAACCGGCCTCCATATTTGCCAGATCGAAACCCTCACCTTCCATGTCCCGCTGAGCTTCCTCCACCATCTCCTGAGCCATTCCTGCCAGGGTTTCATGCTCACTGACCGCAACAAGCGGGGAGTACTCGTAGGTGTGGGTAATATCTGCCACAGAAGAACCGAACGCACTCAGTACAGCACCAAGAGAAAAGACATAACTTTTTTGGATCTCCGCTTTTTGGGCAATTTCGCAGCCCAGAACGGCTCCGTTGCCGCCGAATGTAAACAGAACAAAATCCGCTGCGGATTTTCCGGTCTTGTTGACCAGTTCATTGATTTCCTCAGCAATCATCTCTGCCGCCATGCTGATGATTTCGTTAGCCGCATTTTCCAGATCCAGTCCGAGCGGACCCGCAACTTTTTCACTGAGGACTTTTTCGGCCTGTTCACGGCTGATTTTTTTCTGACCTCCGGCAAAATATTCTGCATTCAGGTAGCCACTTACCAGACACGCATCGGTCAGAGTGACTTCGGTACCTCCCAGGTCGTAACAGGCCGGACCCGGAAAGGCGCCCATGCTCTCAGGCCCCAGTTGGAGTTTGCCCTCAATCACCTTTGCCACTGTTCCGCCGCCAAGCGCAATGCTTTTCAGATCCAGCATCGCCTGTTTCAGGGGCACCCCCAGTAGATCCGGATCACGAGTCAAGGCCGGATGGGAATCCTTGATCAATCCAATTTTGGTGGTGGTGCCTCCCACGTCTAAAGTGATGACACAGGGAAAATCGTAGAGTTTCGCCCAGTAGTCTCCCGCATGAATGCCAAATACCGGTCCTGATTCAATTGTATCCACCGGTTTGGTCTTCGAAACACGGACCACACCTCCATCGGTATGCCCCAGCAGGAGAGGCTTGAGGTAGCCCCGCGCGCGCAGTTCGTCTTCGGCTTTAAACATGGATTGGGCAAGTGGGCCGTGAACGTAGGAATTCAGCAGCGCGACGTGTGTCCGGGTCATGTCGTCAGGGTGTTTGCAGATGTCTCCGCCGAGCAGCAAGGGAACATGGCCAAGATAATGGTCTGGGAACTGGTCCTCAATAATTTCCTTGATGGCAGCCTCATCCTGGTTTTTAAGCGCATCATTTAAACTGATGCAAATGCGGCGAACACCGGCTTCCAGCAGTTCCTTCAGTTTGATCAGCAATTTTTCCGTATCGACGGGCTGTTGTACCTCCTCAACATGGTTCTGTTCAATCAGGTGCCCAATGACCGGGTTGCTACCATTTGCGGCATACAGTGTCTGCCTGTGGCCTTCTGTCACGAAGAGCCCCATTTTCGGGCCCTTGCGCTCTGCAATAACGTTACTGGCAACGGTGTTGGACCAGCGCACAATGTCTACCTCATCCAGAAACTCCGTAAGGCTGGAAAATCCACATTGAGCAGCTCCTTCCTCCATGCACTGCAGCCAGGAAACCGTGAGGTCGTGAGGTGTAGAGTCCACCTTGACCCTCCTTATTTCAGCTCCCTTGGTGAATAGTCCGTCTGTGAAGGTCCCTCCCGTATCGATATCAACCATGAATCCCATAACAGTCTCCGCTAGTTCAAACCAAAATAATTACCGTGTAAAGTATATTGTTTATAGCTCAACTATTCACCTATTGGAAGTATTGTTTTTGATCGATAGGTTTTTTTATCCGTCAGAAAAAGTCAGACAAGCAAATAAGGGATAAGGGATAGGAATTTGCTTTTGGCATGAGGTGGGGCCAACCGCTCCAGAACATCCACCGGACTGACACCGATGACCCAGAAACAGCAAATTCAGGACAGCGCGTAACCGCAGCGTCGGCGTCTCCCGCCCGTAGCGCCTTGATTGAAGTTGTCACCGATGCTGAGGCGATCACCCACACGGCGACTCTGACCGAACTGCGCGGGTAAACCGCCTGTTTCAGGTTGCCAGCACCCGCTGCAAAGCAGCAACCAGATGGTCCAGTTGTTCTTCTGAGATCAGCAGCGGCGGCAGCAGCCGGATCACGGTAGACCCCGCCGGCAGTGCCAGGATGTGTTCCTGCTCAGCCAACGCCTTGAGACAGGGGGTCGCTTTTTCTTTAAGCTCGATGCCGATCATCAGGCCCACGCGGCGTACTTCGCGTACCCGCGCTGGCAACGCGGCACAAAAGCGCTGCTCGAAATATGCACCGAGGGTTGCGGCGCGCTCGGCCAACTGTTCCGTTTCCATGGTTTCGATGGCAGCCAGGGCCGCGGCGCAGGCCAGCGGATTGCCGCCAAAGGTCGAGCCGTGGCTACCGAGAGTAGCCTGGACCTGGCTGCTTGCGAGCACTGCACCCATCGGTACGCCGCCGGCAATACCCTTGGCCAGGCACATGAGATCTGGCGCTAGGCTGAGCTGGTCGCAGGCGAAGAAACTGCCGGTGCGGCAGAAGCCGGTCTGTACTTCGTCGATGATGAGCAGCGCCCCGCGCTCGCTGCACAAGCGCCGGGCGCAGGAGAGAAAATCGGGGTCTGCCGGGCGCACGCCGCCCTCACCCTGTATCGGTTCGAGGATAACGGCGGCGGTACTCTGATCCACCGCCGCGTCCAGTTTTTCGCTGTTATTGAGCGGCACGAAACGGCAGTCAGGCAGCAGTGGCTCGAAGGCGTCGCGGTATTTATGGGTCACACTGAGCGCACCCAGCGTGCGCCCGTGAAAACCACGCATGGCGCTGACCAGCCCAGTGCGGCCAGTAGTGAGGCAGGCGAACTTGATGGCCGCTTCGACTGCCTCGGTACCTGAGTTACACAGGAACACCCGCTCAAGTCCAGCAGGTGCAAGCTGCACCAGTTTTTCCATCAGCCGGCCCCGGCTGTGGTGGTAGAAGATTCCAGGACAGGTGATCAGTTGGGCAGCCTGGCCGGTGATGGCCGCGGCGACAGCCGGATGAGCATGCCCAAGATTAGCGACCCCAACGCCGGTGGCACAGTCGAGGTATTCGGTGCCGGCATCGTCCCACACCAGCGCCCCCGAGCCGCGCACCAGCGTGATACCCCGGCGCGGATAAATCCCGAGAGCATAATGCTCCTCAAGTTGGCGCGCGCTCATCGGATCAGCGTGCCCTTGCCAGCCAGTGCCTCGTGCACCGGCTGGGCCACGCGGCCATCGGCAATGATGACCTCGGCGGCGCCGGCGGCAAACAGTTTGCGCAAAGCCAGCATCTTGCGCTTCATGCGGCCCGTAACCTGGTCCTCGCGCTGCTCGAGTTCTGTGCGTGACATCTGCGTGACCAGACTGGTCGGATCATCGTGGTTGTCCAGGAATCCTGGTGCCTCAATCAGCTGTACGATGCGCGCGGCGTGCAAGGCGTCCTGCAGCGTGTTGACGATGTCATCGTTTTCGGAGTTGATGGCGAAGCCTTGTTCGTCGACGATGGGTATGGTCAACACGGGACGGTAGCCATTGTCGAGCAGGAGGTCGAGCAGCGGTCCGTTGGCACGCTTGGGTTTACCGGAGAAATCGCGCTTGAGCAGGGTTTTGCCTTCATCGCGCACACGAATGCCGCGATTTCGTGCACCTTCGATGAGTCGGCCGTCAAGGCCGGTAAGCCCCAGCGCGTTGACCCCCTGGCGCTGGCACATTTCCACGAAGCGCCGGTTACGCAGCCCGGCGTAACTCATCATGATGAGGTCGATTGCGTCCTGGTCCGAGTAAACGCTGGTGTAGCCCGACACCGAGGTCAACTCGACTTTGGGCTGGCCCAGTTGCCCGGCCACACGGTCGCGCAGGGCGTTGGCACCAAGAACTACCACGAAAGGCTCGATCAATTCAGCGAGGTCCGCGGCGATGCCTTCGAGGTTGATGTCGGCGCCGCCACCGGCTTTGATGATCAGCATTGCTCTGGCCCCTGCAGTGCGATCACGCTGCGGTTGGGAATGGCTTGCCACTCACCGTGGTCGGGGTAGGGTTGCGAGCAGGCCACATCCACGTGGCCGACGCGGCCCCTATGCATCTGGAAGTAACCGGGGTTCTCGTTGAAAAGACTGGCGAGAATACTGCTTTGCGAATCGGCTACCACCAGGTTCAGTGCCCGTACGTAGCGACTGCGCTTTTCGATCACCTCTATGCCTCGGCGTACGCCCGCAAGACGCCCGCCCTGGTCGAAGCGTTTCAGGTAGTTGAACACCTTCTCCGCCCCGATACGACCATGCTCACGGATTCGCACGCCCTGCAGCTCACCGTTGAAGATGAAAATTTTTTCGCCGTCAA
>Ga0066839_10000580_pt1 | contig 15871 bp, 13 predicted proteins | sample ETNtaG_10_FD_66733 | JGI IMG/M metagenome (GOLD analysis project Ga0066839, IMG submission 66733) | Marine microbial and viral communities from oxygen minimum zone, Eastern Pacific Ocean - ETNP201302SV82 | ecosystem: Environmental > Aquatic > Marine > Oceanic | place: Pacific Ocean: Eastern...
CGCACGCTGTTCATCTACATGCTCGCCTACTTCTTCTTCATCGATGGCATCAACAGCGTCTCCGCCTTGGCTGGAATCTACGGGGTCACAGTACTCGGCCTGACCATCGGGAATTTGATCATCATCATCCTGATCATCCAGTTCGTGGCCGCGCCCTGTGCAATCGGCTTCACCATGCTCGCAAAGAGGACCTCCACGCACTACGCGCTCTCCTTCTCACTGGTCATGTGGGTCGTTGTCATCGTTGGTGCCTTGTCCTTCGCCCCACTGGTTCTCGAGTCGCATGACGAGTATGATATCCAGTTCGACTGGGACACGGACGGCGATGGGATCGCCGATGCCGAAGATGATGACACCGATGGCGATTGGTACTCCAACTTGGCGGAGGCAGAGGCAGGTACTGATCCACTGGATCCTGCTAGCACGCCCAACCCGAATCCATCGATATGGTTGCAGCAACGCCTAGTTGGAAAGGGGCAGTATGTCGTATCCGTCAGCAGCGGCACCTACGATAACGGCCTGTCTCAGAGCGATGAGGAGCAGGCTTGGGGGTCAGAATGGTCGGATGTTCTCCCGCTTCACTTAGTTGAGAACGAAGCCGGAGACACAATCTACGAGTTCGACGACCCCACTGACTCAGCGACAACGGTCTTGAATGCCAGCAGAATCTCTGGTTTCACCGCTACCTTCGACGAGGACAGCCGCTTGAGCATGAGTGTCCAAGGTGGGGATTTGGACGGCACCACCGCACTGGGCGACGATCACCCGACGAGCCTAGGTGATGGGCCCCTAGATTTCGTTTCAGATGCCGTTCGTGATAACATATGGGAGCCACTCGGATTCGGCGTCTTCCTTCAGTTCCTTCTACTGGGTTGCATGGCAGGGGCTCTGCTGGGTGGCTCACAGGGACTGGCGCGCAGCATCTTCGGCCAGATGGTGCCTGAGACCCGCAGCGCCGAGTTCTTCGGCTTCTTCGGCTTCTTCGGCAGAGTGGCAGCAATCCTGGGGCCGCTCCTGTATGGCACTCTCACGGTGATGTATGACAGCAGAGTCGGGATAGCCAGCATCTGCGTCCTGATTGTCATCGGCTCGGTTATGATGAAGTGGGTCGATGTCGACGATGGTCGCCGCGCAGCAATGGAAGAGGATGCACGCAACCGCGGCATCAGCCTCGATTAGTCAGGCGGTCGACGACCAGAGCGACCTCCAGTAGGGCCAGCATAGGGCCGCCGACGAGGAAGAGCGAGAGCGGGTCAGGTGGGGAGAGCATTGCTCCGACGAGCAGTGCCGAGAACCACAGAATCTCCCTGTTGTCAGTGATGCTCGAGCGTTCAATCACGTCGTATCGAAGCAGCAGGAGAACTGCTAGCGGCACTTGGAAGCCGACCACGGAGGCGAAGTACAAGCCAACAATGAATCCTATCCACGATTGTAGCTGCCAGGTCGACTCGAGCCCCGCTGCAGCAGCGTCCTCTGACAGATATTCAAGGAGCATAGGAACAAGTATCTCGTGCGCGTACATCGCTCCGCCAACTCCGAGTCCGAGCGCGCAGACAAGAACGAAGGACAGCCCGCCGATTCCACCTCCGGTTGGGACGAACTTCCTGCGATGGGCATCTGAGAGAATCTTGCGTCCGTTCCAGCCCATGTCGCAAAGAATCGTCAGGACTACGAGCACGATGCTGATATTGGCTGCGATCCTGAGCCTCAACAGCACGATTTCCATTGGTTGCAAAATGATTACCTGCACACCGTCAGGCAGGTATCCATCGGCCTGCAGCAGCCACTCTATGGCATCACCAGCGACGGGGTAGCCGCCGACGAGGCCGGCCATGAACATCGCCACGAGCAGATACAGCCTGCGAGTGAGATGCTCGATGAGCCCCCGAAGGGCGGCCCGAGGCAGTACATCGGCTGAGCCCTCGGCCATGCTGTGGGTAGGCGTCCTGTTCGTGAATACATCGCAACACAGGCTAGTCTTCCTAGTTCATTTCCGCGTGATTACCGTCAGCAGGTCGTCGTCCTTGAGGACATGGTCCAGTCCGACTCTCTGCCAGTCGAACTTGGCGCTCGGGCCCTTGACTCTGGCGTAGCGGAACTTGCGGACGAAATCCCGATGCAGTTTGGTGCAGACATCGCGAACCGTCGAGGTGTCCTTGACTATCAGAGGCTCGACGAGGTCCGCCTCCTTGCCCTGCGGCTTGAGGTATATCGACATGAAGTGCAGATTGTCGAAGATGAAGTCCTTCATTTTGTCAATGCCCTCACCGGTCTTCGCCGAGACCTCGAGAACCGGCCAGTCCTCGGGCAGCATCGACTTGGCCCTCTCGAGGTCCTTCTGGGTGGCGAGGTCGATCTTGTTGAGGACCACGACTGCGCGACTGTAGACCCGACTCCCAGCCAGCGTGTCGACGATGTGGTCGTCGGTGACATCGGTGCGCAGAGTAACCGTGGCAGAGACAATCCCAAAGCTGCGGACGATACCTCGAATCTCCTCCTCGGTCAGATTGGTCTGCTCGAGCGTCGAGCGCACGACTATTCCCCCCCGCTTCGTCCTCGTGATGAAGACCTGAGGCGGCTGCTGGTTGAGCCTCATCCCAGATTTCCACAGCTCCTCGTCCAAAATCTCGAAGTGCGACCCTTGGAATGGGTCCACCACGTACAGCACCATGTCCGTGCTGCGGATTACGTTGAGGATCTCGCGCCCCCTCCCCTTTCCTTCAGCAGCGCCCTTGATCAGCCCAGGCAGATCTAGGATCTGTATCTTGCCACCACGGTGCTCCATCAGTCCTGGGATGCAGGTCAACGTGGTGAATGCGAAGTCTCCGATATTCGATTCTGCATCTGTCAACTGGGAGATTAGACTCGACTTGCCGACGCTCGGGAAGCCAACCAGTGCGACCGACGCGTCGCCCGATTTCTTGACCTCGAAACCCGGCCCGCCACCGCTGGCCTTGGCATGTGCCTGAGCCTTCTCCTTGCGAGCCCTGAGAGCGGCAATCTTGGCCTTGAGCTTGCCAATGTGGCCTTGAGTCGCCTTGTTGTACTTGGTCTTGCCAATCTCATCCTCGAGGGACTTGATCTGCTCCTCTATAGTAGCCAGTACAATCCCTCCAGCGCCTATTCGGACGCCACTCACGCCCCGCCTCGGGTTCTTGAATCCGGTGGCGCTACAGCGCTCGCCATAGGCGAGCGAGGGTTCTTTGCGTACCGCCGAGTGGTGCGTATGGGGCGAGTACTTTGGTCGATGTCATCCTCCTTCTAGTCGATCGAGAAGCCTTCGACAGCCTCTGCTCAAAGCCTCTTGGTGAACTGATAGAGGGCATGGAGGGCCGTGCCCTCAGGACGCTGCGACCAGAGCCGGACGCGCGCTTCCACAGGGGCTTCGATGTCGATATCGAGGGTGATGTGATGGAGTGGTTCGATGCAAAGGGCAATCTGGACCCCTCCAAGCCGCTCGCTGAGCAGGGATTGGATTCCGAATCGACCTGCGAACTGGCACTCGCACTGGCACGCTGGTGCTCGTTCGGAGAGTGGAGTTGCTGGGATGCCAGACTGTTTCTGTACCTCGAGCCGCTTCTAGGCAGAAATCTATCCGGCGAGGAGTTTCTGCAGCAGCAAGTCTGGTCAGAGTTCTCTGATTCTCTGTCTAGGACCGATAAGGTATCCTACTCGGAGTCAGTGGTGCTTGACTGGATGTCACGCCGACAGAATCTCGGTGAGACGATGGAGCCCTCTGAGGACCCTCGTATACTGCCTACCATGGAGTCCCACCGCAGTGCCAGCGAATCGCTGTTCGACTTCCTCTCTAGGGCTCGCAATGAGGGGATGTCGATGCTGATTGGCAGAGAGCTCCTTGAGCCGTGGCTTTGGAGCCTCGACTCCCAGAGTCTGGACGAGGCGCTGGAGGTGGCAGCGTGACCGATCTTCCCATGCACCCGGAGCCACCGGCATCGCCGCCTGGTCCGGGCCTAGTAGTTCTCGGACGGTTCCAGCCGTTTCACCACGGTCATGCACTATTGATCAAGGCCGCCGAGGAGTGGCACAGGCTCAATGCCTCAGAGCTGTCGCTGGTCATTGCGATCGGCTCTTCAAACAGACCAGAGTCGATGGAAAACCCATGGAGTCCGGCAGAGAGAATTGCAATGCTCAATACATGGTTAGAAACACAGGGTATTGACGATGTTAGCATAGTCACCGTCCCGGATATTGAGGACCCGCCTAACTGGGTGGCTCACGCTGAACGGTATCACGGGGCCGCCGGCGTCTTCTTCACAAGCGATGTGCCTTCAGCAGAGCTCTACGAGAGTGCCGGTTGGTCCGTCGTGATGACTTCGTTGGAGCAGCGAGACAGCTTCGAGGGATGGCGAGTCAGGGAGACAGCGAGGATGATGTCGACTGTGGATGATGAGGAAGCAGTGCGCAGTGTCCTATCACAATCCATCCCGTTAGTGGTTGTCGACTATCTCATCGGTTGCAATGCACTGAGGCGCCTTGCCTTCCTCGGCGAAGGCGGCGAACCAGTCGGCTGATTACCAGACGCCTTCAAAGGTACACGAGTCGTTGCATGTGTCGATGATAATTCCTGAGTCAAGATACTCAAAGGCCATGTTGTAGGCCTCAGGAACTCCTATAATCTGTCCATGGGCATTAGAGTGGTAGTCCAATGAGCCAGCTAGATTGCCGGTTGGGACCTCGGGGAAACCGCCATCGAAGTACACGACCCCTGATCCCTCGATCGGACCGCTTTCCAACTGTACCCCCCAAGGGTGCCAAGGAGAGGATTGCAGGTTAGAGATCCCCGCTGTCCTAACGGCCCTGTCGCAACTCAAAGTCGATACTTGGAAGTCATTCATCGAGGTGATGTAGAGCATTTGGAAGGGTTGAATCAATCCCTCGAGACCATTCTCGTGGTAAGGCAAGAAAGTCTCAGCATCTAGAGAATCCCATATTGATTGCATTGCGGCAATCAGGATCCCCCTATCATTCCTAGAAGGGTATGCTATACTCTCGGCAAAGAGCATCTCGAAGGTGATGTAGTGAGTCGACCTCTCTATCTGCTGGGAGAAAGAGGAGCCTCCGACCCAAAGTACCCCACGATCCACTTCGGGAACCATGCTCATCAGAGCGGGTCCACGCAGACCTCCGAACGAGATTCCCCAATAATCAACATTTGATCCATCTACCAAATTGACGTCTTCGTGGACGAACTCTTGAAGGTCAGCACACACGCCAGTAAATGTTCTAATCATGGCTAGATTGTTGACGATAGACTGCATGTGACGCTCGTGCTGGTGCTGGAAGTAATCGACATTGATTAGCGAATAGGTCAGAGCGTCAAAATCGCCATCAGAACTCCACCCCTTCCAATCAGTCGCTATCATTACCCTCTCGGTAAGATTAGCGAATACCCGACTCCCACTGGCCATCCCATCACCGTCACCCATGAATCCGTGACCCAAGACAGTCATGAGTCCCGAACGTCCCTCATCAGCAAGAACCTGCGGAATGAGGATAGTGAAGACCACTTCTCTGAAATCGATAAACTCAGGGGCACCGCTTGAATCTCTCCGCATCGCTGCAGGAGGGTAGTCTGTCTCCATGTATTGAGGAGTACTGAATGTCCCTCGGATAAGTCGGAAAGTGGAGTTGTCCTCACCGTAGTTTTCGACGACTTCGGTGATGTTGCAATGTATTCCATCATCTCCAAGCCTCTGAGATGCATCATCGCGCATAGAGACCATATCTTGCAGAATGGAAGCCGTTGAAGCGGTATGGAAGAACCACGCAGCCTGCAGACTCGTCCTTTCTACGCCTGCGTCGCCTAGGGCGTCAAACAGTCCTTCGTACTGGGCTCGCTGTGACTCAATTTGCGGTGAGTCGGTGGTCAGGCTGTCCCTTAGTGCGACGAAAGCATCGGAACCCTCAATCGAACTACCCCCTGAATCTACTAGATTTCGGTACGCAACACCATAGGATGCATCGTGGTCGAGACCGCGAATCGGGCGGACATAAACGAAGGTCGACTCGTCATCTTGGCTCCTCATGTCGATTTCGACCCAATGCGGCAGGAGCTCTCCCGTATCGAGGTTCATCAGCAATGTGCCGTGCGCTGGGTCGAGGGAGTCTGCGATGCTGTACTGGCCAGCCATGCCGGAAACGTCCGGAGTAGATTCGAATGTGGTAAATATCTGAGTGGAGGGACTGTAGCCGTCCAGTCTGTTGATCATGTGGAACTCATCAGATGGCCCTGAACCTGAATCGGGAATCGCCTCACCCGGTATATGCAACCTGTAACCCGTTGCCGTAGTTTCGTCATCAACAAGGAAAGCAGGAGCCGGGAAGGGAAGCATGCAGTGGTGCGGATTGATATCGTCGCAGAATTCTGACTGCGTGGCCAGCCTCACATCGGGCTCCGGTTCCGGTTCAGGCTCGGGGTAGGTACAGGATCTGTCGGACACAGTCGCATCTGGGTTGTAGTTCTCTGCAGACTGGTCCATGCAACCCGCAATCTCCTCAGGCTCCTGCTCAGTCTCTCCTCCTGTGCAACCAGACAGCAGCATGGAAATCACTAGCAAAATTGCTATTCTCGTTTTGACACGTCCATTCATACCGCCCGTGAAGGCCTCAGCGGTTATCAAATGCCCGTCAGGATGCGAGCATCCTGTGGAAGTGGTGAACACCCGTTTCTTTTGTTGGGGAATATCGCCCCCTGTCGTACGCCCCGGCCGCAACCCCCCTCTGCACGGCCTCCACTATCCCTTGGTCCTCGGCCTCGACCTTGTCGAGGTCGCTGCCAGCCCCTCTGCCGAGTTTCGAGCGGTTCCAGACGAAACCGTGGTAGACTATTCTAGTTCGGTCGACAGAGAGCGGGATGACGAGGTTCACTGAGAGCCCCCATGGGTAGAAGTTTAGCATCACACCGGGATACAGCCAGTAGTAGTAGGCGGCAATCCGTTGACCGTGGTCGGGTGACGACTCGGGCAACTCAAAGCAGGTTTCGCCCCTGCGTGCGATTCCGACCTGCAGGACCCCTCCTTCAAACAACTCAGTCCTGTAAGAGTCGTAGTCGAGCTCCTCGTGCAGGTCGCCGTGGACGTACGGGATGTGAAAACCCTCGAGATAGTTGTCGACGTATAGCGCCCAGTTGGCATCAATGTCGTACGAGCGGTGGCGCGATGGGTCGTGCTCGAACGACTCGATCGGCATCCAGCCAATCCTCGACTCGAGCTCGTCTAGGCAGTTCTCGAAGCGGCGCGGCTCGGTGCCGGCGAAGAGAAGCCCCTTCCAGCGCTTCAGGGCGAATGTAGCGAGATCGTCTGAAGGACGGGGGAAGTCCTCCACCCCGTCGAACTCCGGCATGTTTCGAAAGCAGCCGTCGAGCCCAAACGTGCGGCCGTGATACCCGCAGCGCAGAGTCGACGTGCTGCATGCCTCGGTAGCCACCAGCATTCCACGGTGGGTGCAGACATTGGAAAGGCATCTGACGGTATCATCAAGGGTCAACAGCATCCGCTCGCCCAAAAGGCCCTCCATGTGATCGAGCGGGAGCACGTTGTGCTCTGTCAGCTGGCTCTCGTGAGCTGCGAAGTGCCAGCACTCTGCGAATCCCCCTACTATCTCGGGGAAAATCCCCTCATCGGTGTAGAAACGCGAGGGGAGCGTCTGCGCCTTCCTGATATCAGGGTCAATCAATCCACTGTCCGGCATCACTCACCCTCGGCCACTATCACTCTAGCGGCGCGGAGGACGCGGTCATGGTACATGTAACCGACCTCGACTACCTCGATGACGCTGTTCGGCTCGCAGCCCTCTGGGGCAGGAACGGTGGCAATCGCCTCCATCGTCGTGGGATCGAACGAAGATTCGACCTCAATCTGGCTCACTCCCTCGGTCTCTAGGGCCGCCTTGGCGCCCTCGAGGGTTAGCCTGACCCCTTCGCTGAGGGCATCCGAATCATCCCCCTTAGCAGCTTCCAGGGCCTTCTCGAGGCTGTCGACAAGAGGCAGCATCTTCAGTGCCATCGACATGCCCCCATACCGCATCGCCTCGGACCGCTCCCTTGCGGCCCTCTGCCTGACATTGACCATCTCTGCGGCTGAGTACTGCAACTCCTTCTCTAACTCGGTCACCTTGGCCTCGAGATCCCCCGTCGGGTCAGCCTCGGAATCATCCTCGGCGGCCTCGGGGACCTCGTCGCCAGCCTCGTCTGTCACGCTGCCGCGTCCTGTGGCCCATTCAATAATCCAGTGGTCGCCTCAATCCACGTAGAAGTACTCGCCGTTGGCTTTCTGCTCGCGGTCCTTGACGCTCCCGGGCTTGTTGATTCGGGGCCTGTGGGAGTCGTGGTCGCGCCGGAAGGTGACATCGACATCGGACAGGAAGCGGTTCATCCCCTTGCGCAGGCTGAGCGGGCCCACGGCGTCGCCGTTGCTGCCGCCCTCGCCCTCGAAGACCAGCAGGGAGTCGCTGACGATGTCGATGAAGTAGATGTCGTGGTCGATTACCATCGCCGCCTTCTCGTTGCCCTCCATGGTCCTGCGGATGGCCTTGGCCGCCTCCATCCTGGCGTTGGCGTCCAGATGCGCACTCGGCTCGTCTAGCAGGTACAGGTCCGCCTCCTTGCCGAGGCAGATGGCGATGCTCACCGCCTGGAGCTCACCACCAGAGAGCTTCTTGGCATGCAGCTCCAGCATCTTGTCGACCTGTAGCGTTCGCACTACTTGGGTGTGGAACTCCCCGGCGCGCCACTTGTTGCCCAGCTCGGTGTCGAGCCAGTCCTGCACGGTCCCTTCGAAGTCGGTACTGACGTGCTGGGGCTTGTAGGAGACCTTTGCGCCCATCGTGCACCAGCCCTCATCGGGGTCCATCTCGCCGGCGATGATCCTGACCATGGTCGTCTTCCCGGTGGCGTTGGGGCCGACGACGCCTACTACCTCGGCCGATTTGACCTCGCCCTCGCCGGTCTTGAGGTGAAAATCTCCGAGCGTCTTCTCGATGCCGCCCCACTTCAGAATCGGCATGCCGACCTCCTCCCCCCTCGTGCGCCCGCGCAGGAACTGTATCGGCTTCTCGCGGATCCTGATGTTCTCCTCAGGCAGGAAGCCATCCAGATATGCGTTGATTGCGGTGCGTGTAGAGCGCGGCGGGGTGAAGATGCCGTACGCCGCCCGCTCGCCGTAAACCACGTGCAACAAGTCGCACAGGACGTCTAGGATGGCCAGGTCGTGCTCGACGACCAGAACGCGCTTACCGCGTTCGGCCAGACCCTGGATTATCCGGACCACTCTCATCCTCTCGTGGATGTCGAGGTACGAGGACGGCTCGTCGAAGAAGTAGACGTCGGCCTCCTTCAGCAGAGTGGCGCATAGCGCCACGCGTTGCAGCTCCCCGCCAGACAGTACTCCGAGCCTGCGATCGAGCACGTGTTCAATCGCCAGTAGCGAGGCGTAATTGGCCAGCTCACCCCGATCATCCACCCTCTCGAGCAGCTCGCGCACGTCTCCATCGAAGATCTTCGGCAGCTTGTCGATGTACTGTGGCTTGACAGCGACCGTCACACCCTCTTCGGCGACCATGCCGAGGTAGTCTCGCAATTCGCCGCGCGGGAACGACGCGAGAACCTCGGACCAGTCCCGGGAGTTCACCGTCCAATCGCCTAGATTGGGCTGGATGGTGCCTGCTAGCAGGTTGACTGCGGTCGACTTGCCCATACCGTTTGGGCCCAGTATGCCTACCACCTGCTCCTCGCGGGGGGCGGGTAGCCTGAACAGGCGGAAGCCGTTCTCGCCGTAGCGATGTGTCATCTCGCCGTCGAGCTCCTCGGGCAGATTGGTGATGATGAGGGCGTCGAACGGGCACTTGACTACGCAGATGCCGCAGCCTATGCACAGTGCCTCTGAGACCAGCGGCTTGCCGCTGGAGTCGTCGAGGACTATGCATTCGATACCATTGCGCACCGGCGGGCAGAAGGCCCAGCACTCGGCGTTGCACTTCTTGGGCTGGCAACGATCTTCCAGAAGAACTGCTACCCTCATGCTGCTTCCCCCGTTACGAATCGCTCAATACTTCTTCTATGTGGCTTGCCCGAGGCAGCCGCTTCTGCTCAGAGTGCGAGGAAGCGGTAGCGCACGTACACGTACGCGGCGAGGACCATCTTCTCGGCCTTACTGAGTTGAATCCTCTCGGTGAAGACGTCACCCCCCCTCCTCTGGATCTTCTTGAGGATGGACTGGTAGAAGGTCGCCATGGCCGCTGGCGAGTATCGGGATGACCTGTCCAGCAGCCCGAACAGCTTGAACGCCTTCTCACGGTACCTGTCGCATCTCTCGATGTATTCCTCGACAAAGGGCTTCCATCCGGGGTGCTTGAGCAGTTCCTTACCGCTCTTGACGTCGTCCTCGGTGATGCCGTAGCGAGCGAGGTCGTCGAGAGGCAGATAGATCCTGTCGCGCTCGGCGTCCTCAGCGATGTCGCGCAGGATGTTGGTCAGCTGCATGAAGACCCCCCAGGACTCGGCGTACTCACGAGCCCGGGGATCGTCGTAGCCGTAGATCTCGATACACACAAGACCGACAGTGGAGGCAACTCGGTAGCAGTACGAGTAGAGGTCCTCGAAGGTCTGGTAGCGGTTGCGGTGGAAGTCGTCCTCCATCCCGCTGACCATGTCGTCCAGCAACTGCCGCGGGATTCCAAAGGTCTCTACGGTATCCTTCATCGCCATGAAGATTGGATCCGTGGAAGTTATCTCGCCGTACGCGGTTGAGAGTTTCTTCCTGTAGTAGAACAACTGCGACATCTTGTCGTTGTAGGCCGATCTGTCTACAACCGGCCTGCCTGGGCTGAGCAGTTCGATTTTGGATCGGTAGTCAACTGACTCGGGCTCTTCGGACGAGCCACCGGGGAAGATGTCCACGTAGTCACCATCGGCGATGTCGTCAGCGCGTCGGCAGAACGCATAGTATGCCATGATGGCTCGGCGCTCATGGTTTGGCAGGTACTTGAACGAGTGGTAGAAGTTACCGGCCTCCCTCCTAGTGAGCTCCTCGCAGTAGTCGTATGCGGTCTCCGTCATCTGGTCGGGGACGTCCGGCTCGGTCCAGATCGCCGCGTCGATGTGCCTGAATGGATTGACCAGCTCGCCGCGCGATCCGATGACCCCCATGAACAAGGCTCCCTCCCTAACTGCTTCTAGGGCGGTGATGCTGATGGCATGGGCTGCCTCCTTGGTCAGGCTGACCGCCGAGCGCACCCTCTCGATGCCCCTTGCGGGCTCATCGGCCTCATACAGGGATATGCTCCGCCCGGCGCCGTATCCGGCAGCTGTGGCCGAATCTGAATCCTGACGCTGAGTCATGCTATTCCCGAGTCGAGCGACCGCAACCTGCCTTTGAACCTCTCCCTCGTGCGCGCGGGACGCGCGTCGTGCGGTCCTGTGGACCGCAGTGGAGCGTTTTCCCAACCGCTTCAGGCATCCCGGTACTCGTTCAGCAGCGCCTCGCTGCTCTTCGCGAAGGGGATTGCGAGAGCCACCCTCTTCAGAAGCCCGTTGATGTCCGACCTAGTGATTTTTATCCTGCTGTCAGAATCCAGAACGTTGCCCTCCCTCAACAGCGACAGGGTACGCTGGCCGATTAGCACGGGCAGCATGCATGCTCCGCGCAGTCGGAGCTGGCTGTGAGGCAGCATGCCGATGTACTCGACGGCCGCATCCAGATGAGACTCGGCTATGTCGATGTAGGAGTCGAATAGCGGCCTGAAGCGCTCCATGTTGCCCTTGTCTAGGAGATCGGCTGGCTCCATGCCGTGTGCGGAGAGCGAACTGCTCGGGATGTAGCAGCGCCCCATCCGCATGTCCTCGGGGATGTCGCGCAGGATGTTGATTAGTTGCAGGGCCTTGCCGAAGCGCACACCCTTCTCGAAAAGCACCGCCTCGGTCTGGGCGTCTGCATCATACAGGTGGTCGAGGGTCATTCTGGTCCAGAACTCCCCTACACTGCCGGCTACCCTGTATGCGTAGTCGTCCAGTTCACCATCGTCTTCCAGAGCGACAATCTGCCCCTCTGATGCAGCGGAGAAGCGCTGTAGGTCAAGGCTCTGTCCTCCGACTATGATGTCGAGGCAACGACGGATGTGGAGTTGGTCCGAATCTCTGAACCGGCCGATGCATGACACCGTGGCGGCAACGCTCTCCAGCAACTTCCTCTCGGAACCGATCCTCTGCAACCGCGCTAACTCAGAGAGGTCTGGAGGTGTGTCCGAGCGGCCCTGTGCGTATTCGTTGTACTGCTCCAGCGCCACGAGTCTGTCCTCTGTGGAACCGCGCTCCGAGTCGGCTATGGTGTCTGAGGTCCGGGCCAGCAGGTAGAGCAGTCCGACTTGAGAGCGGACGCCTGAAGGCAACTCCTTGAGACTGAGGTAGAAGGAGCGTGAGGTGCCCTCGAGTATGGTGTCCAGCTCCGGGTCCAGCAGGTCGGCCATGGCTCTCCCTCGGTCCGACTCAGCCAACCCCTCATCTAAGACTCTCGCAGTCCTGCCTCGATGAGCACCCCGAGCAGGACCTCCCCTATCGCCGAGGGGTCTCGGGCGATGTGGATGCCGGCTGCTTCGAAGGCTGCGAACTTCTCCTCGGCGGTTCCCTTGCCGCCTGAGATGATGGCCCCTGCGTGCCCCATCCTTTTGCCCGAGGGCGCGGTGGCGCCTGCGACGAAGCCCACTATGGGCTTGCTGAAGTTTTCCGCAGCCCACGCGGCTGCATCCTCCTCGGCGGTGCCGCCGATCTCACCAATCAGCACCACTGCCTCGGTGTCTGGATCCTCCTCGAAGGCGGCTAGGCAGTCGATGAATCCAGTCCCGCTGACCGGGTCGCCGCCGATGCCGATGCAAGTGGTCTGTCCCTCGCCCACGCTCATAGTCTGCGCCACAGCCTCGTAGGTCAGTGTGCCCGACTTGGAGATGACCCCAATCCTGCCCTTGGCATGGATGTAGCCCGGCATGATGCCGACCTTGCAACCACCATGCTCCCCTGGAGTGATGATGCCCGGGCAGTTCGGGCCGATCAACCGCACTCCGGGCTTGTCGGCGAGGTGGCCGATCGAGCGTACCATGTCCAGAGTGGGAATGCCCTCGGTGATGCAGACGATCAGACCGCTCCCGTTGATATCGTGAAAGGCTTCGGCGGCCTCGATTATGGCTGAGGCAGCGAACCTCGCAGGCACGTAGATTACGCTGACGTCTGCGCCGGTATCCAAGACCGCCTCGGTCATGCTGCCGTAGACAGGGACCGAGCGTCCGGGCAGGTCTACCATCTGACCCCCCTTGCCCGGGGTGACTCCGCCGACGATGTCGGTGCCGTACTCGACCATCCGAGTGGCGTGGAATGTTCCCTGGCTGCCGGTGATGCCCTGCACGAGCACCTTGCTGCCCTCGTGGACCCAGATACTCATCAGCTTCCACCTCCGATTGCTCCGACAATGGCCTCTGCACCCTCAGCCAGCGTGCTTGTCGTGATGACGGCCAAGTCGCTAGACTCGAGAACCTCCTTGCCCTCATTGTGATTGGTCCCCGAGAACCTGACCACCAGAGGGACCTCGAGGCCGACCTCCCTAGAGGCGTCTATGATGCTGCGAGCGACCATGTCGCAGCGGATGATGCCGCCGAAGATGTTGACGAGGATGCCCTCGACGTTCTCATCCTCGAGGATGATGCCGAAGGCGGTGGTGATGGACTTCTTGTTGGCTCCACCGCCGATGTCGAGGAAGTTCGCCGGCTCGCCACCGTACAGCTTGATGACGTCCATCGAGGCCATCGCGAGACCGGCGCCGTTGACTAGGCAGCCGATGTTGCCGTCGAGCTTGACGTAGGACAGACCCGATCTCTTCGCCCTGACCTCGACCTCCTCCTCCTCGGAGAGGTCGCGCAACTCGGCCCTCGAAGGGTGCCTGAACGATGCATTGTCGTCGAAGCTGACCTTCGAGTCCAGCGCGACCATGGTGCCACCCTCAGTCCTGACGAGCGGGTTAATCTCAATCATGGAGCAGTCCCGCTCGACGAACATCTCTGCCAGTTGCCCAATCATCCCGACGAAGGAGTCGTGCGCCGAGCCTGTAAGTCCCAATGAGTCGGCGAGCGATCCCTTCTGCTCGTCCTGCAGGCCCTCCAGAGGGTTCACCCAGGTCTTGTGGATGGCCTCGGGAGTGTTCTCTGCCACATCTTCGATGTCCATTCCGCCCTCGGTTGATGCCATAATCAGCACCGAGTCGGCCTCGCGGTCGACCAGTAGGGCGAGGTAGTATTCGTGGGCAATGGCGCAGCCGGCCTCGATGTACAGGTTGCTGACCATCTTGCCGTCGGGACCGGTCTGCTTGGTTACCAGTCTGTGACCGAGGATGTTTGAGGCGTAGTTCTCGACTTCCTCGCAGGAGAACGCAATCTTCACACCGCCTTCCATCACCAACTCGCCGGTCTCCGGGGAGTACAGGCTGCCCTTGCCCCTGCCTCCGGCGTGGATCTGACTCTTGACCGCGACCATCTCGGAGCCCAGCGAGTCGTAGGCTGCGAGGGCCTGCTCGACGCTGGTGCAGTGGACACCGTCCTGAACTGCGATACCCGACTCCCTGAACAGGACTTTGCCCTGATACTCGTGGATGTTCACGGCCCGGCGACCCCCACGCCATCTTTCAACGATGCGCATGCGCGTCGCGTGTGGCGCGGACGCGAAGTGCTCAAACGCGGCCGCACGCCCGACAGGCCATGGACGTCATAGTTCTGGCAGGAGGCTTCGGCACCCGTCTGCGGCCGTGGACCGAGGGACGGGCCAAGCCGCTGCTACCGCTTCTCGACAAGACCCTGCTGGAGCGCGTTGTTGAGGCAGTTCCCTCTGAGGTGGTCGACCGAGTGGTTGTCGCCGCAGGCTACGGGATTGACGAGATGAAGTCGTTCTTCGAGGGCTCGAGCATGCCCTACGAGACCGTACTGTCTGTCGAGCAGGAGGCCATGGGGACGGGCGGCGCGGTGGCGCTGGCGCGGCAGCACCTGAGCGGGGATGGACCAGTCCTCGTGCTCAATGGAGACCTGATCTCAAGCGTCGATGTGACCGCTCTGGCCTCTCATCACGCGGCAACGGGCGCCAAGGCCACGCTGTCCCTATGGGAGGTCGAGGACCCGAGCCGCTTCGGGGTCTGCGACCTCGACGAGTCAGGCATGATTGGTAGATTCCAGGAGAAGCCCGAGCCGGGCACAGAGTTCTCTAATCTGATCAACGCAGGGTGCTACCTGATTGAGCGCGACGTGTTGAGTGGTCTTTCCAGTGACAAGCACAGCATGGAGCGCGAGATCTTCCCCGGTCTCGCCGAGGCAGGAGGGATGGCCGGCCTCGCGTTCACCGGCTACTTCGTCGATGCCGGCACCCCAGACTCGTTCATCGAGGCCGCACAGGTCTGCATAGCAAACGGCCGCCATGACACGGGACGCGTACAGGGGGATTGCTGGCTCGGTGACGACTCCGTCTGCTCGGGTGAGGTGAGGGGGAGCGCTATCGGCCCGGGATCGGTTATCGGGGAAGGCGCATCTCTGGTGGACTGCGTGGTCCTCGAGGGCGCTAGGATAGGAGCCCGAGCCAAACTCAATAGGTGCCTTGTAGGCATGGGCGCCACCATCTCAGAGGAATCGGAACTCTCTGACCTTGTCATAGGCCATGGGGCTTCATCGTAGTGCCGTAACAACTCTCAAGCAGTTCAGGGACCTCGACCTAACATGGGGGACTGGGAACCATACGAGAAACTCAAGCCATACATCCAGTTCAAACTCTTCCTCCTTCTTTGGTTACCTGCAGCGGGCTACCTCATCTACGGAGTAACAATTGGCGATTTCT
>Ga0066839_10000610_pt1 | contig 15504 bp, 10 predicted proteins | sample ETNtaG_10_FD_66733 | JGI IMG/M metagenome (GOLD analysis project Ga0066839, IMG submission 66733) | Marine microbial and viral communities from oxygen minimum zone, Eastern Pacific Ocean - ETNP201302SV82 | ecosystem: Environmental > Aquatic > Marine > Oceanic | place: Pacific Ocean: Eastern...
CTGTGGATTGAGCGAAACCATTAATCATCATTAACAATGAAAAGGTTGTCCAGGAATTCGTTATACCAAATAATAAGTTAACCGCAATAGATACGGCCATTCCGAGCAATAATAATATTCGTGGCCCCCACTTCGACCCAGCCCAGCCCATAATAAATTGACCAATAGTATAGGTAATTAAATAGGCTGATCCAATGAATCCGAGTAAAGATGGATCCCAGGATAGTTCTTCAGCTAATGCCGGTTTGGCAATAGAGAATGGTTTTCGACAAAAATAAAATCCCGCATAGGATAACCATGTGGATGCGAAAATGCGATAACGCCATATTGATTGAGGTGAATAGCTCATTCTTCAGTTTTGCAAAGGTATAAAATGTTAACGTCGAAGAATGGGAAAATGTAAATCAAAAATCATAAGGGCTGAATATATAATCTTAATTATATTACCTGAACAGAATTAGATAAAATATTTTTTTGGTTCAGCTTATTTTAACATATTGATTTAATGACTATGAATGTAAAACAGAAAACAGTTATCGGCTGGACGGCAGGCCTATCAATTGTATATGCGATCACTAGGTATCATTTCTTCAAAGGTGTTCCTTTCCAACAATTTTTCCCTGAAATATTAAATAAAGGACTCTCATTGGCTGCCATTTTATTAATCAGTCTCTCACTTTCTGTCGGCCCTTTATCTCGCCAGTTCCCAGATAAATTTAATAATCTTCTATTGATAAAAAGGTTATTTGGTTTGTGGGGTTTTGTTTTTGCTTTTATCCATTCTATGGTTTCAATCCACTTTTATAAACCAGATCATTATCCCAAGTTTTTCTCACTTGAGCATCTTAATGTTTTAGGAAAATTTGTACTTTATTTCGGTGTAGTTTCTTTAATATTGTTAAGTATTGCATTTATGGTGTCATTTCCAAAAAAACTAAATGTACGTCCTATTATTTTCCAACGATCCCAGTTTATCGGTTTCGTAGGCTTAATTATTGGGGGTGCTCATGTGATTCCTATCGGTGCACAGGGATGGTTTCATCCCTACTCTTGGCCGGGATATTTAATTCCTATTACATTAATTTCATTTATAGTTGTTTTGATAACTATTATTTGCCGAATTTTATTTAATTCCATTATGTATAACAGCAAGTAAAAATATGACACAATTATTATTCTTTCTTTTTTTTACCAAAACATTGTTTGCACAAGTAAGTACCGAAAGGATACTTGAGCAACCATTAGAACCGCATCCAATTATTGAATTAAAGAATTGGAATGTTTTCAATGGCGAGACTTCATTAGAGAATGCTCTTAATTTTCAGAATAATACTGGATGGCAATCTTGGACACTAAATACAAAATGGTGGGATGAGCATAATGTGAAATGGTTTCGGAGAAATGTATCAATACCTAAATCATTTAGGGGGCAGGATGTTTTTCTCGAACTAAAAGTTGATGACAAAGGAATTGTCTATTTTAATGGTGAAAAACTTATGAATGTTGCACGGCTTCAAGGAAAAGAATTGTTAATAAAAAATGCAAAAGGAAATGAAATTTTTACCATAGTAGTTCGCGGAGAAAAAACGGGATATTATGGTCAATTTTATCAAGCAGATATTGTAGCCTATCCACCTGGCTACAGTGAGTTCTATTCTTCTTTAAAATCTGTTGAGACTTTAAGATCATCCTTCCGAGGGATATCCATTGATAAAGCAAAATGGAAAATGATGGCAGATGAGGGCGCCAGCCGTCCTGATTTTGACGATTCTAAATGGGAAATACGCACAATCCCAGGATCATGGGAAGGCGAGTATAAACATGCATGGTACCGTATGTCCATTAAACTTCCAGATGAAATTGATGGATTTCCTGTTAATAATAACCGTTTATTTATTCATGCTTACACAAATGACAAAGGTGAAATTTGGTATAAAGGACAAAAGCTACATGAATTCAGAGATAGTTCTGGGAATGTTTTATTTGAGATAAATGGTACACCATCCAAAACAGTCTCCTTTGCAATTAAAGCCATAAATGAAAGAATTGTGGGTGAATTAAAAGACGTAAGAATTATATCGGGAAAGGCACTAAAAATGGAAGCATCTTTTAAAGCCTTTAGTGAAAAGCTAGAACGTTGGGACAGGTATTTTCAGCGCCATCCTTCTCCAAAATCTGAATGGGTAACCGAAGCGACTGTTGCATTAAAAGAAACCGTTGAATCAGATAATCCATTAGAGATTAAACTCAATCAGCTAGAATCGAAAATGGCTTCTCTGAATAAGAAAATGATATCTCAACCCGTCTTTGTTGTTCCACCTTATTTACAAAATTTGCAAGATGATGGCATTACCATCATGTGGGAAACAGCCCTCCCAGCTTTGGGCACGGTCTCATTTGGAAAACAGGACTTACATCGTGCCATTCACGGTCAATATTCCCCTACTACAATTCATGAAATAACTTTAGTTGGATTGGATAGAAATACGCAATACAACTATCGGGTGATTTCGGGTGATATGGCCAGCCCCATACAAACATTTAGAACAAAAAAAGATGACGGTATTCCATTTTCGTTTACAGTGTATGGAGATAATCGCAGTTATCCAAAAGTAGCGGAAAATGTGGTTAAAATGATGACACGTGAAAAGATTGATTTCATATGCAGTGTGGGTGATGTGGTCACTCGTGGAATCAATTTATCTGAATGGGTGGACGATTATTTATATCCTCTGCGATGGATTGGTGGACAAGTTCCAAGCTACATCTCTATTGGGAATCATGAGTATGGTGGCTATTGGGAAGTCGGAGAAGTTTATCCCTTTGAAGAGCGAGTGAATCATCCACTGGCCTCAAATGGCAGTACGGAATATTGGTATTCATTTGATTATGGGAATGCCCATTTTGTATTCATAGATCCAAATAAAGGAGATGGACCAAAAGGGCATCGCATTCCGCCGGGAAGTCAACAATATGAATGGTTGAAACATGATTTGGAACAATCAAGGGATAAGGCAAAATGGACGTTTGTCTTTTTTCATCAACCACCTTATTCGGAGTGCTGGTCCGGTGGATATTATGATGGAGAATATTACATTCGAGAAGAAATCGTTCCGCTTATGGAACTCAATGGAGTTGATATTGTGTTCAGTGGCCATACTCATGATTATGAACGCGGTCTTCCTCATCCACCTTATAATCCTGAAACAGGTTCAGGAAATAATGCAGCTTATATTGTTACAGGCGGTGCAGGATCATTCTTGGATAATCATAAATATTATGAATGGGAACAAATTGATATTCCAGACCATCCTGCACGACCTAACAGTAACGAATCAGACGAAGGCAAATATTATGAATACCATTATATTGTTATTAACATTGATGGAGATATATTAAAAGCAACAACACAAAAAATGAACGGTGATGGTAGTTATGGCGGTGTCATGGATTCATTCGAATTGTACTATAATTCATCCAATAAATAAAAGAATGGTCTATTTAAACTATAATCGAAAATTAAAGATGGGATTAGTTGGGGGTGGACCGGGAGCATTTATTGGTGATGTGCATAGAAAAGCTGCAATTCTTGACGGCGGTGTCAATCTTGTTTCGGGTACTTTTAGCCGGCACATAGAAAAATCAAAAGAGGCGGGCCAGACATATAATATAAATCCTGAGCGTGTATTTGATCATCATAAAATAATGATACAAAATGAATTATCCCTGTCTGATGAAGATAGAATTGATTTTGTTGCCATAACAACACCTAACCAATCTCACTATTCCATTGCCATAGATTTTTTAGAAGCCGGTTTTCATGTGATGTGTGAAAAACCTATGACCTTTAATGTAAAAGAAGCTGTAAGACTTCAGGAAAAAGTCAGGGAGACCGGACTTGTATTTGGGTTGATGCATAATTATACCGGTTATCCCATGGTAAAGTTTGCCCGTGATATTGTACGGAAAAGGGAATTAGGAAATATTCGGAAAATTGTTGTTCAATACCCTCAAGGATGGTTGACCACACCCCTGGAAGAAACAGGACATATTCAAGCCGGCTGGCGTACCGATCCATCGCAAAGTGGTGGCGCAGGAAGCATGGGTGATATTGGGACCCATGCTGAAAATCTGTCGGAATATATTACCGGATTGACTATTTCTCATGTTTGTGCAGATCTTTCCATGTTTGTGAATGGAAGGAAATTAGACGATGACGGTAATTGTTTATTAAAGTTTAATAATGGGGCAAAAGGGCTGATTCATGTCAGCCAGATTGCATGCGGTGAAGAAAATAACCTGGTCATTTGGGTTTATGGTGAAAAGAAAAGTTTAGAATGGCATCAAGAAACCCCAAATGAATTAATTATAAGAGATGGAAATGGGCCAAACCAGATTTGGCGACGAGGGAATGATTATGTTGCACAAATAAGTCCCGCCGCTGCACGGGCAACGCGATTACCATCCGGTCATCCGGAAGGATTCCTTGAAGCATTTGCAAATATTTATTTGAATTTCACGGATACAATTCGTTCACGATACTTAAATCAAGCACCCACAGAAGCCATGTTGGATTTTCCAAGTGTAAATGATGGTGTGCGGGGAATGCTTTTTATCGAAACAGTCTTAAAAAGCGCAAAGAGTGATCAAAAATGGACCAAAATTTTAACACATAAATAATGGGAGAATTTTCATGTCAAGACCAGTAACATTATGCACAGGACAGTGGGCGGATTTGCCTGTAACCGTTCTGGCAGAAAAAGCATCATCCTGGGGTTATGATGGACTTGAACTCGCTTGTTGGGGCGATCACATGGACGTTGAAAAAGCCGCATCTGATCTCAATTATTGTGAAGAGCATCTTGAAAAATTAGCGAAGCACGATTTGAACGTTTATGCCATCAGTAATCATTTGGCAGGGCAATTGGTTTGTGACCCGAATAATGATTCCCGCTCCGATTTATTTGCGCCAGATGATTGCGCAGGTGATGCAGAGAAAAAACGAGCCTGGGCTGTGGACAACATGAAAAAAACAGCTATGGCTGCGAAAAATTTAGGTATTGATGTTGTCAACGGATTTACTGGATCACCCATCTGGCATTATTTCTATAGTTTTCCGCCTGTATCCAAACAAATAATTGATGATGGCTTTGGATATTTTGCTGAAATGTGGAATCCAATTCTGGACGTATTTGATGAATGCGGAGTTAAGTTTGCCTTGGAAGTGCACCCCACAGAAATTGCTTTTGATATTGTAACTGCTGATCGTGCTTTGGAAACTGTCAATAGAAGGGAAGCTTTTGGGTTCAATTTTGATCCAAGCCATCTGCATTGGCAAATGATTGACCCCATTACATTCATAAATGAATTCAAGGATAGGATTTATCACTGTCATATGAAAGATACGGCTTTACAACTCGATGGACGTACAGGGATTCTTGGTTCTCATTTGGATTTTGGGCATCCGGAACGGGGTTGGGATTTCAGATCGCTTGGACGCGGAGATATCAATTTTGAAGATATTATCCGCACTTTTAATCATATTGGGTATAGTGGTCCATTATCCGTTGAGTGGGAAGACACAGGAATGGACCGTGAACACGGTGCGGCTGAAGCATGTGATTTTGTAAAACAATTGGACTTTCAACGATCAGAAGTAGCTTTTGATGCTGCTTTTGAAGAATAGGGGTCAATTATGAATACTCATCAATCACAGATCAATTCAAAATGGCTATTTAAAGCAAGTTTCATCGCTCTAATCGCAACATCATTTGCATTTGTGACACGTTTTGCTGTTCTAGCCGATTGGGGAAGACAGTTTAATTTGAGTAGTACGCAAATGGGAGAAATTGGCGGCGCCGGTGTTTGGCCATTTGCCATTAGCATTATTCTTTTCAGTTTGGTTGTTGACCGAATCGGATATGGAACGGCTATGGTATTTGCGTTCGTATGCCATATCGCATATGGTGTTATGGCTGTATTCTGGGCGCCGAATGCAAACCCTGATCAAGCCTACGCTATTCTTTTCGGGGCCAGTGTTATTCTTGCGTTGGGGAATGGCACTGTAGAAGCAGTGATTAATCCAGTTGTGGCTACGATGTTTGACCGAGACAAAACAAAGTGGCTGAATATTCTCCATGCCGGATGGCCCGCAGGTCTTGTGGGAGCCGGGCTCATGACTATGGCTATGGGCGGAGCAGATTGGCGATATAAGGTTGGTTTAATCTTTATTCCAGCTTTGATCTATGGCGTCATGATATATAAACAAAAGTGGCCAGTACAGGAACGTGTTGCTGCAGGGGTTTCTTATATGGAAATGTTAAGGGAGTTTGGTATTCTCGCATCACTCCTGGTCATCCCCATTATCATACGCCAGATTGCAGTGGTATTCAATCTACCATTGTCCACTGAAATCATTCTGGATGTGGCATTAATATTTGCTTTTGCCTATTCGATTTGGCCGGAAAAAGAAACCATTGCACAATCGAAATTGTCCAGCTCCCTAGGAAGTCCAATGCTTTTTATTCTAATGTTAATTATGATGCCCTTGGCGACCACGGAAATTGGAACCGATGGCTGGATTACAGCCCTAATGGAAAAAGCCATGGGCGATATTGGATTACCTGCTGTTACTGTTCTGGTGTATACCTCTGCAATTATGATGGTTCTACGGTTTTATGCTGGTCCTATTATTCATCGATTTAAACCGCTTGGGTTGTTAATAATTAGTTCCGGTGTGGCAGCAATTGGTTTATTTCTATTATCTAAAAGCACAGGAATGACCATTTTATTTGTGGCAACATTTTATGGATTAGGGAAAACATTTTTCTGGCCAACTATGTTAGGCGTCGTGTCTGAACAGTGCCCCAAAGGTGGAGCATTGACCTTAAATGCCATTGGTGGTATGGGCATGCTGGCGGTTGGTGTTCTTGGAATGCCGTTCATTGGTTCACTGCAGGATAATGCTTCTTCTGAATTGCTGATGGAAAAAAATCCTACCATTTATTCTCAAATTGTGGTGGAAAAGGATGGAATCTTTGGAGAATACAACGCAATTGACCAAGATAAAAAAACTGAGCTCAGTAACGAGAATCAATCAACAGTTAATATGATCGTTGATGAAGCCCGTCATGGTGCTTTGGCTTACATGGTTATCTTTCCTGTTATCATGCTTTTCAGTTACCTTGGTTTGAATTTTTATTTTAAGTCTATAGGGGGCTATGAACAAAAAATCCTTAAGACAAATCAAGCCAATCCTTAAACGACAGTTGACAGATTGATTTCATATTTGGAAAAAACAGAATACTATTTACAAAACAACCTAATCCCCTTTTGGGCTAACAGAGTTGTAGATGAAAAATATGGTGGATTTCAGACCAATTTTGACCGAAATGGAATCAGGACCAATGTCACCGAAAAATCATTTTTAGCCCAATGCCGCAGTCTTTTTACCATTTCTCACACAGTTCGATCTGGATATACCTGGCCAAATCATGAACAAGCATTGGCGCAGGGGATTAAATTTCTTTTCAAATATTATCAGGACAAAAAGTACGGTGGCTATTACTGGATTGTGGATGAGGATGGATCTGTTCTTGATGATAATAAGATAATTTACGGCCACGCATTTCTCATTTATGGATTATCGGAGTTTGCATTATTAACCGGTGACGAGTCTGTAAAAACTGAAGCTATCCGTGTATTTGACTTTTTACAGGATAAAATAAAAGATCAAGAATATGGTGGCTATTTTGAACACTTCAATCGCCAATTTGAACCCATTAAAGCGCGAAATGATATTGGCGTTTTTAAATCATTGGATGTACACATGCATCTTATGGAAGCATTTACAACGTTATATGAATTAACGGGCGATGAAAAGCATCGGTTGGCCCTCGAAGAAATAAATACCCTTATTATTAATAAAATGATTCATAAGGAGACAGGAACGGGTATTTCCATGTTTACGCAAGATTGGTCCCCGATCGCAAATGTTGAATTGGAGACGGTCTGGGGCGCGGATCGTTTTGATGAAAATGGTAAATCCATTGATATTACGTCTTATGGCCATAATATTGAATTGACCTGGTTGTATCTCCTTTCTCAAGATGTGCTTAAAACCCCCCGTGAGAAAAGCTGGGGTAAAATGGTGAAAATATATGAACATACTTACCAGAATGGGATCGATTGGATAAACGGTGGTTTATTTGTTGAAGGTGAAAAAACAGGATCCGTCACTGAAACAAATAAAGAATTCTGGCAACAAGCCGAGGGAATGGTTGGATTTTTAGATGCCTATTTAATGGCGGACGATGAAAAATATTTAGATGCTTTTAAAAATATCCACGATTTTGTATTTGAAAAAATGATCAACTGGGAACAAGGGGAATGGTTTGCTCTATTGGATCAAAAAGGAAACGTTATATGGGATTATATGGGGTCCAGTTGGAAAACATTATACCATACCGTTCGAGGCATGTGTGAAATATCCAACCGATTACGGAAAATCATTATAGAATTAAAAAACAAATCATTAGATAAAGTGATGGCATAAAAAAACAGGAGAACATCATGGAAGAACTCATAAAGAAAAATGAAAAAAGTAGTCAAAAAATATCAAGAAGAGATTTTATAACCAAATCGTCTGCTGCCGCAGCCGCCTTTATGATTGTGCCACGATATGTTTTGGGTGGACCAGGTTATACCGCTCCAAGTGACAAAATTAATATTGCAGCCATCGGAGTTGGCGGTAAGGGAAGATCAGACATTGCTGCCGTCGCTACGGAAAATATCGTAGCCCTATGTGATGTGGATGATGTAAAAATGTTTGATACAATAAAACGTGCCGGCGAATGGGCAGAAGAAAAAGGGTTATCCGAAAATCCATTGACGAAAGTGCCGAGATACAAAGATTTTCGTGAAATGTTAGATAAACAAAAAGATATTGATGCAGTAACTGTCAGTACACCTGATCACTTCCATGCAGTCGCCGCCATCACGGCTATCAAACAGGGGAAACATGCATTTGTCCAGAAGCCACTTACCTATTCTGTAGATGAAGCTCAAAAATTAAGCGCTGCTGCAAAAAAAGCCGGTGTTGTCACTCAGATGGGAAACCAAGGTCATGCAGGCGAAGGAATTCGACTCATTGGCGAATGGCTTAAAGATGATGCTATCGGTGAAGTTCGGGAAGTGCATTGCTGGACAAATAGACCAATTTGGGATACAGGCATGAATCGTCCTGCAGAAATACCATCTGTTCCACCCACATTGGATTGGAATCAATGGATTGGGCCTGCGCCTTTCAGACCTTATCATCCTGACTATGCACCATGGAGTTGGAGAGCATGGTGTGACTTTGGGACTGGTGCGTTAGGTGATATGGGTGCTCATATTTTTGATATTCCCTATCACACACTAAAAATGGATCACCCCACGTCTGTTTTTGCCAGTTCATCCAAATTCAATGGAGAATCCTGGCCGGTAGCATCCACCATATATTACGAATTCCCACAACGGGGCTCACTACCCCCTGTAAAATTGACTTGGTACGATGGCGGCATCATGCCGTCTCGCCCTGAAGGGATCGAACCGGGAAGACGCATGGGCGATGGCGATGGCGGTATCATGTTCTATGGTGATAAAGGAATGATTATGTGCGGTTGCTATGGTAGAAACCCAAGATTGGTTCCGGAAACAAGTATGAAGGAATATCAACGTCCGCCAAAAACACTGTCCAGATCTCCTGGAATACATGAGGAATGGGTCCAGTGCATTAAGGAAAGCAAGCAAGCCTCATCAAATTTTGATTATGCTGCCAGATTAACCAGCACTATGTTGTTGGGAAATATTGCCATCCGCATGGCGCCGAGAAGTACCAAATTAGAATGGGATGGAATAGCAGGTAAATTCACCAATATGGATGAAGCCAATGATTATCTTGGCCGTGAATATCGCGACGGCTGGAATTTGTAATACTTAAAAAAGGGTATACGATGAATAATAAATATTTATTTGGTTTGATTGCAGCGATTGCAGTTGCGTTTGCTGCAAAAATGATGAATGCTCCATCTGGAAATGGTTGGACCCCATTGTTCAACGGGAAAGATCTAACAGGCTGGCGCGCCAGTGAAAGTGGAGATTTTCGTGTTGAAGATAGCGCCATTGTTGTGCGGGGGAAAAGAGCTCATTTATTTTCAGAAAAAGAATTCCAGAATTTTGAATTCAAATGTGAAATCATGACCCAGTACGGCAGTAATTCCGGTCTTTATTTTCATACCCAGTATGAAGAATCCTGGCCCAGTCGTGGGTATGAAGTCCAGGTGAATACGTCCCATGGAGATCCGGTGAAAAATGGCAGCCTTTGGGGTGTGGTGAGATCTTTTGACCCCATTGCCAAGGACAATGAATGGTTCACGCTGGAAGTCAAAGTGGATGGTAAACATGTGGTGACCAAAGTGAATGGGAAAGTTGTGGTGGATTATAATGAGTTAGAGGGTGTTACCGCCGGCCGGAGAATCGATAAAGGGTCCTTTGCGATCCAGGCTCATGATCCCAAAAGCGTTGTGCGTTACAGAAATATTATGGTTAAACCATTTAATTAGTCGGCAATGAATACACCTGTGGTATCTAATTTCAAGATTCTAAAATTGGATATAAATTGAACGAAAATGAGATAATTATGAATAAGAAAAAGGAAGACAAAATAACTCGAAGAGAATTTATGGGGAAAGCTGCTGCTACTGCTGCAGCATTTACCATTGTACCGCGCTACGTTTTGGGGGGGACCGAATACACTGCTCCAAGTGATAAACTAAATATTGCATGTGTGGGGATTGGCGGGAAAGGACATTCAGATGTGCATGGTGTAAGTTCTGAAAATATTTATGCACTGTGCGATGTTGATGATGTAAAAGCTGCAGAAACCTACAGGGATTTTCCTAAAGCAAAACGCTATACAGATTTCCGTAAAATGCTGGAAAAAGAAAAGGAAATTGATGCTGTTACTGTTACTACGCCAGATCACAATCATGCTGTGGTTGCCATAGCAGCCATGGATCTGGGGAAGCATGTTTATGTGCAAAAACCTTTAACCCATACTGTAGAAGAGGCACGGAAACTGGCAGGAAAAGCCAAAGAAAATAATTTGGTTACACAGATGGGAAACCAAGGGCATGCAGGTGAAGGTGGACGGTTGATCAATGAATGGATTTGGGATGGTGCCATTGGTGATGTTTATGAAGTCCATGTCTGGACGAACCGACCCATTTGGCCACAGGGAATTGGCAGACCCGAGACGATACCATCTGTTCCATCTTCCTTAGACTGGAATCAATGGCTGGGACCGGCAAAGTGGAGACCTTATCACCCCGCTTATGCTCCTTTTGTCTGGCGAGGGTGGCTGGATTTTGGTACAGGTGCCTTGGGTGATATGGGAGCCCATTTAATTGATCATCCTTACTGGGCATTAAAGATGGAATATCCCGATACTGTGCAGGCAAGCTCCAGTCCGATTAACGATGAAACCTATCCAAACGCATCCATAGTAACATATGAATTTCCAGCAAGAGATAAGATGCCGCCAGTAAAAATGATTTGGTACGATGGTGGATTAACACCACCCAGACCCAAAGAGCTGGAACCGGGCCGGAAAATGGGCGATGGCGGGGGAGGAGTTTTGTTTGTGGGGACAAAGGGGAAAATGATGTGCAGTACATATGGGAATAATCCTCGTATCATTCCAGAAACAAAAATGGAAGAATACAAGAGACCTCCAAAATCCATACCAAGATCTTCTGGAATTAGGGAAGAATGGATTGAAGCCATAAAAGGTGGACCTGCAACCACATCCAATTTTGAATATGCATCAAAATTGACTGAAACTATGCTACTTGGATGTATCGCATTACGGGTCGCTGATAAACGAACCATTCTCGAATGGGACGGGAAAAAGGGACAGTTTACCAATTTGGATGAAGCCAATGCCTTCTTGCATAAAGAATACAGGGATGGCTGGACACTTTAAAGGATAATTATGGTTCAAAATAAAAACGCCAAAGTAATAGACCGGCGACAATTTATTAAAACCAGTACAGCTGCAGGGGCCAGTCTCATTTTGGCGCCTCATGTACTTACAGGTGCTAAATCCTTTGGCGTAGATGACATTAATGTGGCATTATTAGGTGCTGGTGCCCAGGGACAAGTACTCATGAATGCCTGCCTGAAAATCCCGGGAATTCGGTTCAAAGCTGTCTGCGATATCTGGAAAGAATATAACCAGAAGCGTGTTTATCGTTTGTTGGGGAAATATGGTCATAAGTTGAATGCCTATGAAGATTATAGGGAAATGCTGGCAAATGAAAAAGATCTTGACGCTGTTATTGTAGCAACGCCTGATTTCTGGCATGCGGAACATGCCACTGCCTGTCTCGAAGCGGGGCTGAATGTATATTGTGAAAAGGAAATGTCCAATACGCTTGAAGGAGCAAAACAAGTTGTCCGGGCCGCGAAAAAAAGCGGGAAACTATTACAGGTTGGGCATCAACGGCGAAGCAATCCGCGATACATTCACTGTTATGAAAAATTAATCAAGGAAGCAAAAATATTAGGACATATTACAACAATTAACGGTCAGTGGAATCGTGCGGTGCAGCCCGATTTGGGCTGGCCGGAAAAATATGCCATTCCCCAACCTAGATTAGAACAATATGGTTTTCAATCCATGGCACAATTCAGAAACTGGCGCTGGTATAAAGGGTTCGGCGGCGGACCCATCGTTGATTTGGGTTCACACCAAATTGATATATTCAGTTGGTTTTTGGATGCGGTTCCATCGTCCGTAATGGCATCCGGCGGCACTGATTATTATGATTCTCAAACCCATGAATGGTATGATACAGTCATGGCCATGTTTGAATACGATACGCCAAAGGGATTGGTTCGCGCTTTTTACCAAACGATTACAACCAACAGCAATATGGGATATTTTGAAAATTTTATGGGTGACCAGGGTACATTGCAAATATCAGAATCAGCCGGTCGTGCAGGTATTTACCGGGAACAATCAGCTCCTCTTTGGGACAAATGGGTGGATAAGAGCTTCCTGAATGCCCCGGCAGAAGAAAAAATACCTAATGTCAACGGGGCGGTATTGGATGTACGGGAAACTGTTGTACCGCCAAAGTATGAATTGCCGGTTACCTTCAACGACCCCTACCATAAACCTCATTTGGAAAATTTCTTTAATTCCATTCGGGGTAAGGATACATTGAATTGTCCGGCTGAAGTGGGCTATGAAACGGCTGTTGCTGTATTAAAAGTAAATGAAGCCGTTGAAAAAGCATCGCTTGTTAAATATGATAGAAATGAGTTTACACTGTAACTGATAAAATCAAATTCATTATGTATAAAACCCAAGGCCTTCAAACAATTTAGGTTTACAATAGGAAATTTGTCTGAAAATCAATCCATTATTATTTAAACAAAAAATAAGTACCGAGTGTTTTTTGGTAGTTCAAAAACAGAAGACGAAAAATGAAACATAAAATCCCATAACCTTGATATGATAATTTCAGTTGATTACTATGTAAAATCCAAAACCGCTACCCAATTTTGTATTTGGGTACCGAATACGCTCCGAGACCGTTTTGTTGAGTGATTTTCAATTTCATGAACAAGAATTTTGTTTAAAATGGTGATGAACCAAAACATTACAATAAAACTATTTTTTATTGGACTTATTTTTCTATTACAGGGGACCCTGTTTTCAGGAGAACAAAAATTAGGAGATTCCCCTGATGGTAGCCGTCATCCAGCGGTTCATAAAATAAAATTAATGGACCACGATAGTTCTATCATTCATCTGTACGAACAGCCGCTTTTACCCTTTTCTACAGAAATGACTTGTGGTGCCTGCCATGATTATCAATCAATTCGTTCCGGCTGGCATTTTAATGCTGGCAGTGCTGGGAATGATGGTCGTAATAGTCAACCGTGGATTTATTCCAATCCAAAAACATTGACTCAAATTCCGTTGAGTTATAGAAATTGGGACGGCACTTTCACACCGGAAGAAATTGGGATGTCCGTTTTTAAATTTACTCAATTATTCAATCGCCATCACCCCGGTGGAAGTGTGGGAGAGCAGGAAAAATTTTGGGATAAAAACAATATATTTCGTTGGAATGTGTCCGGGAAGGTGGAAGTGAACTGTTTGGTTTGCCATGATGTTGACCCGGCCAATGATCGCTCCCAATATGCAAGGCAACTTAAAAAACAAAATTTCCGTTGGGCTCCCGCCAGTACGGTATCCTTTGCTGACGTAAATGGTTCTGCGAAAGATATGCCGGATCATTATGATATTTATTATGGCTTAGCGCCGGATGAGTCAAAATCCATTCCACCTGGCATTGATTATGATAAAAACATGTTCAATGAAAAAGATGAGGTCTTTTTTGATGTAACGAGAAATATCCCTAACGAAAATTGTTATTTCTGCCATTCATCTATGATAGTTGATAAAAAACGATCTGAATTCTGGCAGCATGGCGAAGATGTTCATTTAAGGCGTGGGATGAATTGTGTTGATTGCCACCGGAATGGATTGGACCACCAGATGGTACGGGGATATCCCAACGAATACAGAGATAGAAATTCACCAGAATTATTTGCTTATTCCTGTGAAGGTTGCCATTTATCTAAAGAGCATGATCAAGCAATTTCCCATAATAATAATGGGCAAGTTCCACAGCATAAAGGGTTGCCGCCGCTCCATTTCGATAAACTTTCCTGCACGGCTTGTCATTCGGGAGAATTGCCCGAAAGTGAATCGTTTTTTACAAAGACGTCCATGGCCCATGCACTGGGAACCCATGGAATCAATAAAGCAGACAGTACGCTGCCGCATATTATAACACCCGTATTTCAAAAAGATGACAATGGGAAAATCAGTCCGGTTAATATGGTATGGCCCTCCTTTTGGGGCTGGAAAAATGATGGCAATATTTCTCCCATGAACCAAGACGGTTATGAATCGATAGTAAAAAATGTTTTATCAGAATTGCCATTAAATAAAAATGGTTCATGGCCCGTTATCGATGAAAATCAGATCTCAGATATTTTAACATTATTTGCATCTCAAGAAAGTGAATCGACGCCCGTTTTTGTAAGTGGGGGAAAAGTGTATGTTCAAGATTCCAATGAACTAAGATCATTGGATAATTCAATTGCTGATCCATACGCATGGCCTATTGCCCACAATGTTCGTCCTGCAGCTATGGCATTGGGCAGTGGCGGATGTACAGATTGCCATAGTGTTGATTTACCATTTTATACCGGCACCATTACAGTTGATTCCCCCCTTAAAACCGATGATGCAATGATGGTTGATTTTCACAGTCAAAATTTGTTTGCGGCCCAAGTATTTTCAAATGCATTCATATTTAGACCCTGGCTTAAAGGCATTATTTATTTGTCGGTTGGCCTAATTCTTTCGCTCTTAGCTTT
>Ga0066839_10000621_pt1 | contig 15405 bp, 17 predicted proteins | sample ETNtaG_10_FD_66733 | JGI IMG/M metagenome (GOLD analysis project Ga0066839, IMG submission 66733) | Marine microbial and viral communities from oxygen minimum zone, Eastern Pacific Ocean - ETNP201302SV82 | ecosystem: Environmental > Aquatic > Marine > Oceanic | place: Pacific Ocean: Eastern...
CGCTGCCCTTTGGGTTCTGCCTAGGGGCGATAAACTCTTTGTTGCCTACATGGATGTAGGTAAGGGGCGTGAGCAGGACGCGGAAGCTTTACTTGGTTTTTACTTATTCTTACAGGGATGTAAGTCATTAGAATAACGCAGGAGCAGTTATCGAGCCCACTAGGTTACAAACCTCGCGCCGCGATTTAATCGCCCCTAGATTGAACAAATTTCAATCCGCAAAGATCAACACGCCCTAATACTTTTATAAAACTAAGGAGCCACATGTTTTCACTATTCAAATCAGACCCGACAAAAAAACTACGCAAAGAGTACGATGCAAAGCTTGAGCAAGGCATGCAAGCACAGCGTAAAGGCGACATTAAAAGCTACGCCGTGTTAAGCGCAGAAGCCGAAAAAATCTGGAGTGAAATAGAAGCGCTTGAAGCTAAAAAGCCAGATAATACCAATCGTGTTAAGTAATTAGACATTTATAGCGACGAATAAATAGAGTGATAACAAGGCATAAATTTCGACATGTAGTTTTTCTACATGAGAAATTTATAACGCAGTTAACGCTTTATTTAGCACGCGAGAAAGGCTAAATATTTAAGTCGATTGGTATAAATATCGTGTCTGTACTGTTTTAAAAGTAGAAAGACGCGTTTAGTAAATAATTCATCTCCTCGTTTTATAGCCTCCACCAGCCAAAAACCACCTTTTATAATAGGCTTGCATAAACAAATGTACTTAAAGCGGTTACTTATATTTTCGATGCAGTTTTTAGTGGCGGTTAAATGATTTAAAAAAGGGGTTTGGTTTTCATTTTAAATCTTTAGCGCTGTATTTGCTTACTGCGCAGGCGTTTTTCCTCCTAAGTCAGTAAATGAGGATGCTTTCTTCTTTTCTGCATATTATTAAAAGAACAGCCTAACTTAAAGTTTAATACTCGCAATGTGTTACAGGATTTGTTATTAATATTAAAAATAATTAAGAGGACGTACATTGCTCATAAAAAGAGGAAAGTGTCCTCTGATAAAGCTGTTAGGCATACAATGAAATCTATCTGCGGAATTATATTTTTGATGCTCAGTTCAACAACTTTTGCGAGCGAATGCAAAGTTGATGAGGCTAAGTTTGCTAACCAAGTTAAACTCGTAGAACAGGGCTATGGCAATTTTATTGTAACAGCGCCAATTGAATTAGAGTCAAAGCCATTTCAAACTATGTATTTAGTTATCGAAAACAAAAATAAGGCTCCTTTACTCCAAGGGGAGCTACGCACTACAATAAACAATGACTTGGCTATGGCTCACATTAATGTAACTGAGAATAACGGGTTAAACGCACATATTACTATTTATTGGGAGCCTCAAGGTGGTGGTTGCCCAATCATTGTTAGAAAATCGGTTTAAAGTATGCCTAACAAGCGCATCAAGCACGGGACTGCTAACAGTTTGCTCGGTTCCGCTCCGCTTCACATTTTAGCAAACTATCATCAGCCCCTTATGCGGGCGTTAGCAGCCAGAAGTTACCATCATGCAACCAAGTAATCTGTTAAAAATTGAATCATTAAATGATGATTGGCGGGATAAAGACTCCATACTTTTACATGCCTGTTTTCAGCTGCTAAAAGACTTCGTAGAGAAAGAAGACTTAGCCCTTGGAAATACGGATTGGAATGCAGATGAAAAGCATCGACTAGCCAAAGCTGAGATAGACGAATTGTATAAGTGGTGGATTAGCTATACCGAATCAGATACACCTGAAGAGGATAGCTTTGAGTTAGAGAATAATATGCTAATCCGTTTAATTAAAATAAGGTGGGCCTTGTGGACATAGCTGCTAACAAGTCAAGTCTAGGGACTTGTTCTCGCTGCGCTCCCACAAGCCCCAGCTTTAAGCGTTAGCTGTACAAGGGAGTACGATGAATTATCTACTAGTATTTTTCATTATTATATTTTCAAATCACTCCTTTGCTGACAAGTGGGGAAGCCCTGAGGTAACTTCTGCCCTAAATCAGGACTCATCAATTGTAGTTAGGGTTATTCCCGGAAAAAGCTATTTAAATCATGACTTAACAAATTCAAAAAAAGCGTTTGCTAAAGCTCAATATTTTAAATGGAATGGAAGTAATGCCTATGACATTTATCAAAACATAACGTTAAAAAACCCAGCTGCCCCAATTCACATTTTATTAGCAAATGATGGCACATTAGTTACCATCGATAATTGGTATTCGACTGGCTCTGGCAAAGTTATTGTGATTTATGCTCCTAACGGTGAGTTAATCAAAGAGTACGAATTAACAGAGCTTTTTCCTGACAAAGAGGATTTCGATAAACTTGGGCGCAGCGTATCTTCTATCCAATGGAGATGCTTACAGTTACAGCCTGATTTGCGTTATGGTTACCTATATGTTCCTCATATCTTAGGTGGGAGTTTACGCTTCGATTTAAAAACAGGGGCTTTAGATAAAATTCAACCTAACAGTCAGTGTAAATAGTACAGCTAACAAGCGCCTAAACTCCGAGAATGTTTCGTTATCATGGTTTTGGCAAACAACGCAAAAAGCCACGCCAACACATTGCGTGTTAGGCGGGCATTATATCCCAAAAGGAGTACGGTTTTGAATTTTAAGTTTATATTACCCTTTTCTGTATTATTGGCAGGTTGCCAAATAACTAAAGATATTGAATACAGTTCACTTCAAACCAATAGCGCATCATGCCAAATCCCAGTATCAAGCCTTGAAATAAACTCTCCAAAAAAAGGTGAGAATGTATTTAAATTTGAAGATATTGTTAATGCTAATGTAGCTTCTGGAGGCTCGTTCATTTCAATGAGTAATGTTAAGCGTGCAGATTTCAATTACATTCTAACTCAGGACTCTGCTCCAGACCTAAAGAACCAATTGATTGATATTTACCCTGAAACAGGTAAAGAAAAAGCACAATCAGATATAAAGTTTAATTACTATTTAACTAGCTCATCTACAATGGAAAATGAAGTTGTTCTAGTAATTAACGCCTCTTTCGACTTTGCTGGCTCAACCAAGAGCTATCAATCCTCTACTAAGGGTAAATATTCAACTTTCCCTGTAACTTACCCTGATCAAGAGTTTTTAAATAAATTATTAAGTAACGGTGTCAATGATATTAAAAAACAGATTTGTACATCGGTGTAAATGGCTTATAACAAGTCATTTCAGCAGGTCAAATTACAGTTGGCTTTTGCTTCTGCGTCGCTATTTTAGCCAACAATTATTTGCCTCTGAATGAGGCATTATGTGTATGAATGAGGTTATGCGAGCCGAAATTTAATGAGTGTGAATTTGAGAATAAATTATTAAGTCAGTGCTGTGAAGATCAGAAATTAGCAGTTGTTATTTATTATCAATCACAATCCAACGCTCTTAAATGGATGAATACAAATATGTCTGCACTAGGAAATCATACACCTTTAAAAAGCATCATATCTCAACCTAATAAGTAAAAATCAGTTTTAATGTCAATGGCTTATTAGTTTTTTGTATTATCCATACAACTTGCTTACATGGACATTGCCCTTCCCCAATTTACTATACCTCTCTAGTATTTCCCTCATACACATTTTCAGGATTTATTTGCATTAGCAATGCTGGGTTGTCTATCGGTTTAAACCCGTATTGCGCATACAGGCCATGGGCATCAGAAGTGGCTAATAAAAAGCGCCTTAGCCCTTGCAGCTCAGGGTGCTCTACTATCGTTTTAACCAGTAACTTGCTCAGACCATTACCTTATAAATCTGGGGTAATAAATACATCAGCCAAATAGGCAAAGGTGGCGTTGTCGGTTACTACGCGGGCAAAGCCCACTTGCTCGTTATCAGCGCTGTAAACACCAAAGCACATTGAGTTATCAATCGCTTTTTGCATAATGCTTTTAGGTATTCCTTTAGCCCAATAGCTATTAGCAATAAAGTTATAAATAACGTTAAAGTTAAGCTTGCTTTTATCTGTGCTTATCGTGAAACTGTGGGTATTTACAGTCATAATTTATTGTCTTTTAATCATAAAATTTGAATCAATAATCTTTAACATTTTTTAACTGTTTATCATGTACTTTTGAAAGCAGCAATATCGAGCAAATAGCCCCAAGTAAGGCAATTCCCATATCAGATTGAGTATCCCATACGTACCCTTGCGTACCTAAAAATGCTTCTGCGTTTTCACCGCTTAACACTGCAACCCACCACTCTATTAGTTCGTAAAAAGCACTAAACGCTAAACATATCGATACAACAAACACATTTAGCCAGCCTTTACCATTTACTACGTTTTTACGTAGTAATATTTCACGCGCTAATAATGCAGGCACAAACCCTTGAAAAAAGTGCCCTACTTTATCGTAGTTGTTACGCTCACTGCCAAATAAGTTATCAAACCAAGGGACTTCGGCGTAGGTGTAATGCCCGCCAACCATTAGCACAATACAATGCGCTAATATAAAGCCATATAAAATGGGGGTGAGTTTAAAATGCTTATAGCTGCTTGCCATAAGCACTAAACCAATTATTGCGGGGATTACTTCAAGCAGCCAAGTAAACTGATCTTTTGGGTTAATTCCGGACCAAGTTAATACAATAAAAAACAGGCCAAGCCATAAATACTTCATTTAGAATCCTTGTCTAAATTGATTGAATTTACAGCATTTTATATCTCTAAATTGCCCGATGCTACCGATAGTTTGTTTTAGCGGTTAATCGATTAAATACACGAGGAAAAAACCGTTTAATGGTCGGTGCCCAGCCACTTAGGCCTTTGCCAACAATCACTTCGTCTTTTTTATTATGAATTGCGAGGATCATTTTTTTAGCGGCTACGCTTACATCCATGCCATTTTCTATTGAGTGCTCTGGCTTGTTTTGCGCTATGCCTTGCTCGTTTAACGAATTATGTGCAATGGCGGTTTTAATAGAGCCGGGGCAAATAGTTAAGCAATGAATGTTATGCTCTGCAAGCTCAGCACGCAGGCAATCCATAAAGCCCACTACCGCATATTTAGAGCCTGAATAGCCCGTTCTAAATTTAGAGCCTACTTTCCCCGCAACGCTACTAATAGAAACGATTGAACCGCTTTGCCTTGCTACCATACTAGGCGCTACCGCTTTGGTAAGTGCAATGAGGCCAAAATAGTTAACTTCCATCAACTGGCGGTAAACATTAAAGTCGTTTTCTAAAAATAGGCTGCGCTGCGACACCCCGCCGTTATTAATTAAAATATCGATAGCAGGTAATGTACTCATTAAATCAGTAACCTGAGCTAAAACAGCTTCAGGCGCTGACAAATCAAGGGGCACAATAATGTGCCCATCGCCATGTAAGCTTTGTTTTAGTTCGTTAAGTTTATCAACGCTTCTGGCTGATAAAATAACCTTGGCACCCAGTGCTGCAAACTGTATTGCGAGCTCCTTGCCAATACCTGATGATGCGCCGGTGATCCATACGGTTTTATTGTTGTATTGCATGGGTTATTTGCCTTTATTATTTTATCCGCTGCTAATAACAAGCGTGTTAAGTTTTAAACGTTTATAACGACAGATATATGATTTATAACGTGGTTAACGCTTTATTTAGCACGCTCGAATAACTAAATATTTAAGCCGCTTAGCATTATGCCTTGGTGGGGCCTGCTATGGCGTTAACTTCATCTTCTAATGTTTTGTAAAACCCCATTAAAAATAAAAACTCAACGGTTACATACAATGGGCCAATAATTAAGCCAATTAAATCATCCACAAACGCGGGTTTTTTACCTTCATAGTAATGGCCAATAAACTGCAGCACCCATCCAAATACAAACACGCCCACACCAATACTTAACCAAGGCCAAAAAGCCATAGCAGCGATTGGCTGGGCTGCTAAAAGCAATAAGGTAAACAGTACACCCATTATTAAGCCAAGTGACACGCTCAGCATTAAGTAATACACCACGCTTGCAAAAACAAAAAGCTGCGCGCCATCAATAAGCAGGCTGCCAATGGGTATTTGAATACGCGCTAACAAGCACAGCACCGCAAATACAATAAGCGGAATGCCAAAAAAATGAGTTAAAACATTGCGTTTAGAGCGATGGTACAAACCGTATGTACCAAGCTGTTGCTGTAGAGTTTTCATGTGTGTGCCTTTTATTGTGTTTTTTTACACTATATCAGGCTTTTAAAATATCACTCTGTCGGGGAGCCGACATTTACTGATTACAAAGTAGCTCTAAAGCAGATTGGTTTAAAATGGTCACTTTGTTATAGCCGACCTCAATAAGTTGCTGCTTTGCTAATTTTTTTAGAATTTGATTGGCGGTTTGCCGTGTGAGGTAAGTCATATCAGCCAATTGCTGCTGAGATAACGTAAACGTATGGCCATTACTATGCGCTAAATGCGCGCACAATATAAGTAAGCGTTTTGCAACGCGCTGATCGGCACTTAATAGTGCATGATCTTCCATGCTAGTAAACATAACTCGCAATTTTTGGGCAAGGAGTAACCCAAAGTCTTGCCAATAATGCGGGTATTGTTTTAACAGTTGCTCAAGTGCGCGTTGCCCAATAAAACACAGTGTTACATCGGTTTGCGCATAAACATCGTGCGTGCGCATTCCGCGGTCAAATAAAGTGACTTCGCCAAACCAAAGCGAGGCGTCAACAAAGCTTAAAACAGCTTCTTTACCATTATTACTTACCCCACTAATACGCACCACACCACTTAATACAGCATAAATACCGTCGTGTTTATCACCTCGTAAAAAAAGAGATTGGTGCGCGCTAAGGCTTAAAGTTTTTGCGTGGCTTAGTAAAAACTGTTTTAAGTGTGCATCACGCTTAGAAAACCACTGCCCTTGTTCAATAATGTTACAATGTGCTTTACTTAATCCATTCATTGCATTGTGTTTATATGTGGTTGAAGCTCTATTGCCAACGACTTAGGCAAGTCTAAATTACTGGCAATAACAAAGTCGTTATACGCCTCATTACCAGAGAAAAACTCCGCAATAAGCGTTTTATTTTTATATACGTTCACTGAAACACCACTGCCCATACCACCAGCATTAATAATGTAGTAATAGTAATTGCCTTTGTTAAAAAACAAAATACTTTCGCCTACTTTCCCTATTTGACGATAGTAGCTACCAAATGGCTGCGCCGCAGTGGCCGTATACTCAAGGCCAATTTTTTGCTCAGTGCCATAACGATAAGTAATAGCTGAGTTATCATTGGCCACACACACAGACAAAATATTATCAGTGGGTTTTAGTGTATAAGTCACTTTTGCGGTTGGGTTGCGTATAACCTTTTGCATTTTTGCATTTATATATGCTGTTTCACCACGTTTACAGTGACTTGGTACAATTCCCTCTATTAGGCCTTCTACAACAAGGTGCTTTTGCTTAATAGCAGTAGCCGGTAAATTAGCGTTTTCGTTTTTAGCCACTAACGGCGTTTTACTGCTACTAAATAAACTCACTTCCTCATCGCAACCATTTAAAAAGAGTACGGGAATACAATAGCAAAAAGAGATCAATTTGAAACTCATACTAATTCCATCTAATACAACTTAACCTTAAAATAGCGGCAAAATTAAGCACTAGCAACCATTTAAAATGGTAAGTTTTATAAATCTTTTTTTTAACCATGTTATGCAAATATTGCTTTACTATTTAGTGACTTATTTAATATTTATTTACACATTAATTGGTTTATTTACGAACAATTCATAAACCAATTAATGCCCGTATGTCTATTTTCAATATAGGGACAATAAACCCTCTTTTTATAATACTTAAACACAATAATTGCGGATAAGCATTGGCTAGCGAAAAGCAATGTTGGCTTTTATTAATACAAATTCGCTTGGTTAGGTAATCTATTTTAGGTAGGAGGCGTATTGAATTTTAGGCAAAAATTTCATTGTTGAGCTTTCTTAAGCAGAACACTTTAACCTAGCAAGGTTTGCTTTGGGCTCTTTAGTATTAGCTAGAAAAGTTAGCGCATCCCTTTTAAAGGCATGCGCGGTAAATATTAAAGCGTTGTGACGCCTGAGCTAAGGCTAACCTAATCAGATGAAGAATCGTTTTCTTCACGCTTATATATGTAGGTTTGCTGCGTTTTAAAGCCAAAGCCTAATGTATCACTGTCATTTACAAGTTTAACTTTACCATCGACAACAGTCAGCCCTGGTCCGTTAATTTCAGGCGGTTTGATTGGGTTTACTGCGCCTTCACCAGTAAGGCTCGGGCCGATTAAATAAAACTGGCTTACTTGGCTTACAGGTATTGTTTCTTCGTACTCGTAACCACCACCTGGGGTACCGTCATCTGGGTCACCATCATCAGGTGTTGGCACATCACATAATCCATTATTATTAGCATCTATACATGAGTCGCCTTCACCAAAATACAACTGAGCGGTGTCGGGTACATCGTAGCTGGTAGTAAATTTAAGTTGGTCGTACACTTTTGTGCCATAGTGCAAATGAAAAGCGTACATTGCACCACCGCCTCCAGTTAAAGAACACTGATTTTTATCAGACTCTAGTGCAGGTGTAAACGATGTATAATAAGCTACGCCTCCTACCACGGTGGCTGCAGCCAATGATTTTTCACCATTACTTAGCTCATATCGCCACCCTTTAAAGCCTGCTAAATCAGCTTCAAGTTCTACAAACTCATCTACATTATCTAGTGCATTGCCAAATGGGTCGTCATTCATAAGCATTAATTCACTTGGCACTATGGGCTCTGGCGTATTTTGTGAATCGAAGGTTTTAGTTACGGTTTGTTCATCGCGAATCATGTAAAGATGATCTTGCTCATTGGTTGCAAGCGGATTTGAGCGATTACCACTGCCTATCACGATTGCATCGTAAGGCGTATCTAATCGTGTGGTTATTTCTTCACCGCCATAGCTCGTTTTGCTCACTTTACTAAACATAGTACGTGCCACTAGTGGCTTGTAAAAAAAGCGTCGGTCTTGCGTTGCTAATGAACTGCCAAGCTCTGCTAATTTGTAATGAGAAAAACTATTTTTGTCTGAGCCAGGCATATCCACACGCCAAATATTACCCCCCGTATCGGTGGCATATAAACGGTCAATGTAACCATCATAATCTGAGTCAAGCGTTGCTATATCAGCAGCTATACTGTGCTTACCTTGGAAATTGTTATCCTCGGGCGTTAACGCCCATACTCTTTCGCCAGTTTTAGCCTTAACAATGTAAATTCCCGTGCCTGATTCATCCTCGCTACGAATCGCGTTGTCTTTGTTTGTATCGTATCCGCCACCAAATACCAGTAAAGGCTCATCTCCAAACGCTTTAATATAGGCTATTTGTGGTTTTGACCAGGTTTGAGCTAGGTATTCAAACCCATCTGAGCCGCCTACAATAGGCTTACTCCAAAGCTGTTTTGGCTTATCTGGTGAGCTAATATCAAGTGCATAATAATTTTTACCCCCGCGGCGCATGCCAGCAAATGCCCATACTTCATCACCTTTAGTGGCATCTATTACTCCGTCATTTAAGCCGTCACTGTTTAAACTTTTATTGTTAAAAAACACACTAATAGGCCCATCCATACCATACACTTTAGTATTGGCTTGATTTGTACGAAGCGCAGGTATGTTTTTTAACAGCTCAGCAGGCATAAACGCCCACTCCTCTTCAATGCTGTTACCTTTATCGTTAAACATGTGCAAAAAGCCAGCATTAGTGCCCACTAAAATACGTATGTTGCCATCACCATAATCAATAGATACCGGTTTAGAATGCAAAGGATCACCAAAAATATTGGCACGCTGATCTACTGATGAGCTATCGCTATCTTCGTTATCTACATCCATGCCTCTTGCCCAATTAATATCATTGCGCGATATAGCAATATCAGTACCCGGTATGATGCCACCTATGGCGTCTGACACTATATTTAAAATTTCTTTAACTCTATCAAAGGTAAAATCAACAATACTACCGTCCGAATCTATATACAGTTTGCGGCTTTGTGAGTCTAAGCTTGAAAGTAAGTAGTTTACGCCCCCTTGTGCGACTAAATTACCATCGGCCGGTTTATTTGAAGGTAGCCAAAACGTGCGAGCGTCTTCTTTAATTAAGCCGTCATCACCTATTGCCTCACGGCCTGTGGAGTCAACTATGTTAGAGCCCGACATAACTAATTTTTTTAAATTGCCGCCCCAACGAGCCCCGGTCTCTGGGTAGAACATAGCAAAATAAATTGCTTCTCGGCTGCGGGTTTGGTCAACGTTATTACTGGCAACCGTAGGCGATGAAAAGCTATCGTTTACTTCGCGTATTCTAGAAATAGTATTATTTAATGCTTCAGAGAGCTCTGCTGAGGTATCTGCGTGAAGGTACTCGCCACCACCTAGTTCAGCGGTTTTTTCAAGAAGCGTTTTACCTTTGCTACTCATGCCACTACCAAAACCAATAGTAAATACGCGGCCTGTGTCTGCTACTTCCGGTGTGTCTTCGTAAAGATCTATTTCAACGTCTTGTGTACCATGAATTATTTGCGCTAATACCGCTAAATAACTGTTACTTGTTTTACTTGGGTTATAACCAAATTTTTGCTTGTATAAATCTTTAATATCGTCATTACGGTTATTATCCTGAGTAGGGTCGCCGTCGGTCATTAATATTAAATTTATAGAATTATCACAGCGCTCTTGCGAACCATATGCCTGTCTAAACGGCGATATATAATCAGGGGGCGTTAAAGGGTTGTCGTTAGTCTCTACACTAAAGTCACGTTGATTGGTATTTTGTCCATACCAAACAGTTTGGCCTGTCATATAAAGGTAGGCTTCCCATAAGGTTTCTGTAACGGGGGTGTTTCCGCTAGCAGGTAGCTTTTCAATTTGGCCTAAAATAGTGTCATGTGATGAGCCTAAACCAGCCATAATATAACCACCGTTGTTACCATTAAAACGCATTAAACCAAAGTCAATTGCGCTATTATCATTAACCAGTTGGGTCATGGCATCTTTAGCTGCATCTATTTTTTTAGGTCCATTGTAAGGAAGCTTACTTCCCATACTTCCGGAGGTATCAAAAATAATCACAACACGGGGGTTTTCATCGGTTTCTACGTTATGGTTTACGTATAGTTCTATATCTTCGGCGGTTACAGAGAGGCTAACAGTTGCTGCAAAAAAAGATGCAACAATGCGATTGAAGGTAAGTTTCATTTTAAATCCTTTTATCTGCGCTAAAATCACGCAGTTCCATTAAAAGTGCAGTTACTTATTTATTTTTAGTTTTAATTAGAAAAATGCACAAAACAGCTAAATGCCATTAAACATAAACTTATTTACAAAGATTAATATTAACTGAATTTGCTATATTTTAAGTACTTTAATGAAAATAGGCGCAAATATAAAGAAATTTAATACCCTTAGAGCATTTTATATACGCATCGTCATTAGTAAAATATCCCACTTTTAAAAACAATTAACCCTGTAATTCTCGGTTAACCTTACTTGCAATGGTGTTATTACCATATTTTAAGTTTAAAACCCCCTATTAAAATAGGTATTTAAGTGAGGATATACGTTAAACCCGCTTAAAAATTAACAACTCACATTGGTTAATTTCAAAAATAAAACTAAAAAGCCCCCGCGAGTTATAAACTCGCGGGGGCTTTTTAAGTGCTAAGTAATAAATTTATAACGATAAATCTTCTTTAGCACGCGTTAAATTATGAGATACCAGTGAGTTTTTAGAAATTTGATACGCTTCGTATAAATCTGAAAGGCCTGCGGTGTCTTTTTTGGCCATCATGCGGGCTACACCACGGTTACTTAATGCAAACGATGTAAGTTCGCGTACTTTTAAACGTGGGCCACGGCTTTCTTTTAATAAGGCAATTGCTTGTGTACAAATGGCTTCAGCTTCTGTGTAGTTTTTAGATTCTACATTAAGTGCACAGCTATTAAATGGCTGTTCAAACTCCGGCGCTGCTGTTACAGAATCTTCAATAACCATTAATTTGTAGTCACTTTGATCAGCCATTGCAGCAGCTGAGCAAGTTAATAATGAGCCAAGAGCGATGGTTTTTAAAAGTGTACGTTTCATGATTATCTTCCTGTTTGGTTAGTCGTACTTGTTGCCGACAACTTAACTTTAGATAAATCCTCTTCCCCCGACAAACGATAAAAACAAACCTAATAAGTGAGAAAATCTAACCTATAGACTTTAGTCTAATCCCTGCTTTAAATAACGTTTCTTTCACTTTCAAAAAATACAGCAAAAACAAGCGAGTTAACTACGTTTGCAATTAATTAGTAAAGGCCCACCTATAAGTAAAACCGAGTTAGTTAGCAGTTAACTTTTTATGTGGGTTTAAAAAAAACATTTTTTTCCACCCTTGGCTTTGCGTTGTAAAAAGCCACGGCATAGGCATAAGCGATAATATAGAATAATGCACATGAGGTTGTTTTCCTGCGGCATTACCGGTATCACCCAGTAAGCCAATTTGACTGTTTAAGCTAACTACATCCCCTGCACTTACATTGTAGTCATTTAAATGTGCAAAATAATGCACTCGCCATTTTGCACCAAGTACCGCAACCACTTTGCCACCTCGGTTTAGTTCACCTGAAAAAATAACAATACCGCTTGTTGCAGCAACCACAGGCGTGTTTTTAGCGCCAAAAATATCAATTCCTTTATGCACACCCGAGCGCCCCCACGGCTCATACCAAAACGTATTGTGGTTCCAATCTTTACTTGTAGCGCCTTGCACAGGAATTATTAGCTTCTCAGGAATGAGTAAACTCACTATTAATAAAATTATAACTGCGCCCAAAGTCCACTTTAGTAGTTTCAATGCATTACCTTTGCTGTGAATAGTCATTAAATTATTAATTACAATACCTGAACGCCTAGTGAGTATTGTTAGAACGAAACACTTTTTTAACGTGAACTAAACTCATTAATTTTAATACAGGTTTTATTATTAATTGCGCACTGCCAGCTATAAAAAGCCAGGTACCGCTTTCAACTAATGACTCATTTAAAAAGAAAAAGCTACCAATTAAAAACCACACCGCAATTAAAAAATCGTTAACTGCGCCTAATGCTTCATAACGGCGTTGGATAGTAATATGCTCTTGTCCTAAGTCTAAATTAAGCTGATTTTTGCTGGAGCCCATCAATACTACTCACTCTTTTTACTGTGTAATTAAAAAAACTGTTTTCATTAGCATCTAATACCAATTCGCTTAATTAAGTATTATTGCGAATTGGTATAGGCTTATCTGCATAATACAATAGCAAAAAACACACAATAAAAAACGCTGCCTGATATATCAGCCAGCGTTTTTATTGGTGTAGAGTCTTTATAACTAAAAACTCACTATTGCTTGTATATTTAATTGTTTATTTTTGGTCTTTTTCTAAACGTTTTTTAAGACTTAAAGCCGCATCTGCCGCTAATAATCGCATAAATTCAGAACCATTGCTTTGTTCGCCCTGCCCTGCACCTATTACAATTTCAGGCACTAAACGGCTTTTTCCTAAACTATTGAATAAAGCAGTTTGAATTTTCACCTCAGCTTTTAATGTTTCATCAAACACATATTTAGGATCAAGCGCTGCTGATTTAGCACGCAAGCGTGCCTCAGCTAACACATCCATGCCTAGTGCTTCTAAACGCTGTTGCTTTAATATCTCTTCTTGCTCTTTAGCCAACTCAGCTTTTACAGCTACACGTTGCTGCGCAGAAATAATAGCATTCGCTTTAATACGCTCGGCATCGATTTGCTCTTTAATTTTAAGCTTTTCAGACTCTGCCCGCTGCTTTGCTATTGCTTGTTCGCCTAAGGCAACTTCTGTACGCGCTTGTTGCTCTGCTTTTTTAAGATTTTGACGTGCCAAGGCTTCATCTGCAGCCGCTTGCTTTTGCGCTTCTAAGCGCGCGTTTACTTTACTTTCGTAGTCAATATCAATAATACTTGCATCTACAACAGTAATACCATACGCACCTAAAATCGGCGCATTACGCAGCGGTTTACCCTCTTTATCAGATTTAATATTTACCGTTACACGCTGCTGTTTACTTAAGCTACCTAGTTCATCGCTTTTATCCCGCTCACCGCTGCTGATTATTTGCTCAGTAACAAAAATACCATTAGTAAGTTGATCAGAGAAGTCTTGGCTAAGTTGCCCGTTTCCACCAGAATAATGCTGCTCAACCGACATCATACGCGCCGACGCTTTAACGTTTTCTGTAGTAGCACGCATAAGTAAATTAGATATAAGCGTATCTTGCGAACCAAACTCTTCGTGTATTTTTAGTAATCCACGTAATTCACCTTTTTCAGTGGCTGGTACATTGCCTGGCAGCCTAAAGCGCGATACACCACGTGCACCACCGGTTGTTGTATCCAAAAAGCGTATTGGAATAAGAGGTACAATTGCACTGGCAGTCGCGTTTTCGTCACCCGTAAAGTTAATCGATATAACCTTTTTATAAGCAGATGTAGTGCCAAATGCTTTTAAGTATGGGCCAGCTTGGTTAATAACCGTTAACTTTCCGGTAAACGCCGATTGATGAACTAAACGCTCGTCAGCTTCGTTCCAAGAAATAACTTGTGAAGTAAGCGTTGCTATAACAGCCAACACAACCACTATTGATGTTACTAAAATGACATTTCGGCGGCCAAAACGACCTATAAATGATTGTGACTTTTCTTCTGGAACCGCTTTTTTATCGCTATCCATTTTCATTACTCTCCATGTTTAGTTTTTTCTTAACAAAGTAAATAATTTCTTGCTCGCTTAAATGCGCACAAAAACTACCTGAGCGATGCAATTCTATAAATGTTGCAAGGATCTCTTCTTTGCCTTTTATTTTTTTATGTTTATCTGCTTGGGCTTGGTTTTTATCCGTAAGTTGAGTAATAAGCTCATCTACAATGGTGTCTTTATCAAACAGCACATTGTATTCCTTAGTTTTTCTTACTCGGTTTTTGCGTATATTGCTATAAATAACATAAATAGCTAAACACAAAATAATAACCAATGTACTCAACCCAACAATATAGAAAATCATATAACCTGCTTATATTTAGTTGAATGATTACGTCAATAACAGGTGTTATAAATCAATAACAAATGTTAACTCATTAATTTTACAGAAACCTCGTATATAAAACAGGTAAAAGTAACATTTCCAAAAATAAAGCTTTCTAAAACGGACTTTCTCGCTTTTAAATTTACACGAGAGCTTTATAAAAAATTTTATTACACGCACAAAAAAGCCACGGCAAGATCATTATAAATTGAACTTATAGAATATGTAGTGATCAGATCAAGGCATAATAATCACCTTGGTCACGTAAAATATGAGCGCTACTTTTCTGAAACACTTTAATTCA